>ENA-OOWK01001276-OOWK01001276.1-human-gut-metagenome-genome-assembly--contig:-NODE-1276-length-12716-cov-5.905458_pt1 | contig 12716 bp, 8 predicted proteins | sample MGYA00241405_ERZ501317 | MGnify/ENA primary metagenome ERZ501317 (study PRJEB25962, sample SAMEA1972440) | human gut metagenome | biome: human gut; feature: human-associated habitat; material: faeces... | reverse complement strand
GGACGGCGAGGTCGGCGAGAAGAAGCTGTACGATCCGCGCTCCTGGGGCCGCGAGGCCGAGAGCGCGATGGCGGCCCGCGTCGTGGAGGCCTGCAAGCAGCTCGGTTCCGCCGGCAAAGCCCTGAAGTGACGTCGGTCGCCGCGGTAGATGCAACTGCAGCTGTCGAGTTACGGTCTTTCGATATGATGGCTGAAGATTGAAAAAATGCGTCGGCGCGGGATTTCCCACGCAAGTGCAGGGAGAGACTGCAGGAACTTCAACAAGGCAAGGACGGCAAGTTGCAGCCGTTCGCGCCCATGTTGATATGGGCGTTGAAAAAACGAATGCGACGGTAACCGCCGCCCCAGCGCTTACCTTCGCAGTAGAGGGCATACGGTAGGCTGTTCCCGGCGGAATTGTGCGGATGCGGAGGTGCAGTATGTCCGGAATCGTGTTGATCGGCGCTCAGTGGGGCGACGAAGGCAAAGGCAAGGCTACCGATCTGATCGGTACCAAAGTGGACTATGTGGCCCGTTTCAACGGCGGCAACAATGCCGGCCACAGCGTGATGGTCGGCGACCAGATGTATGCGTTGCACCTGCTGCCTTCCGGCATCATCAGCCCGAACGTCACCCCCGTGATCGGCAACGGCGTCGTCGTGGATCCGGAAGTGCTGTTCGAGGAGATTGATGGTCTTGAAAGCCGCGGCGTGGACTGCTCCCGCCTGCTGGTGAGCGAGGCTGCACATGTCATCGCGCCTTACCATCGCACGCTCGACAAGGTGACCGAGCGTTTCCTCGGCAAGCATAAGATCGGCACCACCGGTCGCGGTATCGGCCCGGCCTACGCCGACAAGATCAACCGTGTCGGCATCCGCGTGCACGATCTGTTCAACGCCGAGCACCTGCATGACAAGGTCGAAGCCAGTCTGCACCAGAAGAACCAGATTCTGGTCAAGCTGTACAACCGTCGCGCCATCGACGTGGACCAGACCACTGACGAGCTTCTCAAGCTCGGCGAACGCCTCAAGCCGTACGTGGCCAACACCGGCCTGATTCTCAACAAGGCGCTTGACGAAGGCAAGACCGTACTGTTTGAAGGCGCTCAGGCCACCATGCTTGACGTGGATCACGGCACCTACCCGTTCGTCACCTCTTCCAACCCGACCGCCGGCGGCGCCTGCACCGGCACCGGCGTGGGCCCCACCAAGATCACCCGCGTAATCGGCGTCTCCAAGGCCTACGTCACCCGCGTGGGCGAAGGCCCATTCCCCACCGAACTGCTGGACGAGTCCGGCGAATGGCTGCGTCAGCAGGGTCACGAATTTGGCGTGACCACCGGTCGTCCGCGTCGTTGCGGCTGGTTCGATGCAGTCGTCAACCGTTACGCCTCCCAGGTCAACGGCCTGACCGACATCGTGCTCACCAAGCTCGACGTGCTCACCGGCCTGAAGGAGATTCCGATCTGCGTGGCTTACGACGTGGACGGCGAACGTCACGACGATATGCCGACCGATCAGGCCGCTTTCGCCGCGGCCAAGCCGATTTACGAGACCATGCCCGGCTGGGATGAAGACATCTCCGACTGCCACTCCTTCGACGAGCTGCCCGCCACCTGCCAGGCCTACGTCAAGCGTTTGGAAGAGCTGAGCGGCTGCCGTATCTCCGCGATCGGCACCGGTCCGCAGCGCGATCATGTCATCCAGATCAATTCGCTGGTCGACTGACCGTCTGCAACGAATTTCCCGGCTTGACTGGTAACGACGCGGCACATGATATCCGCCGGCTGATTCCGCGATTCGACCACTTGAAGTGGAAGATGGCGGCGGCCGGCATAGTCATTGGTCTGGTTTCAGGATTGCTGGTTGTCGTATACCGTCTCGGCATCGAATACGGCACGGATGCGTCCCGTTGGATATATGCGCGGATTTGCGAGACCCCGTGGCTGATTGCGCCGTGGGCGGTTGCCGCGGTGGCGGCCGCGCTGGCGATCGCGTGGATGGTCGGCAAGGAGCCGATGGCTGGTGGCAGCGGCATCCCGCAGACCAACGGCGTGGTGATATGCGGCTTGAAGATGCGTTGGCAGACGATTCTGCCAGTCCGTTTCGTCGGTGGACTGTTGGGCGCGTTGTTTGGTCTGTCGCTCGGCCGTGAGGGGCCGTCCATTCAGATTGGTGCGTCGGGAGCGCAGTGTGTGTCCCACCGTTTGCGCGGCCGCCGCCGTGAGGACATGCAGGAGCATTATCTGGTCACCGCCGGTGCCGCGGCCGGCTTGTCCGCCGCGTTCAGCGCGCCGCTGTCCGGCATGATGTTCGCTTTGGAAGGGGTGCATCGGAGTTTTTCCCCTGCGATTCTGATGGGTGCCACCGCCGCATCGCTGACCGCCGATTTCGTCTCAAAATACTGTTTCGGTCTGCGTCCGGTTTTGGATTTCGGTGATATCGGTCAGCTGTCGTTGGAAGAGTATGTGTGGCTGATTCCGTTGGGATTGGTGGCCGGTTTGGTTGGTTCGCTGATGAACCGCTCGTTGCTTGGCTTCCAGACGCTGTACGGCAAACTGCCGGCATGGAGCCGCCCGATGATTGCGATTGCGATCGCGTTGCCTGTCGGCATCTGGTTGCCCGATGTGCTCGGCGGCGGCTCGAATCTGATTGATACCGCCGAACATGCGCGCGTCGGCTTGGGAATGCTGTGTCTGCTGTTCGTGGCGAAGATGCTGTTCACATCCACGAGTTTCGGCTCAGGCGCGCCTGGCGGTATTTTCATGCCGATTCTTGCGGTCGGTTCGTTGGCCGGCGGCATCTGCGGTGAAGTGTTGCATCGATTCGGTGATCTGCCATCCGACGCAGTGGCGGTGTTTGCGGTGTGCGTGATGACGGGCACGCTCGCCGCGTCCGTGAAAACGCCGATCACGTCGATTCTGTTGGCTGTGGAGATGTCTGGAACGTTGACGCACATGCTGCCGGTCGCGGCCGTCGCTTTCGTCGCGCTGTTGGTGTCCGATTTGCTGCGCACCAAACCGATTTATGGGGAGTTGCTGGAGCGGTACGTGCGCGCGCAAGGCATGCAGATGGCGATCGCAAGCCATGTGGGCAGCGGCATTATGGAACTGCCATTGGAAATGGGAGCGATTGCGGACGGCAAGCGGGTGTGTGACGTGCGTTGGCCGTCTGGGTGCCTGATCATCGGCCTGCGTCGCGGCGAAAGCGAGATCGTGCCGCGCGGCGATACACGGCTGCGTGCCGGCGACTATCTGGTGGTGCTGTTCAGTGGCGAGGAGGAGCGCGAGGTGCGACCTGCGATGCGGCGGCTGTGTGATGCCCGGCTTGACTGAGCCTGGCTGAATTCGGCTGGACTCTGGATGTACGAATCTGCGGAATCGGACATCCAGGGTGCATACGTTGGCGCTCCGTGTAAACTCATATGCGTTAGGAAGGCGGCAACCGCGGCCCAGCTCGTTGTTGCACGGCCTATGGGCGGAACAACGCTGTCCGCGGAAGGCCAGTACAGGGGGAGCGCAATGGAATCGCAAGAACAATCGCCGGGAGACGTGGTGACTGCGGGTGAGGACTCACATCCCATCACGCAGGCAATCGACACTGTTGAGGTGATGCATGCTGGTGCAACCGCGCCCGCCGCTAACACCATGGATCCGCCTACGATTCCCCTGGCGCCGATGAAACGTATGCAGGCGCGGTTCAATCCGCTCGCCGACGGACTGATGTATGTTGTGGTGTTCGTCGGTGGATTTGTTGGAGTCGGCTGTCGGCATGCGTTGGATATGCTCCTGCCGTCGGTCAGCGGGACGCCATTCGTTGTGGGCACGTTTGTGTCGAATATGGTCGCCTGCTTCCTGTTCGCGATGCTGACCGAATTCATGGCGACCGCTTCGTGGCTGCGTCGCCGGGTGCGGCAGGTTGTCAGCCGTGGCGTTGGGCTCGGCTTGCTCGGCGGGCTTTCGACGATGTCCGGCGTGATGCTGGAAACGATGGAAGGTCTGCACGAGCGGCATATCGCCAGTGCGCTTGGCTATCTTGCGGGAAATTTTGCAGGCGGTTTGCTCACTGCCGCCGCCGGCGTGGTTCTGATGCAGGCACTGCTGTCACGGAGTACTCGAAAGCGGGTTCGGGGTGCGTTTTCAGCTGTTTCCGTGTCCGATTCTGCCGAATCGGACACGCAGGGCGTACGCCATGTGAAAGTGGCCGACGTGGCGCGTTCTGCCGCGCAGGCCGCAATGGAAGCCGCGCAGACGGCCCAGCAGATTGCACAGACGGGACAGGTTCCGCGAGTCGAAACACCAACCGTGCCGCCGACCGCCAGCCAGCCTATGCAGACAGGCCGCGTTCCGCAGATTCCTCCGCTGGTCGTTCCTCAGCTGACACAGTCATCGCAGCCGTTGTTGCGCGAGCCGGATACTTCAGACTTGGGGCAGCTGCCCGAGCCGATTCAGCAGTCGCAACCAATCCAGCAGCCCCAGCAGCAGTCGCAGCCAATCCAGCAGCCGGCCAACCCGCTTCCACCCAGCTTCGAGCCCAAACCGATCACTGCGGAGATTTCGCTTGTCGCCGACCCGACTACCGGGGAGGTGCGCTGATGATGTGGATGATCTGTCTGTTCGGCGGTCTGGGAGCCATGGCCCGTTACGTGCTCGACGTGTCAATTCAACAAGGCTGGAACCGCGAGAATCGAAGAACGAATCGCAACTTCCCGCTATCCACGCTCGTCATCAACGGCGTCGCCTCGCTATGCGCGGGCATCGCCATGATGTCCTACTATTCGCAATCGGTGGATATGGACACGGTCATGATGTTCGTTGTCGGATTTCTCGGTGGTTTCTCAACATTCTCCACGGCGCTCAACGAAGTGGTTTCATTGATTCGCCAGCGTCGTTTTACGCTGGCTCTGGGCTATGGAATAGCAACCGTCGCGGTGCCTCTCATTTGTGTGGCCGCCGGTTTCGGCATTGCGCTGCTTGCCAATCCGGCGTAATTTTCACGTTACACGGACGGTCGCTGAGTAACGTGAAAGAAATCTGAGCGCAACCGCCATCAAGGCCGCCAGTCCGGATGCAACGCTGGTGATTGCATTCGACCAGACCAAGCCGCTGCTGAAGGCCTTCGCCTCCGCGGGAGTCGACACTAAGAAGCTGTATTTCGTTGCCGGACTGTCGAACAGGTTCGAGAGAATGTAAATGAATGTAATATTTCGTGGTAAGCACGTGAGCATACAACGATAGAACAGTGATGACGGGGAAGGTGCGATCATGGTCGGCATGCGCGATGTGGCGAAGAAGGCCGGGGTGTCTCTGAGCACCGTCTCGCTGGTGGTGAACGGCAACGGGTACGTGTCTGATGACATGCGCGAACGTGTGCGCAAAGCCATGCAAGCCCTCAATTATGTGCCGAACGAGCTTGCCCGCAATCTGTATCATGATTGCACGAATCTGGTCGGCGTCATCGTGCCCACCATCCGCCACCCGTTCTTTGCGACGTTTACCGCACATCTGCAGCATGCGCTCGCCGCGCAAGGATTACGCACTATGCTGTGCTCTACCGCAGATGAGGCGGACGGCGAAATCCAGTATGTCGACATGTTGCGTCGGCACATGATGGACGGCATCGTCATGTGTGCGCACACTTCGCATCCCGGCGATTATTGGACGTCGATTCATCGCCCGATCGTCGCGTTCGACCGTGTGCTTGGAGACGGTATTTCGTCAATCGGATCCGACCACGAGCAGGGTGGGCGATTGATTGCGCAGATGCTGATCCGCAATGGTGCCAAACATGTGGTGATGATTGGCGGTCCGCGAGATCAATTCTTCGATTTGGCTGCGCGCGGAGAAGTCGAGGAAGGACCGTTCGATTTGGGAAAGACCACGTTCCCGACGGTGCGCTACTACCTCACGTTGGAACAGGAATTGACCTCCGCAGGCGTGAAATACGAGTATGTTGAAGCTGGCGAAGTGATGGATTTTGCCGGCTATCATCGTGCGGTCAGCAATGCGCTCGACAAGGTGACGACCGACGGCGTCGATGCCGTGGTCAGTTCCGATATTGGTGCATCGTTCTGCGTGCGCGAAGCGTTGGGCCGTGGAATTTCCATTCCTGACGAGCTGCAGATCGTTGCCTACGATGGTACGTATTTGACTGATTTGGCCGGCATGAAGCTGACCGCGGTCGCGCAGGATTTCTCGGCGATCGCACAGTCGGCGGCCGACCATATCGTGCAGGCGATTGCCAATGAGGAAGTGGCCGCGGCTAACGCTTCACGCAAGAACATCCCCAAGCCGTTCGAGCCGAACGTGCTTATTCCCATGACACTGGTGCCAGGCGATACCACGCGTTGATACTGTGCGTCTTCATGCGTGTGCCCGGTGTGGATCGCATCGATTTCAGCGGCGTCCACAACCGGCGAACGCCCGTCGATAGTCGTGCTCATCATCCGACTTGTGCACATGTGTCCGATTCTGCCGAATCGGACGTCTGAGTTCCGAAAAATGTGTTCTGTGTGTCCGATTCTGGAGAATCGGTCATGTGTGATGTGAATTGGGATGTTTGGATGTCCGTTTCTGCAGAATCATCTTTGCTCTGTACTCGTTGATTCGCAAATACGGCGCATGGCTCGTCATACCGGCCATGCTCGGCGGCGCGGCCTTCCTGGCGGACTCGGTGCTGACGCCGGCCGTGTCGATCTCGTCCGCCGTCGAAGGCCTGAAGACGCTGCCGGCGTTGGAGCATCTGTTCACCGAGAACAAGGATCTGACGATGATGATCACCGCGGTGATCATCGTGATCCTGTTCGCCGTGCAGTCGCGCGGCACCGAATCGATCGGCAAGGTCTTCGGCTCGGTGGTGATGGTCTGGTTCGCGTTCCTGGCGATCGTCGGCGTGGTAGCCATCAGCAACGACTGGTCCGTGTTCGCCGCACTCAACCCGTACTACGGCATCAAGTTCCTGTTCAGTCCGAATAACGCCACCGGTCTGGCGCTGATGGGCACCGTGTTCCTTTCGACCACCGGCGCCGAGGCGCTGTACTCGGATATGGGCCACGTGGGCCGCGGCAACATCTACTTCACCTGGCCGTTCATCAAGGTGGCGCTGGTGCTCAACTACTTCGGCCAGGGCGCGTGGATGCTGCGCAACCAGAACAACCCCGAACTGGCCGACGCCGAGGGGATCAACCCGTTCTTCCAGATGATGGATCCGAACGTGCGCTATGTGGCCGTCGTGCTGTCGGTCACCGCCGGCATCATCGCCTCCCAGGCGCTGATTACGGGCGCGTTCACCATGGTCTCCGAGGCCACCGGCCTCAACTGGATGCCGCATCTGCAGGTCCGTTACCCTGCCCGTACCCGCGGCCAGCTGTACATTCCGGTCGTCAACGTGGTGCTGTGCGTGGCCACGCTGGCCGTGCTGCTGCTGTTCCGCGATTCGGAACATATCTCGGCGGCCTACGGCTTGGCACTGACCATCACGATGATCACCACCACGATCCTGCTGGGCATCTACCTGTGGCACCGCAGCAACAAGTTCGGCACCGTTGTGTTCACCATCGTGTTCCTGGCGATCCAGGTCCTGTTCTTCGCCGCCTCGATGGCCAAGTTCCTGCACGGCGGCTGGTTCACGCTGCTGCTCACGCTGGCGATCCTCATGATCATGTACACGTGGAACGAGGGCACCAAGCTGGAGCGCTCGCAGCGTCGGCACATGATGCCGAAGGACTTCCTCCCCGCGCTGGACAAGCTGCACGGCGATAGCCGCATCCACCGGTTCGCGGACAACATCGTCTACCTGACCAGCGATCCGGACCTGAAGCGTCTCGATACGGACATCTTCTTCTCGATCTTCGCCGACCACCCCAAGCGCGCCCGCGCATGGTGGGCGGTGGCCGTCGAGACCACCGACGAGCCGTTCACCCGTGAGTATTCGGTCGAGAGCTTCGGTACCGACTACCTGTTCCGTGTGCGCATCCGCCTCGGCTTCAAGGTCTCGCAGTCCATCCCGGCCTACCTGCATCAGATCATGCACGATCTGGAGAAGACCGGCGAGCTGCCGAACCAGCAGTCGATCTACCCGAAGCTTGACGCCGATCCCGGCATCGGCACCATCCGCTACGTGGTGATCCACAAGGCGCTGATGCCCGAGTCGAAGGTCTCCGGCCGTGGCGCCCTCTCGCTGCAGATCAAGTACGCGATCCGCCGCGTGGCCGGTTCCCCGGTCAAGTGGTTCGGCCTGGCGCCGTACAACCCGCTGGTCGAGGTGCAGCCGCTGTTCGTGTCCACGCGCCGCCCGCCGCGCCTGACCCGCGTGGCCAGCCAGGCGCCCAAGCGCGAGGGCTGAGCCGGCAGGCCGAACAGCCGGTGCGAGCCGGGTGGCCTAATGGCATGTCAGGGGGCCGCGAACCGTCATCGTACGGTTCGCGGCCTTTGCATATGCGAATGATGCAGAGTGGGCGGTACTGCTTGTGAATGTAGCGGGTGGACGGGTGACGTGGTTGATGCCTTTTGCCGTATGTTCACGGTGGCTATGCGTCGGATGGGACTGTAATTCGACTTCTTGGGATCTTTTTTGCTGCAGTGGTGCGCCAAAAGGTCTCAGCCGTCTCTGCGCCACGCCTTCCGGCAGTCAGTACAAGGTTGTACTACACTGGTGGCTGTCACACGGATGTCCCCGGTCGCCCGCGCCTCCGCGGTACATCGTTGTATGGATACGTGTCACGTATGCAGAGTGCATGCAGATATGTAGAAAGGAATCCCATGCCCCAGCAGGACCATCTGACCGCACGTCTCGTCGTCGATGACGATTTTGAGGTCGCTCCGGTCAACAATCGTCTGTTCGGTTCGTTCGTCGAGCACCTTGGCCGTTGCGTGTACACCGGCATCTACGAGCCCGACCACCCGACCGCCGACGAGCACGGCTTCCGCAAGGACGTCATCGACCTGGTCAAGGAACTCGGCGCCACCACCATCCGCTACCCGGGCGGCAACTTCGTGTCCGGCTACCGCTGGGAGGACGGCATCGGCCCCAAGCAGGAACGTCCCCGTCGACTCGATCTGGCCTGGCATTCCACCGAAACCAACGAATTCGGCCTGCACGAGATGGCCGAATGGCTTGAGGCCACCGGCGGCAACGAGCTGATGGAGGCCGTCAACCTGGGCACGCGCGGCCTGCAGGAGGCCCTGGACCTGCTGGAGTACGCGAACGTGCCCGGCGGCACCGAGCTGTCGGAACGTCGCCGCGCCAACGGCGCCGACAAGCCGTTCGATATCCGCATGTGGTGCCTGGGCAACGAGATGGACGGCCCGTGGCAGCTCGGCCACAAGTCCGCCGAGGACTACGGCATGCTCGCCGCCTCCGTGGCCGCCGGCATGCGCCAGATCGATCCGGACGTGGAACTGGTGGTGTGCGGCTCCTCCGCCCATGGCATGCCGACCTTCGGCAAGTGGGAGCAGACCGTTCTTGAGAAGACCTACGAGAACGTGAACTTCGTCTCCTGCCACGCCTACTACCAGCCGTTCTTCAAGGAGGACGGCACGCGCGACATGGCCAGCTTCCTGGCCTCCGGCGTGGATATGGACGGCTTCATCAAGGACGTGGCCGCCACCATCGACGCCACCAAGGCCCATCTGAAGAGCGCGCACGACGTGTACATCTCGTTCGATGAATGGAATGTCTGGTACCAGGGTGAGGAGCCGAGCAAGACCCCCGAGGGCATCGGCAACTGGCCGGTGGCCCCGCGTCTGCTGGAGGACATCTACACCGCCGCCGACGCCGTGGTGTTCGGCGATCTGATGATCACGCTGCTCAAGAACGCCGACCGCGTGCGCGCCGCCAGCCTGGCGCAGCTGGTCAATGTCATCGCCCCGATCATGACGGAGCCGGGCGGCCCGGCCTGGCGCCAGACCACGTTCCACCCGTTCTCCGTGACCGCGCGCCTGGCCAAGGGCGGCACCGTGCTGGAGCCGAAGCTGTCCGCCGGCACCGTGGATACGCCGCGCTATGGCGAGGTCGACGGCGTGAACGCCGTGGCCGTGCGCTGCGCCGACGGCTCGCTCGCCGTGTTTGCGGTGAACCGTTCGCTCGAGGCGACCGCCGAGTTCGAGATCAGGCTGCAGGACGGCGCGCAGCCGGCATCCGTCGAGGCGCAGACGCTGCACGACGACGATCTGTTCGCCGCGAATACGCTCTACGACCAGAACCGTGTGACCCCGCACGCCAACGGGTCGGCCATGTACGATGCCGAGTCCGGCGTGGTCCGCGTCTCCCTGCCGCCGGTGAGTTGGACCGCCCTGCACATCAAGTGACGCGATGGGCCGCGCGGTCCGTTCCGGAGAAGGACGGATCGCACGGCCCTTGCTTCCCGGGCCGGGCGGAAGGGACCGGACCGGCCGGGGAAAACGCGTTATGCTGGAATCAGACGGGCGTTCCGCCTGAACCGTGCGGAACATGCCCGATGGTGCGACGAGAGGGGTGCTGTGGCGAAACGGGTGACCATCACCGACGTGGCGCGCGAGACGGGCGTCTCCATCAAAACGGTGTCGAATGTGCTGAACAACACCGGCAGTATGCGCCCGGAGACGCGCCAGCGTGTCCAGGATGCCATCGAACGCCTCGGATACCGCGTTAACGTGTCCGCCCGCGCCATGAAAACCGGCGGCACGAAGCTCATCGGACTGGCCATCACCGATTTCTGCCAGCCGTTCATGCCCTATCTCGCCGACAGCATCGTGGCGGCGGCACGTTCCCGCGGGTACGCGGTGATCACCGATACCTACAACAGCGCCGGCGGCTTGGCGCAGGCGATCCCGGAGACGAAGAAGCTGGCCGCGGACGGCTGGATTTTCTTCATGGGCTCGCCGATCACGGATCGCACGATACTGCACCAGCCGTATCCGTTGGTGATTGTGGGCGATTACGATACGCAGGGACTGGCCGATTGGGTCACGATGCCGAACGTGGAGGCCGTACGCACCGCGGTGGGGGCGCTGCTGGATTCGGGATGCCGTAGGATCGCGTTGATCGGCGGCACCGCGGAGAACGCATGCCCGGATGCCGACCGCGAGTCGCGGCCCGAAACCACCAGCACGATGCGTACCCGCGGCTATGTGTTGGCCCATGAGGAGCGTGGCCTGCAGGTCGATTGGCGGCTGGTCCGTAACGCGGATTGGGTGCAGTCCGGCGGCCGCGATGCGGTGGCGGGGCTGTTGGACGATCCGGATGCGCCGCGTCCGGATGCGGTCATGTGCCTGAACGACGCGCTCGCCATCGGGGTGATTCATGAGCTGCAGCGGCGCGGCGTGCGCGTGCCGCAGGATATGCAGGTCATTGGGTTCGACAACGTGCCGGATGCCGAGTACTGCATGCCCGGATTGACGACGATCGACCCGCATGTGGATGATTACGCGCGACATGCCGTGGATATGCTGATCGCGCGCATCGAGGGGTCGGCGGATCCGTTCCGCACGTATGTGACCTCCTACGATCTGGTGCGTCGTGCCTCGACGTGTTGACGGCCCGGCGTTCGCCTGGACATGGGTCTGTGACGGGCTGCTGTCGCCTCTCCCGTGGCGTATTCCGGGAGAGGCGACATGCGGGCTAGGATCGGAGCAGCACCTCCGTCAGCGCTTGACGGACGGCGCTCGGCATATGCGAATCGGAGCAATCTTCCATGTCCGGCCCGCTGACGTGCTCGAGTGAATCCATCGTGGCCAATGCGTCGATGCCGTTCTCCGCTATGGCGGCATAAGCCTGTTCCTTGGTCAGATATCGCATTTCGGCATGCCGAAGGATGTCGAAGACGTCTTCCATGCGGGGATCGGCGGCCATCGTCGTGTCGCCGATGGTGACACGTATCTCGCTGCGGGTGGATACGTCGGCGACCGTTACCTGCAATGTGAGGGTTTCGGCATCATACCGGCGATCCGAATCGACGGATGCGCCGTCGGCCTGTACGGATATGTCGCTGTCGGTAATGCCTCGGAACAGGAAATCCCATGTTCTCCGGGCCGGCAGAGCGTGAACGTCTCCCTGGGCTGGCGATACCGTGAGTGCGGATGTGGCGCCGTCCTTGCGCCATCGATAGGTGATCGCGGTGGTCGCCGGGGTGATCTGCCGAGAGTAATGTCCCGAATCCTCCATCAGCGTGAAGTCGCCGTCCGCTCCGGGGAAGACGATGATCTCCAGATGCTGCGGGTTGTCGACGGAGTTGATGGAATCCCCCTCGGACAGGGGCTGCATCGGCACGATGCCGCCGGCCTTCGCGAACACGGGAATTCCGTCGAGCGGACGCCAGACGGTCATGCGCCGTCCGTTGGGCGAAGACGCGCTATACCGGCGCCCGGTGAAGAAGTCGAACCAGTCGCCCTGCGGCAGCCATACGTCGGCCTTGCCCCGTCGGGAGGATTTATCCATCGGTTCCGTGATGGGCGCGGCCAGCAGTTCGGTGCCGAACATGTATTCGTTGGGAACGTGGTATGCGGCGTCGATGTCGGGCGATCCCCAATACATGGGCTCCACCAGGGGAAGGCCTGTCCGGGATGCGCGCCAGTTCATGGTGTGGAGGTACGGAATCATGCGATGGCGCAGGCGGAGCGCATCGTCCATGATCGCACGGATCTCCGGGCGGAAGTTCCATGGTTCCTTGCCGGAGAACGGCGAGCAGCTGGAATGCAGGCGGTTGATCGGGCTGAACACGCCCAGCTGGTACCAGCGGGCTTCCAGCTCCTCGTCGCGGTA
>ENA-OOWK01001261-OOWK01001261.1-human-gut-metagenome-genome-assembly--contig:-NODE-1261-length-12863-cov-3.255465_pt1 | contig 12863 bp, 11 predicted proteins | sample MGYA00241405_ERZ501317 | MGnify/ENA primary metagenome ERZ501317 (study PRJEB25962, sample SAMEA1972440) | human gut metagenome | biome: human gut; feature: human-associated habitat; material: faeces... | reverse complement strand
GCCGTTTGCACGGTGCGCCCGCCCTTTTCGTTACTTCTTCGTTTCGGCCTCCTGCCTCTCCGCCTCCCTCTGCTTCTTCCATTCGGCAAATTCCCGCTGGCCCTCCTCGCTCTCGTAGAAAGCGAGAATGTCCGGCATGATACAGCGGGCAATCGCTTCAATCTTGTGCTGGGGAATGTCTGTGTTGTTGATTAGTTTTTTCCTTCTTCCCAAGTGCTGCCTCCCGTTAGCATATTCAGTTTTCAAGGTGCAAAGCCGCGTTACCGCTGCTGGTCTTTAGAGTGGCTATCCCTCCCTTGTCCCCGCAAATCGTGAAGCAGCTCCTGCGGGATGCTCTCCACAAACCGCCGAAGCTGCTCGTTTTCCTGTTTCAGCCTCGCGGCCTCCAACTGTTTCTTGATGCTGCTGCCATCCTTGACCTTTTCTTTTAGTCCTTCATTCTCCTGCGTCAGATAGTCGATGGTGGCCTGATATTTTTTCATCTGTCCCAAATGACTTTCCAACCGGGGGAAAAAGCGTTTCAGCAGCGCCGCTGCTTCATCTCTCTTTTTCCCGGCGTTCAGCGGCGTGATCTCCGCCAACACCTTTTGAACTGTCGCCGCCTGTTTCGTTAAATCCACAGACTGTTTGAATAGCCATGTGGGGATATGTTTTCTTTTGGTGACGAGGGCGCTCTCGCCCCGCTTGAGGACGGGAAACGCCTTTTTCATGTGGGCGTGAAACTCATCCTGCCACTTGGAAAGTTGCGCCCGGTTGCCTAAAATCTCCTTTGCTGACAGCCGCCCGTCCTCCGTGATGGGCGTAAAGCAAAGATGTAAATGCGGCGTCTTTTCGTCCATGTGAACGACTGCGGAAAAAATATTACCCCGGCCTACCTTCTGCTCCATGAAGGCCACGGCCTCGGTAAAATAGGCCTGTATCTCCTTCTTGCTCCTGCTCGTGAAAAACTCCGGGCTGGCGGTAATGAGGGTGTCCACAAACATGGTGCTGTCCTTCCGTGTCCGGCACCCCGCCGCCTTGATCCGGCTGTCGATCTCCCGCCTGTACTTTTGTTCGGGCCGGATAATGTGAAAGTTGTCCCTGCTCCTGCTGGTGTCAATGTCCGGGTTGCTGGCGTATTGCTCTTTGGTGGGCTTCCAGCGCCCCGGCTGGCCCCGCCTTGTGTTTGGCGAAGCGTAGGATTGCGTGCTGTGCCTTTTGCGTCATGGTACCTCCTTGTAGAAAGATAGAACCCCGTTTTGGGGGCCTTGTAGGGATTTATATTGCCTTGTCTGTTTTGCGGCTGAAAAGCCTTGATATATCAGTCTTTTCCGACCTCTATTTTTCTACTCTCCGCCCGCTTTTTCCTTGCGTGTTCGGCCTTCTGCCGCCGCTGTACCTTCGCCTTGCAGCCCTCGCAATATTTGGCCCGATAGGAGGGCGAAGAAAACGCCTTGCCGCACAGTTCACAATGCTTCAAGGCGTCGCACTGGAAAACTTCCGCTTCCAATCCTTTCCCTTCCTTGTCCTTCAACAGCACATGGCGGAAAAACTTGCAGCAGACGGAATAGGAAATGCTCTGGGGGCAGGTCACTTCCTCGCCTCTGTCAAGATAGAGGCAATTCCCGTTGTCGTAGTAGCTGCACAGGCCCTTGATGAGCCGTAGCGCCTCCCGCCGCTGTTTGGCGTCCATACGGTAAAGGGAACTGTCCGGCCTACGCTCGATAGGCGGAAAACCTTTGATGTTGAACATTCGCACCTTCTTTCCTTTAGTTTTGGGCAGCAAAAAGCCACCCGCCATTTTCGGCTTGCGTGGCTTTAGCGCCCTGTGTCTTTCTCGTATTGGATAAACCGCTTCTTGATGGCCTCCATCCGTTTCACAACCCCGCTGTGATTTTTGTACCCCAGCCTGTCCGCAATTTCCTCGTAGGTTTGGCCCTCCACCCGCAGTTCCAAAATCTCCATATCCTTATCCGACAGGGTAGCCTTGAACCGCTGGCAGAAGTCCTCAGCCTCCACTTGCATGGTGAAGTCCCCTGCTGGGTCTGCAATCTCATGGATGCCGCTGTTCTCGTCCTCTATACAGGCTTCCAGCGAAACCGTCTGTACCCTCTTGGAACGGGTGTGATACCATTTCCGCAAAAAGTCCTTGCGAACATTGGTGTCCCACGGTTCAAAGTCCTCGTCGCAGGGCATCTCCCGCACCGCATCTAAAACAGGCTGCCAACCTTGTTCCTTGATGGCGCGTTTGACCGCCAAGGAGAAAACCTCCGAAACATATTCCGGCGGGAAGAACGGGATGGGCGTATGGGGCGGCATACGAAACAGGACTTGCAGTCCCCAGCCGGTGATCTGTTCCACGCCCTTGACCCATAGAGGCAGGGCGTAGGATAAACGCCAAACGGGACACCAGCCCGTGTAATGCTCCTTCCAGCCGCCGAAGCCGAAGTGGGGAAACGCAAGGGACGCGGCGGCGTCCATAATCTCTTTCAAAAACTGGTCGCTGTCAACCAGCGAGATCAGTTCCTCCGAGGCGGCGAGAGCGGACAAGTCCCGCGGCAGTCGGCGGAGGGTGGGGTATTGGGAGAACAAATCTTCCGGTAGGAAGTAGACCAAGGGCAGATAGCGGATATTGCTGTCACAGGGAAACTGGACAAACGAAGGGCTGTTCATGGGTGAAACCTCCTTTCCTTTGAGAATTGATGAAGTTCATCTATTCATATACGACATAAGTATATACGTTTTGTTCCTATATGGCAAAATATTTTTTGTAGTTAAAAACGGGCGTATTCAGCAGTGTTTCATTCTGATGTGTTCAGGGTAGAATTATGTTGGAAATTGCCAGCCCATATGCTATAATTATTTTGAGTTTTTGTGCCCATAACAGTACTACAAAGGGGAATGTGCATGGATAAGAGAAATTTAACAGAACAAGAAATCCGCACAAGATATATTACCCCTGCGATATCGAAGGCGGATTGGTCTGCTTCTCAGATACGGGAAGAGTATGCCATAACGAAAGGTCGCATTATTGCCAGAGGTGGTACATATAAGCGCGATAGGGCCAAATTTGCAGATTATGTTTTATTCATCAAGCCGCATATTCCGTTGGCCATTGTAGAAGCAAAAGACAACAATCACGCTGTTTCGGATGGAATGCAACAAGCTCTTGATTATGCGGAGAGGTTGTTAATTCCATTTGTATTCACTTCCAATGGTGATGGGTTTACTTTTCATAACCGCATGAATAGCGGAGGCGACAAGGAAGTTTTCTTGACCCTTGAACAATTCCCCTCACCAGATACGCTTTGGACGATGTATAAAGAAGGCACCGGGCTTACTGCACAGCAGGAAGCAGTCATTGCAGAACCCTACTATACGGCACGAGAAGACCGAACGCCAAGGTACTACCAGCTAAATGCCATCAATTTAACTGTTGAGGCGATTGCGCGTGGGCAGAACCGTGTTTTGTTGGTGATGGCAACCGGCACAGGTAAAACATTTACAGCATTTCAGATCATTTGGCGCTTGTGGAAATCTGGTGTGAAAAAGCGAATTTTGTATTTGGCTGATCGCAACGCTTTAATAGACCAAACCTATGTCAATGATTTTTCACCGTTTAAGGACAAAATGACGATTGTTCGCAATCGCAAGGTTGATAAATCTTATGAAATCTATCTGGCGTTGTATCAAGGCTTGACCGGGGATGGCGATAAGGAAATCTTTAAGCAGTTCTCTCCGGGATTTTTCGACTTGATTATCATTGATGAGTGTCACCGTGGCAGTGCAAAAGAGGACAGCGAATGGCGCGCTGTATTAAACTACTTTACCGCAGCAACGCAAATCGGTTTGACCGCAACACCGAAAGAAACAAAGGACATCTCCAATGTTGACTATTTTGGAGAGCCGATTTATACCTATTCCCTCAAACAAGGGATAGAGGACGGCTTTTTAGCACCGTATCGTGTCATTCGGGTTTTGCTGGATAAGGATGCAGAAGGATTCCGCCCCTACAAAGGTCAAACTGACAAATATGGTAATGAAATCCTTGACCGGGAATACAACACAAAAGACTATGACCGCGAATTGGTGCTGGAACAGCGAACCCGAATGGTCGCAAAAGTTGTGTCTAACTATCTCAAAAAGCATAATCTTTGCTATGACAAGACCATTTTCTTCTGTGTTGATACCGAACATGCTGACCGGATGCGCCAAGCACTTGTCAATGAAAACTCCGATCTCGTAAAGGAAGATGAGCGCTATGTTATGCGCATCACCGGCGATGATGACATCGGCAAAAAGCAGATTGATGCCTTCCGCGATGTTTCAAGCCGTTACCCGGTTCTGGTGACCACTTCTAAATTACTTACCACCGGCGTGGATGTGCAGATGGTGAAGTTTATTGTGCTTGACGCCAATATCAACAGTATGACGGAGTTCAAACAGATCATTGGACGAGGAACCCGTGTGCGCGAAGACCTCGGCAAAATGTTTTTCACTATTTTCGATTTTAGAGATTCTACACGACTTTTTGCTGACCCGGACTTTGATGGCCCGGTTGAGCAGGACGATTCTTTCACGCCATCAGAGGATGGACAAATACCCGATCTGCCCGGTGATCCGCCAACGGAGCCAGAAGAACCGCATTTCCCTGAGGAACCGGAATATCCAGGGGCAGGGGACGAGGAACACAAGCACGAGCGCCGTATGAAATACTTTGTTGACAATGTAGAAGTGACCGTACTCAAACAAAGGGTTCAATACATTGACAAGGACGGCAAGCTGATTACAGAATCCCTTACTGATTACACCAAGCGCAATGTGCTTGATCAGTATGCCACTTTGGAGGATTTCCTTACCGCGTGGAACAGCGCAGAGCGCAAGCAGGTAATCCTTGATGAGTTTGCAAGCCAAGGCGTGCTTTTGGAAGAATTGCAAGAGCAAATCGGCCGAGAGTTTGACCCCTTTGATTTGGTGTGTCATATTGCCTACGACCAACCGCCGCTTACCAGAAAAGAACGTGCTAACAACGTGAAAAAGCGCAACTATTTTGCTAAATATGGCGAACAGGCGCAAGCAGTCTTAAATGCTCTGTTGGAAAAGTATGCGGATTCCGGCGTTGTCAATTTGGAAAGCATGGATGTGTTGAAGGTAAATCCCATTAGGGAATTTGGCACGCCGCAATTCATCGTGAACAAGATTTTTAAGGGCAAGGCTGGTTTTACCGCCGCCCTGCGCGAATTAGAAAGCGAGCTGTACGTCGCTTGACATAGGAGGAAACCACGATGGCCGTTTCAGGCACAACAAAGGCGCTCAAGGATATCATGCGCATAGACGCTGGTATCAATGGCGATGCACAGTATATCGAGCAAATAACATGGATGCTGTTTCTAAAAGCTTTTGACTATAAAGAGCAGGAATGGGAATTGACAGAGGATGACTACTATCCCATTGTTCCAACGGAATATCGTTGGAGTACATGGGCTGCCGACGCCGAAGGGATAACCGGCGATGCCTTGCTGTCGCATATTGATACTATGTTCTCTGCTTTGCGTGACCTTGATATCAGCGATGACCCTAAGCACCGCAAATGGCTCATTAGGAGCATCATGGAGGGTGTCAACAACTTTATGAAGTCCGGCACCCTGCTGCGCCAAGTCATCAATAAAATCAATGCTGATATTGATTTCGACGCAATGCCTTCCGGCCACCTGTTTAACGGTCTGTATGAAACTATGCTGAAAGACCTGCAAAGCGCGGGCAAATCCGGCGAGTTTTATACGCCGCGCCCTGTTACCCGCTTTATTGTGGAGCAGGTCAATCCAAAGCTGGGCGAAACAGTCCTTGACCCAGCCTGTGGAACGGGCGGATTTTTGACCAGCGTAATTGATCGTTTTACTGTCAACACAACCGAAGAATATAAGACCTTGCAACGCACGATTAAGGGCATCGAGAAAAAACCGTTCCCATATTTGCTGTGTGTAACCAACCTGATAGCGCACGGCATTGATGTGCCTGATATTCGACACGAGAACACATTGCGCAAGTCAACAGGGGAGTATACAGCAAAGGATAAGGTGGAGGTTATTGTCACCAATCCGCCGTTTGGCGGCGCAGAAGAAAAAGCGATTTCGCAGTCTGTTCCCGCAGAGTTGCGTAACTCTGAAACTGCCGACCTATTTCTGGTGCACATGATGGCACTGCTGAAAGATGGTGGACGCTGTGGCCTCGTTTTGCCAGATGGCTTTCTGTTTGGGACGGGTGTTAAAGCTGCCATCAAGAAGAAGCTACTGGAAGAATGCAATCTGCACACCATCGTTCGCTTGCCCAAGGATGTATTTGCTCCTTATACAAACATCAACACAAACTTGCTGTTTTTCACAAAGGGAACACCTACTAAGGGTGTCTGGTACTACCGACTGGAAATGCCAAATGGGTATAAACATTTTTCCAAAACCCGCCCCATGATGGATGAGCACTTCCAGCCGGTGCGCGATTGGTGGAAAAACAAGGTAGAAAGCGATGTGTCGCAGTTTGTGCCAGCGGAAGATATCGCCGCCGCTGACTATAATCTGGACTTCTGCGGCTTTCCGCATGATACGGAGGAAATCTTGCCGCCGGATCAGTTTATCCCACAATACCTAAATGAGAAGGCCGTTCTCTCTGCCCGCATTGAGGAAATTTTAGGGCGTATTTCTGCCGCTGTGACACAGGAGGATGTGTTATGAAAGCCGCAGATTTGAGAAAGGCCATTTTACAGGCGGCAGTTCAAGGCAAGCTGGTGTCACAGGATAAAAATGATGAGCCCGCATCCGAATTGCTCAAACGGATACAGGCTGAAAAGGCTACACTAATTAAAGATGGCAAGCTCAAAAAAGAAAAGCCACTGTCGCCTATTACAGAAGATGAAATACCTTATGATTTGCCGGATGGATGGGTTTGGTGTCGGTTGGGTGAGGTGACTCTTTTTGTTGCCACGGGTCCCTTTGGAAGTATGCTCCATAAATCTGATTATGTGAAATCCGGTATTCCTCTTGTCAATCCCGCTAATATGCAGAATGGCTCAATTGTTCCATCTGAAAGGATGCTGGTAGATGAAACCACCCGAGAGCGGTTGAGCAGTTATGTATTACATGAAGGTGATATTGTTGTCGCCCGGAGAGGCGATTTAGGGCGTTGTGCTGTTGTTACGCAGAGCGAAGACGGATGGATATGCGGTACGGGTTCCTTTTTTCTTCGGATCGCATCATCTATGTTTTTGCCGTTTTTTTTGTTATTTTTTGAAACATCATTATGTCGGGAACAACTAATGGGTGGATCAGTTGGAACCACTATGAGCAATTTGAATCATGCCATTTTAAAAAGCATTTATTTTCCGTTACCCCCGATTAAATTACAACAACGCATTGTTTCCAAAGTGAACGAACTGATGGCTCTGTGTGACGAGTTAGAGGCTACCGAGAAGGAACTGGATGCATTGGAAAGTCACTTCTTCGACTATCTGCCAAAGTCTATTTTGCAGGCGGCAGTACAAGGCAAGCTGGTGCCACAGGATAAAAATGACGAGCCTGCATCTGAATTGCTCAAACGGATACAGGCTGAAAAGGCTGTACTTATCAAAGAGGGTAAACTCAAAAAAGAAAAGCACCTGCCGTCGATTACAGAGGATGAAATCCCGTATGACCTGCCAGATGGATGGGTGTGGTGTCGTCTCTCCGAAATTGGTGAGATTGTTGGTGGAGCTACGCCTGATTCAAAAAATGGAGAGTTCTACACAGCGCCTAATCATGGGATTCCATGGATTACGCCAGCCGATATGAAATACGTGGAAAGCGGCTTTATAAGTCATGGCATGAAAGATATCACACAAGCAGGATATGATTCCTGCTCAACACGGATATTGCCCGTTGGTAGTATTGTGTTTTCAAGCCGCGCACCTATTGGACATATTGCGTTTGCCAAAAATGAATTGTGCACAAATCAGGGATTTAAGTCAGTAATTCCATTTTCAAAAAAGACTGCAAAATGGATTTTTTATGCTTTGAAAAGCAAAATCGCTGATATTGAAAACCGCGCTTCAGGCACAACCTTCAAAGAGGTTTCTGGAAAATTTATGGAGCAAGAAATTATCCCGCTCCCACCCCTTGCGGAGCAGCAACGCATCGTCGCCAAAGTAAATGAGCTGATGTCTATGTGCGATGAATTAAAGCGTGTTGCCGAACAGCCAATCAACCATGATAATGTGATACCGTTCCCGGTGGAACCAAAAGAAAATATTGAACCGATTGCGATGGTTGCTCGCGGAAAAGTGGAGGGTATGTCTGTCCAAGCAAAGCAAGCGATTGAAGATTTGTTTGGAGAGGATGAATAATGAATAGCGCTCCAACTCCTGCGGCAAAAGCAGAACAGGTTTTGGCAAGTATGGGTATCACCGACCCTCCCGCCCTCCATTTAGAGGAAATCGCAAAATCACAAAACATCCGCGTAGGCAAGAAAGAACTGCCTGATGACCCAAATCTCAGTGGCCTGTTACTGTTTCGTGGCGAGAAGCGTGCCATTCTCATCAATACATTTATCCACAACACAGGGCGTATCAATTTTACTTTTGCCCATGAGTTAGGGCACCATTTTTTGCAGCATTCCCCAACTTATTTCTCTGATGGGCGGCAGGGCTTTCGCTGCACGCCAGAGGATATGCAAACCGGCATTCATTCCAAAGAAGCAGAAGCCAATCGTTTTGCATCAGCACTGTTAATGCCGGAAGACCAGTTTTACTTTAGCATGGTGGGCGCGGTTTTAGACTATACCCTCATCAATAACCTTGCCCGACAGTTCTATGTTTCAAAACACGCTTGCTGTAATCGTCTGCTTGAATTTACCAAAGACCCGTGCATTGTAATTCGCAGTCAAGGCTATCTGATTACAGAGATAAAAACTTCCGCAGCGGCCCGCCGCAAATTGCCAGCACTGAAACAAATTCCACCGGGTACTGTGGCTTACGAGGCAATCACAGCAAAGCGAAATCAAAATGCTTTTGAAGTAAGTGATTCTGCAAAATGGTTCTTGAAGCCCAACCACTCTATTCAACTTTACGAGTGGACAAGGGGCGACTGGGAACACGGCGTGGCGATGACAATTTTGAGATGGTAAGCGGCTCACAAGCAAGTATACCTGCCGCCGCTCTCTGAAACCGAACAGGATTTTTGTTCACTTCCGTTCACAAAAACCTGTCCGCTTTCCTGCCGGTGAAAACGGGTGTGTCAATACACGACACCCCCGTTTCCCCCGTCAGCCGCGCCGACAGGTATAACACACTACACCTTGCAAGCAAGGTCGTGTGCCAAAGGGTGCCCCTTTGGAAACCCGGTTTTGTCGGCGTGTGGCCACAGATCGCATTTCTGCGTCTGTGTCCCCACCCCTCCAAAACCCAAAGAAGCGGCGCACATCAGCCCGTGGGGTGGGCTGATGTGTGCCGCTTCTTTGTTCGGCCTGTGGGCCGGGACGAGGGACAAAACGCATACGGATAATTACATTTTCGGGTTGCAATTTTCGATAATTCGAGTTATAATGAGATTAACCCAAATAGGAGGTTGTAACATGAAAGAAGTGGGTAAGCGTCTAAAGGCCCTGCGGGATAGTATCGGTTTTTCACAGGTGAAAATGGCGGAGGCGGTTGGCTCTACACAGTCCAGTATCAACCGCTATGAAAACGGACAGTCCACCCCACCCGTTGAACTGTTCCGCCGCTATGCGGATTACTTTGATGTGTCGCTGGATTATATCTTTGCCCGGACGGACAAGCCCCAAGGGGTGACATACGAGTTTAAGCCCAAGGCCACCCCGGAAAAGGAGGATATGCGCCGTTTCATCGAAATGTGCTTTGACCCGCAGTCACCCATGAATGAGAAGCTGAAAGAAACCCTGTTCCGCATGATGGAGGGCGAGGCATGAAAGAAAAAAGCAACATGCTTGTATTACCCTGTGACTGCAAATGTTGTATGCTCGTCATTGAAAAGACTGGTTGGGAAGATGGCGACATCAGTTATAACATTTCGGTTCAAGATTCCAGATATGATCACAATTACAATACTCTTTGGGGCAGGATTAAGAGGGCTGCCAAAGTTTTATTTGGAAAGCCTATCTATTATAACGACCTCCATCTTGAAGGAGAAGAATCTTTCCATAAACTTGTTAAAGATATGGAGAGTTTGGCAGGGTTTGAATACTTTGAGGGGGAATAACAATGAAAGCTGTGATTTACGCCCGCTATTCCTCTGACAACCAGCGGGAGGAAAGCATTGAGGGCCAGATTAGAGAGTGTACCGCCTTTGCCGAGAAGAACGGTATCACCATTCTCCGCCACTACATTGACCGGGCCTTTTCCGCCAAAACGGACAACCGCCCGGAATTTCAGAACATGATTAAGGACAGCGGCAAGCGCCTGTTCGATATGATTATCGTCTGGAAGCTGGACAGGTTTGCCCGCAACCGCTACGACAGCGCCCGCTACAAGGCCGCTCTGAAAAAGAACGGGGTTAAGGTGGTGTCCGCCACCGAGGTCATTTCCGACGGGGCCGAGGGTATCATTCTGGAAAGCGTGCTGGAGGGGTACGCCGAATATTACTCCGCCGACCTGTCCGAAAAGGTTGTCCGGGGTATGACGGAGAACGCCCTGAAATCCAAGTACAACGGCGGCACCCTGCCCATCGGCTATCAGATCGACAGCGACCAGTGTTTCCAGCTTGACCCGCTCACCGCCCCCTTTGTCCGTGAGGCGTTCCAACGGTATGACGAGGGGGCCACCATGACCCAAATCCGGGACTGGCTCAACGAGCAGGGCGTGAAGAACACACGGGGCCAGAAGATGACCTACAACAGCATACAGCACCTTTTGAACAACCGCCGCTATATCGGGGAGTACACCTACCGGGACATTGTGGTGCCGGACGGTATTCCCGCCATTGTCCCCCAAGACCTCTTTGACCGGGTGCAGGAGAAGCTGGCGAAGAATAAGAAAGCCCCGGCCCGCCACAAGGCCGAGGACGATTATCTGCTGACCACAAAGCTGTTTTGTGGCACCTGCGGGGCCATGATGGTTGGCGAGAGCGGCACCAGCGCCAGCAAGGGCCGGAAATACCATTATTATCGCTGTGTAAACACCAAGAAACAAAAAAGCTGCAACGCCAAGCACAAGAGCATACGGAAAACGCCCATTGAAAACGCTGTTGTCAACGCTGTTATGGCAAAGGTAATGGACGATAATTTTGTGGAGTACATAGCCGACACCGTGATGGACATTCAGACCAGAGAGAGCAGCGTCCTCCCGGCACTCCGGCACCAGTTGGAGGAAACAGAGCGAGGTATCACCAATATGCTGAACGCTATCCAGATGGGGATTATAAACGCCTCCACCAAACAGCGGCTTGACGAGTTGGAGGACAGGAAAGCGGATATAGAGCTGCAAATCATCCAGGAGGAAATGAAACACCCCATGCTGACCCGTGAGGATGTGACATACTGGATTTGCCGTTTCCGTACCCTGGATGTGTCCAAGCTGGAAGAACGGCGGAGGCTTATTGACAGCTTTGTAAACTCCGTGACCGTCTTTGACGATTACATTTTGATTACCTTTAACTATAAGGAGGGCGAGGAAAGGCTTGATTTTACTGACATTGAGAGTTCGGATTTACAATCGGTCGGGGGGTGTTGGCGGGCATGGGACATTCCTCCTTTTTACCCAGCATAGCACGCCCCAGACCATGCCGCAACTGCCGCTTGACTTTCCGCCGGGGCTGGGGTACTCTGAACAGTACGCACGGAAAGAGAGGACACGCCATGACCTACCCCGAATTCAAAGCCAGATACGCCCTCACCCCCGATCCCCAGCAGGAGGCGGCCATCCTCCGGGCCGAGGGGCCCACCCTGCTGCTGGCGGTGCCGGGCAGCGGCAAGACCACCACCCTGGTGACCCGGCTGGGCTATCTCATCCACTGCCTGGGGGTGGAGCCGGGGCGCATCCTCACCGTCACCTACACTGTAGCCGCCGCCGGGGACATGAAGCGGCGCTTTGCCGCCCTCTTTGGGGAGGCGCACGCCGGCGCGCTGGCCTTCCGCACCATCAACGGCATCTGCCAGTCCATCATCTCCTACTACGCCTGGGCCAAGGGGGCAGAGCCCTTCGCCCTGTGGACGAACGAGGGGGAGCTGAACGCCCTGGTGCGCTGGCTGATGCAGTCCCACGGGGCCGAGTGGCCGGGGGAGCAGGAGGTGAAGGAGGTGCGCACCCGCATCACCTGCTGCAAGAACGGGATGCTGCGGGACGAGGAGGTGCGGGCCATTGAGATGGACGGGGTGGATTTTCCCGCGGTCTACTTCGGTTACCGGGAGTACCTGGAGCGCAACCGCCGCATGGACTACGACGATCAGATGGTCTTTGCCCTGCGGATTCTCCGCCGGTATCCCGACATCCTGGCCCACTTCCAGAGCAAATACCCCTACCTCTGCGTGGACGAGGCCCAGGACACTTCCAAAATCCAGCACGCCATCCTCCGTCTGCTGGCCGCCCGGAGCCGCAACCTGTTCATGGTGGGGGACGTAAAGCAGAGCATCTACGGCTTCCGCCGGGCCATGCCGGAGATTTTCCTGCGGGCCCGCCGGGCCTTCCCCAAGTACCGCAGGGAGCAGGACCGCTACCCCGCCTCCATCACTTTGGATAGGAACTTCCGCTCTCGCAAAGAGGTGACGGACACGGTGAACTTCGTCTTCTCCCGGCTGATGACCCAAGCGGCCGGGGACATGGACTACACCGGGGAGGAGCGCCTGGTGTGCGGGGCGGACTACGCCCCCAAGGAGGGCTGCCAAACCGAGCTGGAGTTTATCGCCCG
>ENA-OOWK01001202-OOWK01001202.1-human-gut-metagenome-genome-assembly--contig:-NODE-1202-length-13447-cov-1.489471_pt1 | contig 13447 bp, 12 predicted proteins | sample MGYA00241405_ERZ501317 | MGnify/ENA primary metagenome ERZ501317 (study PRJEB25962, sample SAMEA1972440) | human gut metagenome | biome: human gut; feature: human-associated habitat; material: faeces... | reverse complement strand
ACACCGATTTGTAGGGGTTCGACTCCCCTCTTGGGCACCACAACATCCTCCCAAGATTATTCTTGGGGACATGCCTGTATAGCTCAGCGGTAGAGCAGCGGAATCATAATCCGTCGGTCCCTGGTTCGAATCCAGGTATAGGCACCAAAAAAAAGAAACCACCGAGGAATCCTCGGTGGTTCTTTTTTTATCTATTGCCTTTCTTTCTGTTATAGCCTCTTTCGCAGCAGTGGTACATTTCAATCAGTTCTCTTTCCAGGTCATCCAAACGGCTGTATCCACTACCTTGCAGCTTTACCATACGAATTTCGAATCGGTCTCCATACTTATAGTCAGCATAGACATCACCATTTCCCTTCCCGGTGAAATGAGCATTCACTCGGCTTGGCACGTGGACTGATTGCCCCACGTAATACATTTTCTTATCGAGATTATAAATGATGTATACACCTTCAAATTCAAGATTTGTCATTCGGCCGTGATACGACTGCCTCAGCGCAAAGAACTGTTTCGGAGTCAATGTCTTGGCGCCACTCACGATGGTTTTTAACCTCTTATTTCTTTTATGCAAAGCGGCAACTCTGACGGCCGACGGCAGAATCAGAACTGCAAAAGCACAGATGATAAATAGAATCAGGTATGCCTTGTTGATTTCCATGATTCACCTCCAAAAACATCTATATATCCCAATATTACGTGTTTTTCGGAGATGACCAACAACACCTGTTTTAACCAATATGTAAAAAACAAAAAGCCCTTGCGTTTAGCAAAGGCTTTGTTGGGCTAATATTATTTTGAACTCCGACCGTTTTTTAAATCATTACAAACCAATGACGAGTCTATCAATCGACCATTACAATCTCCAAAATGTTGAGCTAATTTTTCCCCGCAAAAACGGCAATAAACGTGTTCAATCTCCCTACAGCCAGGGACTCCATCATTTTCAGTGATTTCGTAAATAGCACCGCATTTACACTTCACTTTATATGAATAAGAGTCATCAAACAAATGGTCATTCCAGCCCATAAAAAAGTCAACACCTTTCATCGTCTTGTCGCATGCGCTCTTCGTTATTTTTTTGCCGCATGCAGATTTTTATTTGCCAAATCAATTTACACGGAACTATCCCACTTCTCTTTTTTTGCAATCTTTCAATACAGCAAACGTCATATATGACGCGGATAGTTTTTGCTTATAGCAAAAATTTATTTGTTTTTCGGGTTTTGTGAACAAAATTGCATACAAAAAAAGCCCCCACTATTGCGGGGACTTTTGAGAAACCTTATACACGAAGAGATTCTTCCGGAGAGGCTGAAATACCGCTATTTAGGGCCTCCTCACCACTTGCCATAATCTTAAACGTACAGCTGTCAGACTTGAAAACATAGGGTCTCAGGCCGCTCTCAGTATCAACATAATCGCCGTACATGAAGCTCCATTCTGCAACTGTGATTTCATTCTGAAAACTGGTGCCTTCCAAAGACTTATTGTAAACAGAGATATTCAAATGGCTGTTTGAAACAAGCTCATCAGTAATGACGACATCTCCTGCTTGGTTGATGGGGAGCTTTTCGACCGCCAGATTCATCTGGCCGTTGTATGGTAGTATCTCAATGTTTTCGAGAAGGTTCATCATTTCTTCAGATGCAGGCTTTACTGTGATGAATAGGTCTTCTACTCCTCCTGCTGCAATGGTGTTTCCTTCATCATCTGAAAAAGTGTGCATACTGGACAGCTCATCGGTATTCGGGGTAAATGTGATTTCTCCCTGTGCTGTCGTTGCTTTCAGATAGCCGGCATTCATGTCATACTCAAGGGTATATTCCCCTTCTGGGAACTTTACCACTACCGGCTCATCGAGCTGAAGAGGAACTCTGGGGCTGTCACAAACCAGTTTTCCTTCCTTCTGGCTTAACAAGATACATCCGGAAACACTTTCTACAGACTCTTCTGTACTAACACCCTCAATATGAGGGCTTTTGATAACAGTAACCTTGGAAATCTCCATCTGGTTCTGATATGATGCAAATATTGAAAAAATGGACATCAGGCAAGCTGCAACCGCAGCCAGTGTTGCTTTTTTGACTTTCACTGTTTACCTCACTTTATGCTAAAGCCGACAATGCGTATATTGTAAGAACTGCCTTGGCAGGTATATGCAATGTACGGCGCAATAGCCCCAACAGGGCTCATATTTGAATCGACGATTTCTCCGGTATTGTGGCCGTTCATTACTGTTGTTGCAACAATATTGATGACACTGTCAGCCGTTACAATATATCCGGTGGTTCCAACCCTGACCCGGTCGAGAGTTCTGAAATCCTGGTGTTGGTGGTCTGCTAACAGAGCCGCCCCAGTAATGTAATCAGGCATGTATGCGCAACTGTTAGCGTTATCTGTCACAGCCTGCGCTCTTGCTGAACCTTCAGAACGGATGTTCACATTGAACAGTGGTACATTGATTCCAACCGCTGGAATTATCAGCGTACCAACCATCCCCGGAGTTGATGCTGCTTTATTTTGTGCCGCCGCTATCATTTGCCGGAACCTGTAGTCCTCGACATCTTTTTCGATTTCCGTATTGCAAATCTCACTGGTTGTCTCTGCCAGCTCAATTTCCTCAGGAACACTAATTTGATTCAATGCCAAAATACTATTTCCGGCATCAATAAAAAAGGACGTTTCTCTTGTATCTGGCACGAGAGCCGTCGCATTGTTTATGGATTCTTGCGTGCGGTTAATCGCCGCCGAAAGCTCGTTTATAGTGAGGGTTTGGTAGATTGTGAAGAGGAATGAAGATAAAGATAAAACTGCTGCTAAAATGAAAGCCGCGTATTTATGAATCCTACTTTTTTTGTATTTGAACTCTTTTTCCATTATTTGAGATGCTCCACACAACGTCTTTTTTCCTTGTTTTCCTCGTAGTATACGAGATATGATTCAATAGCCGTTCCTTCGCAGTCTTTAACAATAAACACAATGTTCCGGCCCGGGTCGATAAATGCTGCCAAGAGGCAAAGTAAATCATAAAAGCCATTGAGAATTTCGAAATCCAAAGTAATCTTTCTGTATGGCCTCGTAATCGGTTTTCCATTCATCAGAATGGCGGCTGCCCATCCGTCTTCGCATTTTGTTTCTTTGAAAGCAATCTCATATTCTTTATCGACTTTGATAATATCTGCAACAACGCCGATCAATCCCGGATTTTTATCCTTATTTGCCATCACTTTACGGATACTGTTTCCATATCCATCATAACGCTCCGTAATATTTTTCAGTGATTCCAGCCTGGATGCCTCTCTGTGATATGCTGTTCGTCCGACATTCAATTTTTCCTGTCTGACATTTAACTCTTCTTGAAGTTTTTGTATCTTCTGTTCATTTTCGGTAATCTGCATATTATAGAGCCGAATCTTATCTTGAATCTCAGACAACCGCTCTTCATGTTCATGCAGCTGCTCTTCCTGCTCTTTCGCCTTTGCCGACACTTCTAAAATATTTCTTGCAAGCACGGATTTTCTTGTTGATATTTGATCTCTCGTTGTATCAAAATGTTGGATTTTTGCTTTCGTAGAAGCTCTGTTTCCAAGAAGATCCATAATTTCCTGTTTCCGCTGTTCGATCTCTTCTGTATGCTCCGCAATCTGTGTCTGCACATCGATCAGTCGTTTTTTTACAACCGTATCTGCCTGCGACGCTTCACGCAGCTTTTCCGAAAGATTTTTCTTTTCTTCTTCAAAAGACGCTTTCTGCTCTTTTCTCATATTGATTTCCGATTGGACGGTATTCAACCGGTTATCATAATGCTCATCATTCATACGAGCCGTATTGATCTGTTCTCTCAATACATTGATCTGACCTTCCAGTTGCTGCTTCAGTAAATTTGTTTCATTCAAACGATTTTTTGCAGTTTCGATTGCAAGGTCGATCTCTTCTACTTCCTCTTCAATCGCCTCATACTCCGTTTTCATCTTATCATAACTGATATTTGACTCTTCTAATTCTAATGATGCGATCTCCAGTTTCTTTTGTGTTTCTTTTAAACAGTCACGGATCCTCTCTTCTTCCAAAAGGAACATATTAATATCATATGTCTTTAACTCTTCCTTTTTCTTTAAATACTCTTTCGCTGTTTCCGACTGTTTTTCCAAAGGTCCCAACTGCTTTTCCAGTTCCTGTAAAATATCGTTTACGCGGGTTAAGTTCATACGTTCTTCTTCAAGTTTCTTTACCGATAGGTTTTTTCTCCGCTTAAACTTTACGATTCCGGCAGCCTCGTCGAACAATTCTCTTCTTTCTTCCGGCTTCCCGCTTAATATTTTATCGATCTGTCCCTGACCTATAATCGAATATCCTTCTTTACCGATACCTGTGTCATAAAACATTTCATTAATATCTTTCAGCCGACAGGACGCTCCGTTGATCAGATATTCACTTTCTCCTGAACGGTACAGCTTTCTCGTCACAGTAACTTCTTCATAATCAACAGGCAATTTGTGATCCGCATTATCCAATGTGATCGCTACAGAGGCATAACTTAACGGTTTCCTGTTCTCTGTTCCCGAAAAGATTACGTCCTGCATCGTACCGCCGCGGAGCTGTTTTACCCGTTGCTCTCCCAGTACCCAGCGAACTGCATCCGCAACATTGCTCTTTCCGCTTCCATTTGGTCCGACAATACCTGTAATTCCGTTATGAAAGTCAAATTTAATCTTATTTGCAAAGGACTTAAACCCCTGCACTTCTATACTTTTTAAATACATAGAACACCTGCTTTATCTTTTTTTCAGCACATGAATCGCCTCATAGGCAGCCTGCTGTTCCGCCGCTTTTTTAGTCCTTCCTTTGCCTTTACCGTACGACCTGCCCCGGATCGTCAGTTCCACAGAAAATGATTTGTTATGATCAGGTCCTTCCTCGCCTATCAGATGATATTCTATCTCTCCTAGTTTTTCAGCCTGAACAATCTCTTGAAGGATAGTTTTACTATCATAAAAGAGTTTCTTATCTTCCTGATCCGTCAAAACAAAACGATGTATAAACTCTTTTGCATTAGTAAAACCACCATCCAGATATATTGCTCCGATCAAAGCTTCCAGTGCATCTGAAGTCACAGAATCACGAAAACGCCCTCCTGTTACCTCTTCCCCTTTTCCGAGAAGAAGATAGCTTCCAAGATCGATGTCTCTCGCGCACATAGCCAATGACTGCTCACACACCATGCTTGCCCTTGTTTTTGTCAGCTCTCCTTCCGGAACTTTCGGAGACTGCCGAAACAAAAACTCACTGGAAATCAGTTCTAAGACCGCATCTCCCAAAAACTCTAAACGTTCATTGCATCTGTATTTTTCCATCCGATGCTCATTCGTATAGGAACTGTGCATCATTGCCTGTTCAAGAAAAGAAAAATTTCTGAATCGATAACCTATCTTCTGTTCTAACTCTTTTAATTTCTTATGCATTTTCTACTCTTTCCCGGTGTCTTGCACCGTCCTTTATTTCTTTTCCATGTAAAACGAAAAAGCCCACAGGGGCTTTTTCATTTTACACCAAATTATTCCACTGCTTTTTTGATCTGATCAACAGCATCCTGAACTGTTGTTATTTTCTCCGCTTCTTCATTATCGATCTCAATGTCAAACTCTTCTTCGATTCCCATGATGATCTGGAATACATCAAGAGAATCTGCTCCGAGATCATCTACAAATGTACTGTCCGGTCTAATCTCTTCCTCACTTAAATTAAGAACTTCCGCGATAATTTTTTGAAGCTTTTCAAATTCCATAATATCTTCTCCTTACCTGATCTTTAAATATTTTCCTGATTTTTTTGAATAACTGACGTTATCTTTTCGTTGATCTTCTGCTCTTTAAATGTCACACATTGAATAATCGAATTACATACTTCTTTTGATGTCGAGCTTCCATGTGTTTTGACAACAAGACCTTTCAATCCGAGCAGCGGTGCTCCGCCATGTTCGCTTGTGTCGAAATCTTTCAGCGTATCTTTCAAAGCCGGTTTCACCAAAAGACCGCCTATTTTGCTCTTCAGATTTGCCATCATGCCACTTTTGATCTTCTTGACAAGCGCTCCTGCAACGCCTTCATAAAGCTTAAGAATCACGTTGCCGACAAAAGCTTCACATACGATGACATCTACATCGCCATAGGGGATCTCTCTCGCTTCCACGCTTCCGATAAAATTGATATCAGGACACTCTTTCAGAAGCGGAAACGTCTCTTTCACAAGGGCATTCCCTTTCTCTTCTTCCGCGCCGATATTCACAATGCCAACCGTAGGATTCTTCTTACCTACAACGCTCTCCATATAGATAGATCCCATCTTTGCAAACTGGACAAGATGAGACGGTCGGGCATCTACATTCGCTCCGCAGTCGATCAAAAGGGAAACTCCTTTCAGCGTCGGAATCAGAGGCGCAAGCGGCGGACGCTCTACCCCTTTAATCTTGCCGACAAGAAGCTGTCCTCCAACGAGAACCGCGCCTGAATTTCCTGCCGAAACAAAGGCGTCTGCCTCACCGTTTCTGACAAGTTTCATTGCCGTCACAAGAGAGGAATCTTTCTTGCTGCGGATTGCTTTTACCGGCGGCTCTGCAGTTTCGATCACTTCAGTCGCATTCACAATATGAATCTTTTCATCCGGATATGTATACTTTGCAAGTTCTTCCTTCAATATCTCTTCTTTTCCTGTGAGCAGAACCTGAATATCGTTCCGCTTTTGTACTGCTTCTACAGCGCCTTTTACCATCTCCACCGGCGCATTATCGCCGCCCATTGCATCAAGCGCTACTCTTGTCATGTCAGACATCTTCATTCCTCCTAACGCTACTGAAATCATTCTAATTGATATTATTGTAAAAATCAACTAAAAAATGTCCGTCGGACATCTTTTTATCATACGCATAGCAATAAAAAAAGGACGTAAAATCATATTTTACGTCCTCTTCATTCAATTCACGATTAGTCAACGGAAATAATCTCACGTTTATTGTATGCGCCGCAAGCTTTGCATACACGGTGAGGCATCATGAGTTCGCCGCACTTGCTGCATTTTACAAGGTTCGGAGCGCTCATCTTCCAGTTAGCTCTTCTTTTATCTCTTCTTGCTTTAGAAGATTTATTCTTTGGGCAGATTGACATAGGTTACACCTCCTTAAAATTCTTAAAAACATCGCGGATAACTGACATTCTCGGATCGAGGCCTGTATCTTCACAGTCGCAGGTTCCCTCATTTAGGTTTTGACCACATACGCTGCAAATTCCTTTACAGTCTTCGCTACATAGAACTTTCATCGGCCATCCTATCAATATCTCATTATAGAGCATTTTGTCCACGTCAAGATGATATCCGTCAATAAAGTTTGATTCATCCAGCTCCTCTGTCAGTTCTGCGTCGGAGAGACCTATGTCGACATGTTTTGCAAAATCTAAAGCAAATTCATATCTTACATCCTCCAAGCATCTGTCACAGGGAATGACCGTCACAAGTCTGGTGTCTGCATGGATAAGCAGCTCCTTGCCCCTGACATGTTCCACCCGGACATGTACCGGTTCGCTCTCGACAATCGGATACTCCCCGAATTTCATCCGGATCTCTCCCATTGTAAGCGGCACAGTCTCTTCAACTGTCTTATGCTGGTCTGACAAAACGTCTGATAGGTTAATTAACATTGTTATTTACTCCTATTCATACCTGAATTATTATATCATGTAAATTCTGTTTGTCAACCGTCATTTTCATGAAAACACACAAAATATAGTATTTTCCATATGATCTTTAAGACAACTCAGCTCATTTACTATTTTACAAGCGCCAATGTCTCTCTTGCAATCGCAAGTTCTTCATTAGTCGGAATAACAAATACCCTTACTTTTGAACCCGCTTTTGTAATCTCAGCCTGTTTTCCTCTCAAACCTGTATTTGCCTCTTTATCAAAGTCAACTCCGAGATATCCAAGATAAGAACATACCTGTTCTCTTACATAATCGTCATTCTCACCGATTCCCGCAGTAAATACGATATCGTCTACCCCATTCATTACCGCCGCATATGCTCCGACATATTTGGCAACATTATAGGAAAATACGTCCATTGCGATCTTCGCTTTTTTATCTCCTGAATTCATCGCGTTTGTCAGATCACGGAAATCGCTTGAGAGTTCTCCCGAAATACCGAACACACCTGACTTCTTATTAAGAACGTCCATCACGCCTGCAATATCAAGATGTTCTTTCTCTGCGATAAATTCCATGATCGCAGGATCGATATTTCCCGAACGTGTTCCCATTACAAGACCTTCCAACGGAGTCATTCCCATAGAAGTATCTACAGATTGTCCGTTCATGACAGCTGTCACACTTGATCCGTTTCCGAGATGACATACGATCGTCTTCAGTTCTTCGTACGGTTTTTCCATTACTTCCGCCGCTTTCTTAGATACGAAACTGTGGCTTGTTCCATGGAAGCCGTAACGTCTGATCTTATAATCCTCATAATAATTGTATGGAAGTCCGTACATATATGCTTTTTCCGGCATTGTCTGATGGAACGCCGTATCGAATACAGCTGTCATAGGTGTATTCGGCATAAGTTTTTCGCAGGCTGTAATACCGATCAAGTTTGCCGGATTATGAAGCGGCGCAAGATCGTTACATTCCTCTATCGCTTTCTTCACTTCTTCCGTAATCACAACTGAGGATGCGAACTTTTCTCCGCCGTGTACGACACGATGTCCTACAGCTCCGATTTCATCCAAACTCTTAACAACACCCGTTTCCGGATTTGTAAGAGCTTCGATCACAAACTGAATTGCCTCTGTATGAGTCGGCATCGCCTTTTCCGACACCTCTTTTTCTCCGCCTTCCGGCTGATATGTCAGACGTCCGTCGATTCCGATCCTCTCACAAATTCCTTTCGCCAAAACTTCTTCTGATTCCGCGTTAATGAGCTGAAATTTCAATGAAGAACTTCCACAGTTGATTACTAATACGTTCATTACTTCTCCTCCATTTTTGTTTTTATAAACTTTATCATATAAACTTTATAAACAGAAAGCTTAACTTACACTTTCTATGTACTTGATCTTTACTCTGCCTGTGCCTGTACCGCTGTGATCGCAACAACACCTACAATATCTTCTGCGCTGCATCCGCGTGACAGATCGTTGACAGGAGCTGCGATTCCCTGTGTAAGCGGTCCGTATGCCTCTGCCTTTCCAAGTCTTTGTACAAGTTTATATCCGATATTGCCGGCATCAAGATCAGGGAAGATCAACACGTTCGCTTTACCTGCCACTTCACTGCCCGGAGCTTTCGATGCTCCGACTTCCGGAACGATAGCGGCGTCAAGCTGAAGCTCTCCGTCTAATTTTAATTCCGGCGCAAGTTCGTGCGCGATCTTTGTTGCTTCTACAACTTTATCGACATCTGCATGTTTTGCACTTCCTTTTGTAGAATGAGAAAGCATCGCTACAATCGGTTCTTTTCCTGTCAGCGTCTCGAAAGATTCTGCGGAAGAAAGCGCAATGTTTGCCAGTTTTTCCGGATCAGGGTTTTGCTCAAGTCCGGCATCTCCGAAGATGAATGTTCCGTCCGCTCCCATATCACAGTCAGGAACAACCATTAAAAAGAATGCAGATACAAGTTTTGTTCCCGGCTTTGTCTTCAAGATCTGAAGACACGGACGAAGTGTATCCGCCGTAGAATGACATGCTCCGGACACCATACCGTCGGCGTCTCCCATTTTCACCATCATAACGCCGTAGTACAGATAATTATTCAGGAGAAGCTCTCTGGCCTGCTCTTCTGTCATTCCTTTTTTCTGTCTTAATTCAACAAGCTTTGCAATATACTCTTCTGTTTTATCATTTTTAGCCGGATCAACGATCACAGCGCCTGTAATATCATATGCGCCTTTATTTTTCTCGATTTCTTCTTCGTTTCCTACGAGAATCAAATCTGCAATCCCTTCTCTTAAGACCGTCTGTGCAGCCTTATAAGTTCTTTCGTCCTCTGTCTCAGGAAGAACAATCACCTTTTTATCAGCTTTTGCCCTTGCCTTGATTTCATCGATAAATCCCATGATTTAAAAGCCACCTTTCATTTTTCACAATTATACTTTTATTATAACGCAAAGGGATTTTGTATACAAGGGGATTCTATGTGCATTTTTAAGTACAATTTTATACAATTTCTTTTCATCTTTGTATGATTGTTATAAAAATATCAATCTTTAGTTTCTTAACGCCCTTTGTTATTTGTTTTCTCTTCCCTTTGTTCTTTTACCCTCACAGCTTAAACATCGTTGTTACGATGTTAAAATAAACAAGGATTGTGCATGTATCAAGAATTGTTGTAATAAGCGGAGCCGCCATGATTGCCGGATCAAGTCCGATCTTCTTTGCCAGAAGAGGAAGGATACACCCGATACACTTTGCCATCATTACAACTGCGATCATTGTAATTCCAAGGGCAACTGCCAGCATAATGTTCCGATCATACATAATACAGATTCTTACCCCGTTCACAAACGCAAGAAGAGTTCCGACAACAAGCGCCACTCTGATCTCTTTAAAGATAACTTTAAAAATATCCGAAAACTCAATTTCGCCGACCGCAAGACCTCGAATAATCAAAGTCGAGCTTTGAGATCCGCAGTTTCCTCCCGTTCCCATCAACATCGGAATAAATGTGATCAAGATCGGCATCGCAGCCATCGCCTGCTCATAATATCCCAGTATTTCGCCCGTAATCGTTGCCGAAAGCATCAATAGCATCAGCCACGGAGTACGGTTTTTCGCCTGTTGGAAAACGGATGTTTCAAAATAAGAATCTTCATTTGGACTGACACCGGCCATAATACTGATATCTTCTGTCGTTTCATCCTGCAATACAAGCATCGCATCATCTACTGTTACGATTCCGACAAGACAGTCTTCATGATCAATTACGGGAATTGCTACTAATCCGTATTTATTGATCATATTCGCCACATGCTCCTGATCATCCAGTGTGCGGGCGTAAAGCACGTTCTCATCCATGATCTCTTCTATCAGTCTCGACTCTCCTGCCGTAAGAAGATCCTTTACATCGACCATGCCGATCAATCTTCTTTTTTCCGTCACATAGCATGTATAAATCGTCTCTTTATTGATACCGACCTGACGAATCTTTAAAATAGCATCCGCAACCGTCATCTCTTTACGAAGGCTGATATACTCGATATTCATAATGCTGCCCGCACTGTCCTCCGGATACTGCAAAAGCGCATTTATCTTCTTTCTTGTCTCTTCATCCGTTGCCATCAAAAGACGATCCACTACATTTGCCGGCATTTCTTCTAATACGTCGACGGTGTCATCAACGTACATCTCTTCCATAACTTCTTCCAGCTCCGAATCCGTCAGCGCATTGATCAAATCTTCTCTCATGTCGCTGTTCATATCCGTAAACACTTCCGCCGCTTCTTCTTTTGCCAGAAGACGGAAGATCAAAATACGTTGTTTTTTGTCCAATTCTTCCAATGCATCTACAATGTCTACCGGATGCACAGACTCCAGTTCTTCCTTTAATTTTTTAAAATCATGCTTTTCAAGCAGTTCGATCATCTGCTCTACGTCAAGTCTGTTTTCCTGATCCATGCCTAACTCCTCATCTTCCAAGATATCTTTTTGTAACAATTCAGCCATAATAGGCACGCAGTGCGGTTTTATGAACAACGCGGACTGAACCGTTACATATTCCACTGTAAAAATTCATCTTTTTATAGTATAATATGGCAGAAAATGATATACAAGGAGTTTCTTATGAAAATTGTAGGACTTATTACAGAATATAATCCGTTTCACAATGGACATCTCTACCATATCCAACAGGCAAAACGTACAACCGGTGCCGACGCCGTCATCGTTGTTATGAGCGGCGATTATGTCCAAAGAGGTGTCCCGGCTGTCATGCCAAAGCGTTTAAGAGCCGAATCTGCTCTGGAATGCGGTGCTTCCGCTGTATTTGAACTTCCTGTCTGCTATTCTACCGGAAGCGCAGAATTGTTTGCCGAAAGCGCTGTCGCTTTGTTGGACCAGCTTCAAATTGTAGACTCGCTTTGTTTCGGGAGTGAATGCGGAGATTTGGATGCTTTATCCGAAATTGCAGACCTTCTCTGTCAAGAGCCAAAAGATTACCGTTCTCTTTTAAAAAAACATTTAAGAAACGGACTTTCTTTTCCTTGTGCACGCAGGGAAGCTTTGAAAGAATATCTTCCGGAAAAAAACTTTGCGGCTCTTTTAGATGAACCTAATAATATTCTCGGAATCGAATACCTAAAAGCGATCAGAAAATTAAAAAGCACGATCAAACCATATACGATCCTCAGAAAAGGCGCCCGGTATCACGACCAAGAACTCAGTACAGAGAATTTAAGTTCTGCATCGGCGATCCGTTCTCTTCTTTCGTATTCAGGATCTTCTTTAAGAAAATATGACGATCTGCCAAAGGGAGCTTTTGACGACACCGCCCCTTTTAACATTTTCGGAGAATTGGAATCACAAGTGCCGCAGTGCTGCCTGAAACTTTTAAAAGACTGCCACAAAGTTTCTTACCCGATTTATCAAAACGACTTTTCTCTTATCCTGAAATACAAATTATTAAACAAATATCCCGAAAACCTGCTTCGATACATGGATGTCTCTGAAGAACTGGCAAACAGAATCTGTTCCCGGCTTAATTACTTTTTCAACTACAAACAGTTCTGTGACCTTCTAAAAACAAGAGAACTTACGCAGACACGGATCAACCGGGCACTCCTTCATATAATGCTCGGAATAAAGAAAACAGACGTAGAGGAATATATTGATGGCGGATATCATTTTTACGCCCGCCTTTTAGGCTTTCGGAAAGACCGGGAAAAACTGCTCACACGCATTTCAAAAGAAAGTTCACTGCCGCTTCTTATCCGGCTGTCCGAAACTGAAACCATCCCTCCTCTAGGCCGCAAAATGCTTCGCAATGACATGCTTGCGTCTAATTTATACACTTCCGTCGTCACCGATAAGTTTAAAACAGCCTTCCAAAATGAATACAAGCAGAAGGTGATCAAAATTTAATTTCCGACAGACAAAAACATGCCCGCAGCGGTCTTTTCGCGCAGGTCTTTAACCATAGCAGCAGTGATGCTCATGAGAATCTCCGGAAAACGTTGGTTATTCGGCGGCGGCTTCGACAGCGGGGGCTTCTTCAGCCTTGGCTTCGGCGTCGGCAGCCTTCTTCAGTTCTTCCTCGGCGTCCTTGTTCTTGGAATCCTTGCGCATGGCTTCGCCTTCGAGGCAGGCTTCGGCCATGGCGGTGACGAAAAGCTTAATGGCGCGGATGGCGTCGTCGTTGCCGGGGATGATGTAGTCGATGACGTCGGGATCGCAGTTGGTGTCGGTGAC
>ENA-OOWK01001196-OOWK01001196.1-human-gut-metagenome-genome-assembly--contig:-NODE-1196-length-13586-cov-2.299608_pt1 | contig 13586 bp, 22 predicted proteins | sample MGYA00241405_ERZ501317 | MGnify/ENA primary metagenome ERZ501317 (study PRJEB25962, sample SAMEA1972440) | human gut metagenome | biome: human gut; feature: human-associated habitat; material: faeces... | reverse complement strand
TTTTATGTGCTATTTTTGAAATTGGATTTTAATATCGCCCATGCCGCCATTTGCATGAATTTCTCTGTCCTGACCGTTATCCTTTTGATAGCTGCCGCCCATCATCTCCGAGGAGACATCTGCTCCATCGATGTGGAGATCGCCCATGCTGCAGTCAACATCATAGTCATAGTCGCCTAAAGATGCTCCATGCAGAATCAGTTGGGTGTCTCCCATACCGCCGGAAATATCGATGTCGCAGAGAAGCGTTCCATCCAGAGTGATGTTTCCCATCGAGCCATCGACAGAGACCTTATCGGAAACGGTAATTCCTTGAGCCGTGATGTCTCCAAGGCTGCCGCTGAGATCCAGCTCTCCGGCAGAGAGATTCTTAAGGCTGACATCGCCAAGAGAACTGTCCAAATGAAGCTCCTTGCAGCTGATATCCTGGATGAGCAGATCACCCATCGAGGAACTCAGGTCGACGTCCTCAAGAGAGGTACCCTTTGGAACGGTGATGGTGATGTTCTCCGACTGATCGGTGCCGGTATTAGCTGGCCGTTTGTAGGACAGCTTTAATTCCTGGTCGTCAATCTGATAGGAAAAACGTTCCGGCATCGCCAGCTGATAGCTGATTTCCCAGTCATTACCCTGCTGGATGGTGACATCGGACTGAAGACCGTCGTCACAGTCGATCGAGCTGATTTTCTGACCGGAGAGGGAAATGGTTTGTTTTTCCTTTAATGGAAGGATGTCGGCAATGTTTTGGGAGGAGAAGGAGGTACTTCCCATCAGCTTGTCACCGATAGTGATTTTGCCGTTGTGATAGTTTACCGATTTTGCTCCGGTCGCCAGACCAATACCGCAAAAGATGACACCGACAGCGAGCAATCCGCCTGCTGCAATCAGCATATTTTTCTTCCACTGTTTCATCGAAATTCCTCCTTATATCTGTTGACGACGGGAATGAATGGTGTTCTTAATGAGTTTGACCGCGGAGCCGACCCCGACAAACATCATGACGCACAGGATAATCAGTGCAGCACAGATAAGGCCCGCGCCCACCATGACCAGTCCGGTTGGTGGATAGACAAACATCAGCCACAGTCCGACGCCAACGAAGGTGACTGCCAGAACACCGAATACAAAAATCAGGATGCAGGCAACAAACAGGAAGATAAATCCGACCAGACCGATTACGAACAGCAGCGGCAGCCAGATTGGACTGGTCAGTGCAGCCAGCAGACCGACCAGACAGCCGGCAGATTCCGAATTCTGTTCTCTTTTGGATTGTGCACAGTCGGCAATGATGCGTTCTGCAACATCGCGCGGGGTGCCAAGCTCCATGATAATTTCTTCCATGCTTTTATCGGCGGCATCCTCCAGATATTCCACGTAGTAGCTCATAGCGGCTTCTCGCTCTTCTTTGGGCAGGTGCGCAATTCTTGCGCGCAGTTCCCTGATATACTCCTCTCTGGTCATCGATTCATACCTCCGTCCATAATATCGTCTATTTTTCCGCGGAAATGCTTCCATTGCTCATAAAACTGCAAAAACTGCTCTCTGCCCTGCGGGGTCACCGAGTAATAGCGGCGGTTGCGCCCTTGAAACGGCTGATCGTAGGTGGTGAGGTAGCCGTCCTTTTGCAGCCGGCGAAGCACCGGGTAAAGGGTTGATTCCGAAACATCCATGATCTGCTTGACTTCCTGCGTCAGCTTGTAGCCATAGGTATCTTCCTTCATTACGACCGCCAGCACACAGGCATCCAGCAAAACTGAACCCAGCTGAAATCCCATCTTCCTACCTCCAATCTTATTTTTATGACTATATTATAGTTTATATAATATATAAAGTCAATATAGTATATTTTAATTTTCTTGAAACTCAGGATAGGAGATTTGTTCCAAGTTTTATGCCGTACTTCGGGCAAAAGGGAGAAAGAATCGAGAAGATTTTGGGGAAAAGGATGATTTTACAGGATGAATGTCGGAAAAGGAAGTTTTACAGTTGACGCTATCAGGCTAAAATGATAGGATAAAGAAAAAAGCAAAGAGGAGGAGTTTTTATGACAAAGAAAAGATGGATAGGAGTTTTGCTTACAGCAGTAATGGTGTTTGCAATGGGAGTGCCGTGTTTTGCGGCGGATTATGAAGAGATAGAAGCATATATCCAGCCGCAGGAATGTAAAGTTCGGGTGGTGGATGTTGAGGGAAATCCCGTAACCAACCTTTGTGTGGAGAATTATAAAAATGGTTGCGCGAATCCGGCAAAAGATTACAGCAAGGAAAGATGGTTTGCTTACACCGACTCAAACGGGGTTGCGACCCTCTGCAGGTTCTCGGACGCATCCGATTCCTTTTATGTGGATAACTTCCATTCCTTCGGAAATGGAGATAAGCACGATTTTCGGACCTGCGAAAAGGTAGATGAAGTTTATCAGGTTGTCTGGACGGGAGAAACACCACTGGAAACCGCAGAAAAAACAAATGGCAGTGTTCGGGTCAGAGTGGTAGACCAGAAGGGAAAACCGGTTCCCGGGCTTGAAATCAATGCAGCCAGGTATTCTATCCTCGAAAAGTGGCAGGAGATGGGCTGGAATCGATATGAAGTGGATGAGTTAAAGGGATTTACCGACAAGAACGGTTATTTTTCCAGTTTGGATAAAGTGGATGGCTCCTCAATGAGACTGTGCATCGCTCAGAAAACCAAAGACGGAAAGGAAATCAAACGCTATTACAAGATTGCGCCACAGGCAGATAAAAAAAATCGATACAAGATTGTGTGGTAAACAAATGATAAAAACCTCGATATTTCGACCGGGAAATGTGCCCGACAGCCGAAATATCGGGGTTTCCTTTTATTATTTACAGATGTTTTCTTGTAAGCGGGAGATAATCATGGTATGATAAAAATAAAAAAGAATGTATTGATGGATTTGTATTTTAAAGGAGCTTATATAAATGAACAAGAAACAACAGGTGGTGGCGCTGACGCTGGCAATCACTCTTTTGCTCAGTGGATGCAGCGGTCTTACCATCGGTTCTTCTGAAAAACAAGAGCAGGATACCCAGCAGTCGCTGAATGTGGGACAATCCACTGCTCAGGAAGAAAAAACAGAAGAGGAGCAGGAAGAACCTCTCAGCAACGAAAAAATCCCGACCGAGATGGAAAGTCAGGGTGTGTTTGCTGCACATTATCAGGATTGGGACAGAGAAAGCCTGCCATCCCAGTATCTGATGGAGATGGATGACACCGCACTGATGCTGATTGAGCAGGTGCAGAACATGACAGCGGATATCCAGCCAGTCGACCTGTTTGACGGCATTGAGCACGCCAGCATGAACAGTCTACTTCGGGTTGCACTGGACAAAACGCCTGCAATCGACCTTGAAGTAGAGGTTGTGGATGGCAGGATCGAAGCAGTCGGAGAAAACTATGCAAACCACGTCCTGACAAAGCTGTTGCAGAATGAGCTGGAAGAGGGTCGTGACCTGCGGGAGATTTATTATCAGGAAGATGTCACAGCGGTTTATTCCCAGCTGTTTGGAGAGGGAAGAACCCTTTCTTTCCAGGATTTGTGTCCAAACTACTATTATTATGCAAGGGAAGGCGTATTCGCACATAAAGGCGAAAAGACCGAGCGCTTTATCTGGCCGATGCTGGTGGGATATACCGACAGCAAGGTGAGCATGACGGTGGATCTGCTGCTGACCGAACGGGTTGACGAGACCCAGCCGCTGCTTTATACCAAAGCAGACGGAACACAGGTGGAGCTGAGCGCAGAAAATTATGTCGAGGAGCTTGCCGGAGAGCCGGTTTACCGCTATACCTTCGATAAAGCTCAGGATGGTCACCTGATTCTGGACGGTGTGCGCTGTGTAGGTGTGCTTAATAACAGCTGCACTGACATTGTCGATCAGGAAGAACCGCTGGAAAATGATACCCTTTCGCTGGAAGCACCGGAAAAGGTTACCGTGACAAGCGGAGAAGAAAGCAGTTCCATCGACCTCCAGGCAGAATATGAGGGAACAACCGCACTGTACTATCTGCTGGATCTGTTGGGAGATGCCCAGAAGGTGGAGGACAGCGCAAAGGAAGAAACCCTGATTGGACGAGGAGCTGCAGCTCTGACCATGGACCTTGATTATACCGGTGAGGAACAGGTCCAGCTGAAGGTTTACAGCCAGAGCTATCTGCCGGGCATCGCGCAGAGCTACCTGCTCATCCAGATTGCGGAAGGAAATGATGTACAGAATTATGTTCTTCCGCAGGATGACTACTTCCTGCTGACAGACTGGATGCAGACGTGCAGCATCGATGCGCAGCCGGAAAACTAATATATAAATAGGAAGAAAGTTTGTGCCGGAAGCAGAAATGTTTCCGGCATCCCCGGTATTTTTTTGAAAAAACGGGGCATCCTTATCATGACAAAATCCTGCTTAGGCAGGGAAAAAGAAGTTTATTGTTAAAGCTGCACAGAATTTATCTCGAAAATACTTTGAAATACACGAAATGTTAGAATCGAAGATTTCTGTAAAAACTTTGAAAAAAACTCTTGAAATTTACCACCTTGTGTTGTATTATAATTAAGCGTGACTGCACAAGATATGCGTTGAAGCGGGAGGTTGCTATCCTGAGAGATAGGTAATTTCCGCCGAGTATGTCCGATTTAAAACCGGGCGGCTTTATAACACGGAAGGAATTCCGATCGTTGACAAATGGTTTCAAACCATGACTGTCTAAAGTCCCGGGTAAAGCTGCGTAATGCGGTTTGCCCGATTTTTTATTTGGAAAGTCAGGAAACACGCGGAAGCGTGTTCAATGCGATTGTGAGAACACTGCGTGTTGGCAATCAGTTTTCCACTGGAAAGATGAAATGCCAAAAGACGTCGTCCCACTCAAGAAAATGCTTTAAGGAGGCGATGATGTGGCAGTCAAAGAAAAAATCAGAATCAGACTGAAGGGTTTCGATTATCAGTTGGTAGACTCTTCTGCAGCAAAAATCGTTGAGGTAGTAACAAGAACAGGTGCTAGAGTTTCTGGTCCTATTCCGCTCCCAACCGAGAAAGAAGTAATCACCATTCTGCGTGCTGTTCATAAGTACAAAGATTCCCGTGAGCAGTTTGAGATGAGAACACACAAAAGACTCATTGACGTACTGAGACCTACTCAGAAAACAGTAGAGGCTCTCAAAGGTCTTGAGCTCCCTGCAGGCGTAGAAATCGAAGTAAAACTTTAATCGAAGTTTTCCACTGAAATTTAGGAGAACCGAAAATCCAGGTTTTCCGGCGACTTTGTGAAAACAAAGAACGCTTGTCTGCAAAGGTAATGTTGACGGCAAAGCCGCCAACCAATAACCAATAGGAGGTATATACAATGCAAAAATGCATCGTAGGCAGAAAGCTGGGTATGACACAGCTTTTTGACGAGAATGGAAAATTCATTCCCGTAACAGTAATTGAAGCTGGTCCTTGTGTCGTCGTTCAGAAAAAGACAATCGAAAACGACGGTTACGAAGCCGTGCAGATCGGTTTTGGCGAGGTCACAAGCAAACACGTAAACAAACCACTTCAGGGCCACTTCGCTAAGAGCGACGTTGCTATGAAGAAAGTGCTCAGAGAGTTCAGACTCGATGATTGCGCTGCACTCAATGTAGGCGATCTGATCAAAGCTGACGTCTTTGCAAACGGCGACAAAGTAGACGTTTGCGGCACTTCCAAAGGTAAAGGTTACGCCGGCACAATTAAACGTTACGGCAACCACAGACTCAAAGAGACCCACGGTACCGGTCCTGTTGCAAGACATGCAGGTTCCAACGGCGCTTGTTCCGATCCATCCCGCGTATTCAAGGGCAAACGTCTTCCAGGTCACATGGGTGCTGAAAGAGTTACAGTTCAGAACCTCGAAATCGTTAAAGTTGACGTTGAAAACAATCTTATCGCAATCAAGGGTGCTATTCCGGGTGCTAAAAACGGCGTAGTATACATCACTGACAGCGTTAAGATGGCGTAAGGAAAGGAGGAAACACGATGCCACAGGTTACTGTATTTGATATGACCGGCAAGAGCGTTGGCGAAATGACCCTCTCCGATGCCATCTTCGGAATCGAACCAAACACTTCTGTTATGCACGCTGCAGTAGTTAACTACCTTGCAAACCAGCGTCAGGGCACACAGTCCACTCTTACCCGTTCTGAGGTTTCCGGCGGTGGCCGCAAACCATGGAAACAGAAGGGTACAGGCCGCGCTAGACAGGGTTCCACAAGAGCTCCACAGTGGACACACGGCGGTATCGCTCTCGGTCCTAAGCCAAGAGATTACAGCTACGAGCTGCCAAAGAAAGTTAAGAGACTTGCTCTTAAATCTGCATTCTCCGCAAAAGTTGCTGACAACAACCTGATCGTTGTTGACAACATCGCAGTAGAAGGTTACAAAACCAAAGCTGTTGCAGAGATGCTCTCCAATCTGGGCGCTGATAAGAAAGCTCTTATCGTTATGCCAGAGGTTGACGCAAAACTCATCAAGAGCGCTGCTAACATCCCAGGTGTTAAAACCGCTCTGGTAAATACAATCAATGTGTACGATATTCTTAACTGCGACAAATTCATCGTTGCTAAGAGTGCACTTGAGAAAATCGAGGAGGTGTACGCATAATGAAAACTGCACACGATATCATCCTGAAGCCTGTTATCACTGAGGCTAGCATGCAGGGCATTGCAAACAAAAAGTACACCTTTAAAGTTGCAAAAGACGCAAACAAGATCGAAATCGCAAAAGCAGTTGCAGAACTGTTTGGCGTAAAAGTTGCTAAAGTTAACACCATGAACGTTAACGGCAGATACAGACGCCAGGGCATGCATGCAGGTTACACCGCTGACTGGAAGAAAGCAATCGTAACCCTGACCGAAGACTCCAAGACAATCGAGTTCTTCGATTCTATGATGTAATTGCCCGAAGGATAAACCCAAAAAAGGTTTGTCCTTCCAAGTATGGGATCTGACTCAGTCCCGCAAAAATTCATGAGGAGAGTGAAACCATGGCTATTAAAACATATAAGCCAACGACAGCTGCTAGACGTCAGATGACAACAACTGACTTCTCCGAACTGTCTAAGGTTGCTCCTGAAAGAAGCCTTCTGGCTCCACTGAAAAAGAATTCAGGACGTAACAGCTACGGTCGCATCACTGTTCGCCATCGTGGTGGCGGTAACAGAAGAAAATACCGTATCATCGACTTCAAACGTAACAAAGTAGATATGCCTGCAACTGTACTCACCCTCGAGTACGATCCAAACCGCTCCGCTCACATCGCTCTGGTTCAGTACGAAGACGGCGAGAAGAGATACATCCTCGCTCCAAACGGCCTGAAAGTTGGCGACGTAATCGAATCCGGCGAGCGTGCAGACATCAAGACCGGTAACGCACTGCCTCTGGCAAACATTCCGGTTGGTACTTTCATCCACAACGTTGAGCTTTACCCAGGCAAGGGCGCACAGCTTGCTCGTGCAGCTGGTATCATGGCTCAGCTGATGGCAAAAGAAGGTAACCTCGCACTGATCAGACTTCCATCCGGTGAGCTGAGAAACGTTCCAGTAAACTGCATGGCAACTGTTGGTCAGGTAGGTAACATCGATCACGAAAACGTATCTATTGGTAAAGCTGGCCGTAAACGCCACATGGGTTGGAGACCTACCGTTCGCGGTTCCGTTATGAACCCATGCGACCATCCACACGGTGGTGGTGAAGGTAAATCCCCAGTTGGCCGTCCAGGCCCAGTTACTCCTTGGGGCAAACCTGCTCTTGGCTATAAGACCAGAAAGAAGAGCAACCGCTCCGACAAGTACATTGTCAAACGCCGCAACGACAAGTAATGCAGGCTGAAAGGAGACGAACTAATGGGTAGAAGTATTAAAAAGGGACCTTTTGTACAGCCTGTACTGCTCAAAAGGGTAAAGGAAATGAACGCTGCTGGTGAAAAGAGAGTGCTCAAAACCTGGAGCCGTTCTTCCACAATTTTCCCTGATTTCGTTGGACATACATTCGCAGTTCATGATGGTCGCAAACATGTTCCGGTATATGTAACCGAGGATATGGTTGGACACAAGCTGGGAGAATTTGCTCCTACAAGAACCTATAGAGGCCACGCTGGCGCTAAAAAAACTAAGTAAGCAAAGGCCGAGAGGAGGATAACAAATGGAAGCAAGGGCTTACCTGAAATATGCCCGTATTGCACCACGTAAAGTGCAGATCGTGCTTGATCTGATCAGAAACAAGCCGACAAAATTAGCTTTGGCTATTCTGAAGCACACTCCAAAGGCCGCATGCGAGCCAGTTGAGAAGCTTCTGAAATCCGCAATCGCTAACGCAGAAAACAACCACAACATGGACGTAAACAACCTCTATGTTGCAGAGTGCTTCGTTGGCGAAGGCCCAACTCTCAAGAGAGTTAGACCAAGAGCACAGGGCAGAGCATTTAGAGTATTCAAGAGAACATCCAACATCACAATCGTTCTCAAAGAGAAGGAATAGCCAAAGGAGGAGGTAAACTATGGGACAAAAGGTTAATCCACACGGCATTCGTGTCGGTGTCATCAAAGATTGGGATTCCCGCTGGTTTGCTAAGGACGACGCTTTTGGCGATATCCTGGTAGAGGACTACAATCTGCGTAAGTTCCTGAAAAACAGCCTGCAGCTGGCAGGTGTACCACGCATCGAGATCGAGCGTGACGCAACCAAAGTAAGAATCCACATCCACTGCGCAAAACCAGGTATGGTTATCGGTAAAGGCGGCGCTGAAATCGAAAAGCTCCGTGCACAGTGTGAAAAAATCATCAACAAGAACAGAGAAGTACCTGCAAAGGTATTCATCAACATTGTTGAAGTTAAGCAGCCAGACAAAAACGCACAGCTCGTTGCAGAAAACATTGCTTCCCAGCTGGAAAGACGTATCTCTTTCCGCCGCGCAATGAAACAGTGCATCGGCCGTACCATGAAACTGGGTGCACAGGGTATCAAAGTTCAGGTTTCCGGCCGTCTGGGCGGAGCTGAAATCGCTAGAAGCGAACATTACCATGAAGGAACCATTCCGCTGCAGACACTGCGTGCTGACATCGACTATGGTTTCGCAGAAGCAAACACCACTTACGGCAAAATCGGCGTTAAAGTCTGGATTTACGCTGGAGAAGTTCTCCAGGCAGTAAAGAGACAGCCTCGTAAGGAAGGAGGCAAAAACTAATGCTTCTCCCGAAAAGAGTTAAATACCGCAGACAGCACAGAGGCCGCATGAAAGGCGCAGCTCACAAGGGCAACTATGTTGCTTACGGTGATTTTGGTCTGCAGGCACTGGAACCATCCTGGATCACTTCCAACCAGATCGAAGCAGCTCGTATTGCTATGACCCGTTACATCAAACGTGGTGGTCAGGTTTGGATCAAGATCTTCCCACATAAACCAATCACAGAAAAACCTGCTGAAACTCGAATGGGTTCCGGTAAAGGTAGCCCAGAGTACTGGGTAGCAGTTGTTAAACCAGGCACCGTAATGTTCGAAATCGGTGGTGTATCCGAAGAGCTTGCTCGTGAGGCTATGCGTCTGGCTATGTACAAACTGCCAGTTAAGTGCAAATTCATCAAGAAAGAAGTAAAGGAGTGTGAAAAGTAATGAAAGCTGTTGAGATCAGAAACTTGTCCGAAAAAGAACTTTCCGAGAAGCTTGTAGACTTGAAAGCTGAGCTTTTCCACCTTCGCTTCCAGCACGCAATTAACCAGCTTGAGAATCCGAAGAGAATTAAGGCTGTCAAAAAAGACATTGCCAGAATTTCCACGATTATCAAGGAAAATGCAATGAAGAACGTGCAGTAATTCTTGGAAGGAGGACGCAAGGTGGACGAAAGAAACCTTAGAAAAACAAGGGTCGGCACCGTTGTCAGCAACAAAATGGACAAAACTGTTGTCGTTGCAATCAAAGATAACGTAAAACACCCTCTTTACAATAAAATCATGAAACGTACCGTAACATTCAAAGCTCATGACGAAGAAAACGCATGCGGCATTGGCGACAAGGTACAGGTTATGGAGACTCGCCCTCTGTCCAAAGACAAACATTGGAGAGTTGTCGAAATAATCGAAAAAGCAAAATAATTTAAGATTATCTTGCAAGTGTTTTCTGATAGAATATTTGATTCAGTACAACCGAAAGGAGGGGACGCACTGTGATACAGATGCAGACCTATCTGAAAGTTGCCGACAATACCGGAGCTAAAGAACTCATGTGCATCCGTGTTCTGGGAGGCTCCAGACGCAGATATGCAAACATCGGCGATGTCGTTGTTGCTTCCGTTAAAAAAGCTGCTCCAGGCGGTATGGTTAAAAAAGGCGACGTTGTTAAAGCAGTTATCGTTCGTTCCGTTAAAGGTGTAAGACGTGAAGACGGCACTTACATCCGTTTCGACGAGAACGCAGCTGTTATTGTTAAAGAAGATAAAAATCCAAGGGGCACACGTATTTTTGGCCCAGTGGCGAGAGAACTGAGAGATAAAGATTACCTCAAGATTCTCAGCCTCGCCCCAGAGGTTCTGTAGGAGGTGCTCAAGATGAACGTACACGTTAAAACAGGCGACACCGTTGTTATCCTGTCCGGTAAAGACAAGGGTAAAAAAGGCAAGGTTTTGGCGGTAAGCCCAAAAGAAGGCAAAGTCATCGTTGAAGGCTGCAACATGATCAAAAAACATGTGAAACCTCGTCGTATGGGTGAGCAGGGCGGTATCGTTGACGCTGAAGGCGCAATGTATTCTTCCAAAGTAATGCTCGTTTGCCCAAAATGTGGCAAGCCAACAAGAGTTGCTCATAAGATCCTGGCCGACGGCACAAAAGCACGCCTTTGCAAAAACGAAGGTTGTGGCGAAACATTCTAATTAGGAGGAGAAAACATGGCAAAGCTTAAAGAGACCTATGTTAATGATATAGCACCAGCTTTGTTTAAAAAGTTTGGCTATAAAAGCGTCATGCAGATTCCTAAGCTGGATAAGGTAGTCGTAAACGTTGGCTGTGGCGAGGCTAGAGACAACCATAAGATTATCGATGCAATCATGACAGACCTGGCTACTATCACTGGTCAGAAAGCTGTTCCTTGTGCAGCAAAGAAATCCGTTGCGAACTTCAAACTTCGTGAAGGCATGGTTATCGGCGCTAAAGTAACACTCAGAGGCGACACAATGTACGAGTTTGTTGACAGACTCTTCAACATCGCTCTCCCACGTGTAAGAGACTTCAGAGGAATCAATCCAAACGGTTTTGACGGCCGCGGCAACTACAGCCTGGGTCTGAAAGAACAGTTGATCTTCCCTGAGATCGAGTACGATAAAATCGACAAAGTTCGCGGTATGGACATCGCATTCGTAACAACCGCAACAACAGACGAGGAATCCCGCGAGCTGCTCAAACTCATGGGCGCTCCGTTCGCGAAGTAAGGAGGAAAAGGTTCAGTGGCTAAAACATCGAAAAAAGTAAGTCAGGCAAGAACACCTAAATTCTCTACTCGCGCATATAATAGATGTAAAATCTGCGGCAGACCACACGCATATCTTCGCAAATTCGGCATTTGCAGAATTTGCTTCAGAGAACTGGCATACAAAGGCCAGATCCCTGGCGTGAAAAAGGCGAGCTGGTAAGCACGAGCAAAGGAGGTTGACGTCATGCAAATTACTGATAAAATCGCTGATATGCTGACTCGTATCAGAAACGCAAACGCAGCGAAACATGACACGGTTGATGTACCATCTTCCAACATGAAAAAAGCAATTGCACAGATTCTCCTGGATGAAGGATACATCAAGAGCTTCCAGATTGTAGACGATGGTAAACAGGGTATCATTAGAATCACCCTTAAATACGGTCTGGGCAAAGAGCCTGTTATCACAGGTCTGCGTAGAGTATCCAAACCGGGACTGCGCATTTACACCAGCTGCAAGGAAATGCCTAAAGTTATGAATGGCATGGGTATCGCAATCATGTCCACACCTAAGGGCATCATGACCGACAGACAGGCTCGCGTAGAGAATGTCGGCGGCGAAGTCCTTGCATTTGTTTGGTAAGGAGGTGCACAAGAATGTCTCGAATTGGTAGAAAACCTGTAGCTATTCCTGCAGGCGTTGAGGTATCCCTCGACGGTCAGACTCTGACTGTTAAAGGTCCAAAAGGAACTCTGACAAAAACATTCCACAACAGAATGAGCATCGCAGTTGAAAACAACGAAATCGTTGTTACAAGACCAAGCGATGTAAAAGAAGACAGAAGCTTACACGGCCTTACAAGAACACTGATCTCCAACATGGTAGAAGGTGTTACAAACGGCTTCAAAAAAGAACTGGAAATCAACGGTGTTGGTTACAGAGCTTCTAAAGAAGGCAAAAACCTCGTTATGATCCTCGGTTACTCCCATAAAGTAATTATGCCAGAAATCGAAGGTATCAGCATCGAGGTTCCAGGTCCTAACAAGATCATTGTTAGCGGTCCGGACAAACAGGTCGTAGGTCAGTTTGCAGCTAAGATTCGTGAAAAACGTAAACCAGAGCCATACAAGGGCAAAGGTATTAAGTATATTGACGAAGTTATCATCCGCAAGGAAGGTAAAGCTGGTAAAGGTAAATAATTAAAGGGAGTGAATCGAAATGGTGAAAAAGCTTGATAGCAATGCTGCTCGACTCAAGAGACACAAAAGAGTCAGAGCAAAAATCAGTGGCACACCTGAGCGTCCACGCCTCAACGTATTCCGCTCCGCAAAACATATCTATGCCCAGATTATTGATGATGTTACCGGAACAACTCTGGTAAGCGCATCTTCGATGGATAAAGGTTTTGAAGGTTTTGGCGGTAACAAGGAAGCAGCTGGCAAAGTTGGTAAAAACATTGCGAGCAAAGCTCTCGAGAAGGGTATTTCCGAGGTTGTATTCGACCGCAGCGGTTACATCTATCATGGTCGTGTAAAAGAGCTGGCTGAAGCAGCCCGCGAAGGCGGCCTCAAATTCTAACGAGGAGGGATACTTTTGACTCGCATTGACGCTTCTACACTCGAACTGAGTGAAAGAGTTGTAGCTATCAACCGTGTAGCTAAAACGGTTAAAGGTGGCCGTGTCATGAAGTTTGCAGCACTGGTAGTTGTTGGCGACGGCAACGGCATTGTTGGCTTCGGCACAGGTAAATCTGCAGAGGTACCGGACGCAATCAGAAAAGGTATCGAAGACGCAAAGAAAAACCTGATTAAAGTTGCGCTCAAAGGCACAACTATTCCACATGAAATCATCGGCGAGTTCGGCGCAGGCCGCGTTCTGATGAAACCTGCTCCACAGGGTACCGGCGTTATCGCTGGCGGTCCTGTTCGTGCCGTGCTGGAAGTTGTTGGCATCAAGGACATCCGTACCAAGTGCCTGCGCTCCAACAACCCGCAGAACGTGGTCTCCGCCACCTTTGAGGGCCTGAAGTCCCTCCGTGGCCCCGAGGAGGTCGCCCGCATCCGCGGTAAGAGCGTCAGCGAGATCGTAGGTTAAGGAGGGCCGTGAACATGGCTAATCTGAACATCAAGCTGGTCAAGAGCCTGAACGGCCGTATCGCCA
>ENA-OOWK01001185-OOWK01001185.1-human-gut-metagenome-genome-assembly--contig:-NODE-1185-length-13728-cov-4.002779_pt1 | contig 13728 bp, 26 predicted proteins | sample MGYA00241405_ERZ501317 | MGnify/ENA primary metagenome ERZ501317 (study PRJEB25962, sample SAMEA1972440) | human gut metagenome | biome: human gut; feature: human-associated habitat; material: faeces... | reverse complement strand
TTCCAGACGTAGGTGCTGGAGGTTGGCAGACAACGGAAAAATCAACCATGAAAAGGGAATGTTTAGTGCTGCGGCATGAACATTCCCTTTTCTAACTCTTATAGGATAAGGATGGGGTTATGGACAAAAGACGTGCAATACAGATTATGACAAAGGCAGCACAACTTTATAGAGAACATCTTGAGGATCAAAAAGTTTTGTTTCTGTATGGATTGCCGAAAGAGGTGAAAAAGCAATTACAGGAAAAAGGAAAGACGTTGTCATCTGTGCAGGGATATGAAGTTGCTTTCCATAGATACAATTTTTTGCATCTAACAGGAGTTCGATTAAACAAGAAAGAGACTGCTTCTGCAATTCATTTTTATCAGAAATGTCTTGATAAGAGATTAACGGAAAATGATTTTTCTTTGGCCAAAGATGGTTCTACGGGACAGAAAATAGATATATTGGAACGAATGATGCTGATTAAGAAAAATGCGACTATGATAGGTGAATTTACAGATAGAGGTCCCAAATTATTTACAGAAAAAGCTGCGGGGAATGTGTGCGGCTGTATTGGCTTTGTACAAGATAAAAATACGAAATTAAATGTGCCAAACACATTATTGAAAAAGGATATTAGAGATGTAACAGCGCAGCCTACTTATAAAGTGTTTGCTGTAATATCAAAACACTATACAGATGATAAATATTCCCATTTCGAAAAAATAGACAAAAGTCTTGATTTGAAAGAATGTTATTTTTCAGAAACAATAGAAAATATGATAGATAGAGATAGCCTATAACATTTTCTAAAATATAGCAGAATTGAAAGAGGAAAAATCAAATGAAATACATATTTTTGCATGGATTGGGACAAGTTCCTTCTGACTGGGAAGCTACAATTAAGAAATTAGATTTGGGGTTGGATGTTGACTGTCCTGATTTATCTGACTGGCTTTCAGGAAAAGAAGCCAGCTATTTTAATTTATATCATGCATTGGGGAGTTATTGTGAACAGCAAGAAGAACCTCTGCATTTATGTGGTCTTTCATTGGGTGGAATCCTTGCTTTGCATTATGCATTGGAACATGCAGAGAAAGTAGCCTCTCTAGTATTAATTGGTACGCAATATGTCATGCCGAAAAGGTTATTGAAATTTCAGAATATGATATTTCACCTTATGCCAAGCAGGAGTTTTCGCAAAATGGGCTTTGGGAAAAAAGATTTTATCAGTCTGTCCAAATCCATGATGGATTTAGATTTTCAAAAAGATTTAGAAAAAATAAATTGTCGGGTACTTGTGTTATGTGGCGAAAAGGATAAGGCAAATATGTCTGCAGCCATAGAATTAAAACAGCAGATCATTCATGCTGAATTAGAGATTATTCCTCATGCCGGTCATGAGATAAATAAAGATAATCCGGTTGAATTAGGAAAGATTCTCAGTAATTTTTATAGATGTGAATGATGTTAAATTGAAACAGATGGATAAGAATGTAGAGGTTCAGTGATGAATTTGACGTTGGAGGGATTCTGTATATGAACGAGAGAGAAAAGATGATCCGATTATGGTTTTCTATGTGGTTGGAAAAGAAGGATTTGGGAATTGATGATATTTTTGCAGAGAACGTGATTTATACAGAAAGTTGGGGACCATGTTATCGCAACCGTGAAACAGTAAAGCATTGGTTTCAGGAATGGAATAGGAGAGGAAGCGTAATCGCGTGGGACATCAAACAGTTTTTTCACAAAGGAAATCAGACAGCTGTTGAATGGTATTTTAAAAATATTATGGATAATGGAGACATCGAAGAATTTGATGGAATTTCATTAATTGAATGGTCAGCAGAGAATAAAATCCAATCCTTGAAGGAATTCGGTTGTAATCTTCATAACTACGATCCGTATCAAAAGAGTGATACGCCCCAATTCAGAGCAGAAAAAATTCATTGGTTTTAAAATTATTAGGCAAGTAGTATAAAGGGATTTTAGCAAGCAATGAGAAGGTGTGTGGTGACATACATCTTCTTTTTGCGTTACAAGGGATTTTTAAGATTTCAAAAAGAAAATCATAATTTTTTCGATATGTAACATTTCTAGGACATTTCTGTTGTAAAATAAGAATTGAAATTATAGCAAAATTGTCATAAAGGATGAAAAGAAATGAAACAAATTTTAATTGTAGAAGATGATGAGCTTTTGAATAAAATGTTAGTTTACAATCTACAGTCAGAATCCTATGGGATTGTTTCTGTGGAAACGGTAAAAGAAGCCATGGAAGTACTAAAAAGCCAGCAGTTTGATTTGGTACTATTGGATATTAACCTTCCGGATGGAAATGGATATGCCATTGCAAAAACAATCCGAGAAAAATATAGTGATACCATTGTAATCTTTCTGACTGCTAATGATAGGGAAAATGATGAGATTCGAGGATATGAACTTGGAGCAGTAGATTATATTACAAAACCTTTTTCAATCCATTCTTTACAGAGAAAAGTAGAAAATGTACTGCGTATGATGCGGCATCATGTATCTATGCAGGATGTCTTTGATGATGGCAGGCTGTTTTTAAATTTTGCAGAGCAGACAGCTATGCTCAATGGGAAACCATTAACCTTATCCACTTTGGAATTCCGGATGCTGAACCTGTTCTGTCAGAACCGTAACCGTGTATTAACAAGAAAACAGTTGTTGGAAAAAATATGGGACTGCACAGAGAATTATGTGGACGAGCATACGCTAACTACAACATTAAGCCGTATTCGGGGAAAGATTGAGACAAACGGAACAGGATATATCAAAACCGTATATGGCATGGGATATAAATGGACTGGAGGTGAACCTGCATGATAGGAAAGAAACTTTCTGTAAAAAAGATGTTTTTTTGGATGACTGCCGGAATGGCACTTACAATGACAGTAATCATATTGGTCGCATTTTTTCTGACAAAACATATCGTAGTGTTATGGATTGGGACGGCTTTAATAGTCTGTGCAATACTGTGGATGCTTTTTATGGTACAACTGTTGGGAATGAGACTGTCAAATTTTACTTCTGAATTGTGTCAGATTCTTGATGACATGATGAACCGTAGTCAGGAACCCGAAAATGTATCAGAAAAAGAAACGATTTTTGCCCGTATTCATCATCGCCTGGTACGCCTGTATAACATCTTGCAGGAAAGTAACCGGAAGGTAGAAGCAGAGAGGCAGGAATTACAGTCATTGGTGTCAGATATTTCCCATCAGGTCAGGACTCCGGTAAGCAACATGAAGATGATTGTGGATACACTTTTGACAAAACCTCTGGAAGAACAGGAGAGGAATGAGTTTCTTAAAAGTGTGAGAGGGCAGATTAATAAACTGGATTTTTTAATACAGGCATTAGTCAAAACCTCCCGTTTGGAAACCGGGGTGATTCAATTAGAGAAAGAAGAGCATTTCTTATATGATACTTTGGCTCAGGCTATGAGTGGAATCTTATATTCTGCAGAACAAAAAAAGATTCATGTATCAGTGGAATGTCCGGAGAATCTGTGCGTATCCCATGACAGTAAATGGACTGAAGAAGCGATTTTTAATCTATTGGACAATGCAGTAAAATATACCCCGACAGGTGGACATGTAAATGTGTCGGTAGCGCAATGGGAAATGTATGTGGAAATAAAAGTATCCGATACAGGAAAAGGAATTTCAGAAAGCAATCAGGCGTCTATTTTCAAGAGATTTTACCGAGAAGAAGAGATTCATAATCAGCCAGGTGTTGGAATCGGTCTTTATTTGACCAGGGAAATTGTGACACAGCAGGGCGGTTATATTACTGTGGAATCACAGGTTGGAAAGGGATCTGCATTTTCTATTTTTCTGCCAAGATAAATAAAAGACAATTTTTTGAAATGTCCGAGATTTGTAACAATTCAGGTTAAAATTCCTTGAATTTTGTTCCTTTTCTCGGACATTTCTGAGACATTTGTATTTTATAATAGAGCTATCATAAAGAAAGGCAGAAAGGAGTTTATAAAATATGAGTATTTTACAGACAATCGATTTAAAAAAATATTATGGTACGGAACCGAATATTACAAAGGCACTGGATGGTGTGAATTTTTCTGTGGAAGAAGGAGAATTTGTAGCGGTAGTAGGAACTTCAGGTTCCGGAAAATCCACGATGCTTCATATGATGGGAGGTTTGGACACTCCGACCAGTGGAAAGGTCATTGTACGTGGAGAAGAGCTGGCAAAGAAAAACGATGAAGAGTTGACGATTTTCAGGAGAAGAAATATTGGTTTTATCTTCCAAAATTATAATTTGGTTCCAATTTTGAATGTTTATGAAAATATTGTTCTTCCAGTAGAATTGGATGGAGATACGGTAGATCAGGGGTTTATGGATGAGGTGGTTCATATGCTGGCTCTGGAAGATAAACTAAAGAATATGCCGAATAATCTCTCTGGAGGACAGCAGCAGAGGGTTGCAATAGCAAGAGCTCTGGTTGCTAAGCCTGCAATTGTGCTGGCCGATGAACCTACCGGCAGTGTACAGTTAGTACACCATTAGCCGAAAAAAATACCGGTGATTTCACCGTCATTGTTAATCTCAATCTTTTTAATAATAGACCGCCAGAACGTTCGCTTTTCTTCCCTGGACAATCCATCATAAATCTCCTTAAATCCATTCTGCATCATGCGCTCTACCAGGGAAAAATCCGGCGCCTTCTCTTGCTGTTCGTCCGGGATGTTGGCCAGGGCAGTAGAGTAGATTTCATAATCCTTTTTGTAATCTTCCAGGTCAATTAAATCGTTCACATACAGTTCTTTCAGCTTCGTTAGCTTATTTTTAAGCACTGCTTTTTCTGCCTGCCTGGAATTGCGTTCTTTCGCTGCCGCATTAACAGAATATGCAATCTTGCATTTCTCTATCTCAGACGCAAGGTTACCTAAAAGCCAGGATTCAATTTTCCGCTCACTAAGGCTACGGTTGTGATGGCAGAGTTTTCGCCGGAAATGATGGTTACATCTGTAGTAGTAATAATCTTGTCCATTCCTATATCCGACTAAATTATGCTTACATTCTGCACAGACAAGGAGAGAAGTGAAAAGATATATACGCCCGGATGGGGCAGTTTTTCCATTTCGTTTCATAAGCTCCTGGACGTGGTTAAATTGCTCTTCGGATATGGCAGCAGGGCAGAAGGAAGGGTTATAACGCCCGTTTTTATCATATACACCAATGGCCAGCTTATCTTTTAACATGCGGCTAAAAGTAGCTTCGCACCAGTTTAGTCCGTATTTATTGCGGATATAAGTAATAGTACCTCTTTTGGTAATGGTAGCTTCGTAGTGGTCAAATGCGTCCTTTAAAATAGCCGCTTTTTCCGGTATAATTTCCAACCGCTTTTCCTTATTTACTTTTAGCCAAAAAGGAACGCTTCCAGACACAACAGTACCGTTCTGTATTTTACTATCAAACACAACATTAATGCGCTCCCCGGTCTGATCGGCTTCATTCTGTGCGATAGATAGTTTCATGTTTATGTATAATCTGCCGCCGGCGGTAGAGGTATCGTACTGCTCTTGTGTACAGCTCCAATCACAGTGGTTCTTTTCTAATACCTCCATAACCTTGTAGTAATCCCCTACATTACGGAACCAGCGGTCTAATCTTGTGCAGAGGATGCGGTCTATTTTTCCTTCTTTCACATCTTCCAGCATCCGCAGAAATTCCACTCTTTTATAGATTCTTTTCCTGGCAGTCTTAGCAGCATCTACATAGATACCGGCAACAGTCCATCCTTGTTCTCTTACATGTTGCATAAGGTCCTCTTGCTGTGCTTCCAGGGACAGGCCCTTAATAGCCTGCTCATCTGTAGATACACGGATATACAAAGCAACTCTAAAGGGCATAGATTCTAGGTTTCGGGCTAAATTATTCATAAATACACCTCCGTATTCTTAAAATGGGTATAAAAATAACAGCCAGGGAGATTATCCCTTGCAAGGCTGCTCCGAAGATGATACAATATAAATGGTATTTTTGATATATCTTCGGATATATATTAAACCGTCTGGTGCGCCAACACTGGGCGGTTCTTTATTTAGTTAGTCAAGGTTTGCGATAGCATAATCTGCTTCTTCAGCGGTAAATTTTTCACCATGCTCAGAAGTGAGCTGGTCTCTTATTGCTTCTGGAGACATGGACATGGTTTCTTGGTAGCTCTTAGCTTTCTCTAAAGCATTTGCGTTCCAATCAGCCTTTACATTATCGACAGCATACTGCGCTTCTTCTGCGGTAAATTTTTCCCCATGCTCAGATGTTAATTGGTCATAAATACCGGCTTTTGACATATACATTGTTTCACTGTAGTTTTCTGCTTTTTTTAGTGCATTTGCATTCCAGTCAGCTTCCATGTTGTCGATTGCGTATTGTGCCGCTTCGGCGGAGAATTTTTCACCATACTCAGAAGTAAGTTGTTCATAGATTCCTGCCTTAGACATATACATTGTTTTGCTATAGCTTTCGGCTTTCTTTAGAGCAGATTTGTATTCTACTGGAATATTATCATCTTCTTTTTCTTCTGCAGCTTTATCAGCAGTATCTTTTTCCTTGTCCGCCTGCTCCTCTTTTTTAGTATCGTCAGCTTTGGCGGTAGACACATCTTCTTTTTTATTATCAGAAGAACCTCCTCCAATGGAACCGATAATGCCAATAACTACAATTACGCCTAAAACAATTAACAGTGTTTTTAGACAGCTCCTTTTTTTCTTTTCCTTTTTCTCTTTCTTTGCCATTACGCAAACCTCCTTAGTGATATTTTATTAAAACGCATATAGCGAATTAATCAATTTTTATAAAGCATATATTCCTACAATATGGAAATGATATTCTAAAAAGGAGATTCCTAAATGAAAATCTTATTGCAAGAATATATGATTCGTAAAAACCTAACGGTCCGTCAGGTATCGGTTATGACAGACATTCCAAAGTCAACAATAGCGGACATCCAAAATAATAAAGCAATGCCACGCATGGACACAATGGAAAGTCTGGCAAGGGGACTAAAAGTCAAAATTACAGACCTTTTCGACTCCCCTTTTAAATAAGTGTCCGGGTATTCGGACAAATTCCAAAATAAAGTAATTTTATTCCTCCCAATTTTGTATAATAAGTATAAGGATAAAAAACATCACTTAATGCGAACAGATGTTCTTGAAACTATGATGTATATGTAGTATATTATAGAAAAGAACAAATGTTCCCACAGAGGGAGGTATGTACATATGATGAATTACAGGGAAGAGATACTAAAGCTTTTGAAACAGATTAAATCTGAATATCATTTAAAATTAATTTACAGATTTATCAAGGGACTGTTGGACTAGGGAAACCTAGTCCTCTTTTAATTGCCCCATTGCATTAGCAACTTGCTCAAGAGCTTCCCAACCTTTTTCGTCTAAACGGGAAAGCATATTTATATACCTCTTTTGAAAAGAATCCTCTTTCGTTTTCAAAATCCGGGAAACGAAATCTGTGATGTATTCTTCTTTAGATAATTCAACTTCCATTTCACCTTCTCCAGTACGGAGCCAGTTTTCGTTTATATCAAATTCTTGACATATAAGTCTATATAAAGTCTCTTTCTGGTCTGGTTTCTTTAATCTATCGAATTCTATATTTACAATAACACTTTCGCTTACACCGAATTTTTCGGCAAATGCTCTCCTAGATAGTTTTTTCTTTTTTCTTATTAATTCGATTCTATTTCCTATAGTCAAAATGTATCCTCCTTTCATGATTTAGTATAACACTACGTTTCTTGTTAGTCAACAAGAAAATATAATAAAAAAACGAAAAATATGTTGACAAACAAAAATAAATAGAATATAATTTGTTTATCAACAAGAAAGAGGTGAGAACAGCAGAAATGACAGAAAAACAAAAACAGGCATTAGAGAAGCTTGGAAAAGTAATTGAGAAGATGAGTGATGAAGGATTGGAAAAACTTCTCAACATTGGTGATGGGATTGCCATTGGGATGGAACTGGCTAGAGGGCAGGAAAAGAAAGCGGGGTGAGGAAGATATTAACACCGACAGATTGGCTAAATATTATATGCTTTATCATCTCAACTGTTGTAGCAATTGTATGTATTGCAATTGTAAAAAAAATGAAGCTTCCATGTTGGAAACTTCAAATTGGTTGGATTATTATCAGTGAGATGTTTGGAGTGGTTCTGCTAATATTTCGACTAACTGTTTAGATAATTCTAGAAAAAGAGTTCGGGACTCATCTACTCTGAGGTCACATATTAGAGTATATAGTTCATTCAAAGATTTCCACAAGTCTGGATTCACATACGGGTAGACTTGAAAAAAGTTATTGCCGCATTCGTCCATATTTTTTGAGTGGCAGTCTATGAGATATTTGGAAGTGCTAGAAAGAAAGTTTTCGATAGCGGTTCTCCGTTTTGCATGGTATTCGGATAATTCTTTTTCTTTAATATCTAATTCACGAAACTTTAGCTGATGTTTATTATTTATATAAGCAGTCAGAATAGGACCGACAGAAGCTCCAATAATTGAAATAATAACAGCCATCCAAGCAGCTGTGGCGCTCCAATCTATGGGTTGGATGTTCATAGATGCAATTCTCCTTTCATAATACTCAGCCATGGCAGTGGCCTGTAAGTAAATTATAGATGGGAGAGTTTGGAAAAGCAATGGCAAATGCTGATAGATGGTGTATTTGCTAGAAGAGGAAGTGAGGTGGATGAACAAACCAAATGCTTTTAGCGTTATAGACAACTGCATATATATCCAAAAGAAAATGGCCGCCCTTATGGCAAACAAGAGCGACCACACGAGTAAATCTGTGGAATAAGAAAAAACAAATTGCTATACAAACCTATTTTTTAAGGAATGTATATACCAAAGTAGCAACAGCACAAAGTGTGAGTGTGAAGTTGCATAAATCGGAAAAGGTTATGTACCTTAAACAAAATATCCTTTCGTAGTCTCACAGATTACCCTTTTGAAAACGTTACTCCTTGGCAACTCCTTTCTGACTAATGGCCTTTAGAAAATTATCTAAGTGTAACAAGGTCATTGTAACAGATATATATGCAGTTGTCTATAAGACTAAGGAAAGGAGGATAATATGATATTTAAAAAAATTTTGAAGTTGGCAGAAGAAAGAGGAATTACAATCAGCCATCTTGAAAAATCTTTGGGGTTCGGAAATGCAACAATAAAAAGGTGGAAAAAATCTTACCCTAGAGTTGATAGGCTGAAAAAGGTAGCTGATTACTTCGGAGTAAGTGTTGAATATTTTTTAGAGGAGAAAGCGGGGTGAAAAAGTGGAGGAAAAAATAATCTGGTATCTATGTGATGGAGAGAAAGAAAACTGCAAAAAAACATACTGCTATAAAAATACAGAAGAAAATCCATGCAGATATACAAAAGATATAAATCATGCAATGAACTTCCGAAAAGAAACACATGGCAAGTATGAAATTTACGTAGAATCTGACTGTGAAAAAACAATACAGCCGGAACACATACAAAGGAAAAAAGATGAGACTATTTCTATGGCGGCGTCCTGTAAGTAAATTATAGATGGGAGAATATAGAAAATCAAGAAAGAAGGTGAAAAGATGTGGATTCCCAAGGAAGAGTTAGACGCTCTAAAGGAAAGAATATCTACCTTAGAAAAGGAGCAAGTAGCGGTCCGTAGTTATATAAGGACCTGTATTGAATCGGACAAGGAATTGCTTAGAGTTGTGAAGAAGCTAAACAGTGATTTTAACAGTATTATCCAAAATAACGAAAGGTAAGAAAAGCATTTATGCGAAAGGAGGTAAAACCATGGAACAGACACAAAAACCAGCAGTAAAAATCGAAGGCCAGTTAAATCCCAGATTATTTGCAGAGACCATGGCCAGGATATTTTCTAAAAAATACGGTGTAAAAGTGACTGTGGAAAGTGTGGAGAAAATTGGGGATGAAAAGACAGCATAAGAAATTAGACAGGGAATCTATAGTAGAAGCGCTTCTTGGAACTGCTCTGGTATTTAATACAGTGTTTCAGATTCCAGAAGGAGACCCACTGATTTTACAGGTATACGGTGTAGGTCTGGTCTTTGTAATGCTGTACAAGCTGTTTGAGAACGCCAGGAAGCTGGAAAAGAGAATTAAAAAAGTCCGCCAGGCCTAGGAACCAAATGCGGACAAAAACATAAAATACACCTTTATTGTAAGGTGTAGATAGGGAGGATGTCAAGATGATTAATGTGGAAAATGTAAAACTTCCATTTGATGAAGATGGAGAGACGGCGGTTATTACACTTAGTAAGTACAGCTATGATGCACTGATTAGAAAATCTGCACAGCTGGAAGCTATAAAAAATATGGCTCTGCAAAAAGAAGTGCTGGATGGAGATGCCGTCTTGGCTGTATGTGGAGTTGTGAAAGAGGAGGAAAAATAATATGGCAAGTTTATACGAAATTGAAGAACAGATTCTTAATTGCGTAGATTTAGAAACAGGAGAAATTATTGACGAAGAGGCGTTAGCTAATCTCAGCATGGAGCGAGATACAAAAGTAGAAAATATTGCTTTGTGGATTAAAAATCTTCTGGCAGAAGCAAAGATGATTAAAGAAGAGAAAGACAACCTTGCTAATAGGCAGAAGGTTTGCGAGAACAAAGCGGAGAGCTTAAAGGAATATCTGAGCGGATTCCTGGCAGGGGAGAAATTCAAGACATCAAAAGTCAATATTTCTTACCGGAAATCTGAGAGGGTAGATGTTTCGGACATTACCAAGTTGGATGATGATTATCTGAAATTCAAAGAACCTGAGCCGGACAAGACGAAAATCAAGAAAGCATTGAAAGATGGAGTGCAGCTCCAGGGTGTGCAGTTGGTAGAGAGTCAGAATATTCAGATCAGATAAGGAGAAAGAACATGAGCGAGCATGATTGGAAAGTATATATTCCAGCGAGACAGAAAAGCATGACGGACAAACAGGAAGTGATTCGTGTATCCCCTGAAGCCTACAATGCCCTGGTAGAAATTTATAATGAATCTACTCTGTCTATTAAGGAATTGGCCAGTATTTTAATTTTAGAAGCATCAAAAAGAGTTGTCTACGATAAGGAGGAAAATTAATGAGTAAAGTAATTTGTGTTGCCGGAGAATCCGGTTCAGGTAAAACAACCAGCATGAGAAATTTAGACCCAAAAACAACCTTGTATATTGACTGCGATAAAAAGGGACTTTCCTGGAAAGGATGGAGATCACAGTACAATTCAGAAAATCAGAATTACATCAAAACAGACTTTGCCCAGGTTGTTCAGCAGACCTTACAAAAAGTGGATAAAGTCGAGAAATGGAAACATATCAAAGTCGTAGTGATCGATACCATCAATGGCCTTATGGTCTCCGATGAAATGAGAAGGAGCAAAGAAAAAGGCTATGATAAATGGGTAGATCTGGCTGCCTGCGTCTGGGATTTAGTAAATGAAGCATATGAATATCGTGATGATTTGACCATTATATTCACAGCCCATACCCAGACAGATCATGATGAAAATGGCTATATGTTTACCAGAATCAAAACTTCTGGAAAGAAGTTGGATAAGATTGTCTTGGAAAGCAAATTTACAACGGTTCTTCTCAGCAAATGCGTGGATGGGAAATATAAATTTGAGACCCAAGCAAACAATAGTACTGCAAAAACTCCTATGGGAGCATTTGAAGAATTTGAAATTGACAACGATATTGTAACAGTAATCAAAGCATTGGAGGAATTTTAAGTATGAAAAAACCGAATAATTACGAAAACACACAGGCATCAGGAGAATTCACGCCAGTAGAGTTAGGAGGTCATTACCTCACAATTAAAGATGTGGCGGAAATGAAATCAAAAAGCGGAAAAGACATGATTAGGGTATCATTTGATTTTGCAGCAAATGATAAGCAGCCAGGATATTTTATGGAGTCATTCAAAAACGATATCCGTCCAGATAAAAAATGGCCGAATCAGGCAACACAATATATTTTAACCGAAGACGAAAACGGAAACTGTAGCAAATCCTTTAAAACATTTATTACATGTGTAGAACATTCTAATTCAGGTTTTGTGACTCAGTGGGGAGATAATTTTGGAGCACAGTTTAAAAATAAAGTAGTCGGTGGGGTGTTCGGACCTCAGAAAGACTATTACGAAAACAAAAAAAGAGAAAAAAGAGTTCTTCGTTGGTTTGTGTCTGTGGACAAGGTGAAGGATGCTCAGGTGCCAGATATCCAAGAAACTCAGGCATACAAAAACTACAAGAATGGATATCACCCAAGTGCAACATCAGCAGGAGACGGATTTATGAATATTCCAGATGGTATTGATGATGAAGAATTACCATTTAACTAGGCGGTGATCTGGTTGGATATTCAAATTGATACAAGAGAAAAAGCAAGGGCAATAACAAAGATTATTAAATATTTTGATGGGAAAGAAATAAAGCATTTTTCTAGTAAGTTATTAGTTGGGGATTATATGTCTTTGGACAATCCCCGATTAATAATCGACAGAAAGCAGAACCTTCAGGAGTTGTGCGGAAATGTCTGCCAACAGCATGAGAGATTCAAAAAGGAGTTATTAAGGGCAATAGATGCGGGAATTCAATTAATTATCCTTGTAGAACATGGAAAAGATATTTCTTGTCTGGAAGATGTTTATTTCTGGAAAAACCCAAGGAAACACGAAGTGAGATGGAGAGTTGTGAATGGAAAAAGAGAAAAATATGTGGTGTCCGCCAAGGCGATTGATGGAGAACAGTTATATAAATCTCTCTGCACCATCCGGGACAGATATCATGTAAGATTTGAATTTTGTGAAAAGAAAGATACAGGAAAAGAAATTATCCGGATCCTGAGTGCGGGAGGTGACATGGTTGGCCAGACCCTATAAGACCGGTCTGGATTATTTCGAGTTAGATTGTTATTTGGATGAAAAAATAAGACTGATACAGGCTGAATTTGGGCTCAAAGGCTTTGCGGTAATCGTTCTGCTCTTCAAGGAAATCTACGGAGGGCAGGGTTATTACATGAGCTGGGACAAAGAAAGGTTGCTACTGCTAGTGTCAGAAAATGGTATAGCAGAAGGTGACACGAATTTAATATGGGAGATTTCCCAAGCCTGTGTCAGACGGGGTATTTTCTCCGCTGAACTTTTTGAAAAGTATCAAATCCTCACATCCAGAGGAATCCAAAAAAGATACTTCCGTGCAGTAGCCAGGCGCGGAAAAGTAGAAGCGAAGAAAGAGTACCTCCTTATTAAGTGCACCCAAAAAAAAGTAAATGTAGACAATAACTCAATTAATGCAGACAATAACCCGGTTAATGTAAGCAAAAGTACACAGAGAAGAGAAGAGAAAAGAAGAGAAGAGAATACAGAGGCTGCCGCCAGCATTTTGGAAGATGATGAGGATGATGGAATGGACCCAATGGAGGCTATGCGGATATGGAACGAGAGGAAGAAAAAGCAGTAAGTGAACTGGAAAAGGACATTGCTATCTGGAAAGAATCCCAGGCCATGCATGCAGATGATACGGACTATTTTCATGATTCCCAGAGGCAGATCGACAGGCTGGAAACAGAACTGGACAGAATAACAAGAATGGAGAATGGAAATGGGTATCTACAAATTTAATTCAGATGATGCGTTTGCCTTTGCAAATGGGCAGGGAATTAAAA
>ENA-OOWK01001178-OOWK01001178.1-human-gut-metagenome-genome-assembly--contig:-NODE-1178-length-13797-cov-3.726459_pt1 | contig 13797 bp, 10 predicted proteins | sample MGYA00241405_ERZ501317 | MGnify/ENA primary metagenome ERZ501317 (study PRJEB25962, sample SAMEA1972440) | human gut metagenome | biome: human gut; feature: human-associated habitat; material: faeces... | reverse complement strand
TCGTCAAACTCGCCGACCGTGTGCACAACGCGCGTACCTGGCGTTACGTCAAAACTCCGAGCGCGCAGAAGAAAGCGCATGAAACGCTTGACGTGTACGCGCCACTTGCCAATCGTCTCGGCATGAACGCGATCAAAACCGAATTGGAAGAGCTCAGCTTCAAAGTGCTCTATCCGAAGATCTACAACGAGATCGTGGTGCTGGTGGCCCGTCGCGCAGGCCAGCGAGACGTGTATTTGAAGCAGATTCTCGCGGAGATCAACGAAGATCTTGACGAACAGAACATTACGGCGTACGTAACGGGACGTCCGAAGGACTATTTCTCGATTTATCAGAAGATGATCGTACGTGGTCATGATTTTGCGAATATCTACGATTTGGTGGGTGTGCGCATCATCGTCGACACGATTCAGGATTGCTATGCCGCGTTGGGTGCGGTGCATGCGCGTTGGAACCCCGTTCCGGGCCGTTTCAAGGATTACATCGCCATGCCAAAGCTCAACATGTACCAGAGCCTGCATACCACGGTGGTGGGTCCTGGCGGCAAGCCTGTCGAGATTCAAATTCGTACGTGGGACATGCATCGCCGTGCGGAATTCGGTATCGCCGCGCATTGGAAGTACAAGGAGAACGGTCAAGCTGGCCGTGCGCTGAGCTCGCCCGATAAGTCCGATCGTAAACGTGGCGAGAACCAGGAGCTGAGCGAGGCTGACAATTTCAAGTGGATTCAGCAGCTCGCCGACTGGACGAGTGAGACCCCGGATTCCAATGAATTCCTTGGCTCCCTGAAGGAAGATCTGGGTGCTGCCGAAGTCTACGTGTTCACTCCAAAAGGTAAGATCGTATCGTTGCCTGCCGAGGCGACACCGATCGATTTCGCTTACGCGGTGCATACCGAAGTCGGCCACCGTACCATGGGCGCCCGCGTGAACGGACGTCTGGTACCGCTCGACACCAAGCTTGAAAACGGCGACACCGTCGAGGTGCTTACGTCGAAGTCCGAATCGGCTGGTCCGTCTCGTGACTGGTTGAGCTTTACCAAGAGCCCGAAGGCACGCAACAAAATTCGCCAATGGTTCAGCAAGGAGCGTCGTACCGAGGCCATCGAAGAAGGTCGTGACGAGCTGACACGAGCCATGCGCAAGCGCAATCTTCCGATTGCGACTCTGCTGACTCCCGAGGCGTTGGTCGGTGTTGCTGATGAGCTGAATCTCGCCAATGCCGAAGCCGTGTTCGTGGCGATTGGCGAAGGGCAGATTTCCACGCAGAATGTCATCTCGCATCTGGTCCGTGATGCGGGCAGCGACGAGGTGAATGAGGAGGTGGAGCAGGAGGCTCTGCCGCTCAAGCAGGTGGAACGCACCAAGAAGACCACCAGCTCGCTGGGCATTTCCGTCAAGGGCGTGGGAGACATTTGGGTCAAGCTCGCCCGATGTTGCATGCCGGTGCCGGGAGACAACATCATCGGCTTCATCACCCGCAATCAGGGCGTGTCCGTGCATCGTGTGGACTGCCAGAACATGCTGGACTTGCAGAAGCGTCAGCCGGAACGTGTGGTTGACGTGCAGTGGACGAGTACCAAGGGCGTGTTCATGGTCAAGATTCAGGTGGAGGCGCTCGATCGCCCGCATCTGCTGAGCGACGTGACGCGCGTGCTTTCCGACCATGGAGTGAACATTATTTCCGGCTCCATTTCCACGGGAACCGATCGTGTGGCCACTAGCCAATTCAGCTTCGAAATGGCCGACCCCCAGCATTTGAATACTTTGCTTGCCGCAGTGCGCAAGATTGAAGGCGTGTTCGATGTGTATCGTATCACCGGTGCCAAGGACTCCGCCGAACCTCGTTTACGCAAAATATGACACGATCAGTGCGGTCGTGAGACTCATCTGAACTGCTGTAGATTCTCTCGGAGATAATGAAAAGCCCCTCACGCGAGGGGCTTTTCATTGTTTTGCCGTAAGTCTTGTTGATGCGAAACTTACTTCAGCACTTCGATGGAAGTGATGCCGACCGGCTCGAGCGGAGCATCGGAACGGTCAGTTGCCACGGAGTCGAGCTTGTCGACGACGGCCTTGGACTCGTCATCCGCGACTTCGCCGAAAATGGTGTGATGGCCGTTGAGCCATTCGGTTGGCACGGTGGTGATGAAGAACTGGGAGCCGTTGGTGCCATGGACCTTACCGTCCATGCCGCGACGCAGACCGGCGTTGGCCATAGCCAACAGGTACGGCTTGTCGAACTTCAGGCTCGGGTCGATCTCATCGTCGAACTCGTAGCCAGGGCCGCCGGTACCGGTGCCCAGCGGGCAACCGCCCTGAATCATGAACTGCTTGATGATACGGTGGAAGGTCAGGCCGTTGTAGAACTTGCCGTGGGAAGGCTGGCCGGTGTACGGGTCCGCCCATTCCTTCTCGCCGGTGGCGAGGCCCAGGAAGTTGGCCACGGTGTTCGGAGCCTTGTCGTCGAACAGGTTGATGGTGATGCTGCCCTCAGTGGTGCGCATGATAACTGTAGTCATGGTCCCAAGTGTCTCATGGGCTTGAGACCGGCCGGAAACCCCAATCCCGTCATGCTTCGAGGGGCTGGACGGGGAACCCGAGCCGGACGGGACCCCGAACGGCACGAAACCGGCCAAGGCACCTTTAGCTGCACCTGAGATTCCACCCTCGACCGGGGCGTCGGGGTTGAAGGGACTGACAAGGAACCTGGGGGAGCCGGCACCTACCAGAGCACCTGGTTTCTCGGCAAAAACTCCATACTCGGCCGATTTTGCATATCCAGCCTCGGCTTTGCTGAGAATTGTGTCATCCATTAGAGCGCTCGGCGTGACACCTAGAAAATCGGCGGTCGTTACAAGATCGCTTACTGACCATCCAACTTTGCCACACATTTTCATGGACATAGCACTCTTGGTAATGCCCAAAGCTTCTCCAAGTGCCTTTTGTGTTTTTCCGCTTAGTCCTAGATAAACTCTCACGTTGGTCGGGATCGCCGCTTCAGCACGCTGTCCTTTATCCAAAGGTGTTTCTGGTGAGACTTCCGATGTGGACATATGATCACTTCCCAAAATAGTTCAAAATTTCTTAATTAAGTGTCTCATACGATTTGCGTTCAGTCAAACTGTACGCTATAGTGAAGTACAGTAAAAATGAACCAAGTCAGAAAGAAAGAACTATGAATGGAGTGACCCAAAGGATAAGTGCTCTGGTAAAGAGTGAGGGACTTACTTGTGCCCAACTCGGTTCATTGCTTGGTTTATCGAAAACTTCGGCGAATGGAAAACTCTTGGGACGCATTGGCTGGACAACTTCAGACATCGTTGTGTTGTCCGAGCACTTCCGTGTGTCTACCGACTATTTGCTGGGGCTTGATGCTGATCATGAGGAGGTTGCGTGATGGCTGGTGGAATCTACGAACAGTCCGAATGGCCGGACAGCCGGTGGGATTGCGTCACGGTGTGCGATGGATGCCACACAGTGGTCTGGGGCACGTTCTGGGACGACTACGATTCGGCCGCCCGCGACGCTTATTTCGCCCGTAACGGCTGGCGCAACTACTGCGTCCCGGGCGACACGGAGATTTTGGAGCTCTGCCCGGCCTGCGCCGTGCGCGCCCTGCGCCGCGGCGAGACCCGCGGACTGGCCGACACCTGGCTCCGCCCCACGCATGCCTACACGCATGCCTTCCGGGAGGTCGATGCACAGCTCTCCGCCCGCGAACGGGTGGTGGCAAACCTGCTGCTGACCGAGGGGAGGACAGCATGAGCGACGAAGCCGGAAGACTCATCTTCTCCCGCGACCCGTCGGGAACATTCATCGACGGTATGGTCTTCGGAACTTCAGGAGGCGGCGAGAACGCCAATCTCGAAGTGCTGTGTGCGTTGCCCTACGAGCTTGTACGCCCACATGCTAGTGCCTCTGTCCTGGGTCCGCTGGTCGGCGTAGGGAATGTGAAGAGGCTGTCCCTGAGCGTCAAATACCTTGATGGTGAGATATCCGTCGGGCGGTACGACCGTGTATCCGGCTTTCTCGTTGAGCAGGCGCGCGCCCTCATTGGTGGGGATACTGAGTATCAGCTCAGCGCCGTGGTCTGCCGCCCAGGAGTCGCAGACCGCCTTGATCTGCGATCCGAAGCCTTCGCGCCGATGCTTCCTGACGACCGCGATCCCTTCGATGATGGCTGCATGCTCGGCGAAAGCCTCTCGTATCTGTGCGGCATGGACCCCGCTCGTCCCGGTGCGGTATATGAGCGTCTCGGCTACGCAAAGGGCTGGCTGGATGAGGGCCGCGCCTATCAGACGGTCCTGTCCCCATACGCCTATGTACGTAGGCCTGATCGTTCCATCGTCGTGTCTGACGACTGCTGGGACGCTTTGATCGAAGTCTTTGATGTCCCTGATGAGCAGGCTCTTGATTGCCTTTGCCTCGCCATCCGTTGCGGCGGCGCGTGGCCCGTCGACGGCGAGGGAGGTGGTGCGATGGTCTGATCCCATTCGATTTTCTCTCTCTTTCTCTGCAACTAAAAGAAAAAACGCCCGTTCCCGATGCTGGAACGTCGGGGACGGGCGGTGCAACCAATATTCCGAGCGGCCGCGGATCCCGTATCTTGCCGGATCCCGGTCCGTGGCCGCCCAATGCATTGTCTTGGAGTAGTGATCACACATGAACGACTTTACTAAAGCATTCCGCATGTCTTGCTCTGTGTTTCCCGAGTGTAACCGGGATTTCCAGGCGTCGGTTTGGACGTTCCCGGTCGTGGTGGCATTCGCCCGCCACAACGGTCCGGGCTCCGTCGATTCCCGCCGCCTGGCGTCGATGATGGCGCACCCGTCCATGGAAGGGAGACTCGCGTGAACTGGCTTGCAATCGTATTGATCGTGTTCGTCGCGTTCTCATGGCTGATGACGCTGGCCCTGTGCCGGGCGGCACGTCTCGGCGACGAGCAGCGTGAGGAGGAGCGTCCGTGAGCAACATCGCACTGTCATGGGCCTTCAAATGCCATGTGGGCAACGCCAGCGCGAAGGCCGTGCTCGTCTACCTCGCGGACCGCGCGGACGACGATGGCACCGCAGCCTATCCGAAGATCGCGACCATCGTCAACGTCACCGAACTCTCGGAACGGACCGTGCGCACCGCGTTGAAGACTCTCCAGGAGCGCGGCTTCATCCGCCGTGGCGACCAACGGTACGCGCGCCTCGGCAAGGGCGGCAGGAACCGTCTGCCCCAGTACTGCCAGATCGTGTGGGACCTCGCGGTCGAATCCGACCCGTCGACCCTCGAATGGATCAAGGAGACGCACACGGCGGAACACGACCCGAAGACCATGGGCAATACCGTGGACCCCGCCGCCTCCACCATCATGGAAAACGGCGAATCCAAGGACGTGCTGCCGGAAAACGCTGGAACGAAGCCGATTCCCAGCACTGCAAATCTCGCAGGGCTGGAAAAAGGGCCGGAACCGGCACTGCAAATCCCGCAGGGCCAGCACTGCGAGAGCTGCACCCCCAGCATTGCAAATGCCGCACCCCCAGCACTGCAAATCTCGCAGAGCTGTATACATAAGGATAAAACCCTCCAGGTAAACCCTCCTAGTAAACCCTCCTTCCCCTCTGCCCCTACGGGGCATCTCCCCGCAAGCGGGGCGACCGCCGCCGAAAAAACAGAAACCGAACAACTCGACGAGGACGACACCGAGATCGCCGAAGCGGCCGGACGGGTCCTCGCCTCGCTCGGTGCGCAGCGCTCGATGCTCGGCCTGGCCACGCCCTCACCGACCAAAGCCGACCGCAAGGCCATCATCGGCCTGTACCGCAGGCTCGTCGACCAGGGAGCGCAATGGCCCACCCTCGTGATGGTCGACGCGATCGGCTTCGCCATGAACGGCGATTGGTGGCCCAAACGCATCCGCACCGGCCGGGCCCTCGCCAGACACTGGGACGAACTCAACGACGACATGATCCTCGCAGCCGGCCGCACAGACGGCGACGCACACGCGCAGACGGTTCCGCCGGCCGAGTCCACGGAGCCGGATGCTGCGCCATGGCTGCCCGACTGGGCCGTGAAGACGCTGGCCGAATTGGACGGCCAGGACGCGACGGCCGGAGGGGAGGCGACGGCATGACCACGCGCATCGACTGTTCCGAGGCGGGCTTCAACGAATTCCTCCTCGCCAACCCGCAGCTCGACGGGCACGCGGACCTGATCTGGCAGCTGCACGCCGTCTACTGGCGCAACAAGCGCCTCGGCCATCCCAAGGCCGTCGGCCTGCTGATCCAATACGCCCGGGCATGGGCCGCCCGCAATCCCGGCGAAACCGCCATAGGACGCCTCCAGGCCCGCAAGACGCCGATGACGCAAGGACGGCGGCCATGAACGGGCGGGACATGATGCCGGCCTGCGCGAGAATCGCCGCGGTCGACCCGGCCATGGCGGATCGCATGTGGAACACGACGACCGACGACGATGGCCGGGACCTGGTCGACGAACGGATGCGCGGCAAGGGCCGCATACTGTGTGCCGCGTGCCCCATGCGCCTCGACTGCATCAGCCGCGCTCTCGTCAACGGTTGGAAGGACAAGGCCGTGTACGGCGGGCTCGACTATGCGAGCCGCTGGACCCTCGCCCGACTGATCGCCCGCGACCTCCACATCGCCGACGGCGGCCTGCACCGGATCCCACGGAGTCGGGTCCGTGACTGGCTGGCCGAACATCCGGACTGGGCCGAATGCATGCGCCGTGATGGCCGCGACTACTGGCGACGGGCCAAACGCCGCCAACGCTCGCGCCGCGAATACGCGACCAACGATCCGCTGTTCCTTCCGACCGAACCCGTGCCGAAGGGCCTGGTCCAGGGCAGCCTCTTCTGACCGCTTCCCGTCGCGATCCGCGTGGGACGCGGCATAAACCGAAATACCGAAAAACCAACTAACCGGAATGCCGAAAAACCGGATACCGACATACCGAAATAAGGAGAAACCGATGAACGACAAGAAGAACCGCGAGCCGATGGTGATCGCGTTGGCGACCGGCAAGGGCGGCAGCATGAAGACCACCAGCGCCGTGTTCCTGGCCTGCGCCCTCGTGGACCAGTCCCGGGGCGAGCAGCATGTGCTCGTCGCCGACGCGGACGTGCAGGGCGACGCGAAGGACTGGTGGTACAGGGCCGCCGAGCTGGACGACCCGCTGCCGTTCGACGTGATGTCCGCCGCGCCGGCCGACATCGCGCACCTGCACGGGATCAACGACCGTCTCGACGACCCCGTCGACTGGGTGCTGATCGACTCCGCCCCGTACGGGCGCGCGTTGGACGAATCGGTGAACAACGCGGACCTCGTGGTCATCCCGTCGAGCCCCAGCCGCATCGACCTCGACCAGGCCGCCGGGGTGAAGGACCTGTGCGACCGGCGCGGCGTCCCCGCCGCGATCCTCCTGTGCCGCACCGAGGCCAACACGACCGCCCTCCGCGACGCCCTAGCCTGGATCGACGCCTCGGACATCGCGTGCTTCGAGACGCTGATCCCGAAACGCCAGGACATCCTCAACGCGAAATCCACCCGCCCCCGCGGGTCCCGCCTGCACGAGTACCGCGACCTGGCAGCCGAACTCAAGCGGACCATGCGACAGCTCAAGGACAAGGAGGAGGACCTGTGAGGAACATGAACCTGACGCCCCGTCCGCGCGACCTGACCATGCTGCTCACCGGCGGCCGGCCGGCACCGGCGGATACCGGAAGACCGGAATCGGCGGAAACCGAAATACCGAAAAACCGGAAGACCGTGAAACCGAACGACGCGGAGGGCTGGGTGAAGACCAGCGTGAGCCTTCGCGCCTCGACCCGACGCCGGCTCAAGGCCTGGGCCGCCGAGCATGACATGCGCATCCAGGAAGTGGTCGATGCCGCCCTCGAAACGTACCTGGGCTTTGGAGGGGAACGATGAACCGCATCATGCTCCTCGGACTGCTGGTCTGCATCTCTCGCGTGGCATTGTGCGGAGTGATGGGCGTGATGGCCGAAACCGTCGCCCGGCGCGCTGGATCCAGCAGCCTTCGCGGCCTGTGCCGCCTGTGCGTCGTCGCCTACGCTCTCGTCCTCGTGGCGTCCTTCGCTCCGATGGACTCGGCCCAGACCGTCGTCCATCGGGCCGTCCCGCTGCTTTTCCTCGTCCCGAATCTTTTCATTTGGATCTCGATGCGGCCCTCCGGCGCGTCCATGCGCGGCACGCGCCGGAGGAACGATGCAGACGGCTCCGCCGATTCGATAAGCTGTGAACCTATGAACAAGGAGAACAAATGACAGAAAAAGAAAAGGCCATCGAAGATGAGACCATCGAACTTTCGGCCGAGTCCACGGAAAAGAAAACAAAGAAGCCGCATCGCAGAAGGGCCATCGTCATCACCGTCGTCGTACTCGCACTGCTCACGGCGGGAGGCATCGCCTGGAGGACGTACGAGGACCGCCTCATGGCCGAGGCCAGGGCGGATTGCGCGGCCGCATCCGAACGCCTGCGCACCGCGACGAACGACTGGAACACGCTTCTGAACGGGTCCGCGGCGGACGCGGCGAAGACCGATAGGAAAAGCGTGAAGGACGCGAAGATGCTGGACGCCCTGTCCAAGACGATGAAGGCCACGATTCCGAAGACCGTTTCCTGCAAGGCGGATTCGAGGACCGGCGTGCAGGAGGCCGCAAAGGCCATCACGGCGAACGCGGCATGGTACAAGACGCATGCGAAGACGCTGTCCAAGGCCGTGAAGGCGGTCGAATCGTCCAAACTCGACAAGACCGTGGACGACGCGCAGGCGCTCTACGACGCGACCTCCGGGAAGGTGCAGGACGACAAGACCCGCGCAAGCCTGCTGGACGCCATCAAAAAGCGTGACGCGGATGCCATCGGCAAGGCCGTGAAGACGGTGAACGAATCGAAGGCGGCGAAGGAGAAGGCCGACGCGGAGGCGAAGGCCAAGGCCGAACAGGAGGCCGCGGCCCAGGCCGCCGCTGCGGCCGCACAGTCGCAACGGCAGGCCCAGTCGTACACGCCGTCCTATACGAACACCGGCACGAGTTCGGGCCGCTCCTACACAAACGTCGGTTCGGCAGGCGCATCCTCGGGTTCGACGGGCGGCTCGTCGTCCGGTGGGTCAGGCTGGTCGGGGCCGACCAGCGGCGGACACGGTGATCCAGGTGCCTGTAGTTTGGAGGATTGCTCCATCCCAATCCAACATTAAGCCGGTCGACTCCGTTTCTCTTTCAGGGCCGTTCCATGAACATCCGTGGGACGGCCCTTTCCTGTCTCCTGCGCGAATGTCCAAACCGGAGTCCGTGAAACCGGGTTGCAATGGTATCGGTCGGGGATCGCAATTCCCGCCCCGACACAGTCAAGTGCAGAATCTCTGAAAGGAGAGGAACATTGGGTTACACCAATAATAAACGGAAGACGTTGGCGTTGCTGACGGCCGTTGCCACCCTGGCCGGCGGTCTGACCGCGGGCACCGCATACGCCGGTGGCGGGGGCGGCAACAGGCCCGGCACCGGCGGCAGCGGCGCGGCAACGCAGTTCTGGCAGTACAAGGACGACGCGTCCGGTTCATGGGGCCCGGCGACCGACATCAACAGCGTGAGCCGCGCCATGGCCAACGCAGGCGTGAGGATGGACGACTCGTCCGGCAAGGCCGCCGCCGCGCTGGCCGACGCGAACAGCCGGTGCGTCGCCGGTTTCCACCAGCGCCATCCGGGCGAGGGCGACGGCGACTGCCGCGTCGTCGCGGTCGGCGCGGTCTCCGGCAACGGGTCCACCACCAGCGTATGGAACGGATCCGGCATCGCCGACGTGAGTATATGGTTGGACAACTGGAACAAGTACATCGCACCAGGCGATTACAACTACGCTGGAACTCGTCACTATAAGACCTCTACCGCGTTTGATGACGATCCGTCCACGAGTGTGGACAAGCTCATGGAACGGTACGTGTCCAGCACGGCCAGCATCGTCATCATCGCGCTCGACAAATACCAGCCCGCCCCACCGAACTACGACCTGACCGTCACCACCACGCACAAGCAGAGGACCAACCTGAAGGTCGGCTCCACCGACCCGATCGGCGACACCCTGCACGCGAGCAACAACGGCAGCAGCATCAAAGAGAACCTGAACGGCACCGCCGTCATCCACTACGAGGGCCAGAAGAACGGCTACGTCGCAGCCAAGACGGTCAGCAAGCCGATCACCTTCGCCAACAACGGCGACACCCAGCTCGAGAACCTCGCCACGCCAGCCGACTTCGGCATGAGCCACTGGCAGGAAGGCCAGTACTGGATCGATATCCAGGTCGCCAAGCAGGGCAGGATGAACGCGGCCGTCGACACGACCGACAAGGACCCGTCCGAGACCTGGACCGTGAGCGCCGAACCGCCGACCCCGCCGACCAAGACCATCGACGAGGGCGTGAGCGCCGACAGCATGACCAACCGCACCGTCATCACCTACGGCACCGGCAAGGGCGGCTACGAGATGACGCTCAAGGACAAGATCACGGCCAACGGCGTCGACTACACCGTCGACGACTACAAGCTCGTCGACAAGACCGACAACGACCGCGACGTGTCCAACGAGTTCACCATCACCTGGGACCGCAAGACGGACACCGTCTCGGCGGTGCGCACGGCCGACAAGGGCGAGATGCCCTTGGACCACCAGTACGAATTCAGCTTCGACGTCACCGTCAGCAAGCCGAAGGACTTCAGGAAGGTCAAGGACCACGCGACCGGCAAGTGGAACCAGGAACCCGAGGCCGACGCCGGCAGCAAGGAATTCGACACCTGGCAGCCCAACCCCGACAAGAGCTGGATCTTCGAGCAGGACGGCGAATGGCAGGCCGTCATCGACCCGCAGGAGACCAACAAGACCGGCGGCGACTCCCACACCTACCTCGACGGCGACAAGGTCGGCAGCGTCGTCAACGGCACCGTCGGCAGGAACCTGATCCAGGCGCCGAAACAGTTCACCCTCACCGATGACTGGACGGCCGCCGACTACATCTTCGACGCCGACACCAAGAACATCCGCGTGTACGAGGCCACGGCCGGCACCGACCGCGAAAGCAGCGTGAGCGACATCGTCAACACCGGCAAGGACGTGACCGACCAGTTCGACATCACCGTCCAGGGCACCAAGGCCACCGCCACCGCCAAGGCATCCTACCTCAAGGGATTGAAGAAACTGAAGAACCCGAAGCAGGTCACACTCCTCATCCCCGGCAGGATCAACTTCGCGGACGGCAAGGGCGCGGCCCAGGTCCGCAAGGACTTCGGCAAGCAGGCGGGCGACGAACTCACCTTCTGCACCGCCCCGAACGGCAAGAACCTGACCAACGGCGGCTCCGAGACCGTGAACAACCACACCGAGCCGACCAACGAACCGCAGATCTGCGGCTACATCCCGCCGGTCAAGAAGGACGTCGTGTCCGAGGCGAGCCAGGGCGGCGACCAGGAGAGCGTGGACGGCAAAGTCGTCCAGCCCGGCCAGAAGGTCGAATACCAGCTCAACACCCAGCCGCAACTGCCGGCCGACCTCGCCTACGAGGTCAAGTCCGTGAGCTTCACCGACTCCTACGACGCCTATCTGAAACCGGACAAGCAGACCCTGGAGATGATGGACCTGAACACCGGCAAGCCGGTGTCCAAGAAGAAGTACACGACCACGTGGGATGATTCCAAGCACATGTTCACCCTGACCGTCACCGACCAGGAGACGATCAGCCAGTGGCGCGCCGGCACCAGCCCCCGCCTCCAGGTCCGCTTCGAGGGAACCGTCGCCGACGACGCCCCCACCGACCACAAGGTCGGCAACAAGTGGGTGCTGACCCTCAACAACTCGCTGACCCCGAGCAACGAGGTGTTCAACATCCCGCCGAAGCTCGACCCCGTCAAGAAGGACACGCAGAAGGACCCGACGATCAGCATCGACGGCAAGACCGCCCTGCTGGGAGACGAGATCTACTACCGCGTCGACATCGACGCCAGGCAGGACAACCAGGCCTACAAGGTCTGGAGGCTCGGCATGACCGACGACTACGACGACGAGTATCTGAAGCTCGACGCCACCAACGTGGAGATCACCGACGAGACCGGCAAGGATGTGACCGGGAAGTTCAACCTTCAGGACAAGGACGGCGTGCTCTACGCCTACGCCAAGCTGGTGGACACCGAGATCCCCGCGACGGGCGAGACCGTCAAGGGCGACCCACAGCCGGAAGACCTCAAGACCTACAGCGAGTCCGACGAGCATGACCCGCTCACCCAGCCCGCCATCGACCAGACGCTCCTCGGCCACACGTACACCGTGACCATGCCGATGACCGTCATCAAGGTCACCGACGGCTACACCGTGAAGAACAAGGCCACGCAGGTGCTCAACAAGATCCGCAAGGACACCAACGAGGTCACGAACCCCCTGAAGCCCATCAACCCGGCCAAGGACGTGACCGTGAAGGTCGGCGGCGCATCCGCCAACGGCAAGAGCATCTACAAGGGCCGCAGCTTCCTCTACCAGCTCGACAGCTCCATCCTGCCGGCCAACCGCGCCTACCCGCAGGTCGACAAGTGGGACATCGTCGACTCCCTCGATCCGGCCTTCGACGAATACACCGGCCAATGGGCCGTGTACGCGACCCGCGACCTGCTTTCAGACGGCGAGGTCCTCGCGTCCAAGGGCGACAGGATCGCCGGCTCCGGTTTCGACAGTTCGAAGCTCGGCGGCGACCTCTTCACCCTCTCCGCGGCCACCGTCGACGGCCGCAACGTCGTCACCATCGAAGCGACCGACCGCTACAGGGCCCTCGTGTCCGACGACTCCCATGAGGCCGGCTGGCGCGCCTACATCCAGTGCAAGCGCCTCGCCGTGACCGACCGCCACGAGAATCAGTTCACGGAGCACTACAACACCAAGGACCTCGAATCCAACGTCGTGTGGACCCGCACCCCGGACATGACCCCGAGCATCGACGTCCAGAAGTGGGACCGCAAGTCCGGCTGGCCGAACGGCGACCGCGACAATTCGAAGGACGCTTTGACCGTCTCCGGCGACACGGAGATCGTGTTCACCATCACGAACACGAGCAAGACCGACCCCGACACGAAGCAGGGCGCGGTGTTCCGCACCAAGGACATCAAGCTCGACGACTCCACCATCGTCGGCGACGGCGAGGTCGTGGACCTCAAGTACCCGGCCGACTGGGACACCAAGGTGCTCAAGCCCGGCGAAAGCGTCGAGGTCACCGGCACGCTCAAGGGCGTCACCAAGACCCACACCGACCGAGCCAAGGTCACCGGCACCCCGTTGACCGAATGTCCGGTCGACACGTCGGCCCCGTTCGGTGACGGCACCTCGGACGACGAGTCCGGCTCCAAGCCCGAGGCCGAGACCGAGAGCAAGTCCGATGACGTCGTCACCATCGACGGCAAGGACTACTGCTCGGACACCAAGGTGGAGTCCGCCACCGACGACTGGAACGGCGTGGCCATCGCCGTGGCACGCCGCCGCAGGAAGGCGGTGACGGCCGGAGCGGAACACGCATCCGACGATGCCCAGTGATGAATAACTGAACAACGGCGCGTCCGGTCCTCCGGGCGCGCCCCGGCCCGTGCACGGCACGCCACGCCTCTCACAATTTCCCAGTGGCACCGGGTTCGACTCCCGGCACGGGCACCGGAGACGGACGGCACCATTCTCCTTGTGGCGGATCGGTCCGTCTTCCTTTCGCATGATGCCGTCCACCGATTCCAGGTATTCGCCCAGTT
>ENA-OOWK01001170-OOWK01001170.1-human-gut-metagenome-genome-assembly--contig:-NODE-1170-length-13906-cov-3.030251_pt1 | contig 13906 bp, 12 predicted proteins | sample MGYA00241405_ERZ501317 | MGnify/ENA primary metagenome ERZ501317 (study PRJEB25962, sample SAMEA1972440) | human gut metagenome | biome: human gut; feature: human-associated habitat; material: faeces... | reverse complement strand
GTCTCGATGTCGCGGACATAGCCCGCAACGGTCCCGATGAAGCCCGGAACCTCCGAGAAATCGACGGTGAAGATACCGCTCTCTTTCACGATTTTCGTGATCGTGGCGTCGATGTCGGCCGAATCCCAGTCGATGTCGTCGAACGAATGCAGGTCGGCCTCCGGCTTATGCTCGTCCACGCCGATTACCCGCGCTGCGCGGGAACGCAGCACTTCCATCATGCTGCGGCCGGATATACCCAGACCGGCCACCAGAACGGTCTTGTCACTGAGATCCATATCGTCTCCCTTGTCATTGCACCGCCGAACCGGCGGACGCTCTCATGCGAACCTGCCTATACCGCGGCGGTCACGCCACGCTGTGCGGCGCGGAGCCGTCACGGTACCGTTCAGACAAACAGCAACCCGGATCGGGACACCCAATCGACGTAGAACATCATCAGGCCCACGATCATGAACAGGAACTCGATCATCCAGAAGCGCACGACGACCTTTGATTCGCTCCACCCGAGAAGCTCGAAATGATGGTGGATCGGCGCCATCTTGAACACGCGCTTGTGCGTGAGCTTGAACGAGGTGACCTGGATGATGTCGCTCATCACCTCGATTACGTACAGGCCGCCGATGATGATGGCGAGGAATTCGGTGTGTGTGGCGATGGACAGCGCGGCGAACAGGCCGCCGAGCGCCAGCGAACCGGTGTCGCCCATGAAGATCGTCGCCGGGTTCGAGTTGTACCACAGGAATCCGAAGCAGGCGACGGCCGCGCAGCAGGCGATGATGGTCAGGTCGAGCGGATCGGACACCGCATACGAGAACCCTTCGTGCGTGCCGCCCTTGATATGGTAGCTTTCCCAGAACGCGATGATGGCGTATCCGGCGAACGCGATCATCGACGAACCGGATGCCAGGCCGTCAAGGCCGTCGGTCAGGTTGACCGCGTTCGTCCACGCGGTCATGAGGAAATTCACCCAGATGACGAATATGATCGCGGCGGCCACGCCGCCGGCGAACCGGAAGTCGAAGAACGGCTTCTCAATGAAGCTCATGCCTGCCTGAGCGCTGGGGAACCCCGATTTGGTGGGGATGATCAGCGCGAGAACCGCGTAGATCGTGGCGAAGATGAACTGGCCGATGAACTTGGCATGCACCGACAGGCCCAGATTCTGTTTTTTGCGCACCTTGGCGAAGTCGTCGATGAAGCCGAGCAGGCCCATCGACAGCATCGCGAACAGCACAAGCATCGCGGACAGGGAGGGAACCGCTCCCGAGCGGACGTAACGGTACAGTGCCGACGCCCCCCATCCGAGCACGATCGCCAGCACGATTGCTACGCCGCCCATGGTCGGGGTGCCGCGCTTGACCAGATGCGACTTCGGCCCGTCCTGACGGATGTACTGCCCGTAGTGCAGCCGATGCACCAGATGGATCAGCATCGGCGTGCCCGCGATGGTCACCAGAAGCGAGACCAGAATGCCAATGATTAACGCGATCAACTCAGATTCCCCGCTTCCTATTCGTGGTCGGACGACTGTCCGTCCGCTGTAATCCATCGTTGCGCCAGGGCGCTCAGGCCCGAGGCGTGCGACCCCTTCAGCAGCACAACCGTGTCGTCATGGTCTCCGGCAAGAGCTCGGACCAAGGTGTCGGCCTGATCGATGTCGTGAACCCAATGCACCTCCGGCGTGTTGCCGTCACTGTCGTCACGCCGCTTCCGCGCGCCCTTCGCAAGGGCGGAAGCCAGCGCGTCGAAATGCTCGTCATCGTTGCCCACCGCGATGACGGCGTCGATGGGCAGGCCGGCCGCGTACTCGCCGATGCCCTCATGCAGCGCGGACTCGTCACCGCCCAGCTCCAGCATCGCTCCCAGCACCGCGATACGGTACGGGTCTTCACCGGAACGCCACCGGGCGAGCCCGTCGAGACCGGCTCGCATGGAGTCGGGGTTGGCGTTGAATGAATCATCGATCAGCGTGAAAGACATCCCGCCGCGCCGGACCGTGGACACCGCCATGCGGTGCGGGCTGATGCGGGACTGACGCGACAGCGTCTCGGCGATCGACTGCAGCGGCACGCCCAGCAGGTGGGCGACGCTCGCCGCGGCGAGGGCGTTCATCACGTTGTGCGTGCCGCGAATCGCCAGTTGCACATGGGCGGTTCCGCCATCGGCCCGTTCCAAGGTGAACGGGGGGCGGTCGCCGTCGTCGGTCCGCACGTCGCTGGCGAACAGTGCGTCCGACTTCCCGGATGCGGCGTTGCCGGCGCTGGCTTCGGCGTCGTCGCCGGCCATGCCGAACCAGAATACGTGTCCTTGCGGCGCCAGGGGGGCCATCGCCGCCACATGGGCGTCGTCGGCGTTGAGCACCGCCAGCCCATCGGGAACCAGCCCCTGGACGATCTCGCTTTTCGCCTGCGCGATGCGCTCGACGGAGCCGAATTCGCCGAGATGGGCGCATCCGACCTTGAGCACGACGGCGATGTCCGGAGGGGCGATCGTGGTCAGGCGCGTAATCTCTCCGACATGGCTCGCTCCCATCTCGGCGACGAAGAAGCGCGTGTCCCGGCCGACCTTCAACGCGGTCAGAGGAAGGCCGATCTCGTTGTTGAACGAGCCGACGGGCGCCACGGTGGGGCCGAGCGTGGACAGCAGGGCGGCCATGAGGTCCTTGGTGGTGGTCTTGCCCACCGAACCGGTCAATCCGATGATGTCGAAGTCGCCGTCCAGCTCGCGGCGGCGAACGATGTTGTATCGGGCGAGTTCGCCAAGGGCGTCGACCGTGTCTTTCACTACGATCTGCGGAAGGCCATCGGACTTCACCTCATGGTCGACGATGGCCACCGTGGCTCCCTGTCCAGCGGTTTTCGCCACAAAGTCATGCCCATCGACACGCTCGCCTCGGATGGCCACAAACACCGATCCGGGGCCGGCCTGCCGCGAGTCGCTGACCGTATTGGTGGCTCGAGACTCGGAACCGGCGTCTCCGATCAATCGACCATCGACGGCCTTGGCGATCTCCTCCACGCTCATCGGAACCATGGTGTTTCAAACTCCTTTACGATTACGCTTCGTCCCGTATCCACGGACTTAATTGAGATTATTGGCCACATGCAGGGCACTGCGTATGTTGTTTTTCCTCACGCCGGCGGCCAGCACCATGGCGATGGCCAAGGACATGTGCCCGAGTCGGACGCGGTCATACATTGCCGGTGAATCCGCAGCCATTTCATCCGATTCGGGTGTCGACGAGGTCATGGACATGTCATGTTCCGCAACGAATGCGTAGCGTGTCTTCAATTCGTTCAAGCTTGCGCTTGCGTTGACATCCTCCGTGCCCAGTACATCCACGTTCACCGATTCCAACGCATGCTCGGCCAACGTGCGGTCATCCATGGCGATGATCACGGCCGCCACACCGTCTTCGGCGCACACGGACAGCGCGCGCTGCATATCGAGGATGCCCAGAGGATAGTTCAGGTTCATGGTACGTGTCATCGACGTGGACCCGGATGCGGTGATTACCGCCACCGGATTGCCCAGCATGTGCAGGAATTCGGAGAGCTGGGACACGCCTGCGTCGACGGCCTGCTCATCCGCACCGGTCACCGCGAACACCGCCATGGCATTGGACGGTCCGCCGGCCAGACCGCTGGCCAGATCGCCGAGTACGCGATCGTCGAAATCGCCGTAGAGCAACGGTATATCGGCATTGGCGATCTGCCCTTTGGACGCGCGTGGCAGCAACGCCGCATAGGCACCGGCCTGTGCGGCATGCAGTACATCGGGTTCCTGCTCATGCGTGCAGATGAACAGCGAGCCGGGAATCACGGTGTCCACGGCATCGCTGAGTGAGGTAATGGTGACATTGGTGGCGAAGGGTGGATCGACTTCAAAACCGTACCGTTCGACCAGCATTCCCAGGGTCACCCGCTGGGCGATGGATTCGCTCACTGCACTCATGGGCTATCGCCTTTCTCCCCTGATCCTTACCACGTGACTGGAATAGCATTTTTGCGTGGACTGGAGACAGGCACCTCGTATTTCTGCATAAGGAACTCACAAATCTGTGCGGAAACAGGGCCGGCCGTCAGACCGCCGAACACACCATTCGGATCCTTCATCACCACGGTGACCGCATAGCGCGGGTTGTCCGCGGGAATCACCACGGAATAATCGGAGATAATGGACGAGAGCGTACCATCCGAGCCCTGCACCTCTGCGGTACCGGACTTGGCGGCCATGCGGTAACCATCGACCTTGATGAACTTGTTGTAGCCTTCCGCCACTGATTCCATCGCATTCATCATGTCCGATGCGACCTTTTCATCCACCACGCGGGTGGCTTCGCCCTTCTTGGTCTCAGTGGTCTTGCCATTGGCATCGGTGGTTGATTTGATGATCGACTGCTGCTGCTTGACACCCTTGTTCGCGATGGTGGCCACCACGTTGTTGAGCTGCAGGGCGTTGACGGTGTAGCCCTGACCAAACAGGATGGTGTTGCGCGTACGCAGATCCCACGCCGAAGGGTTGGTGAGCAGACCGCTCGATTCACCGGGCAGGTTCAGTCCGGTCGGTTGTCCGATGCCGAATTTGGTCAGGTACTCGTAGCGTTGCTCATCCGGATAGTTCTCCCCGGCCATAATCATGCCGACGTTCGATGAGTTCTGCAGAATGCCGGCGAGCGTCCAGCGCTCAGTGCCATGGTCGAATGAGTCCTTGTAGGTCTGGCCCTCCTGTGTGATGTGGTCCGGGACCGACAATTGATCGCTCATCTTATGCAGTCCCATCTGCAGATAGCCGGACATGGAGATGACCTTGCCCACCGAACCTGGCTCGAAGGTTTCGGACACGGCCCGAGACGGGCTCATCTTCGCCGCATCGGTACCAGCCTGTACTTCATCGCTATCGGCCAGTGCGAGAATCTCCCCGCTCTGGACATCCTGCACCACGGCGATCGCCCACGCTGCACCATACTTGGATTCGGCCTCCTTCAAGACCTTTTTGACATACCATTGCACATCACGGTCAATGGTCAGGGTGACATCGTCGCCATTTTTGGCCGCCACCGATTCGGTCATGGTGCCGGGAATCTCTTCGCCGCCATTACCACGCTGGTAGGTTTCATGGCCATCGGTTCCGGTAAGCGTCTTGTTCTCGACCTGCTCGATGCCGGCGACGCCATCGCCGTTGTCGTTCACGCCGCCAAGCAGCGCGCCCATGAGATCGCCATCCGCATACAGTCGTTCACTGCTCAGCTCACCCCAGACAATACCGCCCAGGTGCAACGCCTCGATGCTGCGCTTGACCTGCGGAGTCACATCTTTCTTCAGAATCACATACTGCCCGGTACCGGACAGATCAGCGCCCAGTTCCATGGCGTTCATATCCAGGACTTTGGCCAGCAGTCGGCCCACGGCCGCCGCTCCGGTAGCGCCCACGGGTTTGCCGTCAATTTCGTGGCAGTAATCACGGGTGTTGTCATTGCAAGTAATCGGCTCGAACTCCTGTGCAGCCTCCGGATTGGCGACGATAGTATAACGCTCCACGCTTTGAGCGAGCACGGAGCCGTTGGCGTCGAGGATACGCCCACGCTTGGCGCTCAACGTCACGGTCAGGGTGCGGTTAGCCGTGGCCGCTTGTGCGGTTTGACGGCCGCCGATGAGCTGGGTGGAGGCCAGCTGAATCACGCATGCCGACGCCACCAACGCCAATGCGGCGCCGATGGCGATGCATTTGAATGCGAAGGTCTTGACCTTGGCGAACTCTACGATGCGACGAATGGTGTTCACTGGGTTCCGCCTTTGTTGGACTGGTATCCGCTTAAGTCGATGGACACTGATCCCTGCTGCGGGACCATGCCCATGTCGCTGGCCTTGTCGGGCAGGTTCGCGACCAATTGATCGAGTTTGGCCTGATCGTCTTCGATATCTTGGGTAAGTCTGTTGATGTTGGTTTCGATCTGTGCCGCCTCAAACGAGTTCTGCACCATCTGGGTACGCAGCATCAGCGCGCCGAACAAGGTGCCGACGAGGAAGATCACTGCAATGGCCACGTGCACCAGCGGTGCGCTTCTTGTTCTGGTCCATTCGATGACCCGTCCGACGACATTGCCCTGCTCGTTTCCACGCGGGTTGGAGACCACCCGCAGCTCAGGTCGGGAGGAGGACTGATGCTTGGTGTGCGGTCGGTTCGAGGCTGGAGCCGCGTTCGATCGAATGCTACGTGCAGTTGCCATATGCTGTTATCCCCTCCTTGTACGAATTCGTGCCGTGTTTTTGGCTCTGCCCGGAGACGCGGAGCCTTGTATCTTGACGTCATTCAGGCCCTGCGCGGTTTGCGTAAAGCGTTTCCTCCATCGTGACGGAATCTCACGGCTGACTTCCACCGCCCGCAACCGCACCGAAGCCGATCTCGGGTTGGCTGCGATTTCATGTTCGTCGGCCTTGACGGCACCTCGCGTGAGATCCGTGAAAAACGGTTGGGCATCCGGCGGTATGACAGGCAGGCCAGCCGGAACATCCACTCGCAGCCCTTGTGCCATGAACGATTTGACGGTTTTGTCTTCGAGCGAATGATAGGACTCCACCACCAGTCGTCCCCCGACATGCAGTCGGTTCGCGGCCTGCGGCAATGTGGAGGCGAGCTTGTCCAATTCGCCGTTGACTTCAATGCGCAACGCCTGGAAGACGCGTTTGGCGGGATTGCCCGCCGGGCGGTGGGCTTGCGGCACCACTTCATCGACCAGACGGTTGAGCTGTGCGGTGGTGGTAAACGGCTCCTTGTCTCGACGCGCCACGATGGCGCGGGCGATCTGACGCGAGAAACGCTCTTCACCGTATTCCTTGAATATGCGGACCAGTTCCGCCGCATCATAGGTGGCAAGAATCCGTTCGGCCGTCAACGGCTGGCTGACGTCCATGCGCATGTCGAGCGGCGCGTCGTGCGCGTAGGAGAAGCCGCGGTCCGTCTCATCGATCTGCAGGCTCGACAGCCCCAGATCCATGAACACCGCATTCACCCGATCGATGCCCTGGTCGTCAAGCACCTGGCCGAACGCGTCGAATGCGGCGTGGACAGGTATGAAGCGGTCCGAAAGTCCTTCCCCGGCGATGCGCTCGGTGGCCATGGCGAGTGCTTCCGCATCCCGGTCGATGCCCAGCACGCGGGCCTGCGGCGCGGCTTTGAGGAAGGCGATGGTGTGGCCGGCCAGACCGAGCGTGCAGTCGACCGCGATGGATCCGGGGTCCTGCAACGCCGGGGCGACCAGCGACACGCACTGCTCAAGCAGTACTGGCTGGTGAATCGAAGCATAATCAGTCATCAGAATCCCACCACCGGAAGCACGTCGTCGGCTATGTCGGCATAGCCTTGTTCCTTCTCGTTCAGATATCGTTCCCAAGCCTCGCGGTTCCAGATCTCGGCGCGGGTGCCCACACCTATCACCACGATGTCGTCGCCGAGGTTCGCGTAGTCGCGCAGCATCTGCGGTACCAGCACTCGTCCCTGCTTGTCCGGGTCTTGGTCGACGGCTCCGGACAGGAACACGCGCAGGTAGTCGCGTGCGGCCTTGTCGCCCATCGACGTGTGCTGGATCTGGATGGCGATGCGACGGAACTCCGATTGCGGCAGGAGGTAGACGCACCGTTCCTGGCCGCGCGCCATGACGAGTCCCGCGCCAAGCTGGGAACGGAGCTTGGCGGGCAGGGCCATGCGGCCCTTCGCGTCGATTTTCGGGGTGTACGTGCCCAGCAACAGCGGGGGCAGGGCCATCGGCTCCGGCTGTGCGGAGGGGTTCGTGGCGTTCTGGACTTGCGAGTCGTCTGCCAACGTTCCACCTCCTAACCGTGAATCCGGATACACCAATCCACCACTGTACCCCACTTCTCACCACAAATCCCCACGAAATGGTTTTTTCCACATAGTTTTAATGCGTATCCTCCACAACCGCTTCGGAGCGCCGTTGCGGCAGGACACATCCACACGGCTTCGTATTGCCCTTGCGCTACATTTGAATGCCTGAGTTTTCACCGAGAGAACGGACATCAATGCCGGGATTATCAACGCAACTGCACGAGGAACAGCAAGCGGTCGACCGCGCATACGCCCGCTTGGACGCCCTGCGATCGCAGACGCGCACGCGGTTGGATACGGTACGTGCGGCCGGCTCGCACGGGTCCCCCACCCAGCGCACGGAACGCGACTCGTTCGCCACCATGTACGAGGACCGGCTCACCCAGCTGCGCGCCATGGAAGACCGTCTGGTGTTCGGCCGACTCGATGACGTGAAAGGCGAACGCCGGTACATAGGCCGCATCGGCCTGTCCAGCGAGAACCACGAGCCGATACTGACCGACTGGCGCGCCGAGGCGGCCCGCCCGTTCTACGAGGCGACGCCATCCAACCACGGCGCCACCATATCACACTGAACTTCCGCGATGTCATCGGCATCGAGGACGAGGTGCTCGACGTCCATTCCGAGCAGGTGGACAAGGCCTCGAAGGCCGGGACGCTCACCGGCGAAGGCGCCCTGCTGGCATCGCTCAGTTCGCGCCGAACCGGCAAGATGACGGACATCGTCGCCACGATCCAGGCGGAGCAGGACCGCATCATCCGCTCAGATCTCAACAGGGCTCTGGTGGTGCAGGGCGGGCCCGGCACCGGCAAGACCGCGGTCGCGCTGCACCGCGCCGCATACCTGCTGTACACGCACCGGCGCAAGCTGGAGCGCTCCGGCGTGCTGGTCATCGGCCCGAGCACGACGTTCCTGCACTACATCGACCAGGTGCTGCCCTCGCTCGGCGAGACGGGCGTCGTCAGCCGCACCATCGCCGACCTCATCCCGGGCATCAAGGCGACCGCGACGGACACTCCGCTCGCCGCCAAGCTCAAGGGCGACCGTCGCATGGCGCAGGTCGTGGCCAACGCCATCGCGCTGCGCGAACGGGTTCCGCAGGACCTGCCCACCGTGCACGTGAACGGCTTCGCGGTCCGCATGCTCGACACCGATGTCAGGGCGGCCATCGACCAGGCGAAGCGCACGCGCCAGCCGCACAACAAGGCGCGGGAGACCTTCGTGCGGACCATGCTGATGGCGCTTCGGGACCGTTACGCCGAGCAGCTGGACTATACGCCGTCCGACGACGAGCTGAACGAGGCGCTGACGAACCTTCGCCTGAACGACAAGGTGAGGGTCACGCTGAACCTCGCGTGGCTGCCGATGAACGGCACGTGGCTGATCGACAACCTGTGGTCCCATCCGCTCCGTCTTCGCGCGCTCGCGCCGTGGCTTGACGACGATGGCATCGCCGCGCTCACCCGCCCCAAGGGCGCCCCGATGACGCAATCGGACGTGCCGCTGCTGGACGAGGCCATGGAGCTTCTGGGGCCCGACCCCAAGATCGCGGCGCAGATCGCCGCCAAGAACGCGAAGCGCGCCCAGGAGGAGCAGTTCGCGCAGGACACCCTGAACTCGGTAGGTCTCGGGTCGGGCATCGTCTCCTCGCAGATGCTGGTCGACCAGATGAACGGCGAGGGCGGCGAGTTCATCGCACAGCGTGCCGCGGCCGACCGCGAGTGGACATACGGGCATGTGGTCGTCGACGAGGCTCAGGAACTGACCGCGATGGACTGGCGCATGCTGATCCGCCGGTGCCCGTCGCGCTCGTTCACCATCGTCGGCGACGTGGCTCAGACGTCTGCGCTCGGCGGCACGCGCCGCTGGGACCGCACGATGAACCGGCTGTTCGGCGAGCGGCGGTGGGATCTCAACGAGCTGACCATCAACTACCGCAATCCGCAGGAGGTTTCGGACCTGGCCTCGGACTTCGCGCAGAAGGCGGGACTGTATATCTCGACGGTCAACGCCGTGCGCACGATACCGGACGCCGTGCGCAGGATCATCGTCGACGGCGAATCCGACACGATCGCGACCGCGGCATCGCATGTCGCGCAGCTAGCCAAGCAGTTCGTGGATGCGGACGGAACCGGTCGCGTAGCGGTCATCGCCCCTTCCCACATGCTCGATCCGCTCCGATCCACTATCTTTTCAACGCTTCCGGGTACGCTGGGACAGCAAGAGACGGACCGGCTGTCCGAGCAGCACGAGTGGGACGCGCAGATCAGCGTCGGTTCCACGGAGTCGGTCAAGGGACTTGAATTCGACGCCGTAGTGGTCGTACAGCCCGGACGTATCGAGCAGGATGCTCCCTCGCGCCTGGTGGCGGCTTCGGATCTCTACGTGGCTATGACCAGACCAACGCAGCGATTGGTTATAGTGCGGACAGGGGAAGACGAAACAGCTTTGCAGCTATAAGGTAGGTACCATGGCAAAAGCTCTGTTATTGGAAAACATTCACCCGGATGCGGCGCAATCGCTGCGCGATCACGGTTTCGAAGTGGAGACGCGCAAGGGCGCCCTGGGCGAGAAGGAACTCATCGAGGCGCTTGACGGCGTGAGCCTGCTCGGCATACGGTCCAAGACGCCCGTGACCGCAGCGGTCATCGACGCATGCCCGTCCCTGACCGCGGTCGGATGCTTCTGCATCGGCACCAATCAGGTGGATCTCGATTATGCGGGCAAGCATGGCATCGGCGTGTTCAACGCCCCGTATTCCAACACCCGTTCCGTGGTGGAACTGGTGATCTGCGACATCATCTGCCTGATGCGCCGCATTCCCGCCCACACGCATCACATGCGCCATGGCTTGTGGGACAAGTCCGCTTCCGGCTCGCATGAGGTTCGCGGCAAGACCTTGGGCATCATCGGATACGGCAATATCGGCTCGCAGTTGTCCGTGCTGGCGGAGGCTCTGGGCATGCGCGTCGTGTTCTACGATATCGAGGAGAAGCTGGCGATGGGCAACGCCCACCGTTGCGAGACCCTTGACGAACTGCTGGAGCAGTCCGATGCGGTGACCCTGCATGTGGACGGCCGCAAGTCCAACACTGGCTTCTTCGGCGAGGACCAGTTCGCCCGCATGAAGCAGAATGCCATTTTCATCAACCTGTCCCGCGGCTTCGTCGCCAACCTGGACGCGTTGAAGCGTCATCTGGATTCCGGTCATCTTTCCGGCGCCGCGGTCGATGTGTTCCCAATCGAACCGAAGAAGACCGGCGACGAGTTCCTGACCGACCTTGCGGACGAGGACAACATGATCCTCACCCCGCATATCGGCGGCTCGACGCTTGAGGCGCAGAAGTCAATCGGGCATTTCGTCTCGCAGCGACTTGAGGACTACTGGGACAAGGGGTCGACCATGCTTTCGGTCAACCTTCCCCAGGTGACGTTGGGGCCGTGCAAGAGCGCTGCTCGAATCGCGCATCTGCATGCCAACCTGCCGGGCGTTCTCGCCCGCGTCAACCATGTGCTGGGCAAGGAGAACATCAACATCGCTGCGCAGTCTCTCGGAACCGAGGGCGAACTCGGCTACGTGGTCACTGACGTATCGCAGAAGCCCAGCCAGACCACGCTGGACGCGCTCAGCCACATCGAGGGCACGATTCGCATGCGCGTGATCAGCTGAACAAGCCGGTCATCGGTTTTCCACACGGCCCCTTCCGCTGTTCGATCATGGAAGGGGCCGGTCGCATATCAGGCGTCACATGTCGACGTCGGCATCGACATCAACATTGATTCGTGTCAGCGCAGTTTCGACCAGCGCAGTTCCGCTTCAGCACTGCTTCGCTCCGGCACTGCTTCGTTTCAGCACCGTTCCGTTTCAGTGCTGTTCCGCCTCGGCGTGCTTTTCCTTGCGCAGATCGTCTATGGCTCGCTGGAAGTCCTCAAGACCATCAAAATTCTGATACACGCTGGCGAATCGCAGGTAGGCGACCTCATCGAGCTCCCGTAGAGGAGCCAATATCGCCTTGCCGACATCGTCCGAATCGACTTCGGCAAGCCCCCTCGCCCTCAGATCCTCTTCGACGCGCTGACCGAGTGTGCGTAGATCGTCTTCGTTGATGGGCCGTCCCTGACAGGCCTTCCTCACGCCGGACACCACCTTCTTTCGGTCGAACGGCTCTACGTTTCCGGAACGCTTGCGCACCAACAACATGGTGCTTTCCACGGTGGTGAAGCGTTTGTGGCATATCTGACACACACGCCTGCGACGAATCGAGAACCCGTCATCACTGATTCTCGTATCGATGACCTTGGTATCGGAATTCTGACAATAAGGACAATGCATGACCTCAGAATATCGTAAGCGTTGACAAAGCCCCTTCCCCATGTCAACGGTCACGTCCGAATCCGGAAGCGGCCGGCGGTAAATGCCGAAGAAGCGATTCGAGAAAGCACTCATGGGGACGCACCGCTCCGAATTCGCCGGAATCAGACAATCGGCACCTTGAGCTGCTGCCCCACCTGCAACGAGACACCATCGAGATGGTTGAGCGATATCAGATCATCGATGGTGTCGCGCACATCGCCCCCATCAGGAGTGATGGCCGAGGCATATGACCACAAGGTGTCCCCCGGCTGCACGGTATAGCTGTACACTGCGGAGAGATCCGGCGCCGACCGGGCGACCTGCGGCATCAGCAGGCCGATCATGCACAGGCACAGCAGGGCGCCCATCATCGAGAACACTATCTTGCCGCGAAGAGTCAAACACATGGTCGAATGACCCTTCTTCGCCATGCGAACACCATGCTCGTCGCACACTCCGATAATCACCCGGGAATCACGCCGTCGCGCATCGGAAGAATCCATATTCCTCGAAAACGTTGGAACATCGCTGTTTCTGACATCGAACGCCACATCGCGCATCGCATCATGACGACTCGATGCACACTGGAGCCCCGCTGCCTCAATCATTTGTTCCATCATGTCGCCCTCCTTCTCGAACTCATGTTTCATAGAACAACTGTACTCATAGTGACACAGCGGTTCGACAAAAGCAACACGCCATATCGAACGAATGTTTGTTTTCATGGAACAAATCACGCTATGATTGAACGAAGATGAAAGGAGTCGACGTGAGCACACCAGCACCCACCTCGAAAAACGCCACGCGGCAACGCGATGACGCCCTGACCGAAAGGCAGCATCTGGTGCTTGATGCCATACGCAAGCACATTGCGGAACAGGGATTCGCTCCGTCCTTCCGAGAAATCGGCGAAGCTGTCGGGCTGAAGAGCCCGTCATCGGTCAAGCATCAGCTTCATGCGCTGGAGCGCAAGGGCTATCTTCATATCAGCGCCAACAAGGGCCGCGCCATCGAGTTGTATGATTCCGGCACGGACTCGCAAACCGCCACGGTACTCCCCTTCCCCGGGGACACGGAGGCCAGCGAGTCGATTCTCGCATCCCGTGACGTCCCGCTGGTCGGGCGCATCGCCGCCGGCGTCCCGATCACCGCCGAACAGCACATCGATGATGTCATGCGGCTACCGCAACGGCTTACGGGCAGCGGCAAACTGTTCATGCTCGAAGTGCACGGCGACTCGATGATCGACGCCGCCATCTGCGACGGCGACTACGTGGTCATACGCGAACAGCCGTCCGCAGTCAACGGCGACATCGTCGCCGCGTTGCTCGACGACGAGGCCACGATCAAGACGTTCCGCAAGGACAATGGCCACATCTGGCTGATACCGCATAACCCCGCATACTCCCCCATCGATGGCACCCACGCGCAGATCATGGGCAAGGTCGTCAGCGTGCTGCGTCGACTCTGACCGCAGCCAACCGTCCCGGACCTTGCAACTCAATACACTCGCGGCTCGATACGACGGATGGGTTGGGCAATCGCCCGATTTCAGGCAATCACCCAACCCATTGTCGTATCAAGCCGCGCAATGCGGCGTCCCATTCAGGAGTGCAGCTGTTCGGCGCTGGGCGAACGGTACCCCTGCGGTTCGAGCTGGAACGTGGTGTGGGGAATCGAGACGGGGAAATGCTCGCGCAGAC
>ENA-OOWK01001166-OOWK01001166.1-human-gut-metagenome-genome-assembly--contig:-NODE-1166-length-13940-cov-2.294202_pt1 | contig 13940 bp, 12 predicted proteins | sample MGYA00241405_ERZ501317 | MGnify/ENA primary metagenome ERZ501317 (study PRJEB25962, sample SAMEA1972440) | human gut metagenome | biome: human gut; feature: human-associated habitat; material: faeces... | reverse complement strand
TCGCGGACCTCGCGTGCGCCCAGACGCTCCCGGGCAAGGGCGAGCTTGAGCGTGCGGTGCACGATCAGATCAGGATAGCGCCGGATGGGACTCGTAAAGTGGCAGTATGCCTCGGCTCCAAGCGCATAGTGCCCCTCGTTGTCTGGCCGATAGACTGCACGCTGCATGGCGCGCAGCAGCAGAGCGTTCACCAGCTCAAAGACCGATGTTCCCGCCGCCTCGTCGATGGCACGGCGCATGGCTTCCTGGCTGCCTGCGGAGATGGCAAGGCCGAGCGTCCTGTCGATGACGCCGAGCTCCACGAGGGCAGATGCCGCGCCCTGAAGGTGATCGGGGGCCGGAGCATCGTGTACGCGGAATGCGCTCGCAACGCCGCGCCGTGTCAGGTATGCCGCAACGCACTCGTTCGCAAGGAGCATCGCCTCCTCGACAAGGCTCGTCGCAGCGGTCCGTTTGCGGCACGTGAGCTCGTAGGGCTTTCCCGCTTCGTCGAGGAGCGCGTGAACTTCTACGGTATCGAAGTCGAGCGCGCCCCGTCGTTCGCGAACCGTGCGGCGCAGCCGCGCAAGGTCGTCCGCCGCGCGCAGCACCTCGACAAGGTCCGCTCCCTCAGCTGCCGCATGCGCAAGCTTCCGAGCAAGGGCGCTGTCAGGGCCGCCCTCGGCCGCAGCGGCCTCCCCGGCCTATCCGCCTCGCCGTAGGCCAGGCGCACGCGGGAGCGAATGACGCTCGGGTACATGCGCGCACCCTGCACGCGCCCGCGGGCATCGAGGCTGATATCGACCGTCATGGCAAGCCGGTCCTCATCGGGCCGAAGCGAGCAGAGGTCGTTGCACAGCCGCTCGGGAAGCATGGGCAGCACGCGGTCGGCGAGATACACCGACGTGCCGCGGCGCCGCGCTTCAAGATCGATGGAGCTTCCCCACGCAACGTAGTGCGACACGTCCGCGATGTGCACGCCGAGCTCGAAACCGCCCGCAGATGTGCGCTCAATCGAGATCGCATCGTCGAAATCCCGCGCGTCGACGGGATCGATGGTGAAGGCGAAGCGGTTTCGCACATCGCGCCGAAGCGGGTCGGCGAGCGCGCCCTCGATATCTTGGACAAGTTCCGACGCTGCGCGCTCGGGCTCCTCAGGATAGCCGTCCTCAAGATCGAAACGGGCCATAACGCACTGGATGCCCAGGTCGGCAGCATCCTCGCCACCGATGCGGCGCTCGATGGTCACGACACCCGACTCGTAACGCGACGGATAGGAAACGATGCGAGCGCGAACGATGTCGCCCACCTGCACCCCTGCATCGCGCGCGGAGCGGTCGTGCGGAAGTATGAAGAAGTCGGCTTTGATGCGCGTATCGAGTGGATGCACGGCGCCGAGCGGGCCCGCTTCGGCGTAGGCGCCCACGATGGAAGCCGCCGCGCGCTCAATCACGCTCTCCACCGTGGCGCGCTTGCCACCCTCACCGCGCTGGACGCTCACGGCCACAACGTCGCCGTCCATGACCTCGCGCAACGCGCGACCAGCCAGCTTCAGCGACCCTTCGGCTGTCTCGACGAACCCGTGCCGTTCGGTAAGGCGAACCGTGCCCGTCAGGCTCGAACGCCGCTCACGCCGCACCGGCGAACGCCGCCCGCGCCCCGAACGCTTTCGGCCCATATCCCCTCACCTACCTCATCAAACAAGCACGATGAATCGCACGCACCCGGTGTCTGCGATTCATTATGTTCTCACACACTTCTACCCCACTGCCCCAAGGTACCCAAGGTGTAGCCCATAACCTTTACAGGGAAGGCCGGCCTTTCCTCGCGCGCGATTCCGCAGGAGTTCAGCAAAAGCTGAACTCCGAGGACCAGCGCGAGAGGAAAGACCGGCCTTCCACTCGTGACCATTCTTGGGCTACACCTTGAGATACCGCCGCATCGCGATGGCGGAACCAAAGAGACCGATGACCAGGCCGACTAGAATCAACGCGCCGTAGGTCATGAGGTATACCTCGAGCGGAATCTCGAACTGCCACCAGCTCACCATGTTCATGACGCGCGGCATGAGGAAGTTGCGGACGAGCTCCAGCACGCCAATGGAAAGCAGCGCGCCGAGGAGCGCCTGCAACACGCCCTCGGTCACGAACGGCCCGCGAATGAAGCCGTTCGAGGCGCCCACCAAGCGCATGATGGCGATCTCGCGCCGGCGCGCCGTGATGGAGAGGCGAATCGTATTGTTGATGAAGATGAACGCGATGAAGGTGAGCAGCGCCACGAGCACGATGCAAGCGATGCGGATATAGCCCGTCACCTGGAACAGACGGCCCACCATCTCCTGGCTGTACTGCACGCTCTCGTCAACATCGCCGTTATCGGCCATGGCCTGGAAGTCCGTATCTTCCTTGATGCGGTTAGCCATGTCCTCAACCTGCGAAGAATCCTCCATCACGACCTCGTACGAACGGGGCAGCGGATTCTCGCCGTCGAGCGCGGCAATCGTCGAATCGGCGCTCGACGACATGTTGCGGTACTCCTCCAGGGCATCTTCCTTCGACTTGAAGTTAACGCTCTGGACGTTCTGCCAGCTCTCGAGCTTCTCTTGGAATGCCTGCACCTCGTCGTCGGTGGCGTCGTCCGAGATAAAGACGTTGATGGTCACCGTGTCCTCGATGGTGCCGATGGCAGACGTAACGAGCGCCGAACCCACGATGAAGAGGCCGATGATAAAGAGCGACAGGAAGATGGTGATGACCGCACCGAACGACGTGGTCCAGTTGCGGAAGAAGTGGCTGAAGGCCTCGCGGAGCGAGTAGCCGATGTTAGAGGGCGCCATAGTTGCCGTAGCCTCCCCTCTCCTGGTCGCGCACGACGTGTCCGGCCTCGAGCGCGATCACGCGCCGGTGCATGGAGTCGACCATCTCGCGGTCGTGCGTAGCAACGATTACCGTGGTCCCCGTGCGGTTGATGCGCTCGAGGAGCTTCATGATGCCCAGCGAGATCGCCGGGTCGAGGTTGCCCGTAGGCTCGTCGCAGATGAGCAACGGCGGGCGGTTGACCATGGCGCGCGCAACGTTCACACGCTGCTGCTCGCCACCGGAAAGCTGGTCGGGCGTGGAGTTCATCTGCTCCGCCAAGCCCACCAGTCGCAGCACCTCGGGCACCTGCGCGCGGATGACGCCGCGCGGTTTGCCGATGCACTCGAGCGCGAAGGCCACGTTCTCGTACGCGGTCTTGTTGGGCAGGAGACGGAAGTCCTGGAACACGATGCCCATCTGGCGGCGCAGGTAGGGCACCTTGCGGTTGCGAATGCGGGTGAGGTCCTGCCCGGCAACCATGACGCGGCCCTGGGTGGGCTTGACCTCGCGCATGATGGTGCGCAGCAGGGTGGATTTACCCGAGCCAGAGTGACCTACCAAGAAGACGAACTCACCGGGGTAGATCTCGATGTTGACATCCTCGAGCGCGGGCTTGTTGGGCTGCGCCGGGTAAATCTTGGTCACGTGCTCCATCACGATCACCGGGTCGACGCCCGCCTCGCGCGCCATCTTCCTGCGCGATTCCTGCACCGGCGCGAATACCTGCGTGAAGTCGGAACTCTGAAGCGCGGTGTCGAGGGTCGCGACCTCATGGGCCTGGTCGGCGGTTACCTCGGGTTCAGGGGTCGCCATGGGATCCGGGATCTGAGGCAGCTGGGAGCTTAGATCGCCTTGCGGCGCAGGTGCGTCCAGAGGCGACGGCACGCCTGCAAGCGCATCCGCAGAAGCGGGGGCTGCGAAGTCGTTGTTCGCCGGTTGGTAGGCAAACGGGTCAATGGTTGGTTCAGAGACGCTGTCCTGGGCAGCATAGGCCGCGGGTTGCGCGTACGTCTGCTCGGCAGGCGCGGCGCCGAATAGGGCGCCTTCGTTCGCATCGGCGCCTGCTGCAAAGCGCGAACCGACCTGTCCCTCGGATTGCCCCTCGTAGGAGGTGGAATACGCAAAATGGGAGGCCGTCTGCGGCTCTGTTTGGCGCGGAGCGTCCTGCCCTTCATCGGGTTTACGGAAGTGGTTGCCCACTGTTGCTCCTTCAAGTCGTGCGTTTTATCTACATGCGCGATTTATTGTACCAGCAAGCGCCACCGCACACAGAAAAGGCGTAGAGGAGCTGTGCCCCCGCGAGGCGGCGGCGCACAACGCAAAGCGGGGCGAGCGCACAGCCGGCACTCACCCCGCCCCACACGCCCGCACGCGGGCGAGCGGCATATCGCTAACCGTCTACTTACCGAGCACCTCGCGCACACGGGCGGCGATACCTGCGGCATCCAGACCATAATAGGCAAGAAGCTCGGCTGCGTCGCCGGACTGGCCGAAGGTCGTGAGCCCTAGGCGCGTCACTGGCACGGGGTGTTTCTCGCCGAGCAACTCGGCCACGGCAGAGCCCATGCCACCATAGATGCTGTGCTCCTCGACCGTCAGCACGCGCCCGGTCTTTGCCGCGGAGGCGATGATCGTCTCCTCGTCGAGCGGCTTCACGCTCATGACGTCCACGACTTCCGCCGAGATGCCCTCAGCAGCAAGCGCGTCTGCCGCCGCAAGCGCCTGCGCGACCTCCACGCCGCACGCCATGATGGAGATGTCCGAGCCCTCGCGCAGCACGTTGGCGAAGGCGACGTCGCAGGTGAAGCCCTCGTCATAGACCTCGGGCAAGGGCTCCCGCCCTAGGCGCACATAGAAGGGACCGGGCGTCGCCGCAGCCAGGCGGATGGCCGCCGCGGCGCTCGCGTAATCCACCGGCACGAGCACGCGCATGCCCGGCAGCACGCGCATGAGGGCGATGTCCTCGAGCGCCTGGTGGGTCGCGCCGTCCGCGCCCACGGTAATGCCCGCGTGCGTGGGGCAGATCTTCACGTTCAAGCCCGAATCGCACACGGTGTTGCGGATCTGCTCCCAGCAACGTCCGGTGCCGAACACCGCAAACGAGCCGGTAAACACCGTGCGCCCGGTGAGCGCCAGGCCCGAGGCCACGCCGATCATGTTCTGCTCGGCGATGCCCACGTCAAAGAGGCGGTCGGGATAGGCCGCTCCGAACTTAGCAGTCGTCGTGGAACCGCAGAGGTCGGCGTCCACGGCCATGATGTCCATGCCCTCGTCAACGAGCTTGATGAGCGTCTCGCCGAACGCGGCGCGCGTCGCTTTCGCCATGGCCTACGCCTCCTTCTGCGCGGCGAGGAGCTCCTCGTACGCGGCATCGATCTCTGCAATGGCCTGCGCGGCCTCCTCATGCGTGGGCGCCACGCCGTGCCAGCTGGCCTGGTCTTCCATGAAGGAGACGCCCTTGCCCTTCACCGTCGAGGCGATGATGATGGCCGGCTTGCCCGTCACCGCGATGGCCTCGTTGAGCGCGCGGTGCATGTCGGCGACGTCGTGGCCGTCCGCCGCAATGACCTCCCAGCCAAAGGCAGCAAACTTATCCGCGACGGGCTCGATGCCGTTAACGTCGCTCACATGGCCATCGATCTGCAGGTTGTTGCTGTCGAGAATCGCCACGAGGTTGTCGATGTGCTGGTGCGCGGCGAACATGGCCGCCTCCCAGTTCTCGCCCTCCTGGAGCTCGCCGTCGCCCGTGAGCACGAACACGCGCTTGGGGTCTCCACCGTCGCGCGCGGCGTCGGCCCGGAAGCCGAGCGCAATGCCGCATGCTACGGAAAGGCCTTGGCCAAGCGAGCCAGTGCAGACCTCCACGCCCGGGCATGCATGGCAGTCGGGATGCCCCTGCAGGCGCGACCCCATATGACGGAGCGTCTTGAGCTCGTCATGCTCGAGATACCCGATCTGGGCGAGCGCCGCGTACAGAATGGGGGCGGAATGGCCCTTCGAGAGCACGAAGCGGTCCCGGTCCGGCCACTTGGGGTCCTTCGGGTCCACGTGCATCTCTGAAAAATACAGCGCGGCCACTATGTCCGCCGCCGAGAGCGAGCCGCCCGGATGCCCGGACTGCGCCTCGTATATCATCCTCGAGCATCTCGACGACATCGCGCCGCATCCGGTTGGCGATGAGGGCAACCTGCGCGTCGTCGTGTGCGCAAGCGCTTCTCAACTGTTCTGTTGCCATGTCCGTCCCTTCAAAGAGAAGTCCCCCTAAGACTCGTTCATCATAACAGGTGGAAGGCGGTAACTGGAGGCTGCAAACACCGTCGCGAAAACTGCACCAGCGGCGGCACGCGAAATGAGCCCGTACCCGCATATGTGGCCGCAACCCGCCGGACGCCCGGCTTACAGACGGACCAGGCGCAGCTTCGCATGCATGGGGTTTACCCATCTACTTTGGGGGCCTGACGAAATCCGATCCTTTGGCACGAGTTTTGTTCGCATCATCTACCTGCAGAATTGCATTATTACTGCAGGTAGATTGCGTTCTATTATTTGGAAAAACTAGCCTCAAAGGATCGAATTAAAACGAGCCGCGTCAGTAGGAAACCAATCCATGCATATTAATGCCGCCAGATTGCATATTACGCCCCATCGACGACGCGGCGGGACGCTCAGCGGACGCCGGACCCAGCCGCGCTACGCAGAAAAATCCTTGAAACCGTAACCGATGGCTTCGCTCACGTCGGTGATCATGATGATGGCGTTGGGGTCGTACTCATGCACAATAGTCTTGATGATGGGGATCTCGCTCTTGCTCATGATAAGCAAGATGACCGGCCGCTCGGTTCCGGTATACCCGCCGCGCGCCATGAGCTCGGTGCAGCCGCGATCCATCGTCGTAAAAATCGCCCCCTTGATGTTCTCCCACTCGTCCGACACGATGAAGGCCGCACGCTGGCGGTTGCCGCCATCGACCACCGCATCGATCACGTAGCCGGAAAGCACCATAGAAAGCGCTGCATACAACGCCTGGATGAGCGAAAACACCGGCGCCGAGGCCGCGCACACCGCCACGTCGATCACCATGACCGTCGCGCCCACGGGCAGCGATGTCTTGCGCGAGATGATCTGCGCGATGGTATCCGAGCCGCCTGTGTTGGTGCCGGCGCGGAACACGAGGCCATAGCCAAGCCCCGAGATGATGCCTCCCCACAGCGCAGAGAGCATGAGGTCGTTCGCCGCGTCGGCGAAGGTTTCGGCCAGCGGCACGAAGAGGTCGGTAAAGAAGCCGAAAAGCACGAAACCCGTGATGGTGCGCACCGCATAACGTACGCCGCCCGTGCGCATCACGAAGAGCAGCAACACGATATTGAAAACGATCGTCTGTAGACCAACGGGCAGGTAGAAGCCGTTGCGGCGCGCAAGCTCGGAGAGGATGGTGGCAAGACCGGTGAGACCGCCCGCAGCGAGGCCGTTGGGCACCATGAAGATGTCCACCGCGAGCGCAGCGATGGCGCAGCCCGCCACGACGAGGGGCAGGTCGCGCACGAAGCGAGAGCGGATGAGTTCGGTAAGGTTGACGCGCGAGATATTCACCCGAGAGGCCATGGGCCCGTTCCTTTCTGCGCACGGCGCACGCGGACCAACCGGGCCGCCTCGCACCGCCGTACCCTAACAGGCGCATGACGTTGAGTTTTCCGCTGGCTATGGTAGCACGTCAACCGTTCGTTCACACGGATGCCGCAATGTCGTGGACCAAGAAGGGCCGAGAGCGTGCATTCGTTCCACTTTTGGGAACATCTATTTCGCTTGCCGTCAGATAGCACCCTTGCAGTCGCCGCAATCCTGCGGTTTCCCTCAATGCAAACCAAACTTTCCGGATGAAGCCGGAAAGATATTCCCAAAAGTGGAACGAGCTAACACAAACGGCGCAGAAAGGGCGCGCCCTACTCGCCCACAAGGTGTAATGCACCGTCATCTCCAAGCACGGCGCGATATGTCTCGGGATCGTTCGGCTCGCCATCCTCCGAAGGCGGCAGGTCGTATGACGCGTTCACGGCATGCAGAACGGGCACCCCGTCCACCTCGTTGAGCCCGCAGATGGTCGCATAGCACTCTGAACCTTCGGCCTCCATCGTCGAACCCACATGTCCATGCAGTTCAACGCGCTTTTGGTCATCAGACCACGTCATAAACGTTGGGCGCTCGATATCACCCAAGTAAAGGTCGGAATAGATGTTGAAGTTGAAGTACGCGAGTGGCGCGTCGGGGTCGGGATTCTCGCATGGTGCGGCGTCGACCTTCGTCGCAACAAAGCACCCGCCATAGGGCACAAGCTCGCAGGAAACGCTCAGCATGCCGCCGTCCATGAACGCCTTGTACAACCCGTCTTCGTCAACTTGCTCGCCGCCGAATGAAAGCGTCGCCGATGGCCCCACCATGATGGGATAGCTCGTACCAACGCGAACGCTCGGCACCGTCGCATCGGGCTGCTCGCTCACCACAACCAACGTCGTAAACGTGATGCCACCTTCGGTTTCCCAACGCTCGTCTTGCACCAAGACGCCCGATACGGCAAACGGTGTTGAGGCCGATAAATCCGTGCCGGTGTCGAGTTCTTGAGCAAGCGCAACCAATGCCGGATCCGCGTTTTCATCAACAAGTATCTGGTTGTTGGAGGACTGGTCGACCGACGGGCTCGCGGCAGCAGCAAGGGAGCAGAACGCGGTAAGCGCTACAACCACTGCTCCCAAACCTACCGCAGAGCGCTTCGCCCGGCGGCCCACCGCCTGCGGCACGCTAAAGGCATAGCATTGACCATAGCGCTCATCACTTTCCACATTCAAAAATGGCTCAGCACACGCCCACGCAAGACCGCCCATACACCCGCCCAAGGTGTTGGCGCACACATCAACGATGTCCGTGAGCCCGAGCTCAAACACGTACTGCAGCACTTCGAGTACAAAAGAGACAGCGAGGGCCACGAGTGCAGCCCGCGCAATCGATCCAAAGCGACGGCAAAGATACCAGCCCAGTGGCACGAACAGCGCAATGTTGAGCAGAAGCATACCGGGATATACCTGAACCGTGGCAACAACATCGGTGAGGTTAAGATTAATGCCCCGGATGCCCACGCTCTTGCCCAGAATCGCAAAGAGCAGACCTGCGAGGTAGACACCGAACGCAACGCGCGTAAACGCAAGATACACCCTGTTATTCAGCGTCTGGTAAACAAGGGCCGCTGCGAACACCGCGAAGAGGAGCGACACGAGCATCATCGGCATCGAACTCGAGAGCACGCCCGGGCCCAACAGCCCAATCATGCCGGAATACGCCTGCGTGTTCAGAAGCAGCAGCACACCGAAAAACACTGCGACACCCGCCGTGAGCGCAACGATGAGGCGAATGACTCGCTTTGTTTTATTGTTCATGTTGTCACCTATACGGCCGCCTCGCATGAATACGAGTCGGCATTCGTCAGTCAGGTAATTTGCCGAACGCGGCGATGTACTCGTCCTCGTCCATCCAGTCGATGATGTCACCAGGCTTGCAGCGGAGCGCCTTGCACATGGCTTCAAGCGTCGAGAAGCGGATGCCCTTGAGACGACCGGTCTTGATACGCGAGATATTCACCGGAGAGATGCCAACCTTCTCTGCCAGCTCGATGGAGGACATCTTGCGGTCCGCCATCACGCGATCGAGTCGCATAACGATGGGCATGATGTCCCCCTTTCTAGTACGTCATAGAACGTTAGCGTCATTTTACAGAATGTTATCCGAGTCTTCCTGTAAGATTCTGCCGTATTCAGAAATGGCAGCAAAGATGAAGAACATGATGGACGTGGAGAGTTGGCGCAGGTCGAGCGTTGGACCAACCGCAGCTCCCGCTTCGTAGCCTTGAAAGCTCGACAGGGAGATGCTTGGGACAAGCAGCCCAAGCGCTACCTGCACGAGCATGAGAATCGCAATGACAAGAAGCCTATAGGTTTGTCCTTTGCTAAAGATCTCGCCCTTCCGTGCCACGACCAGAGCAAACGAAACGAAAACGACGAGGACAACGGCATCAAGAACATCGCTGCAAAACGTAATAATCAGATAGCACCACACATTACCAGAAGCTTCAAGATTAGATGGGAAGCCGATGGACAACATGTCGCTCACGTCAAAGATTAAGTTGATGAGACAGCCAAAAGTGAGCACGCAACAAAGCGCTATCAGCAGCCTAATTAGCTTCGATGCCTGTTTCGCCAAGTCCAGCATAATTGCTCCTCATGTAGCTTCATCCAATAAGAAGCTAAAAGCCGATCCTGATACCTCCGATTATTCTGCATGGCCTTTTGCTCTGCACCTCAATCGCAAACAGCATTAGAAAACTCCTTTCACGCCATTGCCGCAAGCACGAAGCTCACGGCATCCTCAATCGACCGCTTGTTGTACGCACAGTATGGGTCGCGGCAATCTGCGCGACCATATTCCATATAAGCTCGTGCTCTACAACCACCTCCGCATAGATAGCGCTTGTTACAGTCCTTGCAGCCGTCGAGCTCGTCGACAGCGGGCAAAGCAAACCGAGCGAGCGAATCGCGCAACGTATCTGTTGAATCCTCAAACGCATTACCCAAGAGGAACGGGACATAGTGCAGCATGTGACACGGATATACCGATCCATCGGCAGCAACACTCACACCCGTTTTGCCTGCTCCGCAGCACGCACAGGCTTGAAGGGTTGGCTGCGCGCCATCAAGGAAGACGCTGTCAACACCCGCCGTTGCCCCTGCCGCTTGCATGACCTCGGCAAGGCGCACGAAATCGTCATCGCTCGGTGCAAGGTCGCCGAGTGTGCCGGTAAGTTCGCTCAGCAAGCTGAAGCCCACGGTAGCACCGAGCTGTTTACCCAGCTCAAGGTATGCTGGGACGTCGTCTATGTTCTTGGCATGAATCGTTGGAAGAATATGCGCTTGAATGCCGGCACCCTTGATGCGTTTGACCACCTCGACCAGTCGGTCAAAGAGCTGCTTGCCGCGAATATAGAACGGGCTCTGCGACGACGGCCCATCAAACGAGACGGAAATGGTGTCTACCTTGCCTGCAAGCGGAGCGATACGTTCGTCGGTGCAAAGCATGCCGTTGGTAAGGATGATAACCGTGGCAATTCCGCCCTGTTTGGCATGCGCAGCAAGCTCGGCAAGATCCTCTCGCAGGAACGGCTCACCGCCCGAGATAATCAACTGCTTGACACCAAACTCAACAAGCACATCAACGGCATGCGCCAGCTGGCCAAACGTCGGATCATCATCACGGTTGCGTCCTTCATCCCTTGAGTAGCACCCAACACATGAAAGATTGCACCGATTGGTCACGTGGAGATAAGCCGAGCGAAGCCGTGCCCGACCGAGGTGCACTGCGCCCTCGTCCGTCCCAGCTTCAATGAAGCCGTGCTGCTTCATGTAGGCAACGAGCTCGGCACAATCTGCAGGCACGTCCTCCTCGGGAACGTCGTGCGCCGCCATGGCATCGCACAATGCTGCGCCGCTGCCGCTCAGACCGACAATGGCTCCCGTTTCGACGTTCCCGACCGCAGGCACCTGCCCAAGACGAAAGCGAACGACATTTTTTGAGAGCCTCATTGACATAATGCCCCCTATAAATAAATTTGCCTATTACATTGTATCTCTTATACAAAATAGATGTGAATCTTATCTTTATCCCAATTGTAATCGCTCGCTGTTTTCGCACGTCACCAAATGAAGCATCATGCATATTACTCAGAGATAAGTTTTCATATATTTTTTAATATCTTATTTTATTTTCTTACTATTAAATTTATACTTTGACTAGGAGATGGTGAAAATGAAGCATAGGAAAGCTCTCTTATCGGTCCTCCTTCTGTTCGGCGTCTTAGCCATTCTTGTTTTAACCACATTGGAACCCATTTCAAGCGAACATCATAAGGCGTATTCTCATCAATCACTTCCAATCAAGAATGCAATTAACTTTAATCTCGGAGGTGGGCAGCGGTACTTCGATATGCTCAATCGAGACGGAGAAAACCTTCTGATATTCTGGGGCTCGTGGTGTCCGCACTGTGAATCGCTGCTTGATCAGATAGTGAAGGCAGATGACTACGAGACCATAGCCAAGAACCTATTTACCGTTTCGGAAGATACGCTCATCTCTGATGTAGAGAATCATCGTGGTGAATTCCCGATATATCTCGACCAAGATAAAAGTGTCTATAACGCATATGGCCTAGAGCACGTCCCGACCGTCCTCGTTATTGACGGCCAAGGTCGCGTCATAGGTTCATCAGAAGGCGAACAGGCATCACTCGACCTAATCAAAGAATATGTATCCAACAACAGCTAATAAGTCATCCGCGAGGAGGTGAATACAGCCCGGATGAACACCATCGTCGTATCTTGGAAGGAGCAGCATGAACAAGCTTTCGAAAGGTCTCACTGCAATTATTTGCATCGAACTTATTATTGGCTCATTGTGCGTTACCAATGCCTACGCGATTCAAGCAGACGACGCGATACAGTCAGAAGACAGCCAAGTGTATGTGGGCGATTCGTACGACGAGAGCTACGAAATCACTCCTTTTGAACGCGGTCGCTGCACCGATTCATATTCAAAAGCTTGGTGTAACTCGCACGGCTTTAAAAACAATAGGCCGGTCCCCCATAAGGTCCAGCTCAACGCAAAGGAGAGGAAGTGCCTGAACGAACTATACGTTAATGGGACTGCAAGCGTAATTGCTGGGTACATTTCAACAGGCGCAGGTGGGGCCTTATTCGCTACGGCCCAAGCAGCCTATAGGCTCTTTAATTGCCTATTCTAATGATGGGACGTTTAATGAAACAAAAATGGGACCTAGACCCAATTGTTGTCGTTTCATCAGTTTGCCTCATGATAATCGCAACGCTAGATATTTTCCTCGACCTGCCTAGTAGTGTGGTACGAATTCTTCTTTCACTATCGAGCATGATCTTTTTCGGAGGAATTATCCACCAAGCATATAGAACGAGACATCGCGTTATTGCAGCAGCCGCTTCAGCTCTATTCATTCTGTACTTTATGTCCTTATTTTATTCTGTAGCAGAGTAGATTATTAAGTTCCTCTGCACAGCATAAGCCGATGCGTCGAGCCACGGCATCCGGAAAGAAAATTTCCGGATGCCACTTCTTTGTTGCGGGGTTGATTTCACTGTCAAACGAAGTGCAACACAAAACGCGCAGGACAAAATGACCCCGTCCCAAAATGGGTCAATGAGACAAATGTGCCTGGCACCTTTGTCTCATTCGGCGCTCGTGGCCCAACGGTGGTAGCCGATGATGAACGGGTCCAGGTCGCCCTCCTCCAGCACGGCGTCGACGTTGCCGGTCTCCACGCCGGTGCGGAGGTCCTTGACCATCTGGTACGGATAGAGCACGTAGCTGCGGATCTGGTTGCCGAAGCCGATCTCGGTCTTGGGACCGCGGATCTCGTCGAGTTTGTCCTCGCGCTTCTGCAGTTCCAGCTCGTACAGGCGCGCCTTCAAGATCTGCATGCACGCGGCCTTGTTCTGGATCTGCGAGCGCTCGTTCTGGCAGGTCACGACGATGCCCGTAGGCAGGTGCGTCACGCGCACGGCGGAATCCGTCGTGTTCACGCCCTGGCCGCCGGGGCCGCTCGCGTGGTACACATCCACGCGGATATCGTCGGGCGCAATCTCGATGTCGATGTCGTCGGGCAGCACGGGGATAACCTCCACGCCCGCGAACGTGGTCTGGCGGCGCTTCTTGGCATCCGTGGGGCTGATGCGCACCAAGCGGTGCACGCCGGCCTCGGCGCGGAGCATCCCGAACGCATCCTTGCCCTCTACGGTGAAGGTCGCACGGTCGATGCCGATCTGTTCGGCCGCCGGGCAGTCGTTGACCGTGACCTTCCAGCCGTGGCGCGCACAGTACTTCATATACATCTTGAACAGCATGAAGGTCCAGTCCTGGGCCTCCAAGCCACCCTGGCCGGGCTTGATGGTCACGATGGCATCGCCGTGGTCGAACTCTCCGGTAAACCAACTCGTAAGTTCCAGCTGGTCGATGGAGCGGCCCAACACCTCGGCCGTG
>ENA-OOWK01001165-OOWK01001165.1-human-gut-metagenome-genome-assembly--contig:-NODE-1165-length-13952-cov-3.901993_pt1 | contig 13952 bp, 8 predicted proteins | sample MGYA00241405_ERZ501317 | MGnify/ENA primary metagenome ERZ501317 (study PRJEB25962, sample SAMEA1972440) | human gut metagenome | biome: human gut; feature: human-associated habitat; material: faeces... | reverse complement strand
TCGAAATCGTACACGCCTTCGCTCGTCTCGATCTTCGCCCATGAGAAGATGCCGACGGACACGAGGTTCACGCCCGCCTTCTTCATCAGACGGACGTCATCATCCCACACTTCCTCGGGCCACTGGTCCGGGTTGTAGTCACCTCCGTACCAGATGCGTTCCTGCTGTCCAGCCAACGGCTGCGGCCAACGATAGGCTCTACGTTGAGTCATATCCACTCCTTTGTTTTTTGTTAGCTTCCCTAACAAATTTATCTTTTGACGACAATTACCGCAAGTCCAAATCACAGAAATCAAACAACATAAACAAAAAGACGTCTTTCAGATGTGTTGCAAAACACAATCGAAAAGACGTCTTTTCGTATACAGAAGCCGGAAACTGAAACTGAATGAGATCAGGCTTCGATGCCGAGCTGCTGACGTTCCTTCTTGGAATACATGAACGCCGGAAGCTGACGGCCCTGCTTGAGCCAGGCATGATATTCGGCGGTCGCCGCAAACTCCACGTCGGAAGCGGAATTCAGGCAGGTCTCCACGGAATCCTGGATGACGCCGATGATGAAGCCGACACCCACCACCTGCATGGCGATGTCATTGCTGATGCCGAACAGCGAGCAGGCCATTGGAATAAGCAGCAGCGAGCCACCGGCCACACCGGAAGCGCCGCATGCGCCGAGCGCCGACACCACAGACAGCAGAATGGCGGCCGGCAACGAAATCTGAATGCCCATCGTATTGGCGGCGGCCATGGCCATGATGGTGATGGTGATGGCGGCACCGTTCATGTTGATGGTTGCGCCCAGCGGAATGGACACGGAATACATGTCTTTATCAAGACCAAGCTTCTCGCACAGCTGCATGTTGACCGGAATGTTCGCAGCAGAAGAACGCGTGAAGAATGCGGTCAGGCCGGATTCCTTGAAGCAGCGGTACACCAGCGGATACGGGTTGCGATGCAGGTACAGGAAAATGACCAGCGGGCCGAACACGAGCACCATCAGCAGCATGGTGCCGACGAGCAGGAGCAGGAGGCTACCGTACTCGGTGAAGGCCGCCAAGCCGTTTTCGGAAACGCTGGTGAACACCAAGCCCATAATGCCGAACGGGGCGAGATTGATGACCCAACGAATCACCTGAGACACACCATCGGCCACATTGGCAAGGAACGCCTTGGAGCTTTCATTGGCAATACCCTTCATGGCAAGACCGAACAGGCAAGCCCACATCAGAATGCAGATGTAGTTGCCGTCGATCATGGCCTGAATCGGATTGGCCACGATATTGGTCAACAACGTCTGCACAACCTCGCTCAAGCCCTGCGGCACCACATCGGCGTCAGCGGCATCGCCCAACGATATGGTCTGCGGGAACATGCGAGACGTCAGCACCGCCACGACGGCGGACAGGAACGTGGTGAACAGATACAGGAAAAGCACCGTGCCGAAACGGCCGTCAAGCTTGGAATTGCCTTGAGCCAAAGCGCTTGCCACCAGCACAAACACCAGAATCGGAGCGACGGCCTTCAATGCGCTTACGAACAGGGTGCCGAATTCGCCGATCCACGTCATATGCGGAACAACCAATGCCAGTGCGGTACCCGCGATAAGACCGACGATAATGCGGATAATCAGTGATACGCCGTTATATTTGTCGGCAACGCCACGAAGCGCTTTTGAAATATGGTTCATATTCTCTCTCGTTCTTTCCAGCCGGCTTGCCTTTGCCAGCCAGCACAACAAGAGCACATCCTAATCACGCTCGATAACACGAAATGTAAAATGTCCGATTATAGGGACGCGCAACTTCAACACGCCATAGCGATGCGAGCAAATATCAGTACAGCGATGGACAGTTTTATATATCTTGATTCAGTGAGCAATACCTGCTGATCAGACCGTTAATCAGCCAAGCGGCACTTTCGAAACGAATGTACGAGGCTCTCCCGTCACCGGATCGTCGAAGCGTAACTCACGAGCCACCAATTCCAACGGCTGCGAGAAATCATCGTAAGAACGCTGCACAATATTCGGGTAGAAATCATCGCCCAAAATCGGCAATCCCAACGAATTCATATGCACACGCAACTGGTGCGTTTTGCCGGTTTTCGGGTGCAGCACGTAATTCACATATGCTTTGCCGTCGAGGCAACGTACCGTACTTCCCCGCTCAATCAACGTTTGCGCATTGATGGTTTCCGGAATTTCGTACGCCTGAAGTCGCCCGCGATCCTTGCAAATATGCGATGCTCGGATTGCCGGAAAGGGTTGATGCCTGTCGATTCTTACGATTGTTCCATATTGCGGATGCTGTTCGGGGGCAAGTGGCGCCAAACATTCATAGGTTTTGATGGTTTTGCGATTCTGGAACAGCATTTGGTAAGCGCCGCGCAATTCCGGTTTGCGCACAAATACGATGATGCCTGCGGTAAGTCGGTCCAAACGGTGCGCGGGAACAATATCAGGTTCGCCATACTGTTCCCGAAGTCGAATCAACGCGGTTTCGCGATACCACATGCCACGCGGTGTGGTGGCGAGAAAATGCGGTTTGTCAACCACGATAATCGCATCGTTCTCGTAAAGAACCTCACATTCGAACGGAATATGAGGTTCTTCAAGAACGTAACGATGCCTCTTCTGCTGACGCTGTTGACGCATCGTATGAACGATTACTCCACGGTGACGGACTTGGCGAGATTACGAGGCTTGTCAACGTCGTAATTCTTCAGCTTGGCCATGTCCATGGCGAATAGCTGCAGCGGCACCACGTCCACCAACGGGCTCATCAGCGTCGGGCAGGCCGGACGCCAGAACACCACGTCCGCATAGCGTTCAACATCGGGGTCGTTCTCTTCGGCCACGGCGATAATGTACGCGCCACGGGCCTTGACCTCTTCGATACCGGAAATAACCTTGGCGTGCAGCACATTGCGGCCACGTGCCGGCGGCACGATGAACACTACCGGTTCGCCTTCGTCCACCAATGCGATCGGACCGTGCTTGAGCTCGCCGGCCGCGAAACCTTCGGTGAAGGTGTAGGCGATTTCCTTCAATTTCAACGCGCCTTCCATCGCGACCGGGTAGCCGACATGACGGCCCAGGAACAGGAAGGACTTCGCATCGACCATCTGCGCGGCAGCATCATGCACGGTCTTGGTCTGCGTATCAAGAACCCACTGGATCTTGCGAGGCATGTCTTTGAGGGAATCCAACGCCTGCGCGATCTCGTCGCGGAACATCGCGCCCTTGACCTGCGCCAAATACAAGCCAAGCACGTAGGCGGCAGTAATCTGCGCCACGAACGCCTTGGTGGAGGCGACCGCCACTTCCGGACCAGCGTGCGTGTACAGCACCGCGTCGGATTCACGCGGAATGGACGCGCCCTGCGTGTTGCAGATGGCCAGCACCTTCGAACCCTGCTCACGCGCGTGACGCAATGCCATCAGCGTGTCCATGGTTTCACCGGACTGCGAAATGGCCACCACCAACGTGCGCGGGGTGAGAATCGGATCACGATAACGGAATTCGTGGGCAAGCTCCACTTCCACCGGAATACGCACCCAATGCTCGATGGCGTATTTGGCCACCATGCCCGCGTAGGCGGCGGTACCGCAGGCGATGACGATAATCTTGTCGATCGCCTTGAAATCATGCTCGTCGATGCGAACCTCGTCAAGATTGAGATTGCCGTCCTTGCCAAGACGTCCCAACAGCGTGCGCTGCACCGCCGCCGGCCCTTCGTGGATCTCCTTGTCCATGAAGGAGTCCCAACCGCCCTTTTCGGCCGCGGAAGCATCCCAATCCACGGTGTAGGTCTTCGGATCGGCCACGATGTTGCCCATGAAATCAGACACCACAACCTTATCGGCGGACACCATCACGGCCTGATCCTGGTCGATTTCCATGGCACGCTTCGTGTAGGCGACGAACGCGGCCACATCGGAACCGAGAAAATTCTCACCTTCGCCAAGACCAACCACCAGCGGCGAATCATGGCGAGCACCGACCACGATACCCGGCTGACGGCAGTCGGTGGCGAGAATCGTGAACGCGCCTTCCAGCATGCGCGCCAAGCGTCGCACGGCCTTGAACAGATCAGGCTTGCCGGTTTCCTCAACGATTTTCTCGCTGATTTTGCCTAGCAGTTTCGCCGCGACCTCCGTATCGGTTTCCGATGAGAAACGGTAACCTTCCGTCTGCAGATCAAGACGCAGCTGAGAGGCGTTTTCGATGATGCCATTATGAATGATGGCGACCTTGCCGTCACGCGAAGTATGCGGATGCGCGTTGATGTCATTCGGCACGCCGTTGGTGGCCCAACGGGTGTGGCCGATGCCCACGGTGGCCATCGGCATTGGATTGCGTTCCACGTCTTCGATTAGATTGGCGAGACGCCCCGCCTTCTTACGCACTTCCACATGATCCATGCCGGGCGCGGTCAGCGCCACACCGGCCGAATCATATCCACGGTATTCCAAACGCTGGAGGCCTTGGAGGCACACTTCCAACGGCTTGCCGCACGCGGTTTCCACATTTCCTGCATATCCTACGATTCCACACATAACACCTCAGCTTATCGGGTAATGGTGTCATTTTCGAAACGAAACCGTCTCATCGCGCTGAACCTTTGATATATGAACACAAAAAATCCCCATGCTGACAGTTTTCAGCATGGGGATTTTCTCAGCCATTCCCTTGATCGCAATCCTTACGACGAAGAGGTGTCTGATTCTTACGATTATGCTTGCGGCGATTTACAGCACGTGCTGCAGGAAGTCCTTGAATCGTGGTTCCTGCGGATTGTCGATGATTTCAGGACCGCCCTGTTCCACAACAACACCGCCGTCCATGAATACGATCTGATCGGCGACTTCGCGCGCGAAGCCTATTTCGTGGGTGACAACCACCATGGTCATGCCTTCTTTCGCCAAAGACAGCATGACGTTCAGCACTTCGCCCACCAATTCCGGATCGAGTGCGGAAGTCGGCTCGTCGAACAGCATGATTTCCGGCTTCATGGCAAGCGCACGGGCGATGGCCACGCGCTGCTGCTGGCCACCGGACAGTTCGTTCGGACGATGGTTGAGCCGTTGCTTGAGTCCCAAGGTTTCTACGAGCAGATCGAACCAGGCACGGTCGGGCTTATCACCGGCCAAAGTCAGCGGCATGAGGATGTTCTGCTCTGCGGTGAACATGGGCAACAGGTTGAAGCTTTGGAAGATGAAGCCGATCTTGTGGCGACGTAGCAAGGTGAGCTGCTTGTCGTCCATGCGGGTCAGGTCGGCGCCGCCGAACAAGATATGGCCGGAAGTGGCGGAGTCGAGACCGGCGAGCGTGTGCATCAGCGTGGATTTGCCGGAACCGGATGGGCCCATGATGGCGGTGAATTTGCCGCGTTCGAAACTCACGTTCACGCCGCGCAGGGCGTGAACCATATTGCTGCCGGTGCCGTAGTTCTTGACCAAGTCGACGGCCTGAATAACGATGCCGCGCGATGCGGACGGGTTCTGCACGTTCATAATGCCTCTCCATATTGGGCCGGGCCTTATGCCCGGATGATGATTCCAACTTATGAAGAAATAACGGCGCGCCCCATCGTGCGCCAGACTGAATTGGGCGGTCGGCCACGCGCCGGCCCTCATCCTTGAGGATTATGTCGTCTCAGGTCTCACACTATTCATGCCTCTGCGCAAACAGTGTGAGGCATACAGACGCAAGAAAGCCCGCACTGCATGACGTCAGTGCGAGCTTTCTACTCCTTGAGTCAAGTTATCGGACGGAAGGCACCCCATGCGGCTCGATGATTCGCGATGCACCCCATTAGCATCGCGCCCCTTCTCATCGGGCCGTCAACCCTCCTGTCGACCTCACTTGGCCAAGCCGGAAGCGCGAAGGGCCTCGAAGCCGCCCTTCAGGTCATCGAGAATGTCCTCGATGTTCTCGGTGCCGATGGACAGGCGGATGGTGCCTTGGTGGATGCCCTGATCCTCGAGCTCCTCCACTGTCTCCTGGGAGTGCGTGGTGGAGGCCGGGTGAATCACGAGGCTCTTGGCGTCGGCCACGTTGGCCAACAGGCTGAACAGGTGCAGGTTGTCGATGAACACGCGTGCCGCGTCCTTGCCGCCCTTGATGTCGAAGGTGAAGATGGAGCCGCCGCCATTCGGGAAGTACTTCTTGTACAGCTCGTTGTCCTTGCGGCCTTCGATGGACGGGTGGGAGACGGACTCGACTTCCGGCACGGTCTGCAGGTACTCGACGACCTTCAGAGCGTTCTGGACGTGGCGCTCGACGCGCAGGGACAGGGTTTCGGTGCCCTGCAGCAGCAGGAAGGCGGCGAATGGAGACAGGGTGGCGCCGGTGTCGCGCAGTAGAATGGCGCGGACGCGGGTCACGAAGGCGGCACCGCCGAGAGCCTCGTAGAAGTTCAGGCCGTGGTAGGAGGGGTCCGGCTCGGTCAGGGTCGGGAACTTGCCCGGCACCTCGGCCCAGTTGAACTTGCCGCCTTCGACGATCACACCGCCGAGGGTGGTGCCGTGGCCGCCGATGAACTTGGTGGCGGACTCGACCACCACGTCGGCGCCGTGCTCCAGCGGGCGGAACAGGTACGGAGTGGCGAAGGTGTTGTCCACGATCACCGGCAGGTGATGCTTGTGGGCGATTTCGGAGATTGCCTCGAAGTCCGGCAGATCAGCGTTCGGGTTGCCGAAGGTCTCGAAGTAGACGAGCTTGGTGTTCTCCTGGATGGCGTCCTCGAACTCCTGCGGGTTCTCGGCGGAAACGAAGGTGGTGGTGATGCCGTCACGCGGCAGGGTGTGGCGCAGCAGGTTGAAGGTTCCACCGTAGATGTTCTTGGCGGCGACGATGTGGTCACCGGACTGGGTGATATTACGCACAGCGTATTCCACGGCAGCGGCACCGGAAGCGACGGCCAGACCAGCGGTACCACCTTCAAGGGCGGCGATGCGGTCCTCGAAGACACCCTGGGTGGTGTTGGTCAAACGGCCGTAGATGTTGCCCGGGTCAGCGAGACCGAAGCGAGCCTCGGCGTGGTCGAAGTTGTGGAAGACGTAGCTGGTGGTGGCGTAGATCGGGACTGCACGGGAGTCGGTGGCCGGGTCGGCCTGCTCCTGGCCCACATGCAGCTGCAGGGTTTCAAAACGGTACTTCTTGTTGTTCTCGGCCATGGGTCTTTCTCCTTGGTTGTGCTAGGTCGCGAGGATTTTTCCTTGCCACCCGCCTGCCGTGTTCGGGCGGTTGGCGAGGTGTTGGTTATGAAGTTACGACGCTTGGGCCGCGCGGCGCAAGCTGAACGTTATCGGACTTGCCTATAAGGGCTTATAAAGCCTTGGAATCATTGACGTGAGCGACTGTCAGAAGTCACGAAAAAGTCGTTGAAATTATCGCGACACGCCGGGCCGCACGCATGCGCTTTCAAGGTCGACTGCGGTCACGGTGATATCGCTGCCATGCCTTTCGCGCATGGCTCAAGTGTCCGTGATGATTGCTTGTTCCACCCGTCACCAAGACGGTTTGCCCGCTCGGTGATGACGTCTGTTTCATTTTCCTGCCGCCCGGTTACATGGTTTACATGACGAACGACTACAGTCAAACATCGCCAATGAATTATTCCGCCAACATGGTGAAGGGATTCGAACAGACATGACCGATGTAACTCTGTATGACCGTGATCCGAACTATATTCCGCGCGTGGCCGCCGTGCACGACATGTGCGGCTACGGCAAGTGCTCGCTGACCGCTGCGATTCCGATTCTCTCGGCCGCCGGCTGCGATGTGTGCCCGGTGCCGACCGCCCTGTTCTCGGCGCACACGCGCTATGCAGTGTTCACGTTCCATGACACCACGGATATCCTCTCCGGCTATCTGGATGCCTGGCAGAAGGAAGACGTGGAGCTGGATGGCGTGTATTCAGGCTTCCTCGGCTCCCCCGATCAGGTGGCGATCATTCAGCGTCTCTACCGTGAATATCCGAACGCGCTGCGTCTGGTCGACCCGGTGATGGGAGACGCCGGCGAAATGTACCCCACGTACACACCGGAGCTGTGCGAGGCAATGGGCGCGCTGGCCGATGGTGCCGACGTGTTGATGCCGAACCTCACCGAAGCGAGCATTCTCACCAAGCGTGACTATCCCGGCCAGGATATTGATGAGGCCACGGTTAACGAGCTGCTTGGTGCTCTGCTGAAGTTGGGTGCCAAGAACGTGGTGCTGAAGGGCATCGACCATGGCGATGGCAAAATCGTCAACTATATGGCCAGCGCTTCCACCGGTGTTGCCGGCAAGATCGAGCTGGCTCATGAAAAGCTGCCATACATGATTCACGGCACGGGTGACGCCTTCGCATCTGCCCTGTGCGGCGCGGTGATGGCCGGCCGCGGCCTGGCCGAGTCGGCCGAAATCGCCGGTGAGTTCGTGCGCCACGCCATGGTCAGCACCCGTAACCAGCCGCATTTCGAGGATCGTGGCGTCAGTTTCGAACTGAACCTTGGCGAACTCACCGATTTGGTGAAGTGACCGCACCTTGGCTCCCCTCTCCGCTCACTGGGTCTGACGTATTCAGCGAACAATCCGATGGGTTGTTTTTTCGTCACAGGGAAGCCGACTGGGGAGCCTTGGTAAACCTTCTGAACTAATGGTGGATAACCGGGTTTTCATCCACACGTTATCCACAACACGCCAAACCGCGTCATAGTATCCACATTTGCCGGTTGCGCTTGTGCTCTTACATAAGTAACCCGCACAGTGGAATCATGAACGCTTTACCACCTACTCAGCCGACGACGAAGTCCGGCATCGACGCCGGTCTTGCCTTTCACCAGCCCATGCTGGCTTCACCTGATCCGCAGGCAATGCTGCCTTCGGAACGGATTGCGGCCACGATGGGCGACCGCAATCTGACGCCCAAACAGTTCGGCGCGCTCGGCGAGCAGTATGCCGCCGCGTGGCTGGAGGAACACGGTTGGACGACCTTGAGCCGCAATTGGCATACCCGTTACGGCGAATTGGACATCGTGATGCTCAATCCCGAGTACACGGTGGTGTTCGTCGAAGTGAAATCACGCCGGTCCATGCATTACGGATATCCGCAAGAGGCCATTACGCCGGCGAAACAGCACAATCTCAGGAAAGCCGCCTGCGATTGGCTACTTGACCGGCGTAATCGGGTGCCGCATTCGGCGGTCCGTTTCGATGTCGTCACCATCGTGCTTCGGGTGGGCAGGCCGCTCGTGCATCACATTGAAAATGCCTTCTGAAGCCCCCCCCCAAAAAAAACAGCCACGTTGCGAAACACATTGTGAAAGGAGTAGACATGGCTATCGGCAGCACCCTCTCAGTCGGACTGATCGGCCTTAAGGCCTTCATCGTCCAAGTGCAGGCTTTCATCAGCCCTGGCTTGCCATACTTCAGCATCATCGGATTGCCGGATGCATCGTTGTCCGAAGCCCGCGAGCGCGTGAAATCGGCGTGTCAAGCCACTGGATTCGGTTGGCCGCAAACCCGCGTGACCGTGAACATGAGCCCTGCGGCCATGCCCAAACGTGGTTCGTCGCATGATCTGGCCATCGCGGCCAGCGTCCTATGCGCGGCGGGTGCCATAGGGCATGATTGCCTAGAAGATACCATTGTGCTCGGCGAAGTGAATCTTGACGGCTCGGTGCTGCCGATTCATGGGCTGCTCCCGATCATGCTGCATGCCGAGGAACGTGGCGTGCGCAAAATGATTGTTCCCCATCGCAATCTTGACGAGGCTTCGATGGTGGATGGACTGGATGTAGTGGGCGTGAGGCATGTGGGTGAGCTCATCGAACTGATGGGCGGCGATGCCACCTATACGATTCCCGATACACCGGTTGCCGACGAGACCACCACGGATCAATCGCCCACAAGCCATCCCAACGATTGTGGCGATATGAACGAGGTTCTGGGTCAGGAACATGCCAAATGGGCGCTGCAAGTGGCGGCGGCAGGCGGACATAATCTCATCATGACCGGACCGCCAGGCAGCGGCAAAACCATGCTGGCCTCACGTATGCCCGGCATCATGTGCCCGTTGAACGAGGCGGAACAACTGGAGGTGGCGTCGATACGGTCGCTGTGCGGCATACTGCCTCAGTACGGCATCACCGACATGCCGCCGTTCGAGGCACCGCACCACACCGCCAGCACGGCGGCCTTGGTGGGTGGTGGCAGCGGCATCGCCGTTCCCGGCGCGATCACGCGCGCGCATCGAGGCATTCTGTTTCTGGACGAGGCACCGGAATTCAGCGCACGCGCCCTGCAGACGTTGCGCGAACCATTGGAATCCGGGTATGTGGCGCTTTCCCGTTCAAAAGGCAGCACCTATTACCCGGCCTCATTCCAACTCATCATGGCGGCCAACCCCTGCCCGTGCGGATACTATTACGGCACCGGCGAACGTTGCGCTTGCCGGGAAAAAGACCGTATTCGTTATTTCTCGCGATTGTCCGGACCGATATTGGATCGTGTGGATATTCAGATGGCGGTGCCACCGGTCTCGCGCATTGCCGCGCAGAGCGAGACGATCGGCGAGTCCAGTGCCGGGATACAAGCTCGTGTGATTCGCGCCCGTCAAGTGGCCAAGGACCGGTTCAGACAGTACGGATGGGTGTGCAACGCGCAAGCTTCGGGCAAATGGCTGCACGCCAATACGTCGCTGAAAGCGATGGAATTGGTCAATCGGGCCCTGTCCAATCATCAACTCACATTGCGCGGGGCTGATCGCGCCATGCGTCTGTCTTGGACGCTCGCCGATCTGGCCGGCCGCGTATCCCCCACTGAACAGGACGTCCATCAGGGCATCGAAATGAGAACGAGGATGACATGAGTAACGCTACTGATATCCGGCAATCTGGCGGCACCGCAGGAAGTGTGGATCACACCGATACGAGTCTCGCCGTTTCGCGCACTATTCCCGTACCTCCCACGGATACGTTGTATCGTGCCGCGCTCACGTTCTGTCTTGATGGCGCGGATGTGATGATGTACGCCACGCTCAAAGGCGCGGAAAACGCCGAATCCCTCTGGCATGCGTTGGCGCAATCCCATCCAAGCCAGCCATCTGAAATCTGCGGCCCGGCGCTGTCACGTATTGACCGCATGTTCGTGGACGGCCTCACTCGATGGGGCCGCAAGGCGTCGGCGAACGCGATGCGCTCCTTCCGCAATGCACTGGCCTGCTGGCATAACCGCATGATGGACCTGCCCTCGCAAGACATCATCCAACTGGCCGACTGGTTCACTATGGATGGCACGCAATGGATTATCGGCCCTGGCCATCCATGTTGGCCCTCGCAGTTGGCCGACCTGTCCATTCGCTCCGATTGGGCGCCACCGCTGTGTTTGTGGATCAAAGGCGATCCACGCGCATTGACCAGTTGCGCCAAACCGGTCGGCATCGTCGGTTCACGGGACGTGACCGAATATGGCCGGTATGTGGCACACACCGTAGCCGAACAGGCAGCCGTTGCCGGGCATCTGGTCGTGTCCGGAGGCGCGATGGGCACGGATGCGGCGGCACATTGGGGAGCGTTGAATGCGCTGCACGGCAGAATGCCCGCCAATGTGGGCAAAACCGTTGCCGTATTCGCCGGCGGGCTCAACCATATCGGACCGATGCGTAACCGCACGCTGTTCGAACGCATCGAGGCGCAGGGTGGTGCACTGATCAGTGAACTGTGCCCCGGGACGATTCCCGAAGCCCGTCGTTTTCTGCTTCGCAACCGCATTATCGCGGCCATGTCTTCCACATTGATTGTGACGCAAGCCCGGTTGCGTTCCGGAGCGCTCAACACCGCGGGATGGGCATGCGAATTGCTGCGCGAAGTGTATGCGGTTCCCGGTGACATCAATCAGCCTTGCAACGCCGGGTGCAATAAGATGATCGGCGACCACCGAGCGATGATTCTGTGTGCCGCCACATCCACCGAGGATATATGCCATGAACGGCATAAGCCCGTTATGGCAGCATGCCCAGGCATATCGAAATCCACAGGTCAGGACTCGTCCGAAAACGAGGAGGCCATGGAAGTGCCGGCAACGACTCCGTTATCGCCAGCATCCTCGGAATCATCGGCGTCACAGGAGTCGTCACAAGATTCAGGTCATTCGAAACGTTCGAAGACCAAGCATACTCAGCCTACGCGCACTCAATCCAAGGATGGGCCGGCGAGCGCAACTGCCGATTCCGGTAACGACAAAAGCAAGGGTGAAGAGCTTCCCTCGTCGCATCAGATGCCGGATCTTCGTGTCAAGCCGAAGCCCGATCCCGAGAAGGAAGCCCAACAACGTATCATTATCGCCAAGCTGCCGGAAATGGAACGCACATTAGTGGCATTGATTCGTGAATGCCGTAAACGACATCTCATCGTCACCCCGGACGCACTATTGCGTGTGGCGCGAGAGACGGTACCCGACGAGATTCCCAATATCGGCACCATACTTGAGCTACTCGGCGCATTGGAGCTGAAGGGAGTGATCGAGCGGGATGCCGGCATACTCAAGCTGAGCAGCCGTGTCGGCTAATCGGCTTCCATGACACGGCTCGAAGGCTGTTCGGCGGGTGTGCGAGAATCGAACCCATGAGTCCGAAACGTTTGGAAGATATGTATGATGCGGTGATCGTCGGCGCCGGAGCGGCCGGCCTGTCGGCGGCGTTGGGACTGCTGCGCTCCCCCGAGATCACCGAGCTCAAGGAACAAGGCGTGGACCCGAAGATCCTCGTGGTCTCCAAACTGCAGCCGCTGCGTTCGCACACCGGTTCAGCCGAGGGCGGCATCGCCGCGAGCCTGGGCAATGTGGAGTCCGATGACTGGCACTGGCATTACTACGACACCATCAAGGGCGGCGACTGGCTGGTGGACCAGGATGCGGCCAAACTGCTCGCCGAATACGCGCCGCAGACCGTGATCAACCTGGAGCGTATGGGCGTGGCGTTCTCCCGCACCGATGACGGCCACATCGCGCAGCGACGGTTCGGTGGTCACACCGCGGATTTCGGCAAGATGCCCGTGCGCAGGGCGGCATATGCGGCGGACCGCATCGGCCATCAGATCCTGCACTCGCTGTGGCAGCAGTGCGTCGCGGCCGGCATCGAATTCGCCGAGGAATGGTACGTGACCGATGTGGTGCTTGACAAGTCGGGGAGCGCCGTTGCGGGCGTGGTCGCCTATGACACGCACGCCGGCGTCACCCACGCAATTCATGCGCACAACGTGATGTTCGCCACCGGTGGTGCAGGACGACTGTTCCACACCACGTCGAATTCATGGGATCTGACCGGCGACGGCATGGCCTTGGCGTTGTCCGCCGGACTCCAGCTGGAAGACATCGAATTCGTCCAATTCCATCCGACGGGTCTCGCGCACACGGGCATACTCCTGTCGGAGGCCGCCCGTGCGGAGGGCGGCGTGCTGCGCAACGCCGACGGCGAGGCGTTCATGGAACGTTATGCGCCGGAGCATCGCGACCTCGCCGCGCGTGACGTGGTGAGCCGTTCGATCATGGCCGAGATCGACGGCGGACGCGGCGTCGCGGACCCGAAAGACCCGGACGGTCCGAAGGACTGCGTGTGGCTCGATATGACCGGCATCGATCCGGATCATATGAATGCGGTGCTGCCGCAGGTGGTGGAGACCATCAAGGCGTACGCGAACCTCGATCCGGCCAAGGACATGGTGCCGGTCAAACCGACCGCGCATTACACGATGGGTGGCATCCCGATCACCACGGATGGAGAGGTGTATCGCTGGGCGGAGTCAGGGAGCCAGAACGTCGACGCCGATTCCGGTACCCGCACGGTCGTGGAGGGCTTGTTCGCCGCGGGCGAATGCTCGTGCGTGTCGGTGCATGGGGCGAACCGTCTGGGCGGCAACTCGCTGCTGGACCTGGTGGTCTTTGGTCGTGCGGCAGGTCTGCATCT
>ENA-OOWK01001164-OOWK01001164.1-human-gut-metagenome-genome-assembly--contig:-NODE-1164-length-13973-cov-2.931456_pt1 | contig 13973 bp, 16 predicted proteins | sample MGYA00241405_ERZ501317 | MGnify/ENA primary metagenome ERZ501317 (study PRJEB25962, sample SAMEA1972440) | human gut metagenome | biome: human gut; feature: human-associated habitat; material: faeces... | reverse complement strand
ATTGTTTTTATTACTACTTCCGCAATATAATCCAGCTGTTTTTCTTTTATCTCTATTCCTCCCGAAAACACCATAGTTGTTAAACAGTCTTCAAAAACTTTTTCCGAAAGCGGTTGCCGCTCTTCGAGGCTTTTCATATGTCCTTGTTTTATTTCTTCTGTTAAATCACAGATTTTTCTTTGCACTTCTCCATTTCTCTCATTTACCTTACGGACAAATTCAAAAATTTCTTCTTTCATTTCAGCTTCCGTTTTTCTCGCACTCTTAACTGCCTTATATAATGCAGCGCTTACAGTGATGACTGCAGCTGAATTTAATATAATTCCTATGTATTCATACATTTTCCTTCCCCCTTTTCTCTATTTATTACTTTCCAGAAGCTATTGACTTTTATTTCTCCCGAATATACACTGATTTCATATCGCATAATCTTTGAAAGGACTATTTTATGACATCTCAATGCAAATCAATTTTAGCGGGTTTAAAAAAAACTGGCCAATAATACCGAATCTAATATTTCATATCGCTTTGATGATCCTTCTTTTTGCTTGGACGAAGGCGATCTCTATTTTAGTTATGAAGGGTATGAAAATGAAATCGAAAGCATCATTCAATCCCTTGTCGATGACGGCTACCTAAAATACAATTATGGAAATCAATTCAATTTTAGCCTTACACAAAAAGGTATCCACAAAACTCAGTTCACATTATTTTCAATAGCTGCATATTTTTCAGATAAGCTTATTGATATTCTCGCCCTTGTAATTGCAACTCTCGCTTTGTTAAAATCCTACGGATATGACTTGCTCACTCCGGCAATCACCTTTTTCAAGACAATATTAGAGCAATTATTGAAATAATCAGCGTAATTTTGCTTATCATTGGTGTATCACTCCATGCTCTTATTCCACATTTATAATGCCAGTATGGAGTGACGCAGTCTGGTGGATATGTCTTAAAAATATTCCTCATTTTCCTTTTTCACTCCTCTAATAATGTTATGGCTAACGTAGTCAGGACGGCAGTTACTGAACTGAAAAAAGCAATCCATAATACGTTTTCAATCCATTTGCTCTGATGTTCAGCATGTTCCTCAAAGACATCTTTGTCTAAAACATATTTCGATGTATCTTCGTAATATCCGCCCCCTGGCATCTTGACAAAATTCTCCGCATAATCAATATCTGACGTGTGTTCGCAAACATCTGGTGTCTGCAACCTTTTATTCTTGTAACACATGCTCTTTTTTGCAGTACGGAACTTTTCCGTTACAACGGTAAATAACTTTTTCCTGTTCCTTCTTTACTTTCATTCTGCTTGTTCTCCTTTTTCTTCTGGCAAATCTCAGATTTGAACTGAGTAAGCTATTGAAAACCATGTAACCAATACACAAATTGATATTGCATATACCAGATACAACTTTGATTCCTCAGACTGTATCTTTTTCATTATTCTCCAGCAAATAAAACCAACTATCCAAACTGACGATATGACTAATGCATTTCCCGTTTCTCTCACCTCGCTCTGTATTCTGGAAATTATTGACATTTACAATAATTTCTTTTATGTTTTGATTATTAATAAAAACAACAGGAGTAATTTACAATGATTAAAAGTTCGTATCGCCTTATGATGTCTTTAAAAACACTTGTTTCTTTCGACACTGATGAAATTTGGATTGATTACGAAAACAAAAGATTCACGAAAGTCTGCGATATTTCTGCGCCCGCACCTTTTATTTCTTTTCCCTCAAACGAACCCTCCATTAATGGATTGCTTAAAAATCTATCAGATGAAGGTTTTATAGAATTTGATGGTGATGAATATTTCACTCTTACATACAAATCACTGTATTATTCGCAAATAGTTCATCACGAAAAAGTTGATTATTTTTTGAAATCTGTTTTCGTTCCTATCATTTTGTCTTTCGTAACTACTCTTATAGCCAACCTTTTAACACCCAATTTGTTACAAGCGCTGTTAGAATACTTACAAGGGCTGGTATAAGATAACCGCCATTTTTATTTTTGTTGTTCATCCCCTCACCTCGCTTTATTGTTTGCTATGCAAATATAATACTTTATTAAACAAACTTTGTCAACAGTTTTTTGTTTGTTTTGCAAACTTTTCATATTGACTTTTGTTTCTTACAATGATATCCTTGTACTAAGAAGCACAGAAGGAGGTGAACTCTATGACACAAGGCGAACGCGTGAGAGAAATACGAAAAGCACTCGGTCTTACTCTTGATAAATTTGGAGACAAGATAGGATTAAAGAAGAGTGGTCTTAGTTTAATAGAAAACGGACGTAACGATCTTACAGAAGTAAATATGAAATCCATCTGTCGCGAATTTAACGTCAGCGAATCATGGCTGAGAGACGGATCCGGAGAAATGTTTGTTTCTTCTACTCCATACGAAAAGGCTTATAACCGCTTCGGATACATAATGGAAAACGCTTCGCCATCCAAACGCGCAGTCCTTACCACTCTTCTGGAGCTGGTGTATGCGGTTCCGGATGATGTATGGGCAAATATAATGAAACAATATGAACTCGCTATGAAAGACATAAAAAAAGAGGAAGACTAAGAAGTCTTCCCCAACATGCCGCGTATCAGGCTGATCAGATGGTCGAGTTGTTTTTCACTCAGCTTTCTGATCAGATTACAGAGGTAATTTTGTTTTTCTTTCTTGTTCATATGTAATTCCTCCTTTACGTGTATATATTTTATACGATATATCATAAGCGATATCACGTAAACAGGAGGTATTGTCCGAGATCTCGGACACTTATTTATAGGGTGATTCATACAGGTCAGAAATTCTTATTTTCAGCCCTGCTGCAATCACTTCCAGGGTATCTATTCGAGGGATTTTCCTTCCAATCATAATATCATAAACCGTTGATTTCGGGATTCCTGTCATAATGGATACTTGGCGAACAGATAAATTTTTCGAGTACATAATTTCATCCAGTAGTATTTTCAAAACGCTCACCTGTTCCCCATTATACGGGAGTTGGCTGGTTTATTCTACTGGTAATTATTTCCATTAAAGGAGAGGTGTTTATGAAAAAGAAACTTTTGGTTTTACTTATTACAGGAATTATGGTTTTATCTCCAACTTCACTTGTTTTTGCCGAAGATAGTAATGCTTTAAAACAGGTTAAAGACCAATTTGAAGGAGTTGTTGATAAAATCAGTATATCAGAAGCACAAAATACTGACGGAAAAATATTATATGCAACTTATGAAACTTTGGATGATGCTGGAATTATAGGCGAAACTTTTAATGAAATGGCTCAAAATGATTGGTTTGATTATGACTACATTTTTTTAACTGGATATGCTTCCAAAGTCCCATTTTTTACTCATATTGTCGATTGTACTGATATGAGCACCTCTCATCATATATGGTTTGACGAAAGTGGAAAATTGCTAAACCCCGATTATGACGGATCACAAGAATCAACTTCGAATGAATCCGCCACAATCGAATCCCCCTCCGATGATATACCGGCAGAATATGTATCTGCATTGGCAGTCGCAGAAAACTACAGTGAATCAATGCATATGTCTAAACAAGGAATCTATGACCAGCTTACATCTGAGTACGGAGAGCAATTTACCGCAGAAGCCGCACAATATGCTATTGATAATATGCAGGCAGATTGGAATCAAAATGCTTTAGAAACTGCCAAGAATTATCAATCAAGCATGAATATGTCGCCTGCAGCTATTCACGATCAGCTTACATCTGAGTACGGAGAACAATTTACTCAAGAAGAAGCAGATTATGCGATTGCTCATTTGAATGATTAATCAAAATAAAACCGCCCCTGCGCTACCAACACAGAGACGGCCTATACATCCGAGGATGCATGCATATATTTTACGTGCAAGAATATTGTATCATCTTTGGACAGCCACGGCAAGTGGAATCTCTGTATTTCTCTGGCTGTTATTTTTATACCCATTTTTAAGGAGATGATCATATGAGAAACCAAAACACTTCCGAAACTCCGGTAAGGGCAGCTCTTTATGTCCGTGTTTCCGGCGAGGAACAGAAAATAAAAGGATTGTCCATAGAGGCTCAAAAAGAAAGACTTGTTGCATATGCAAAGGAGCGAGGATGGATCATTGCAGGGCTTTTTGTAGATGCCGCAAAAACAGCTCGAAAAAACATGCATAAAAGATCTGAGTTTCAGAAGATGCTTGATCTGGTCCGTGCGGATGGAGTAGATATGCTTTTGTTCTGTCGACTGGACCGTTGGTTCCGATCCGTCCGAGATTATTACAAAGTCATGGAGGTTCTGGAAGCTCATAACTGCCAGTGGAAAACCACGGACGAAGAATATGACACCACTACAGCCAATGGCCGACTTTATATTAACGTCAAGTTGTCTATTGCTCAGAACGAAGCTGATATATGCGGAGAAAGAATCCATGTTGTTTTTGATAGCAAGATCCAGCATGGTACCGTTCTGTCCGGCAAGTGCCCTTTCTGGCTCCGCATCAACAATGAGAGGCGCTACGAGCTGATTCCGGAAAACGCTGCGATTATACGGGATGCTTTTAACCACTTTGAGAATACCACTTCTCAACGTGCCACAATCCGCTACATACGTGAGACCTATGATGTAAACTGGTGCGAGGCCACTTTCCGCCGGATGCTGAGAGACAAACTGACGATAGGTGTTTACGATAAGAACGGCCGCTACAACGATGATTTTTGTCCTCCGGTTATCAGCAAAGAGCAGTTTGAACACGTCCAGGAGCTGCTTAGGCGTAATTCCCGGCACAACCCTGCCGGAAGGGTATATATCTTTACAGGTATTTTAGTTTGCGAAGAATGTCGTCATAATCTTGTTGGCTACTATTCACGCGACTACATTTACTACCGCTGCAGCCAGCATTTTCAACGCGGTCGTTGTATCCACAACCATTCCGCACGTGAGGACGTAATCGAGGCATGGTTATTTGAGCACCTGGGAGAAGAAATCGAAAAATATGAAGTTGCCTGGAATGTGCAGGCTGCCGAAAGAAAAAGAACTGCTGCCAGCATAGACCGCTCTGTCCTGCGCCGAAAGCTTACTAAGCTGAAAGATTTGTACATGAATGATCTGATCGATATTGATGAATATAAAAAAGATTACGAAACCTATACTGCTGCCCTGTCCGCTCTTGAAGATCCAGAAGAAGAAAAGCATATAGATCTATCTGGTGTACGCCGAATCATCTCCCACGACTTCCGGGAGATCTACGATTCCCTGACCAGAGAAGAAAAACGTACCCTCTGGAAGAATACCTTAAAAGAGATCCGTGTAAATAATGCCAATGAAATCACAGGCATCTCATTTTTTTAATCTGTGTTGTACTAATCATACATAACCTGTTGGCTCATCTGCCAAAATAATATCGGGGTCGGAAATCAAACTGCGGGCGGCAGCGACGCGCTGTTTTTGACCACCTGACATCTGCACCGGAAATTTGGAGAGCACATCCGTGATTCCAAAAAGTCCTGCAATGTCATTCAACTTCTTCTCCGCAGCAGATATATCTACATTATGGATAGAAAGCGGCAGCAGGATATTTTCTCTGCCAGTCAAGTTGTCAAGCAAAGCAAAATCCTGAAACAGATAGCCTATTTTATTGCCCCGATACTCAGCCAGTTTTTCGCTATCAAAGGAACTCACATTTGCGCCGGAAAGCAGGACTTGCCCGGAGGTCGGTTTAATAACCGTAGCAATGCAATTTAGTAGGGTCGTTTTTCCTGATCCGCTTGCGCCCATGATCCCCAAAAATTCGCCATCAAGAACATCAAAGGTAATGCCATTAAGAGCTTTTGTAGGAACACCCTCTTTCGTATATACCTTGTGTATATCTCGGACTTCCAAAAGTTTTTCTTTGCAATTCATATTATCACCTTTTGCCTTTTCGCTTTTTGATTAGTTGTTGATTATATTTTACTGCATGGCAGGAAGATAAACCACTTACAGTTGATGTAAGGTTTCTATGCTAAATGCTAAAGGGCGGCGATGTGACGTTTGTGCCAGATCGCCGCTGCTTTTCTTTATATTTATTCTATCCGATGTGCTTGCCCGCTTCAAGGTAATAGTTATGAATTATTTTGGCTATCAAGTGGAACTATATAAACATATCCGAAAGAAACAAATTTTCTTGATAAAGATCATGTTTCTTCACTCAAAGATAGCTTTACAAAATACACCTCTAAGGCTACTACAATAGGTAGGGCGCAAGGTCTTATGCAGAAGCACTTTGAGACCTTGCGCCCTCTGTTATTCTACCCTAAAAATACTTTGCCAGCTGCTTCAGACCACGCCGGATGCTGTCACGGATACAGGTAAGTTTGCATCCTTCATTACTCTTTAATGGAATTTGTATTCTCAGTTTTATAATCGGTATAATCAAGCCCATTAACCGGCATAATAAGGTCATTCCATCACATAAACCGGAACGATACGATATTATTGAGGTGAACGATTATGCCGATTGATGATTTAACTGCTTTAGGGCAAAAAATGCGGGAAGCCCGAAAGAATAAAGAACTGACACAACAGGAACTTTCTGATCTGAGCCATGTTTCTGTAAAGCAAATCGCCAATATCGAAAAAGGGAAAATGAATCCTTCCTATTTGATTTTGAGAGCATTGGCAAAGGTCCTGCACATCTCTTTAGATACACTTATAAATCCAGATGTTTCTCTGGAGGATGAGGGTGTCAATCAGATGAAAATGCTTTATTCCAGCTGTCCGCCAGAAATGCGTGACACCCTGCTGCATCACACCCAGGAAACGGTGAAAGAACTGACAGAGTTGTCCGAAAAATTTGAAACGAATTGAGCCAGTGAGTGAAATTTAACGATTCTCTCACTGGTTCTTTTCATTTCATATAAAATTAAAATTTCAATCAAATAAAAAAGTCAACTTGTACATATCAAATTTCTCTTCATAGGTTATAACTTATATTTTTATTTTCAAAGTATACCATATCCCATGATTGTTCCGTTATTAATATTATAGCTTCTCTGGTTCACGGCATTGCTGGAGTTTCCTTCTACGGTGTATACGGTACTGCCTTCTGTTTTCTCCACGATTCCCACATGGTCTGAGGTTCCGTCCCCGTTCCAGTCAAAGAAGATCAGGGTTCCGGGTGCTGGGGAATATCCCCGGCTTTTCCACTTTTCCTTGCTCTGGAACCATGCGATTCCGTCATCGCACAGAGAGAACTTTGGCATCTTACCGCTCTCGATCAGTCCTGCCTGATCCCCACACCAGCTGGCAAAGCAGGCACACCATGCCACATGACTGTCAAAGCCATACCACGACCAGAACTTCTGACCACCTTCATTTCCAAGCTGGGTAAGTGCCACGGATACAATCTGTCCGTTGCCACCAAACAGGCCGGCAAACAATCCTCCGCTGGAATAATACCGCAGGACGTGCGGAACGTACTCTGGATCGCCATAGGCACTCCATCCATGTGAAGCTGCCTGCTCATTGGAAAACTGCAGGGCGTTTTCTGCACTGTAACCGCCATACTTCCGTATCGCCCATGTTATGTATCCGTTGCCGTAGTTATATCCTTGCAGGGACAGCTTCAGCTTATCCATATCCTGTGGACTGGTGCATCCGGCTTCCTTCAGGCAGTCCGCATAATACTGGATTCCTACCTGTATGGAGTACTGTATGGAGTAGTCTGCATCCTGGATGGCATTGGGGCTGTTGGAGTACCGGGTGTTGTATGGGCACTCACTGCTCTGCATGGGATCGGTCCCCCGGCCGCCAGATTCCTGCATCATGATTGCCTGTATCACGGAAACGTATTCGGGGATTCCATACTGATTAGCGTATTTCTGGATGGTTGATGTGTAGGAAAGGACTTCCTGGCTGAGTGCTTCGCTGCTCTCTGAGCTTCCCGAAAATGCGGCACCGCCAATAATTCCGACTATGATAACCAGAAGCAGAACCATGACCGCTCCGGCGGCTCCCAGTGCAGCTATCATGGACTGTACGGTTTTCGCTGCCGCTTCCACAGCGGCCTTGGCTGCCTTGAAGGTATTCTCCCCTGCCCTTGCCGTTTTCTGTATCCGACGGATTCCATCAGAAGTCTGCAAGGCTGCTTTCTTCGCCGCCTGTTTCGCTGCCCTTCGTTCCATCTGCTTCTGCATCCGGGCTGTCAGGGCGTTGGAGCTGGCCGCACGGAGCTTCTGCTCTGGCTGGACGCTGATCTTCGCAGACTGGGGAGCCGTCTTGATGATACGCTTCTGTATGGTTTTCGGCTCCGGCTGTTTCCTTGGTTTTTCTTTAATCCGAATGGTTTCCGGCTGTTTCTGTCGGATGGCGGTCTGCCTTACTGTATCTTTTGCTTCCTTCTTCCGGCTCTGTTCTCGGATGGAGAGCTGCTTCATTTCTGCTATTTCCTGTCTGTTCTGGATTCTTGGTGTCTCCCTGGCAGCCCGGATCTTCTGCTCTTTCGTTTTGACGGCATCTGAAACCACCTTTTGCCGCTGGGCTTCCTGGATCTGTACTTCCCGGATCTGTGCTTCCTGAGCTTCCCGGCTGGCAGGATTGGCGGTCTGTGTGTCCCCTGTTCCTCTGGCGGTTTCTTTCTCCGCTTCTTTTTTGCCAGCGGCTCTCTGTTTGATCTTCTCGTAGGAAGTCTGTGCGGCTGTCTTTCCGGCTCTGGTTACAGTTCTGCCTGTCTTTCTTGCAGCCCATTCCTCTGCGGATGTGACTTTCCCACTGGCATATTCGGATGGGGACTGTTCTCCCATGTCATTGTCCCTGGCATTTGCGATGGTCTGGGATTTTTCCTTGCTCTCCAGTATGGCCGTCCGCATCAGCTCCTTGGGGATTCTGGAGGCAGGATTTTTGGTCTTTGGTTTTGTTGTAACTTCTTTGGTTTTGATATCCTTCATCTCTCACCTCCAGTCCCGGCTTGTCCCGCTCTTACGCTTCGCCCGGCTTGGTCGTCATCAGGCGGTACAGTTTTGTATTTCTTGGAAACGAATTTTCAAACGGCACCAGATTTCCGGAACAGCGGATCAGACCATGGCCGGCACCCACATTGGTGATGTAGGATAACTGGTTGTCTGAAATATTCAGAAGTGCCGCCAGCTCATCCCGGTCGGTGGTAGCCTGATTCAAAAGGATCAGGAACTCACTGTTCGCCAGCATCAGGCGGGCGGTATCGGATTTCAGAAGTTCCTCAACGTTCTGGGTAAGTCCGGTTACAAATCCGGAATACTTACGGATACGCTTGTACAGGCGGTAGAAAAAGTCCGCACTGTATTCATAGCGGAACAGCAGATAAAACTCATCCGCAAAGATCCATGTCGTTTTTCCCTTCTTCCAGTTCTGGATCACACGGTTAAAAATCGAATCCAGTGTGACCAGCATGCCAAGGGGCATCAGCTGTTCGCCCAGCTCCCGGATGTCATAGTCGATGATACGGCTCTTCGTGTTGACATTGGTTTCCTGGGCAAAGGTGTTCAGACTGCCATTGATAAACAGTTCCGAAGACAGAGCCAGCCCTCTGGCTTCTTCTTCCGGCTGGAGCATGAGTTGTCGGTACAGGTCCTTTAAGGTCGGCACCTGCCCTTTGTAACCGCCCCTCATATAATCCCGGTACACATCTGCGGTGCAGCGGTCAAGGATGGATTTCTCCTTTGCCGAAAGGTTTCCGGCTCCTACGAGCTGCTCAAACAGGGAAAGGATAAATTCTGACTTCTCAATCAGAGGATTTCGGTCATTGCCATAGGCAGAATCCATATCCAGTGCATTCAGATGGGTATCCGAGGTTGCCGAGATCCGGATGACCTCTCCGTTTAAGGCTTCCACCAGAGAAGCAAACTCCGACTCCGGATCGAGGATGAGGATGTCATCTTCCGTGGAAAGGGCAAGGTCTACGATCTCCTCTTTTGCCGAGAAGCTCTTGCCGGAGCCGCTGACACCCAGTCGGAAAGAGTTGCCGTTTAACAGCTTCCTTCGGTCTGCCACCAGCATATTTTTGCTGACGGCATTCTGCCCATAATAGATGCCTCCCGGCTGCATGATTTCCTGCGTATGGAACGGGATCAGGACGGCGGTGGATTCTGTAGTAAGGGTACGCACTGCATCGATTTTCCGCAGGCCATACGGCAGGACGGTATTCAGTCCATCGACCTGTTGCCACTTCAAAGTTGCCATTTGGCAGAGGTGTTTTCTCGCAATGGAATACAGGGTTTCCGTATCGGAGTCCAGTTGTTTCTTGCTGTCTGCCATATGTACCATTGTCAGGATGCCGAACATCATCCTCTGATCCCTGGTGGTCAGATCGTCCAGCATTTCCTTGGTCTCTTTTCTCTGCAGCTCCATGTCATAGGGAACTACGGCTGAAAAGTTATTGTTGGCATTCTGGCGTCTCTGCCAGTTGGTCACGTTCGTCTCTACCCCCAGCAGACGGTTCTGAATCTCACGCACCGCTTCATCTGTGGGTACCGGGAGAATATCAATGGACAGCATAAGATCCCGGCTCAAATCACACAGCTCCGAGATCATGTCATCTTTTACATAACTGGCATAATCCTGCATATACAGTACCCGTCCATACCGCTCATTGATCTTGAAACAGTCTTTGGAAAATTCCATGGACTGTGGACAGATCCAATCTTTAAAGCTGCTCCCTCGTTTGGCAAATGCCTTCATATCAAAGGGAAAGCACTGGGATTCATCTGCCCGGAAGAAATCCCTGAAGATCTGTAACCTCTGCTCTGCATCCAGTTCTTCCCCAATGGAGGACAACTTGCTCAGATGAGTGATGATATCCGTTCCCACACGGGCAAAATAGGTTCTTGCCTCATCGATGTTCTTCTTATGGACACTGACCGTCAGATACCGTTCCTGATAGATGCTGTTGTTGGTGCCGCTGACTTTGGATAACAGCATGTCGTTGTACTCCTTTCGGTATTCATCCAACCCATCCTCTTTCATGGGCAACAGCAGGGAGGCTTCAAATTCTTCCTTATTGATCCTTCTGTTATTTAAGGTAATCTTCGCCGCCGCACCGGAATCCAAGGCATTTAACAGTTCACTGTAATCCAGGAACATTTCCGTCTTATCCTCTTTGCTTGCAATGGCATAGTTGATATCCGAAAACCGAAAAGACTTGGAAAACTTTGTCCCGGACTGGAACACCCCATCCGGCCAGATCCGCTGGATGGGGATCGCCTGCTGGACAGACCTTGGGACTTTGAACTTCTCCCGGTCCATTTTCAATGCCTGCTGTAAGGTTTTAATCAAACGCACCACTCCTTCCTGATTTCTTTTTCTGTTTCATCCGTTTCTTTTTTGCCCGCTGTTCCCGCTTTTTCATAAGGGCTGTGCCATCCCCCTGTGTCTTTTCTCCCAAGGCAAGCGTTTCTTCCATGCAGGCATGGTACAAATCCTCACTCTGAAACAGCAGCCGCTTGGGGTATAAAAACTCGGACTTCAGATACGCCCAGGCAAACTGCTCCGCATTCATGCCATGGTACTGGAAGAAACCACAGGCTGCGAAAGGAGCCGCGCCAAGGATGCACATCCACCCAGTCATTTCCTGACTCACATAGTTTCCCAAGCCAAAATAAATCCCTACCGCCACAGCGATGGCAAGCAGGGAGAAAATACACTGGCGCAGGTTCAGTCCCATAAACATGGATTCCTGATAGTTGCGGATCTCTTTATTCATTTTTACTTCCATATACTTCTATCTCTCTCTTTCTCTTTTCTTTTTTCCTGTCGGTTTCCCTTGGACTTTTTCCTGTTCTTTTGGAATGTCCAGCCCCCATTGTCTGCAAAATTCTTCCACCCCTTCCCGGTCATACCGGGCAAGTCTTGAAAGATCAAATGCCACCGGGGTGTAGGTGGCAAATCCTGAACGGGCTTGTCCCGGCAGCACCTTTCCCAGCCTGTTCTCTTCAATGAAGGCCAGCTTATCCCTGGTAAAATCACCGCTTACAAATGCCTCCTGGAGCTTCAGTCCATACCCTCCCCGAAGATTGACCGTCAGGTCACTAAATAATTCCAGCTCCCCTTCACTTTGGCTGTACATCAAAACCGCAAGCCCATTTCCATAGGCATAGCTGGACACTTTCAGGGTGATCTCTTCCTTACCAAATTCCCAATGGAAAGGCAGTGTATCGCTGCTTTCCTGATTTTCATATATTTCTTTACGCATGATTCTTTCCTCCTACAATCCCATCATTTCTTTTACGATCCGGTCAGATGCTTTCACCGCACCCACCAGCACCAGCAGGTTGAACACCAATTCCCCTACATAGTTCCACACAATGGTCACTGCACTTAAGGATGTATCCCCAATGGCTGGCGGACTGGCAGAATAGACGGAGAAAATGATACAGGCCAATGCAATGATCGCCCCTTCCAGACACACCCCTGCATAGGACTTGATGAAGTTCTTTCCCACCGACTGGGAGGGTTCTCCCGCAAAGGTGGAAATGGGGATGGGCGCAATGGCAGTATACATATACAGCTTGAACATCCTTCCATATACCGTAAGGATCATGATAAAAGACAGCACTGTGATCAAAAGGCTTCCCAGCAGCGTCACGATCCACAAGGGAATGGATTCCAGCATCCCTACCGCTTCGATCTTTTCCACGATCTCTGCCGGAAGCTCTGTCACACCCCCGTCTGCCATTCCCGACTGTGCCATGATGGTCGATACGATCCCCTGTACAATGGAAAACAGGGCGGTCATCAATTCCATGCCATACATGATGGCGCCTTGTGCCAGTACAAACCGGATAAAGGCTTTGAGGGCATGTTCCGGCTTTTTCATGTCTGTAAAGCTGCCACAGGTCTTTACGATCCCGGCTGCAAAAAACAGTACCAAAAGTCCATACCCAATGGCAGTCAGCGCCCCGTTGATCCCGGTGATGACACTCCAGATCGTCCCGCCCTTAAAGGATTCTGGGCTTTGGGTAAGGAGTGTCCAGATTTCTGCCAGCTTCTCATTCCAGGTGTTCAGTGCAGAGTTTAGGTTCTGCACGATCCAGTTATCACTCAAACAGTCTCACCTCCTTTACCGGGGGCAGGAAGATGTCCTCCCTGCCCGCTTCTGTCTCTTCCTGCTACCCAACGATCAGGTCCAGGATCTCTTTTGCAAAGGTGATGATGACACCGCCTGCCAGCGTCAGAAACCCGTTGGCTCTTTGGCTGGGATCATGGCTCTTTAAGCTCAAACCTACCTGCACCACACCAAATCCCAGTAAGATCAAGCCGATGGCCCGGATCAGGGAGAAGATAAAGGTAGACAGGTTATTGATAACTGACAGGGGATCTCCAGCTGCAAGCACCGGGATGCCTCCTACCGTCATAGACAGCACCAGCGCCACATAAAAGGCAAAAGGATATTTCGGTCCTTTCCCCATGGGCATGGGTGCAGCGGCATGGTTTGCTGTTTGCTTCTTTAGCATTTCATTTCTTTTCTTCAATGGCATTCCTCCAATCAAAAAGACTGCTCCCTGCCGAGGATCTCCTCAGCCGAGAGCAGTTCATAATCATCCAGTCTCCTGGTATCAATGGTTACATCTTCATGGGACAGGGGAGCCTTCGCATAATCATAAGGCGGCGCCCCTCCATCCTCCGTATATTTCACATTCACATGTTTATGCAGATCATATTTCTCATCCAGAATGGGGCGTTCCCCACGCACCAGAAGCACTGCCTTCCGGTTATCCAAAAGGCGTACTTCATCGGGAGTCAAAAGTTCCCTTCCGGACTGCTGGAAATTCACAGAATAGCTTCCACTCCTTCCCTTGGTCTGTCCATAGGTATTGGTATCCAGTGTTTCTTTCCCCAATAGTTCCGAGACATATTTATGCCCTTCTTTTTCATTGCCGCCCAGATATAAAAATTCATCATGAGGTAAGGTTCAGCTTGTCCTTTACAGGACTTGCATCCCCTCCC
>ENA-OOWK01001150-OOWK01001150.1-human-gut-metagenome-genome-assembly--contig:-NODE-1150-length-14141-cov-2.431492_pt1 | contig 14141 bp, 18 predicted proteins | sample MGYA00241405_ERZ501317 | MGnify/ENA primary metagenome ERZ501317 (study PRJEB25962, sample SAMEA1972440) | human gut metagenome | biome: human gut; feature: human-associated habitat; material: faeces... | reverse complement strand
TTTGATTTGGATGGGATCAAAACAGGAGGTCATGGGTATTCAGCTATGTAGCACTCCCAACTCTCGGGTCGATTTAATTGCAATATGCGTATTTAGCTTTGTTTTATTTTCCCAAGTATTTGCAATATTGCTGTAAGGAATAGTCCTATTCCAATCGGTACTGCATACCTCAATTTCCCAATAATCAGGAATACTGTGAACACAACCAGAGTTGTCACACACAGTATCCTTGATACTTTGGTGAACACCTTCTTTTCCTTCGGTGACAAAGGACGATTCTTTGATTCTACACTGCCAATGGCCACTATACTGGCTGCTGAGATTATCGCCATCGCTGAAGCCAGCGCTATCATTTCATAGTTTATGAGTAACCTGATAATAAGGAGCGCCACGATCAGAGTTATAGATGACGATATGAAGCACACGACAGACGAATTAAGATGAAGCCCTCCGCAAAACCTTCTAATGAGGATAAAGGGAATTATCATCAACAATCCCTCTGCCGTCATCTTCATAAGCGTAGCAATAACAAGGGTCATCAGCAGCGGAATCACCGTAAAGATTGCTCTGTAAACTACATACTCATATGCAGGCGCATCTTCTTCGGTTACTGCTCCATTTCTCAAAAGCCAGTTTACAATTGGTCTGGATATTTTCACAAGCAAGTTAACCATGCCTCCACGTTGAATTATCCAAGTCCATATTTAGACTTCTAAATTGGCAGTTAGTTTAAAAGATATGTAGACTAGAGAAAGTATTATTATCAAAAAAGTAATCGTTGGAATAAACACACTTTCCCAGTCTGTAAACCATTGAACGAAATGTGCATATTCAAAGAACGGGAAGCGAAATCTGGTTAACCCGCTAGATGCTTTCGCTACATATCCAGCAACGTGTATGCCAGAAGCTACAAGCCATCCAAAGTTTTTATTTGAGTACATATTAATTACAGCAGTCACTAAACATAAGCAAAGAATATATGCTACGTTGTAAATTAAAGTCATCACTGCTGCTAACCATGGATCCATCTCCAGTATAACATTAGGAAATGGAAAACTAATTTTATACTCCCAAACAGCTAAGTCAGGTTGTTGTATAGCCAGATTTCTAAAAGTATAACTCCATTCATTGTTAAAACCCACAGGACAAGATATGCATGAATAAATGCATGCAAGCAAAAGATATAAGATATTATATATTACAACCGAGAGTGTTATGTATGCTAGCTGTGACTTGACCCATGTTAGTTTTCCAGTACGCAGCACTTCATATTTACTTCTGCTGGTTGTAAAAGGAGCATCGCTCAACATGAATAGGCAACCAATTACGACGCCAATATACGAATTGCTCTTGTTGCCATTAGCGATGTAAAGCTCTAAAACTTGTAGTCCATTGCCAAATGCATTTGCAAAGAGTACATAATTTCTTAAATTATAAACTATAAACCCTATCGCCAACAAAAATGAACACCAAATCTTATAGTCAATTAACCAGGATTTAAAATGCATCCCCATTATTTTGTAACCACCGTGAATCATACCCGTGTCCTCCGTTCAATTCCAAAACATGAAATCATAGACAGAGAGCACACTATAGTCACTTGATATACAAAAGCGAATGCAATCGATGGAACAATTCTTGCATCGCATTTTAAAAGATAGACCGGGTTTATCGGCAAATCACTCAACAGTATCCAAAGAACCTGATATACAAGAAACGGAAGGATCAGTGTCATGTATTTGTTCTGAACTATAGTAGATACTGCCAGTCCTAAGAGTGCCCATTCCATACCGAAAACTATTCCCAGACCAGTTTTAAGTACATAGATTGCAAACGGTGATTCCAAAAGCCCTTCATATGCCCATAATGTTTCAGACATAAAAGCTATGCTATCACTGCTTTCTGGCATCCCGGCACAAGCGCAGCAAATAAGAATCGTAAGTAAAATGGAACCGCCTATTACAATTGCACCGCTTAACGCCACAGTGATTACTCTAGATAATGCATACTTTCGACACCCGCACCTCACAGCAATACTGTAGCTAAAAGCTGAATCATGGTCGACACAAAAGCTATCCGCAAATGGAAGCACACTAAATAATGCTGCAAATCCCGAAAAGTCTGAAGCATTGAGTGACCCCGAAAGCAGTTGCATAGGGGACTTAATGTGCCAAAACTGAATTTCGTCTATTAAAGGTCTAAGTAAAACTGCTAGTGCAATGGCAAAAGATATATAGAGCCGAAGCGCATGAAGCAACCGCCTCACATCTACAAGGAGTAATTTTTTCATCAGCGACCTAACTCCACGTTACAAAGCATACCGTTTTCAGCATAATAAGTTATTATCCAGTCTATACGACCCGAGGAAGTTTCGTTATATCCATAAAATGACCAGACAGGCTGATATACAAACTCTGGGAACCCAGAATCAGCGGGTATTTCCGTGGCATAGTATTCGAGAGCAATCCTATATATAACGCCATTGCTATTTGAATAACATAGCAGTTCATCCGTATTCTGTTCAATGCTATCAAGTATTGTTTCCAGAGGTACGACTTCAGCAACTTCCTTTTCAGATTTTGGCTCGTAAGGTATTAGCCCTTGGAAGTATCGCACTGATCCGTCAAAGTATATGCACTCCGTAGGCAAACAAATAGTAGTGAACGGAACGCCGTCAAGTTCATGTTGCAGATATATCGTGTACTGTCCCTGCCCTTGAACATCAGCATCATAGTTTTTGTCGCTCACATAGGACGAAAGCACACGATACGGTCTAAAATCGAAACCAGAAAACTCCGCTAAGTATTGTGCACTGCTTTCACCGGATTCTTCTGCGCTTATTCCAACGCCTTCATTGTCTTCATAATATCCGTATGCAAACATACTGCGTAGAGATGGCTGTGTCCATGACGATGTTGGAAGTATATGTTTATAATATACACCTCCACTTGCGGTAAAGCTCAAGTCATCTCCGTTTTCTTCAGAATTCACTACAACTGAACACATTTTATTATATAAATCTTGCGAAAAATTAATCCTACCTTCTGAGAGCGACACTGGTGCATCAGGCATCTCAACGTCGCAATCAACAGCTATTCTCTTTTTGTTTTTACCCAACGTTACCGATATGTGCACCGGCGTATCTGTCAAAGGCAGAGATATGCTACCATCATTTTCAGGCAAACTAGCACAAGAAGACATCATAATAACTAGTAGCAATATTGCACTTGTCAATGTATAAATTTTCCTCATTTTTCTGCCCCTTATATAGAAGTTGAAGCCACTTAAACCGTGGCCTCAACTTCTTGCTCTGCTATATGACAAACTCTAATGCTTGATTTAGTTACAAGTTAATGCTGTGTTATTCATTTGGGAGCCGTGTATAATCTGAGTTAAACCAGCCATTTATTGCAAATACAGTATCATCATAATAGCTGTCATCAACACGTCCCCATATATAATAATCTCTATTTACGGCCGCTGCACCGCTCACAAATGTTGGGTGCTCTCCTCTTCCGCTTTTATACCAATACTGACTGGTTGCAGTCATGTATGCTCCATGTGCATAATAGCAAAGTGCCAGTCTAACTCCAAGAGGATATGTAGTACCACTAAGTTCATATTGTCCATTGGCGTCAGCTATGTCAGTAGTTGTGTTTGCGCAATAAATAGTCGAAGACTGATTTGTATAGAGTTTTCGATTGGTCATGTCATCATACAAATTCATGTTTCGCCCAGTATCTCTGATATTAAAGCTATATGCAACATTTTCTGCCATTGCCGAAATAGACATAGCTGCAATTATTGTCAAAGACAACACGCAAATTAGAATTCTTTTTATAGTCATTTTTCTTCCTCCCATTAAATAGCTCTCTTGTTTAGTTTTCCTCCATCCATGTAATATACTTCATCACATAATTCAGATATATCATCCATGTGATGACTTGCTATGATGATCGTATTGCCTAAATCTCGTACATTGTTAAGGAGTTTTTTAATATCTCTAACTCCTTCATTATCCAGCCCGTTCATTGGCTCGTCTAAAAGCAAAATATGTGGCGATTCCATAATTGCTTGAGCAATTCCAAGCCTTTGGCGCATACCAAGAGAATACTTGCCCACCTTCTTCTTGCTTGCAGGATCGAGTCCACACAAAGTCATAGCTTCCTCACACCTATCTTTGCCAATACGAGAACGCAGGCAGGCAAGATAAACTAGATTCGCTAAACCAGTTTCATTCGGCAAAAAGCCGGGTGTTTCTATGATAGCACCAATTGAGTCTGGTGTTTCACAGTCTTTACCAAGAACCTTGCCTTCTACTTTAACGATTCCTTCACTCGGCGATGCCAAACCACTTATGATACGCAACAGCATAGTTTTGCCGCTGCCATTTCGGCCTATTAGGCCGTATATTTTTCCGTACTCAAAGGATATATTAATATCCTTCAATACCCATATGTCTCTAAAGCATTTACCCACTCCACAGACTTGGATGCTGTAATTCATTTAAGCTTTCTAAACTTGTCCATTGCTTTAGGAACTTCCGGCTCGTGGATTAGGCAGCAGGAGCCTGAGTTTGCGCTGAGTAGAGCCAGCCATCCGAGCACAGTAGCTATAGCAGGTGCCATCCAACTAACATAGTTTTTGATCTTTGTCATATTCTTTTCCTCCTCTTTAAGTAGACTTTTCTTTATTTTTGCCTTGGCAGTTCTGATTATAATCTACTTCAGCAAGTGTTTCCAGCGGGTGAACGGCAAACGACATTTTTCACTCGCGATTGGTCGTGCCGGTTTTATTTTAGTACCATATTTAACGGTTTTACAGTTAAACTTTTGTTTTAACTATATATGTAATACCAATCGCAGTTCTTTATTTCTACCACCCGCTTACATATTATTAATTCATAAGATGCCCATTATTCATTCCATATACTTTATCGCACAGCTCTTTGATGTCATCGGGATTGTGACTTGCTATAAGAATACAAGCACCTCGTTGCTTTTCCTCGAGGATTACCTTCCTAACCAGTACAAGACTTTCAGAGTCAAGTGCTCTGGTCGGTTCATCAAGAAGCAGAAGCTCGGGTGACTCCATAACCGCTTGCGCAACCGCAAGTTTTTGTTTCATTCCCAGCGAGTATTCTTTGACTTTTCGTTTGTCATCTGGGTTTAGCCCAACACGCAGCATGGTTCTCCGTATGCAATCCAAGTCAATCTGCTTTTTTATTTTTGAAAGAAGGTTGAGATTTTCTAGCCCTGTATAATTGTGGAGAAAGGCAGGATCTTCGATGATAACTCCCATACCAAGCTTAGCTGGTTCCTTGATAACTTCGCCACCGTCTAAGTAAAGGAAACCAGCTATAGCTCTCAATAGCATGGTTTTGCCAGATGCGTTTGGTCCAACTATACCGTAAATATGTTCGCCTAAAAACTCTGCGCATACGTCATGCAATATTTCTTTTTTCTTTATATTCTTTTCCACATGATTAAGCACTATTTTGATGGACATATTAAATTTCTTCTCCTATCAGTAATCGCGCCGAAGGCTTAAATGATAATATGTTAAGAGTAGAGCAAATAACAGTACAAGTAGTATTATAGTTGTGATTGCTTCAATACAAACGCCCGAAAATAGAATATACAGGTACGCGATTATCACGCATATGCAAAAAGAGGCGTAGGGCATTTTTACACTCATATTAAGTAACGGAACAGAAGTTACTAATACAAGTCGCAGCAGCAAACTGGTTATAGCTGGAATTATATTGCTTGACTCTGATTGACCACTTATGAATCGTGTAGAAAATGCCAGATAAATCAAACTTTCTGTTAAAAGTTGAATTAGCATATAAGCAAATATTGCCACTAATTTTGAGCTTACAAGCGAATTTCTACTAATACCTCTTGATAATATAAATTCGTCTGAAAAGTTTGATGTATCGAATAAATATATCGTTGTCACTGCAATTAGATAAGGTATTGAGGAAGCTATAATCTGATAAATCGAGTTGTTTTTAGGTGAGTAAATAAACATTAAATACTCGCCAAATGTAACTTGTTCCTGCAGGTATGGTAAAACCAAATACAAAATCATAAACGAAGAAAGCGCGGAGGAAATTATTAGGTGCCTGATGTGCACTCTCTTAAGCAGGAAGGATACTCTACTGAACATTTAAGAACACATCTTTCTTGCGGAAAGTAGCAAAACATAATATTCCCGAGATAGTTATAACAATAGCCCAGTATAGAAGACTGGGTATAATATCATCTGCATTGTTTAAGTAATATAAAAAGGAATGCTCAAATGGAAGGAACTGCTTTCCCCACTTAATATCTGATGATGTGTATATAAAGTAAATTACAAAGTTAAAAATAATAGTTAAAAAGGCTGAGAGGACTGGAGTTTTAGTTAGCAGCATAAGAAGCTTCATAAAAAGCCCGACAGCAATTAGTTCGATCTGCAAAAAAACAAGTTGCAATAGTAAGTTTTCTAAATGGTTTAGTTCATTGGAAACATCTAATATGGAAACGCCCAATAGCTCATTATATGTAACTTCAGTAATTTCAAATGCTGAAGAAACCGAAAATAAAAGGATTAATGAAGTAACCAAATAAGAGATTATAGGATAAATAATAGCTCCTAAAAGCAGCTTTATTGAAAAGCATCCTACCATATATGACTTTTTACCAAGCTGCTCCATTATAAAGCGGGATTCTTCATCTGGCTTTATAAGGTCGTATATTAGGAAAATGAACAATGGATAAATTGCTAAATACCTGTGCATATACGTTCCAAATACAAATAGTAATCCGTCACCCGAAGATACAAGCGGCCTAAAAGGTGAAATAACTGAAACACAATATAAAGCCAGCCCGCAAAACACAAGTGGTAGAATAAGTGTTCTAATATGAAGCTGCTTTATTCCAAAGCTTATTACTGCACTTCGTACTACAACCATCAAAACAGAGCCTTTCTATCGTGTACATAGTAATTCCAAACAAGCAATGCTGCAACTAATGCGGTAATTGAGAACGAGAGAATAACTCCTGTCGTGGTGAGCCCACCCAAATCAAACGGTGTAAGGAACATAACGGGCGTGAGAGGAGAGCAATTTAAAACACTCGTTAGTATAGTAAGTACCATATGAATCGCAAATGGTGTCAATACAACGATATATTTGTTCTTTATGTAAAGTGATATACCGAAACCAATTGAATAGTATGCAACAGCATAAAAAGCTGTGCTCGCTACAACCATAATAAAAAAAACTAGCTGGTGATTAGAATATAGTGCTTTCATCCAGTCGTATTGTATGTATTCAACGCTAAGGGCACGCGGTTCATTTAGCGGGTAGACAATGACACAAACTATCATAGTAAACACTAATATTGCTATTGCTATTATAGCTGCGGACAAAACACCCACAATATACATAGTTTTGAAATATTTGCTGTATTTCTCTCTTGAGATGATAAAATTGTAATATCCGCATTGCCGCTCTGAGATAAAATTCAAAAGAAATGGAGATATTAAAAGAGGCAGAATAATTCGATATAATCCTCCGCTCATGGTAAGGCAATAGGTGAAGGCCTCAATAGCAGATATTTCTTCAGGGTGGCCAGACGCATTAATGAAGTATATGGTATAATTATAGCTACTAATGCCGCTTATGATGCAAGTAAGCGAACCTACTATAATGCTCATAACCACAATGCGTGATTTTAACAATCGAAGTATTTCTAACCTTAGCATTTGATTCCTCCATTTATATTACAGAGCACCGAATATTTCGGTGCTCTGTGATTATTTCACATTGTGTCGTTGTCCGCGCTAAAGGCGAAGCTGATATGTACTGTGGTAAATTCAAGAACGTCGCTGCTCAGCTCGGCATAATAGTTATAATTTTTAACAGCTGATGTTGTTGCGTGTACAGTAGTGCCAGTATGGAGATTTCTTGCCCAATCAGATCGGGCTACGTATTCGCTATTAATTAGACGTGCGTCTATTCCCCATGCACCCGTTGCGGTATTTGAGTATGAATGGAATGAACAGAGACTATCAGTGGTCTGTTTTGTAACATAAATGGGGGAGCCCGCATCATCACGAGTGTTAACTGAAGCGTTCATGCCTGGTACTTGCATTGCAATCTGCCTAGACCAGGCAGCAGACCCTGTACAAGCAAGTGATACCGCAAGGACTACAACAAGCACTAAGCCAAACAATCTTTTTTTCATACTTACTCCTTTCCAACAGCACAATTGAAGATTTCGGTCTTTCTTATACGTTTGTAATAGGAAAGCAAAAACCCTTACAAACTTTGGAATGACCGAACATTATCTTGATTTTATATGTTTGCCATCACCTCTTTTTTATTTTTACCGGTAGCCCATCAATGTGACTAAGATGCTTATATTGTAATTGTTTTGCTTCAACTTTTCTACGTCTACAGCAGCAAACGACATTTTCCGTACGCGAATGGTAATAACACCTGGTGATTTTGCAAATACTGCAACTATAAAAGTGTTTCCTTGTTATACTTTGTTGGAGTGAGATAATCCGTCTGATAAAATTCAGGGGGTGACCAACTATAAGAAGTCAAGAGGAAATTGAAGAATTTTTATCTGGTCAAAAAGGGTGCACGAAACCAAGCCCTCTTCCGAGGACTTCAAAAACAAACTGGTTATGGATCAGCGAATGAGATCCGGGTTATAGGGCAGTTCTTTCGTCTGGAGAGTATAAATAACCCGCAAAAGTTTCTTGGCAACATGGGTCAGAGCGATGCGGTGTTCTTTACCCTCGGCGCGTTTCTTGGCGTAGTAGGCAGCAAATGTTGGCTCGTTATTAATTACCGTCTGAGCACAGTTCATAATGGCGTAGCGCAAATGAGAAGACCCGTGCTTTACCATTTTGCCCACGCTTTCCGAAATGCCGGATTGAAAATATCCAGGTTCCAGTCCGGCAAAGGAAAGCAACTTGGACGGACTGTCAAATTTGGAAAGATCCCCGAATTCAGAAAGGATAACGGCTGCAGAGGACACACCGATTCCAGGAATGGTCAGCATGGGTGGATCAAGCACGAGGACGCAGTCGTTTATCAGCTGCTCGACTTCCTCCACCTTGCTTTGCAATTGGTTGTAGATGTCGATGATGATCTCCATTTCCTGAAGCAGATAATCTCTGGTTGAACCGACTGTATTTCTGGCCAGAGTTTTGAGTTCTACAAAATCCACCATGGAGAATTTACCCCGAGAAAGGCGTCGCAGTGATTCATAGGACTTGGAATTCATGTTGGATATTTTCTCCGGTGAAGTGTAATGGGAAAGAATATACAACGCTGTTACTGATAATTTTCCTTTGAAAAAGGGCTTGAATTCAGGGAAGACCTTGTCTAGGACGTTAGTTAACTCCACCAATTGCTTGCTCCGCTGCCGAATCAGACTGTCTCGAAATCTTGTTAGTGACTTTAGCTTTTCGAGCGTGTAAAATGACGGTGGATAGGGCTTGTACTCTACCGTCATCAAATATTGGGCTATCATGAGAGCGCCTATGGAATCCGTCTTTGTTTTTCTGAGCGATTTGCTGCGAACAAATCGGTTGACCAGAAGCGAATTGAACTCCATGAAAAGAAGCCGTTGTTTTCGAGGAACAGCTTTAGGTTTTGCCCATAATGGCCGGTAGATTCAAGCCCTATCTTCTTTTCTCCCTCGAGGGCATCAAGCAGTTCCCTAAGCAAAGAAAATCCCTCGCGGTCATTCTGGAACGACCACGAGGGTGTGATGACATCGCCAAGTTCATCAATGATGGTGCAGTCGTGCTTGAATTTCGAAATGTCGATTCCTACAAAGTACAAATGGTTTCCTCCTCTTGTTTGTATTTTAGCACTGCTGTTTCCACAGAAGGCTTGTCCATGTATTCACGCAAATAAAACGTCAAGCGTTACCCAACTAATCACCAATTCAGACAAACCACTGCGGTCTGAGTCACCCCCAAACAGTCTGAGCTGTAATTCTATAGATACAAATCCGCAGTGCTTGTTCTGATTATAAAGCAGGTAGCTACTCCTGCAATATAACTTTTCGAGGAAAGGAGAAATAATTAAAACCACCCCTTTCGAGATGGTTTTAATTATACGTGATTCTATGCAGCTTGACCTAATATCAATGGGCGCACGAATAGCAGCGCGCAGAAAGCACCTCGGCTTATCTCAACGTCAGCTTGCCGAGCGACTAAACGTTTCAAATAATCATATTTCCAACATAGAACGCGGACGTGAAAATCCTGGATTGGATACTTTTATAGGCATCTGCAACGAACTAAAAGTTACTCCGGATTATCTTTTGCTGGGTACTTTACTGCCAAACAACGCGCCAGCGAACTTGATTGAAGGTTTGAAGCTATGCTCCGATTCTGATTTGGAGCTGATCGTACAGCTGGTCAGCTTTATGATTGAGAGAAACTCTGATAAGTGGAACCGTGACAACTATATATGAGTGTGATATAATGGCAAAGGCAACCAGAGGAGGTGCCTTTGCCATTATGCGTATTGCCTTTTGTGACGATGATTCGAGAATATTGAGCGAACTGCAGAAGTATGTGCGAGAGTTCTTCGAACAAATGGGTGTCACACAGCCAGAGTATTTTGTATATCACAGTGGCGACGAAATGCTTGAGAAATGTGAGGCTGTAGATATTGCTTTTTTAGATGTCGAGATGCCAGGGGTCAGCGGCCTTCATGTGGGTACGAAGCTGAAAAGAGACAATCCCCGAGTAAAACTGTTCATAGTCACGTCTTACGCTGACTATCTCGATGAAGCCATGCGTGTCCAGGTTTTTAGGTTTCTATCGAAACCCATAGATAAGAACCGGCTTTTCCGGAATCTCAAAGACGCTCTTTATCAATACAATGTTGACACGCACGAGATCCCGATTGCCACAAGCGAGGGCATTGTTGTTCTTCAAGCAGAAGATATTATTTGCGTGGAAAACTCGCAGAGAAAATGTCTGCTGTTCACGGCTAAAGGGACTATCCAAGCACAGTGCGGATTCGAGCAACTCAAGGAGAAGCTCGATCTACCATGCTTTTATGCTACATACAGAACATTTGTCGTTAATATGCGTTACGTACGTCAAATAACGAAGGACTCCGTTCTATTAGTATATAAGGATAAAAAGAAAGAGGCCTACTTGGCAAGGCGCAGGTACACAGACTTCAAGGACGCCTACCTTCTATATTTGGAGAGCATGAAATGAATGCATACAGAATTTGTTGTGCAATTGTTTTCGTGGCAGAAGCAATTATTGCATGGCAATACTTTAATCGTATCTTTTACGCAAGCAAAACCATAACTATTTCAGTAGTAGCTTTTTCAACATGCTATATCATTTTGTTTTTGGTTTCGCTGATTAATAATATTGCGGCAAATGCGGTTTCTTTTTTTGTAGGGAATCTAATTTTGGCGGTTTCATTGTATTCTTGTGCCTTTCGAGCTGCGTTATTACACTCGGCGTTTATTACTGTTGCTATGGTTATTGGAGAAATAATCCCCGCCATGGCCTCTAGTATTTTCCTCAATGATTATTCAGCATACACTCGGAACGTAACGGTATTAATTGCAATATCAGTTTCCAGCAAGCTTATTTATTTCCTGCTAACCCTTATTGCTTCCAGAGTATTTGATAAGGAAAAAGGGAAAGATCGTGGCCCATCTTCTCTAGTTATTGTATGCTTAATTCCGCTAGTATCAATTCTAATATCATTTTCGTTCACATACATCGGCGTTGCCTACAATATTGATAGTTTATCAGGTGTCCTCGTTACATTAAGTGTTATAGCTCTGCTGTTTATCAATATTATGGCTATATCAGTTTACAGCAAAATACAAGAGATAAACGAGGAGCGAATGGCGTTAAAAGTTAATGCCCTTAAAGAACAAGCAAACACAGAGTTTTATTCTATGCTCCAAACTCAATACGAAAACCAGCGCATTCTGATTCATGATATAAAGGCGCACCTTTCGACTATAGAAGAGCTGGCCAAAGAAAGTGATTCTTTGCGAGTTGAAAAGTATGTAGAACAATTACAAAGCTCAGAAGCGCTCGTTACACGAGTTACCTTCTGCCCTGAGCCGGTTCTAAATGCCATACTGATGCGATACAACGAGATGTGCCAGGAGCAAAAGGTTAAGTTCATGTGCGACATCCGTGCCAGTATTTCTTTCTTGGATGACACAAGCATAACGTCACTATTTGAAAACCTGCTGTCCAACGCTTTTGAGGCAGCATCTAAGATTACAGAGGGGTACATAGAGCTCTCGATTTCCAATCCGGGTGGCGCTGATACAAGTACGGTGGTTACCGTTGTAAATTCGTGCGATAAACAGCCAGGACGTAATATGAGCGGAGAACTAGAAACAACCAAGCACGACAAGGCATCTCACGGATATGGGATGAAGAGCATCGCTCGCGTCATAAGAAAATATGGAGGGTCTATGAAAGCATATTTTGATGAAACTACGAATGAATTTCATGTTGTGCTTTATTTTAACAACTGATTTACGAGAGATGTTATGAAGCATAGTATTGAAATCCTTTGAGCAATGAGGAAAAGCTGAAGGCTCCAGTGTCTGCGATTGAAATCGCGCGCACTGGAGCCTTTGTGTTTTCGTATACCGTTTTTATCCCTTTATCCCCCCTGCTTGCAAACCTGATACGAAGAAGCGCTGGCAGCAGATGAAGACTATCAGCACGGGGATGAGGCTGGCGACGCTCATGGCGAAGACATAGCCCCATTGAGTGAACTGGTGCTGACCAAAGAAGCCGGATATGGCGATCGGTAATGTGCGCTTGGCGTTATCGTTTATGACGGTCATGGCCCAGGTGAATTCCTCCCACGCGGTGAGGAAATTAAAGATACTCACGCTGGCGATCGCAGGGCGTGCGAGGGGTATTATGACCTTGAAGAACACGGTAAACACGCTGCCGCCGTCCATATAGACCGCCTCGTCATACTCGCGCGGTATGCCCTCGATGTATCCTTTTATCATAAAGGTGGAGAAGGGTATGACCCACGCGACGTAAAACGGCACCAGGCCAAAAAGTTTGTTTGTCAGGTCGAGATAGGTGGCAAGCTGGTACTGGGTGAGTATCAGGGTCGTGCCGGGGATTATCATGGTGCCTATGACCAGACCGAACAGCAGATTTCTTCCCCTGAACTTGAATCGCGCAAGGCAGAAGGCGAGCGCCGTAGCCACGAACGCGGCTATTATAACTGTCAGCAGGGTGACCGCTACGCTGTTGAGGAAGTTTATATAGAACTTCTCCTGCGTGAAAATGTATTGGTAGTTTTCAAGCGTCAGCTCATCAAGCGTCGGCAGGAAACGCGGCGGGAACTCATATAGCGCGCCGTTGGGCTTTAGAGAGGTGCTGACCATGTACACCATCGGCAGAACACTGACAGCACCGCCTATGAGCAACAGCAAATATTGCAGTGCCGTAGACGCGCTGCGCTTTGTAAGTTTGCGTCTCTTAGTCATTGTATCACCTCACGCTGCGTCGCGGTTGCGCATGGCTTTGAACTGTAGTATGGCGAGGAAGATAAGCGTCACAGCTACAATGAAGCTAAGCGCTGCGGCATAGCCAAACTCACCCGAGTTGAACGCCTTGCTGTACATCCATGTCAGTATGACTTCCGTCTCGTGCATGGGTTTGCCGTCGGTTATCATCTTTATAGAAGTGAAAACGTTGAAGCCGCCAATAGTCAGCATGACGAGGGCAAAAAGTATTGTGGGCTTGATGCTCGGCAGCGTTATATAGAAGAACTTCGTGAACGCACCGCAGCCGTCCATCTCCGCGGACTCGTACAGCTCCTGCGGCACGCTTTGCAGCGCTGCCAAAAACACCACCAGATTCCACCCTACGCCCTTCCATATGCCGAGCAGCATCGCAACCGTCATACCACCCCAGCGCGTATCCAGCCAACGTATATTGCTCTCCGTGAGATGCAGCACGTTGGTCAGCAGGTAGTTGAGCATGCCCTCCGTGTTGAAGATGTACCTGAACACCAGAGAGACGATAACCCACGAGGTTATGACGGGCAGATAGTATATGACCCTGAATGTCACTCGGAAGCGGGGGATGGAATT
>ENA-OOWK01001149-OOWK01001149.1-human-gut-metagenome-genome-assembly--contig:-NODE-1149-length-14163-cov-6.081798_pt1 | contig 14163 bp, 14 predicted proteins | sample MGYA00241405_ERZ501317 | MGnify/ENA primary metagenome ERZ501317 (study PRJEB25962, sample SAMEA1972440) | human gut metagenome | biome: human gut; feature: human-associated habitat; material: faeces... | reverse complement strand
GAAGTTCAGCTCTTTCTGGTTGCGTTCATCGGTTGCGTCGCTTTCGGGAGATACATAGCTTCCTTTGAAATATGGTTTGGCAGATGGTGCAGACGGGGCAGGGGAAACAGGACGGTGTTCCGGAACAACGGGGGCAGAGGGTGAGGCTGCTGCCATAGGAGCTTCCCGGTTCCTGTCCTGTTGGGGAACGAAATTATCTGTTACTTTTGCTATATGGGTTGCTTTGTCCGGAATGGGGATATTTTCACTTTGTACTTTCTCTCCGTTGCCGTTGATGACTTCCTTCTTGAGGTTCAATGTGGCGAACTGTACCCAGTCGGCTGCCGGGAGGGAAGCACGGTAGTGGATAGTCTGATCGCTGTCTGTCAAGGGGATAGCGGTAAATACGGGAGTTACATTCGCTTTGCCTCTTCGTTTGTTGAGCGCCAGGGTGCGGCGGTATAGCCGATGTGCACGTTCTCCGTTGAGCAGAATTTGAGGTAATTCTGCAGTGTGGGTTCCGTCTGTGAGGACAGGGGTGAGACGGATATGGCTTTTGGTGTCCATCTGGGGAACATTGAGAGTCATTTTCATGGACACTATGGCAGAGTCCTGTCCGAGAGTAACGGAGGGAGGCAGGATATCAAGTTTCAGGTTTTGTGCAGTGGCAAAGGTGCCGCATAATAAAAGACTGAATAGTATGTTTGTCTTGAGTTTCATGACTGATAGGGTATATTTGCTTTTATATTTATTGAATGAAATAAATGAATGATATGCCTAGCTGGGTAGGTCCGACATAGTTGGAGTGGGATTTCTTAATAAGTGCGTCTCCTTTGGCGGGACCGTATTTATCATAGGTGAGATGGGCGTATCCGACAGATATGCTTGCTTCAAGACTCCAGAATGTGCTGAGCAACCATTGGTGTCCATAGGTAATGCCGCAACCTATCAGATTACCCTGATAACGGTTGTTCTTTACTGTTGTAAAAGGAGTGGTTCCACCGAAATTGTATTGGGCGAAATGGGCTTGCACCCCGAAAAAACTTCCTATGAATGTTTCATTGAGCCACCAACGATATTCGGGCTGGATCAGAATATGTTTCATTTTTTTGTTTTCTCCCAGATTCCAGGGATTATAGTTGACGCTCAGATTGAATGAATGGGTGTCATCACACCTTATTTCTCCTCCCAGGTTGAAAGTGCCGGTAAGGTCATAAAGAACATTGCTTTTTACAGCGATACTTTGAGCCGAGGCTATACGCGGAGTTATAACTGCTAGCATGATTGCTATTATAAATAAGTAAGAATGTCGCATTGTCAATATTTTTGTTTTGTTTTTTTTCTGTTACTTTAGAAGTAACGGAAGGGAAGGAGGGAGGGAAAAAAACATGAAAACAGCAGTAAAATAAAGATTTAGTGGCTGTTAGAGAAGATAAAAGACTGGGAATGTAGCTTAACTCATATTGACGATCAGAGTATGGGCAGGGAGGGCTATATGCGGAATAAAAAAATTTTTTGAAATAAAAACGAAAAAAAAGTGTAGAAATCTTGCACTGTATCTAAAGTTTGTATACTTTTGCTTCCAAAATCTGTTCCGTTACTTCTAAAGTAACAGTCTTGTAATTTACTGTTTTATAATGTAATGTGAAGTTTTAAAATTGATTATATAGAAATGTTAATGTGATTAATTATTACTTTATTTGCTTTGTCTAATTCATCGTTTTTAAAACTTTTCAAATAGGTTTCGGTCACCTTTGTGGAGGAGTGCCCTAGGGCATCACAAATCAATTGTTCCGAAAAGTGGCAGTATTTAGCCAAAGTGGCCCAAGTGTGGCGGCTGGTGTAGGAACTGACATTGAGTTTGATTCCGCAGTATACCGCCAGTTGTTTCAGGTCATAGTTCAGTTTCCGCAAGGCATGTTGGTATTCTGCATATTCTTCTTCGCTTTTCCGGTTTCCACTGAGAATGGGAAGCAGGTAGGGGGAGTTGGAATCTGTATTTTGATACCGTTTGATAAGGTTCATGGCAGCGGGAGGAATCTCTACGGTGAGCAGGGTTCCTGTTTTGTGGCGGCGGTAGGAGATAACGGAATCTTGCAGGTCTGTTTTGCGCAGGTGTGCCAGATCCACAAAGGGCATCCCGCGTAACAGGAACATTAGGGTAATCCATGCCCGGCTCTCTTCCATACTTTGCGGCAAGGGGCGTGGAAGGGAGGCACTTAATAATTTGCTCATGTCTTTGGCATCGAGGGCGCGTTTGGTATTGGCTTTTACACCAGTATATACGTGACGGAAAAGACGGGGCTTTTCTTCTGTCAGACCATCGTCCACGGCTTTGTTGTAGATGCTTCGCAAGGTACGCATATAAGTGGAAACAGTGTTCCAGGTGCATCCCTTGTTACGCAGGTGGTTCTCAAATTGTTTCAGGTATGAACGTTCCATCTGGTTGAACCGGATGGTGTCGGTCTTGCAGAAGAGCATGAAGGCGTTCAATGTGCTTTGGTAGATGTGGGCGGTACTGAAACGCTCTTCTTCTTTTAGCGACCGGATAAGTTGTTCCATAAATAGGGTCAGGTTAGATTTTTCTTTCATTGTTCTTTCATTTTTAAAATTTAGATACTGTATATTTCTCAGTTTAAATGCGCATTCTCTGAGTTAATCTTAAAAGTCCGGATGAGTTTATTTGTTCATCGTTTTATTTCTTTTTGTGATAGCTTGTGCTTTTTCCTCGCTTTTTGACGATTGGCGGAGGTCTTGTGAGTACGTCTTGTTGTTTTTTTCGTCTAACTGTAAATAATTTATATGAAAAGAATGAAAAATATCAGGCTAGGAACACTTGTCGCATGTATGTGCGTGTTATGGGGGTGCGAGAAACCCAATGTGAATATTGTGATGCCGCAGGAAGCGTCGAACCGGGTGCTGTTTGCTGGAGAACATTTGAAAAAAGCGCTGGAAGATGCGGGGTATTCGTCTGTTATGTTGTCGGATACTGCCGGTATAGATAAAGATGAGGTCTGCATCCGTCTGGAACAGGCTACTGATACAGCCGGACTGAAAAAGGAGGGATTTACCATTTCTACCCGTGGAAACATGACTACAGTGACAGGAAACGACGGAAACGGTGTGATTTACGGCTGTCGTGAATTGATAGATCATGTAGGACAATACAAGGATTTGAAGTTTCCGGCACAACTGACGGATGCTCCCGAAATGGTGCTTCGCGGAGGTTGTGTAGGGATTCAGAAAATGGAATACCTGCCCGGAAGAGGGGTGTATGAGTATCCCTATACGCCGGAGAGCTTCCCTTGGTTTTATGATAAGGAACAATGGATAAAATATCTGGATATGCTGGTGGAAAACCGTATGAATTCCTTGTATCTGTGGAACGGGCATCCGTTTGCTTCCTTGGTGAAGCTGGAAGAGTATCCTTTTGCCGTAGAAGTGGATGAGGAAACTTTCAAGAAAAATGAGGAAATGTTCTCGTTTCTGACTGCCGAAGCGGACAAGAGAGGTATCTTTGTGATCCAGATGTTTTATAATATATTGTTAAGCAAGCCTTTTGCCGAGCATTACGGGTTGAAAACACAGGATCGTAACCGTCCTATTACTCCGCTGATCAGTGATTATACACGTAAGTCGGTGGCCGCGTTTATAGAAAAATATCCCAATGTGGGTTTGCTGGTATGCTTGGGGGAAGCGATGGATACCTACGAGGATGATGTGGAGTGGTTTACCAAAACCATTATTCCGGGAGTGAAGGACGGGTTGAAGGCACTGGGGCGTACGGATGAGCCGCCCATCTTGCTGCGTGCGCACGATACGGACTGCAAGATGGTGATGGATGCCGCGCTGCCGTTATACAAGAACCTCTATACCATGCATAAATACAATGGTGAGTCACTGACTACTTACGAACCGCGAGGTCCTTGGTCCAAGATACATTCGGATCTGAGTGCTTTGAGAAGTATTCATATCAGTAATGTGCATATTCTGGCAAACTTGGAACCGTGGCGTTGGGGATCTCCCGACTTTGTACAGAAAGCGGTGAATGCCATGCACAATGTACATGGAGCAAATGCCCTGCATCTGTATCCGCAGGCTTCTTATTGGGACTGGCCGTACACGGCTGATAAGTTGCCGGATGGCAAACGGGAGTATCAGCTGGACCGTGACTGGATATGGTACAAAACCTGGGGACGCTATGCATGGAACTGTCATCGGGACCGTTCATCTGAAGTGGAATATTGGGACAAGCAGTTGGGTGATTATTATGGTACGACTTCTGCCGAAGCCGGAGATATTCTGGAGGCATACGAGCAGAGTGGAGAGATTGCTCCGAAGTTGCTCCGTCGTTTCGGCATCACGGAAGGGAACCGGCAGACTTTGTTGCTGGGTATGTTTATGAGTCAGTTGGTGAATCCTTATAAATATACTATCTATCCGGGATTTTATGAGAGTTGCGGGCCGGAAGGTGAGAAGCTGATAGAATATGTGGAGAAAGAATGGAAAAAACAGCCACATGTGGGCGAATTGCCGTTGGATATTGTGGCGCAGGTGGTGGAACACGGTGACAAGGCGGTGGCGGCCATTGACAAGGCTGCCGCAGCGGTGACTCGTAATAAAGAGGAGTTCGGACGTTTGCAGAATGACATGCATTGCTATCGTGAATTTGCATACGCGTTTAACCTGAAAGTGAAAGCTGCGCAGCGTGTCTTGAACTATCAGTGGGGAAAGGATCTGAACGAACTGGATGCCGCTATTCCATTGATGGAACAAAGTCTGGATCATTACCGCAAGCTGGTGGCATTGACGGATAGTACTTATTATTATGCCAACAGTATGCAGACCGCGCAACGCCGTATTCCTATCGGTGGTGACGGTGGCAAGAACAAGACCTGGAAAGAGATGCTGGTGCATTATGAAAATGAACTGGCTAATTTCAAGGCGAACTTGCAGTTGCTGAAAGATAAGGCGGCAGGTAAGGTGACGGAAAGTGCAGCTGAGATAAAACCTTTGTCTGCCGCAAATGTGAAGATTCTGAACGGACTGACTCCGGTGAAACTGGCGACGGGGGCAAACCTGTTCTCCAATGTACCGGGCAAGGTGGATGCGCTGGCCGCCGAGCTGGAAGGGCTGACTGCTTATAGAATGAACGGGGATGTGCAGCGCAAGGAAGGTACGACAATAGAGTTTGAAGCGGCTGCTCCGGTGAACTTGTTGGTAGGTTATTTCCGTGATGACCAGAAGAAGTATGCGAAAGCTCCGAAACTGGAAACGGACGCTTCTGCCAATGATTACGGTCAGGCGGAACCGAAACTGACCAATGCCATACGCATAGCGGGTATGCCGCTGGCGAATGTACATGCTTATCATTTTGGGGCTGGAAAGTATACCTTGTTGCTGCCGAAAGGATATACGATGGTGTTGGGATTTACAGACGCGCAGGTAACTCCGCGTAATGCGGGACTGGCCGGTGCGGAGGAAACGATGGACTGGATGTTCTATTAGTAGCCGTAGTTCCAGAGGCTGGAATCGTAGTATAGCGTAAAATTTTCAAGTATATCTTGAGAATTTTTTCGTAATTATGGACGACTTTTATAACCTCTTTATTTATAAGAGGTTTGAGAGAAAGGTTAAAATAGAGGTAACGAATTGGCAACCGTGTTTATTTCTGCGCTTTGCTGTGAGTTGCTGTCAATGCCTCTCGTCTTGATACAAAAGTAATAATAAAAATCGAATGTTAATCTGATTCCTAATAAAATTTTTGTCTTCTATTCAACATCTAAAATACTCAAAACTCATTTGACAAAATTTTAGTTCTGAATTGATGCTTAGTATTCGCGGTCATTTTGTATAATGGCATATCTTCAGGATACACAGTTATTCTTCTCTGAGAGTTTACATCTATACAGAATTTCTTCATTGATTCTTCATAAGACTCAATCTGCCGTTTTGCATCTATAATAAATGTATCTTCCAATTCTAAATTATCACATATTAAATGTTCTAACTCTATCTTCATAAGATCTATAAAAAGATTCTGTCGTGAATAAATATTGGAAAGCCCTTAAGTCGTACATAATCAGACATGGTCTCGTAGTAATCGCGAATCTTTATCCGTAACTCAATATTTTCGCTATAATCTTCTATCTTTAATTTCAATTCTTTAAGAGCTTCTATATTAATTGGTCTACCATGAGACCTCCAATCATTATTATCACTTAAATGCTCTGCAATTTTTGCGGCACGTTCTTTCTTCTCTTCAATTGTTACATCCGTTCCATTACTATGTTTTGTCCAATTCTTGAATTTGTATTTAACCAGCCATTTTTTTAATAAGTCAATAGTTAAATCTCGTGCTTGCTCAAAACTACGAAGTTCGGCTAAATCAAAGTCTTTTAATATTGCAAATTCCACATTTGTAAGAGTCCCAAGTTTGGCCTTCTCAATGTATTCATTAACTTTATCCAAATACCCTAATGCGGCCACCCATTTGCCTTCTTTATTTTGAACTTGAGGGTCTATTGGACCTAATACCGAAAAATAATCCATAAAAATACTATCACCACTCATACAAAATATAGTACCTGCACTATACGCATAATCAGGCACTATGAAATTTACTTCTGAATAGTGATGCCTGATTATATTAACATAACGTTCTACTGTAATTGCACTGCCGCCTGTTGTAGTTAGTAGTATATAAAGAGTATTATGGTGATTTGCACTTTGGGCAAGCTCTTCTACTAATTTTAAAAATACATTTTCATTCAAATTCCCTATTGGGCCATAATATACCAAAACATCTGCATCAAGATACTTTTCCAAGATTTCCAACTTGGAATTGAGCAAAAGTCTTAAGTTATTTTCTAATTGAGATTCCATAAAATTGTCATTGATATTGTGAGGTAAAATCAATCTGAATTCTACGTTGAAAAGCAGGAGCATACTGAGCTTTTAATAACCAATATGATGCAAATATGGGTTTTACGCTAAATTCTTCCGCCAATGAATTAGCAGACATGAACTGTCCCATACGTTTGCGATCAAACACTGCCTTCCGCAAGCCATCTCCATGAAAAAGGTATTCATTAGCGAATTTATTGGCTTCTTTTTCTCGCTTGTTTTGCTTGGTTTTCGATTCGTTTATCTCGCCTTCGTAAATCTCAACATTCTTATGTTTGATAGCATGCCCTAATTCATGGAAGAGAGTAAACCAACAAGATATAAGGTCGTGTCCACGATCCGATATCTGAATGAGAGGTTTATTTTCAATCCAACGTATTGCTCCGTAAACGGTTTTAGGCAGAGAGGGGACAAAAACCAGACCTATACCAAAGCGTGAAAATATTGATGGTAGAGATTTAAAATACTCAACATCTTCAATATGAGCCATCCATTCTCTTGATTCAATCCAATTCATTAATTCCATTTCGTTATAATCAGGAAGATTGAGTGCGTTAAAATCAAGCTCACCACGACGCAGCCAAGCATGCAGATTGATTGAGTCAACTTCAATTTTATTTTGGGAACGGAATAGTGCAGCTTTTTTTTCTGAAGTTTCAAAAATCTCCGTATCGGAATCTACACCAAAGAAATCCAAAATATCATCAAGAATATCATATCCTTCCGTAAATTCACCACGCAGCAAAGGTAATACCTTTTTTAGCTTAGTATATGTTTTCTTTGCCTGATTATAATTAGCCATATACCGTGGTTTTTCTTCTAAATATTCTTTCTGAAAATTAATCAGATATTCACACACATTAGAATCGCTCAATATTTCAGCAGCTTTCCTTAATGCTTTATTTGATAGTTTTTCCTTACTCCTTAAATCCTTAATGCCGATAAGTTCTTCGAAATTCTTAATGCCGCGAGCCTCGAATATATCAGCAAGTTCCCCTCCGACTGTATTGCGCAATGTCAAAGGGTTTAATACAGGTATTTTTTCAAGTGCAGCCATTTTTATATATTGTTATAATCGTGATTGTTTACAGCAATAACATATATTGTCATTATTGAGTTGAAATCTCCTTGCCAATCTTGTGTTAATAATAAATTCTTTTCTTCATCTGTAATATGATTAAAGAATTTTCTTGGCCCTCGTCCAACACGAACTTTCAAAATTAAGGGGTCTTTTTTAGCGCACCCTTGTTTTATCTCTATTCGGTTATCTGTTTGACCAAACATTGCATTATAGGCCCCAGCTGAAACATATCTCCTTAATCGGTCATGCAACTTTTTTGCCGGTTCCATCAGATTAGCTCCAAAAGTCTTTGAAAATGCTCTTGATGCATTACGATTATCGGGATTTAATACAAAATCTCGATAACATTTAACTTCTTTGGAACTACCGTATTCAATGTTCATTTCTACTCTAACTTCTTTTTCAATGTGCAAAGATACAATTTCTCTTTTAGAAACTCATCCATTACCAAATAAAATTTTGTATCTTTGCAACCGTTAAACAAAAATGACGTGTGCATGAATCGGATAAAACAGGAATTGGAAGCCAAAGGGATTAGTCAAACAGAATTGGCAAATAGGCTTGGAAAGACTTTTAACATGGTCAATCTATACGCCACAAACAAAGTGCAACCTCCTGTTCCTGTTTTATATCGAATTGCAGACATTCTGAATATTGATGTGCGAGATTTACTCGTATCTAACAAAACCAAAGTGTAATCACTATATGGCGAAAAAAGAGGTTAAAACAGACCTTTGGGTTTATGAACTGTTGCAAGAAGCAGACATTCATTTAACGCCACAAGGATGTGATATAATAGAAATAGACGAGGCTTTAAAGACAGCTTCAAAATCAAATACAGGAAACGCTGGCTATCCCGAGTATTGTGGGGTGGTTAAAGATTTCATTCTTGTAGTTGAGGATAAGGCTTCGCTTGACAAGCATTTATACAAGGATGAGAAAGAACTTATTGCACAGGATGTCAAGGCGGTAAGAAATTATGCAGTAAACGGTGCATTGTTTTATGCAAGACATTTGGCAGCAAAAACTTCCTACAACAAAGTGTTGGCAATTGGAGTATCAGGAAATGAAAAACGCCATCGAATTACGCCTGTTTTCGTAAATGAGCGGGATGATTACCAAGAGTTAGCCGATGTAGAGACATTCATATCATTTAACGAGAGTAATATTGACGAATTTTATTTAAAGGAGATACTTCATGAAGAAACGGATGTGGAGAAGACCACGGCTGAGATATTGAAAGATGCAGCTGAACTTCATGAGTATTTACGCACATATGGACAACTTACAACAGAGCAGAAACCGCTGGTGGTTTCTGGTATTATGTTGGCGTTGCGTGAGATAGATTACAAAACATTCTCTATTGATTCTCTTATCGGTGATACCGTAGTTACTGACGGGCAAAAAATTTATGATGCGATAAAAAGCAACCTACAACGCGCAAATGTAACACCCGATACAAAAAGAGAAAAACTTCTTAGTCAATTTTCTGTAATTAAGGACACTCCAAAAATCAATGAGATAGAAGAAAGATTAGGAAAGACGCCACTGAAACATTATACGGAGTTCTTGAATAAAAGTATTTTTCAAAATATCAAGTACCATAATTCAGCGGAAGATTATCTTGGACGATTTTATGGAGAATTTATGTCTTATTCAGGCGGTGATGGACAGACTTTAGGTATAGTTCTCACACCGAAGCATATTACAGAGTTGTTCTGTGATTTGGCTCAACTTAAACCAACAGACAAGGTTATTGACCCTTGTTGTGGCACGGCAGGTTTCCTAATCGCTGCTATGCACAAAATGGTCAAGATGACCGATAATGACAGTCAACGCCGAAGCATAAAGCGCGACCAATTATTTGGTATAGAACAGCAGCCGTATATGTTTACTATTGCTACTACTAATATGATATTACGTGGTGATGGGAAAAGTAACTTGCACAATTTGGACTTTTTAAAACAAAATCCGAATCAAATCCAATTGAAGGGTTGCACAGTCGGTATGATGAATCCACCTTATTCTCAGGGAACCAAGCAAGATCCCTCCCAATATGAGATAAGTTTCACCGAACATCTGCTGAATTCTCTCGCTGAAGGTGCAAGGGCTATAGTAATTATACCGCAATCTTCTGTTACAGGTAAGAGTAAAGAGGAGCAGAATATCAAGAATAATATACTCAAAAAACATACTTTGGAGGGCGTTATCACTCTCAATAAGAACACGTTCTATGGAGTAGGTACAAACCCATGTATAGCAGTGTTTACGGCTGGAATACCTCATGCAAAGAACCACCTTTGTAAATTCATAAACTTTGAAGATGATGGTTATGTGGTTAGCAAACACATAGGTTTAGAAGAGACCGCAAGTGCCAAAGACAAGCGACAGCATTTACTTGATGTGTGGTTTGGACGAATTGAGGCAGAAACAAAATTCTGTGTAACAACGACAATTGAAGCGGAAGATGAATGGCTTCATGCGTTCTATTACTTCAATGATGAAATACCATCAGAAAAGGACTTTGAGAACACGATGGCTGATTATCTGACATTTGAGTTCAACATGATAACTCATGGCAGAGGGTATTTGTTTGAAAACACAATAAACGGAAGAGAAAATGAATAATCTTTCTTTAGAATCTCGATGTTGGAATGCATTCTTCATAGAAGATGTCGCTGAAATAGTTTCAGGACGAGACATTTACGAGAAAGAACGTTGGGATGGACTCGTGCCATACATTACTGCCACAGCGAATAACAATGGTATTGGCTATTTTGTTGCAAACAACAATGATACGCTTGAACGTGGCTGTCTCTCAGTTAATAGAAATGGGTCGGTAGGTTATTGCTTTTATCATCCGTATGAGGCTTTATACGGTAATGATACTCGCAAATTGCGTCTTAAAAGGAATAACAGATATGTTGCTCTATTCATTTCCTTGTGCATAACCAAACAACGAGAGAAATATGGATATGGCTATAAAATGGGTACGGGACGTTTGAAACGACAACGAATACTGCTCCCTGTAGATGCCAGCGATAATCCTGACTGGGCTTTTATGGAAGCCTATATGAAGCAAAAAGAGAAACAGATATTAAAACCAACAATAGAAAGATTATGCAAACAACTGATAACCAACGATATACTGGGGGGGGTAAAACGCTATACTCCAATTGGAAAGAATTTGTTTTTGGTGAAGAATTTTCTATTCAATCCACCAATAGCGGCATAGACAAAAACAAGCTCAATCAAAAAGATGGCGTTATTCCGTATATTACTCGGTCTGACCTAAATAACGGAATGGATATGTTTGTAACAGAACAATCCTTACGATATAAAGTTGATGAGGGTAACGTGATAACTATCGGTTTAGATACACAAACTGTATTTTATCAACCTACTTCTTTTTATACAGGGCAGAACATACAAATTATCAGACACGCAAAGCTGGATAGATATAATGCGATGTTTTTGATTGTTGCAATAAAAAAACTCGTGGAAAAGTTCAGTTGGGGTAGCTATGGAGCAACACTTACAAGATTAAGGAAGAGTCGTGTATATTTACCAGCTACTGATAATGGAGAGATTGATTTTGCTTTCATGTCTTCTTTCATGAAAGAGGTTGAGCATAATATACTCAACACTACGCTTAAAGTCTTCAAGGACAGGATAAGTATTAATAAATCTAAAATGGGGGGGGGTAAAATGGAAGAACTTCCTCTTGTGTGAATTGTTTCCCACTCTCGTTGCAGGAAAGTCCAAAGGACTCAATCATATTGAAAAATCAGACAACGGAATTAGCTATCTTGGTGCAACCAATCAGAATAATGGAGTGCTGTGTTTTGTAAACAGGGATGAAAAAACAATACAAACGGGTAACTGCATCGCCTTTATTCGTAATGGCGAGGGGTCAATGGGTTATTCTGTGTACAAAGCAGAAGATTTTATTGCTACATCTGATATGACATTAGGCTATAACAAGCATCTCAATAAGTATATAGGAACATTCATAACAACCATTGCAGATCGTGTGCGAGGAAAATATAATTTTGGATATAAACGAAGTGCAAATCGTCTATCCAAAGAAATTATCACACTTCCTGTTGATAATAACGGATTTCCCGACTGGAAATATATGGAGAACTATATGCGAAATATCGAAAGCAAGCAAATACTGTCATATTTAAAAATGATACGGAATGGCTTTTCTCAAATTTAGAGATTGGTATTCCGTATCAAGACGTTAAACACATTACAATCTCATTCCCCGTTTGCGTTTCTTTTTCCTGCGAAGCATCTCTGCCATTTCCTGATTGGCTTCCGCATCAGCGGCGTTGTAAGACGATCCGTTGCCATTCAGTAATCCCAACGAACCGTTGAATAATTCATTGCGTGCTGAACCGGACGGTGCGTTTGGCGTGGCAACATCATGTACTTTGGCTGTCATTCCCATACGTTCATTATATCTGTTGCGCTGCAAGACTGCGTCAATCTTGGTATAGCTGAAACATCTGTCCACTTTGGAGCCGTTGAAACGGTAGCCGTTCTTTGTGAATACAACGCCCTGCACCTCGTTTGTCTGTCTCTTGTGTTTGAAACTGACTTCCACGCCCTGCCGTTTCAAATTGGCAACAAGCACGTTCCAGTTACCGCACCTGCCTACCTCTTTTTTGAGAATGTCGTATAGTTCATACTTTGTCCTGTCCGGCTCTTTCAGGCGGTTACGCTTGACGTTATCTTTACTGCCAGCTATATACAGCCCATATTTCATGGTTAGCTCCTTGCAAATACGGGTGCTGCGCAGCCGCTCGTGCCTGTCAGAAATAGTGTTGCCGTTGTTGTCAATGCGGTTGAAGGCGATATGCACGTGTGGATGTTCCTTGTCGAAATGTCGGGCAATGAAGAACTGCGTGTCCCGAATGCCCATTCTTTCCATATATTCAAGTGCGATACCTGCCATTACGCGGTTGGTCAGTCGTGGCTCGTCCTCTTTGGAGAAGCTGAGGGCGATATGTCCGACAGGCTTCGTAACCTTGTTGTTCATCTGTGACTGCGCATTGAAACTCATGGCGATGGTTTCCTTGTTTTCCATGAACAAGCCGTCGTATGTCACCACCTGCGTCCCCTTGCCTTTGTCAAGGATGTAATCCACCACACCCTTGAAGTCGCTTCCCTTTACGATTTTCGCCATCATATCCCTATCTTGTTTAGAAGTTCATAAATCCTTGCTACCGCTACTTTGCAATCCCAACGGGCTTCCGAGAATCCTCCGGCGTTCGCATTATGTGCAAGCTGGTTGAGATTGTTCGCCATGCCGCAAAGCTGGCGCACATAATCGGAGTGCTCTTTCGACAACCGTTCTTGCACATATCCGTTTCGGAAACATTCCCTCATGTACTCGCTTGGCGATATGCCCGCCTCATACGCCCGTGTCAGCAGACGGAAGTAGTCGGCTGCCGCCATCTTCACACCGATGCGATAGCTCAGTTTTTCTGCCGTCTCCTTTTTCGGGCGACCGCCCTTGTTACGTCCCTTATGTTCCATATTCCTGTTTTCAATGCTGTTACTGTTTATACTGTATAGACCAACGGGATGTCACTTTCCGAGATTTGGAAAGTGAGTAGTAAGCGGTTTCGGTACACCCGAAACACAAACTTGCTATCTCCCCAATTCCATCGGATGAATTTCGGGCAGCTCCCGTTTTTCTCTTCTGGGATGTCATAATCCAAATCCTTTTTTCTTGGGTTTTACTATGGTTCTTGGCGATGGATTAACGGCTAATTCCTGCCGTTTTCCGCACAGGTAATCGTTCAGGTCTTTGTGTCCGTTGTAGTTGTTGGAAAAGTCTCGGATGCGTCCGACAAACTCTTTTTCCAGTTCCCAATATGCTTTCCGTCCTGCCACGTCATTGTCAAGTAGGCAGTGGATGCGCTCGTATCCATGCAGCACGTCTATGGCTTTGGAAACATTGGAAACCGAATTGAGAATGACGTAATCCTGCCCGTCAAGGCTGGGCATGGCCGGGCAGTTCTTCATCCGCAACGTGAGGAATGAAAGGTAGTCCGTCATGCCCTCGAACACGAGGCATTTCTCTCTCGGCTCACCCGTCCGCTGGATATGGCTGATGTCCTTCGGTGCGATGCAGCCCTTGAAGAAACGGTTGCGCACTTCATATCCTCCCGCCACGTTCGGGA
>ENA-OOWK01001140-OOWK01001140.1-human-gut-metagenome-genome-assembly--contig:-NODE-1140-length-14279-cov-7.267646_pt1 | contig 14279 bp, 16 predicted proteins | sample MGYA00241405_ERZ501317 | MGnify/ENA primary metagenome ERZ501317 (study PRJEB25962, sample SAMEA1972440) | human gut metagenome | biome: human gut; feature: human-associated habitat; material: faeces... | reverse complement strand
GTGCCGAAAACGGAAAATTCATGGGGCCCTCCCCCGCCTATGGCTACCGGCGCGACCCGCTGGATAAGCACCATCTGGTGATTGACGAGGAAACCGCGCCGGTAGTGCGCCGTATCTTTGAAATGCGGGCATCAGGCATGGGATTTCACGCCATCGCGGTGGCGCTCAATGAAGAAGGGATTCAGCCGCCCGGTGTGCTGTACTACCAGCGCAAGGGCCAGAGCGACCCCCGCAGGGTCAACCACAAATGGGCTGACCAGACGGTAAAAAACATGGTCCGCAACGAGGTCTACATCGGGAACATGGTACAGGGCAAAAGCGGCACACTCTCCTATAAATCCCGCAAGCTCGTCAATAAATCGGAGGACGAGTGGATTCGGGTGGAGGGGACCCACGAGGCCATTATTTCGCGGGAACTGTGGGATACCGTAGCCAGTATCGGCAAAAAGAAGGTGCGGAAAAGCGCCCCGTCCGATGGCTGCAAGAGCATCTTCACCGGACTTGTGTACTGCGCCGACTGCGGTTTCAAAATGCGGAACCACATCGAAAAATTCACCTATAAGGATGGCAGGCCGGGACGGTACAGCTCTTTCATCTGCGGCAACTACTCCCGCAGCGGAAGGGGCGCGTGTACCATCCACACCATCTATGAAACGGTGCTGACCCAGCTGGTATTGGAGGACATCCGGGAAAAGGCCCGCTTTGCGGAATATGACCCGGACCGGCTGATGGGCGAGATTCTCCGGCTGAAGGAGAAGGAATCCCACACCCGGCTTTTCTCCTATGAGCAGGAATTAAAATCCTCCTTAGCCCGTATTTCCGATTTGGAGCGCCTGATGCAGAATCTCTACGAGGACAAATGCACCGGCTCCATCCCGCAGACGGTATTTCAGACCCTGATGCAGAAATATGAAGCGGAACGGGCAGAAAAGGCGGAGGCAGTCCCGGAACTGGAAAGGAAAGTCCGGGCGCACCTGGAAAACCAGGTGGATACCGACCGCTGGCTGGAAATTATCCGGCGCTATACCGAAATCTCGGAACTGGACGAAACCATTCTCTTTGAACTGGTAGACCGGATCGAGGTTGGCGATACCCAGAAGGTCAACGGGCAGCGGATTTGTGAGGTCAAGGTCTACTACCGCTATGTCGGGAATGTGGACGGGGCGCTGGCACAGGAAAGGGGGCAGGATTATGGCGAAGCAATATAAAGTCGGTATCTACTGCCGCCTGAGTGTGGATGACGCCTCCAATTCCGCAAAAGCGAAGGGCTATATCCCCAGCGATGAATCGGTGAGCATTGAGAACCAATATGAAATCCTCTCCAAATTCGTCATGCTCAACGGCTGGATCGAGGTCAAGACCTATCAGGACGATGGGTACAGCGGCGGCAATTTTCAGCGGCCCGGATTTTTGGAAATGCTGGAGGACGCAAGGCATGGCCTGATTAACCTGATTCTGGTAAAGGACCTTTCCCGTTTAGGCAGGGATTTTGTGGAGGTGGGTCGTTATACGGATGTCATTTTCCCGTCCCTCGGATGCCGGTTCGTATCGGTTCTGGACTGCCTGGACAGCGAGGGGGACAACACCGATATGCTGCACTTCCGCAGTCTGATGAATGACTACCATCTCAAGGACCTGTCCAGCAAGGTCAAGTCGGTGCTTCATGCCAAGAAGAAAAGCGGCCAGTATCTTGCCGCCTACGCTCCCTACGGATACCGCAAGAGCGAGGAGGACAGACACAAGCTGGTCATTGACGGGGAATCCGCCGCTGTTGTGCGGCAGATATTCCAGATGCGTCAGTCCGGCATGGCCTATGGGAAAATCGCCGCCGCCCTGAATGAGAAAGGGATTCTCCCTCCCCGCTGGTACTGGGCGGTCCATTACGGAAATGGCAGCTGCAAGTATTCCCGGCTGTGGGCTTACGCAACCGTCCGAAGCCTTCTGAACGATGATGTTTATGCCGGTACGCTCACACAGAACTGCACCGGTTCCCGTTCCTATAAGGATAAGACCATGATAAGGAAACCGGAATCGGAATGGATTTCCCATGAGGGCGCGCACGAGGCAATTATCGGGCCGGAGCTGTGGGAGGCTGTCCAGAAAATCAATCAGGCGGCGAAACAGATTTCCGCTAACAATACGCCGCCCCAAGCATCTCTGTTTACCGGAAAGCTGGTCTGCGCGGACTGCGGGCATCCTCTGGTTGCCGCCCGCGAAACACAGCGCCGGAAAAATGGCACTGTCAAGCACTATACTTCTTATTTCTGCTCCCGGTTTGCCACTACCGGACATAGCATCTGCTCCTGGCACCGGATTTTTGAGATCAGCTTGAAAAACCTGGTGCTGAGTGAAATCCGGGCGCATGGAAAAGCGGTTGCAGCCGATGAAGCCGCTGTACTGGATAAGCTGAAACAGCACATCCAATCCGCAAGCGCCGCTCAACAGGAGGACAGCCGACAGGAAATCAGCCGTTTGCGGCGGCGTTTGGAGGAGCTGGAACAGATCACCGCAAAACTTTATGAAGATAAGGTAAGGGGGGCAATCAGCGGCGATTCCTTCTCGGTTCTGATTCAAAAGAACGAGCAGGAACGCATCCAGAAATCGGAACGCCTGGACAGTCTGTTAGCCGGGGAACGGAAAGCCCAGCAGGACATCGCCAATATCCACCAGTGGGCCGGAACCATCCGGCAGTATCTGGACTTGCAGGAACTGAACCGGGAAATCATTGAGGAATTGATTGACCGCATTGAAGTTGGAGAACGAACCGTCATAGACGGTCAAAGACACCAGGACATTAAAATCTACTACCGCTTTGTTGGGCTGGTGTGATTGGGCAAAAAAGCGCCTGACCGCATCAGCAGCCAGACGGAAACATTCTGTAACAGCAACGATATTTGATTGTTGCACACTGATTTGTCGAATTGGAGAGAAATTAGCAGTTTACCCCTCCCAAATGCCTCGTGTTCTTAAACAGATTTCGGAAAGGGGTAAAATCATTGTCGCCCTTTGCGCTGTCCACGCCGTCATTGATTGCGATATAGCGCACATCTCTTTCCACGAAAAAGATTTCCGTATAGTAGCCGACTTTCAGATAATCACGCCCCAAGCGGGACATATCCTTGACAATGACTGTCGCCACATTTCCGGCTTCAATCTCTGCTATCATGCGGTTAAAATTCGGTCTGTCAAAAGTCACACCGGAAACGCCGTCATCAATGAAAAATACTGGATTAGAAAAGCCGTTGTCTGCGGCATATTTGGATAATAACGCTTTCTGATTAACGATACTGTTGCTGTCCCCGTCCAATGCGTCCTCTTGACTTAAACGGGCGTATAATGCTGTTATCTGTTCGGGCATATATGTATTTGCTGTCATGTGTTCATTCCTCCTGTAATGAACGCCCGACAAACAGGTTGCTATCTTCATTATAGCGGACTTCTTTTTCTTTGTCAGCAGGCGTTTTGACGGTTTCTGATTTTATGAGCCGCTTCATCTTGTCATAGAGCAGCTCCGAGCCGCCGCAAGAGGTAGATACCTTATAGAATGTGCCGCCGATTTTGTAAGTGACTGTTTCTTGTGTGGGATTGCCCTTTTGTGGCATAAATCCGCTGTTTTCAATACTTTGTTTCTTTTCCATTCCTTTCCCGTCCTTTCGTAGTTTGATAGAAGAAAAGTTTCTCAGCAAGCATAGGAAAGGGGTACCCTTTCCGTAAAATCGTCCGTTTTCTGTCTGCCGACAGCGGATGATTTTTGCTTGTTGGGAAGTTTCCCAAACCCTCTGATTTTCCTCTCACTACCTACAACACCGCATAGTGCGATTTTGACGAAGATTTGAGAGGGTTTTTTCAAAAATGTTTAAGATTTCCCGTTTCACTCCCTACTACGGACAAAGTTCCAAAATGCCAAAAAAAACGCTGCAATCTGCAAAGATTACAACACTTTCTAACTTACTATTTCGTTGTGCATAAACTATTTGCCCTCTGTTCCCATTGCTTTTCTTGCCGCTTTAATATAATGGCTACCCAAAAGACTTGAAATCGAATTTTTCTTTACTCTGTTTCATAATTATTTTACCCGACTACATTGTATATTTCATATTCTTTTCAAGATGTGATTACACACATCATAGTATGGATAGAAATAGAGCATATTATTCGCCTTGTGAATGAACATTATTCATTGACATTCTCATTTTACAGTGCTATGATAAGTATCGGAAAGGAGGGTTGAATATGGCTAACGTGAAAGAAAATTCAAAAACAGCTTTCAATCAACAAGCAGATACTTATGATAACGATATAAAAGGACAACACGCGCGTTCCTTATATCCTGTCATGCTTAAAAAACTTTCTGAACTCCCTTACCATACAGCTTTAGATTTAGGCTGCGGGACAGGCGAAATGATGAAACGTATTTTGCAGCAAAAAGGGGACAAATCTTTATATGGAATTGACCTATCAGAAAAAATGTTAGAAGTAGCAAGAGAGAAACTTGGAAATGAAGTTAATCTTGTATTAGGGGACAGCGAAAATCTCCCCTTTAGCGACAATTTTTTTGATGTTGTTTATTGCAACGATTCCTTTCATCATTACCCCCTGCCAGATAAAGTGCTTTCAGAAGTGTGCAGAGTTTTAAAGCCCGGTGGAACATTTATCATGTGTGACTGCTGGCAACCTGCAATCGGACGGGCAATTATGAATTTCTACATGAAACATAGCAAGGAGGGAGATGTAAAAATTTATTCAGAACGTGAAATACGGGGACTGTTTTCCGGTCACTTTTCAAAAGTTTTCTGGGAGCATATCGGAAATACGTCCTGTATAGCTTGGGGAATAAAATAATCCTTTTAAATGACTGATATTCAGTCATTGACTTTGTAAGCAAGGACTGATATTATCAAGTAGAAAGGAAGTGCAATATGCGTATTACGAAAGAACCCGAAGAACGTAAGCAGGAAATATTAGACACCGCTATGCGGTTATTCTACGAAAAAGGTTATGAAAAAACCTCTATTACTGATATTGCAAAAGCCATAGGTGTTGCACAGGGATTGTGTTACCGATATTTTCCGTCAAAAGAAGCCCTTTTCGACAGTGCCATAGACCAGTATGCAGAGGAACTTGTGCGCCGTTTTTCTATTCCGGCGGATAGTGATAAACGAACATTAAGGGAAATTGTGGAAACAATGTCCGTTATGGTAGAAACAGAAAATAGCGATTATTATAAGACTCTTCATGTCGGGGAAAATAAAAAATTTCACGACCAACTGATGTTAAAAGTCTGCGAAAAACTTTCAAAAATAGTTACTAAGCTACTTGAACGAGCAAAAGAAAAAGACGAAATCAGCATAAATGATATTCAAACAACAGCCTCTTTTTGCGTTTACGGGCAAATCGGTATTTTACTTGACGGAAGTTATACCGCAGAAGAAAAAGAAAAACGTATTCGTGATTTTCTGATATATGCGCTAAGGCTGTAAGGTGGCTCCCTGCTCTGATAGGGAGCAATCTTTCGGCATTTAATTGAATGATATTCATTCAAAGCGGAGGAAAAAGGAATGAATGACCCGTCACGGTTTACAAGCATACAGGAATATTATTATTTCATCTATGCTATCAGCTACATGATGTTAGCAGAACTCTGTATATGGATTTATAATTTCAAAGGTTGGTTGAAGAAACAAGATAAGAAAAATAGTGATTATGGAACAATTCTAATAGTCATGTTGGGGTGTTGGGGAAGTTTCTATTTCAGCACCTATTTCAGAAGTCAACCTTTTATCCAGATAGCGGGAGATATACTTCTTCCCCATGCTTTTTATTATGTGGGACTGGCTGCTATCCTCATAGGAACAACACTACGCATTTATGCTGTCTGGAGCCTAAGACACGCTTTTACTCTATCTGTCAAAACGGGAAGTAATCAACAATTAGTTACGACTGGGGTTTACCGATACATCAGAAATCCCGCTTATGCCGGAACAATTTTAAATATGCTTGGAAATGCCTTTTGTTTCCGTTCCGTCTTTGCACCGTTGGTTGTCCTGCTACTTTTAGCTATATGCTACGGGATAAGAATTAAGGTTGAAGAAAAAGCACTGTATGAACGCTTCGGAGAAGATTTTAAAAACTATTGCTTCCGTACATGGAGGTTAATACCATTGATTTGGTAATCGGCTACCTCATAGGTAGCCCTTAAATAAAGCATAAATATGAATGTTATTCATTCATTTAAAGAAAGGAAGTTTTAACTATGCCAACAAAGATTGATTTTATTGGAGGAAATACAAGACGCTGTTTAATGACTATGGCTCTGCCTATGATTGCTGCTATGTTTCTTAACATGGCTTACAACCTTGTTGATAGTTTATGGATTGGAAATCTTTTAGGAGAAACCGCCTATGCAGCATTAACTAATTCAACCCCCATTATTCTGATACTCACGTCCGTTGCTATGGGAGCTACTAACGGTGTATCAATTTTACTTTCGCAAGCGATTGGAGCGAAAGATAAGCGAAAAACAGAAAGTCTTATAGCAACTTCTCTTATCGTTGCTATTGCCTTTTCCCTTTTGATTACATTAGTCCTTGAACTGACCTTGCCTTTTATCCTAAATGCTCTGAACACGCCGACGGAAACTTATGACATGGCATACGGTTATCTGGCAATTTATGTTCTTGGATATGTTGCTGTTTACTTGTATCTATACTTTACGGCAGTTTTGAGAAGTTTTGGAAATTCTATGTTTCAAGCCGCCGCTATGTTAGTATCTACGATTTTAAATGCAATTCTTGACCCTATTTTTATTCACTTTATAGGCTTTCACGGAGCTGCGATTGCAACGCTGCTTTCACAGGCTGTTTGCTTGATTTTTATGGTTGCTTATCTGAAAAAGAAAAAATTGTTTGCTTTGCATATCACATGGTTTGAAAAAAAGGATATTTTACCCCTCATTCAGAAAGCTGTACCGTCTATCATTCAACAAAGTATTCCGGCGGTAAGCACAACATTTTTGACTGCATTGGTAAGTACATACAGTATTACTGCGATTGCGGCGTATGGAATTACTGGGAAATTGGAAACTATCCTTTTTTATCCGGCTATGGCACTAAATATGGTCTTAACTACAATCGTTGGACAGTGCATTGGAGGGCAACGCCCCGACCGCGCCAGAGATTATTTAAAATGCGCTTTGAAATATGGGTGTGCGCTGCTCCTAATTCTTTCCATTATCATTGTAGCATTTTCAAAACAGCTTTCCTGCTTATTCGTAAAAAGCTCTGATGTTGCCGCTATTGTTGGCGTTTACTTCTTAATCGTAGGAGTAGGGTATGTTTTAAATACCGTCACAAACAGCTTTCTTGGTGTGTTGAATGGATTTGGCAAGCCTGCAAAAAGCATGATGTTGATGATTTTTTACTACATCGTTGTTCGTATGCCTTTAGCATATTTGCTCTCCCTTTTAGGGTTTGGGCTGAATGGAATATGGATTGCTGTACTTATAAGCCATATTTGCGCGGCAGCAGCTTCTACTATTGTATCGACGTTGCAATTTAAAATGTCAAAATAATTTGAAAAATTTAGCCGCCGTTTTCCTGTTTCAAAAATGGAAATGCGGAGGGTGTATTAAAGTCGCCCTTTTTTAAGGATATGGCGGTATCAAGGAGGTATCGTCATGTCCTTTTTCTGTACCATTGATATTCTTCAATCATCAAAAAAAGACTATTCCATGTAACGGGATATTCCGGCTGTCAGTATGAACACACATATCATTATAGACACTTAAATAACTCATATTACCAAACGCCTATGTGGTTTTGCGACCACATGGGCGTTTGCCGTAATAGCCCCCTACTGGGAAGAAAGGGGGTGAGTTAGATGATTTACTCGGAAGAATACAAGTAGCATATCGAGTACACTTTCGCTGCCTTTTGCAAAGTCGTTCTTCGCAATACCGCATTTACCGCATACCGTGATTTCGGGCGGAAACAGAAACGGGAAGTATCACTTGAATATATAATATCCGAAACGCCGCTTGAACCGTTCACAACAGATACTTATTTTGAGCAGTATGACCAACCGACAGTCTTTGTTGTAAAAGGGCAGGCGTTTGTTGTCGCAAATAAGCGGTTAGCCGACGCACTATTGAAATTGACCGACCATAGACGCAATGTTTTATTTCTGTACTATTTCTTCGGTTATACCGACGCTCAAATCGGAAAAAAGTATGGAAGAAGCAGAAGTACAGCGAATTACTGGAAATTAGCAGCATTAAAACAGTTACGAAAAGAAATGGAGAGATTAGAACATGAGGAACAAGAAACTGATACCCTTTGAAATCATTGAAAAGGCAGTCGCCGGAGAGCCGGAAGCCATAAATGCTGTTTTACAGCATTACAGCCCACACATTAAGTATCTGTCCAAATACCGGGGACATATCAACGACGATATTCAAGACCGTTTGAAGGCACAACTTATCAAAGCTATCCTGCAATTCCGTTTTGACAGGTAGCAAGTAGCAAAGCCAGAGAAAGCCGTCAAGGATAAACTTCGCGCTTCGCGTCCTTGACGGTTTTCTCTGTCCTTGCTATATGGCAGCCAAGAGCGCAATCGGATAGACCGCTTGCGCTCTCTACGAATTATGAATTTTTGAATGGATAATTGTTTCTGTATTGTCGTTTCCTTTCACTTCCGTTCCGAGATTTTATGGGTAGAGAAAAATTAGGGGACGGAAAGGAATGGGTAATTGATTAAATCCGTAATTATTTAATCTTTACTTTATATATCTTTATTTAATTGCGTTGGATTTTCCAACGTAGGTTTTTCCAACATAGGTTTATCCAACGTTGGAAAATCCAATGTAGGTAATTCAATGTCGGAAGCACACATAGACTTTGTTTCGTGTAAACAGCCACATGAATTGCCCGTAGTAATGTTACGCAATAGAGGGCAAAATAGCCTTGATTTAAGCAGCTTACAGACACGAAAACACCAAGAGTAAGGGATTTATACCTTTTCCCTTAAAAAGGGGATTCTACTGCGTAACAATGTAAAGATAGAAAAACAGAGAGTAAACCACTTTTGAAAGTGACTAACTCTCTGTTTCCATTTGCAAACCTGTCTGTCAGCGTTAGTGATAATTTGGTTAAATACTTCCTTATCACTGTAAAACTAAGGCTTTTTGCCGTTTGAAAGCCTTCCGTGGCAACAAAATGGCAACATTATTTGAATTGTTGCATAAGTAAAGAGCTATCTGATTTCAAGTTGAAGTCAGATAGCTCTTTTGTTTTTTCCGCTCAATCTTTCAGCTGGTCTTTGAATGCTTCGACTATTGCGTCGCTGAGTTCTTGCGACGGAACTTTTACATAGCCGGAGGCTTCATCATATTTCGGATAATTGTAACGCCACCTGTCGTAGTCCTCACGGGTGATTTCTCCACTATGATACTTCTCCGCCTGCTCCGCCCATGCGGAAACCATCTTGCAAAGCTCGGCTGCGTCTTTACCCTTTCGGGGATCAATACGCATGAAAACGCCGCTCTCGTTCTTTTCAACCGTCAGACCGTAGCGGTCTTCCAATGTAAACAGGGTGTGCATCAAGCCAAGATAGCTGTCAATATCGGGCACGGACAGGGCGAGCGGCGAAACGCCTAGGACTTCTGCAAGGCTGTTTGTCAAATCAGCCTTCGGAGTTCTGGAACTGGATTCATACTGCGCCATACGGATATCCGCCGTTTTTTCAGGGAAGCCGACTACCGTTCCCAAATACTTTTGTGTCATTCCTCGTAGATTGCGGAAAAAGCGAATTCTCTCGCCGATTGCCATAACCATTACGCTCCTTATGTATGGATTGTGCAATCAGTATAGCATATAAATTTAACGCCTGTCAATATAACCATAGCAAATAAATTTAATACTTTTTCAAAAACCGCTTGACTTTACGGAATTTGCTTAGTATAATAACAATACAAACTTAAACCAATAGCGTTAAGTTTCGAAGATGAATAACCGTCGTGCGTCACGGTAATGGCGTACCCGCCCGGGCAAATCGGAAGGCGGCAAGAAAGTATTCCGACACGAAAGAATCAATCATAAAAACAATCCGAAGGAGGTGAACAGAGTGTCTGAAACAACTTTTATGAAAGTGGATGAAGTCGCTGAACAACTCGGCGTTTCCAAATCATACGCCTATAAAATCGTGCAGAAGCTAAATACCGAACTGAAAGAACAGGGATTCCTGACAATTTCAGGGCGTGTGAATAAGCAATATTTTATGGAACGCACCTGTTACGGTGCAATCAGGAAAGAGAGGTTATGAAATGGCAGTTTATAAAGACGAAAAGACAAACACTTGGCGTGTACTGTACCGCTACACCGGCTGGAACGGTGAGCGTAAGCAGTCGCAAAAGCGTGGCTTTAAGACCAAGCGTGAGGCACAGGCTTGGGAAAGAGAGCAGATCAATCGCCTCGGCGGAGATCTGGATATGACCTTCCAGAGCTTCGTGCAGCATTATGCTGAAGATATACAGACTCGCATAAAGGAAAACACATGGGCAACCAAAGATCACATCATAAAGACCAAGCTGCTTCCGTATTTCGGAAAGCTGAGAATGAGCAGTATCACACCGCAGCAGATCATCAAGTGGCAGAACGAGCTTCTGAATTACAAGGATGAAAACGGAAAGCCATTTTCTCCCGTATATCTGAAAACAATTCAAAATCAGCTTTCCGCCATCTTTAACCATGCTGCACGCTTCTATAACCTGAAAGAAAATCCGTGCAAAAAAGCCGGAAGCATGGGCAAAAAGAAAAGCCGTGAAATGCTGTTCTGGACGAAAGCGGAATACCTTAAATTTGCAGATGCAATGATGGATAAGCCCGTTTCCTTTTACGCCTTTGAAATGCTCTACTGGTGCGGTATCCGTGAGGGGGAGCTGCTGGCGCTGACACCTGCGGACTTTGATTTTGAAAAGCAGACGGTTACGATCAGTAAATCATTCCAGCACCTGAACGGCAGGGATATCATTACCACTCCCAAAACAGAAAAAAGCAACCGCACCATTCAGATGCCGAAATTCCTTTGTGGGGAAATACAGGACTATCTGAGTATGCTGTACGATGTAAAGCCTGACAACAGGATATTTCCCATAACAAAAAGCTATCTGTACAGAGAAATGCTGAGAGGCGTCAGGCAATCAGGCGTGAAGCGCATCCGTATTCACGATTTGCGGCACAGCCATATCAGTTTGCTGATTGATATGGGATTTTCAGCGGTGGCGATTGCCGACCGTGTAGGACATGAAAGTATTGAAATCACTTATCAGTACGCTCATTTATTTCCGTCCAAGCAGACAGAGATGGCGGATAAGCTGGATATGGAGAGGGGTGAAGATTATGCCAGCTAAAAACTGTGATAATCACAACCGGTGGAGAAGCAAAACCATAGCGTTTCGTGTATCGCCCGAAGAAAATGAACAAATCGAACGCTATGTACAGCTTTCAGGACTGAGCAAGCAGGCCTATATCACAAGGCGGCTTACGCACCGAGATATCGTTGTGCAGGGAAGCCCGAGGGTTTTCAAAGCCTTGCGGAATCAGCTTGCCGATGTGCTTGCAGAATTGCAACGCATTGAAACGGCAAGCTGTATTGATGACGAGCTGCTTGATGTTATTGAGATGATTGCCATTATTCTCGGCGGCTTGAAAGGAGAGGAACAGAATGAATAAGCAAAAAGAAATGACCGCCTGTAACACATCTGTTGGCGCAGATGAAAGGCAGTCACTCCATGTAACTAATTACAGTATAACCAATCAAAACGGAAATATCAATGCTTTTCTTTTGAAAGGCGGTGGCATAAATGACTGACCTGAAAATCATCAGTATGGACGAAGTACAGAGCAAACAAGTAAACTGGCTCTGGTATCCGTATATCCCATACGGAAAGATTACAATCATTCAGGGTGATACCGGCGAGGGAAAAACAACTTTGGCGTTAAGGCTGGCGGCGCTTCTCTCCAAAGGAGAAGCGCTGCCCTATGACGATACCGAGCGTGAGCCTGTAAAGATCATCTATCAAACTGCCGAGGATGGACTGGAAGATACCATCAAGCCGAGATTGGAAGAGGCTGAGGCGGACTGCACGCAAATCAAAGTGATAGACGAATCGGAAGCGGCGCTCAGTATGCTGGACGAACGCATTGAAAAAGCAATCATAGAGGTCGGTGCAAGGGTGGTAATCCTTGATCCGATTCAGGCATATGTGGGAGCGAATATCAATATGAACAACGCAAATGAAGTCCGTAATGTGATGGCACAGCTCGGACGGGTAGCGGAGAAATATGACTGTGCCATTCTGCTGGTCGGTCATATGAACAAAGGAAGCGGGAACAAGTCGTCTTACCGTGGGCTGGGCTCAATCGACTTTCAGGCTTCGGCAAGAAGCGTTCTGATTGTCGGGAGAATCAAAGACAATCCACAGGTCAGGGTGATGGTGCAGGACAAGTCCTCCCTTGCTCCAGAGGGTGAAGCGATTGCTTTTGAGCTGGACAGGGAAAACGGTTTTCGATGGCTCGGTCATTATGATATCTCGGTTGACGATCTGTTAAGCGGCATTCCGAAAGAAAAGAAATCTGAACAGGCGGAAAACTTAATACTCGAATATCTTTCCAAGGGCAAATATCCGCAGCAGGCGTTACTGAAAAAAGCACAGGCGGTGGGTATCTCCAAGCGTGTGCTGGACGAGGCGAAGAAAGCGCTGAATGTCCAATCGGTTAAGGAAGGCAGTCAGTGGTACTGGCAGCTTCCTGAAAAAACAGAATGAGGTTTTTCAAGGTTGCAACATTGCAAAGACAGGCACATCTGCAACCTTGCAATGTTCCTTTTTCGGGAAGTGATAAAGTTTGGTGGAGAGTGCAGAAAGCACCTTTTCAAAGGTGTTCTTTGCCCCTCGGAGAGCGCAAAACCTGCTTGCAGGTTGCATTTTTGACGGGCTTGCCTGTCAAAAGTGCTTTTGCGTTACTTTCGCAGAAAGTAACAAAGGCTCGCCGCTTGCGCGGCGGAAAAGGGAGGAGGGATTGATTTGAAAAGGACAATCAGCGCCATGGTGGGCCAAGGATCGGTGAACCATAACAGTAGAAAATTCCACGCCAAGAACACTGACCCGGAACGCTCCCACTTGAATATAACCTACTGCCAGGAGAATATCAAGGCGGTGTACCATGAACTCTTTGACGAGGCTCTGGAACGGTACAACGCTAAACAAACCAGGGCCGACAGAAGGATAGAGGATTACTATGAGAAGATCCGCTCCGGCAAGCAGGAAAAGCCGTTCCATGAAATCATCCTGCAAGTGGGCAATCGAGATGATATGAGCGCCGACAGCGAGGAGGGACAGCTTGCGGCAGCGGTTTTGGACGAGTACATGAAGGGCTTTCAAGAGCGCAACCCCCAACTCCGGGTGTTCTCTGCCCACCTCCACATGGACGAGGCTACGCCCCATCTGCACATTGACTTTGTACCATTCACCACCGGGAGCAAGCGAGGGCTGGACACGAGGGTATCTTTGAAACAGGCGTTAGCGGCCCAGGGTTTCCAGGGCGGCACCAGAGGGGACACAGAGTGGAGCCAGTGGGTGCGCTCGGAAAAGGAGCAGCTTTCCCTGGTCATGGAGCGCCACGGGATTGAGTGGGAGGACAAAGGCACCCACGACAAGCACTTGTCTGTGCTGGACTACAAGAAAGAGCAGCGGGCAAAGGAGATCGCCGTTCTGGAGACGGTCAAGGCGGAGAAAGAAAACCAGGTGGAGAGCCAGGAACGGCGGCTCAAAGAACTTGCCCCGGCGGTGAAAAATATGGAGCGGTTGGCAGCGGATTTCTCCGCCAATCCGGAGGAGATTTTGCCGGAGCCGGGAACGCTGGAAACAGGCCGGGCCTACCGAGAGAAAAAGGCAAAGCCCCTGCTGGCCCAAATCGTCAAGGTGCTGCGCTCCCTGTATCTGGCCTATGTGGAGCTGCGGGGGAAATTTGAGCGTCTGCAAGGGGACTATGGCCGGGTGAGGGAGAGCAACATCCGCCTGTCTGATCGATTGCAGGAGGTCAAGTTGGAAAACAAGGCCATGCGGCAAGTCTCCGCTGACTATGAGCGGGTCAAAAGGGCCTTTGGCCCAGAACAAGTGGACAGAATATTAGAGGCAGCTTACCAGCAGGAACATGCCGAAAAGGAACGGAAACGGGCCGCAAAGTCAAAAATTCGGATAGACGCACGATAATCACCAAAACCGG
>ENA-OOWK01001131-OOWK01001131.1-human-gut-metagenome-genome-assembly--contig:-NODE-1131-length-14349-cov-5.009095_pt1 | contig 14349 bp, 10 predicted proteins | sample MGYA00241405_ERZ501317 | MGnify/ENA primary metagenome ERZ501317 (study PRJEB25962, sample SAMEA1972440) | human gut metagenome | biome: human gut; feature: human-associated habitat; material: faeces... | reverse complement strand
CCATGTCTCTATCTCAGGCCCTCAACCAATTTGCGCAAAATCTCGGGCGTTATCACGGAATATGTGGCTGCATTTGATGCGGGGACCACGGCGTTGAAGGGTGCCTTAGTTAATGGGCAGGGTTGCATTGTAGCTAGTGCGAGTAGCGAACTTGACCTTATTATCAACGGCGACTATCGGGAGCAGAGCCCCGATCAATGGTGGCAAGCTTTCTGTTCGGCCTCCAGGCACATGATTGAGCAGGCGCGGCAATCCGAGTCAGAATTCAATGTGACTCGCATTCGTGGCATCATTTTCAGCGGTCAGATGCAGGATGTTATTGTTTTGAACGGCGAGCTCAATCCCGTCCGCAATGCCATTCTGTATTCGGATGGCCGAGCCGAGGAACAGGCCAAGCAACTCGCCGAGACATATCAGGGCGGTGCAGAACGTTTCCTGAACACCGTTGGTAACCGGCTCGAAGGCTGCTTGCCGTTGCCCAAGTTGATGTGGCTGCGTGAACACGAGCCGGAAACGTACGCGCGCATTCGTCATGTATTGATCAGTTCCAAGGACTACTTGATCGCCCAATTAACTGGCGAATGCGTGGGCGATGTGGCGGCGTGTTCCACAGCTGGGGCCATGAATATCCGTAATGGCCAGTGGGATGCCGAATTATGCGAGGTCGCAGAAATCGACATGACCATATTGCCACACCTGCACAATCCGCAAGACAACATTGGCACAGTGACGGAATCCGCTGCACAACGCACCGGTTTTTCCGCCGGAACTGCGGTATACGCGGGCATTGGAGACGCGGGTGCCACCACACTTGCCAGCGGTGTCAGCCACCCTGGTCAATACAACATCAATATCGGCACCTCAGGCTGGATCGCCACCGTTTCGCCCGAGCCGTTCACCGACAAGCCAGGTGCTGCGAATCTGGCATTTGGTGTGGAAGAAGGCTTCGTGAATGCCGTGCCATTCCTCAACGCCGGCGACGTGCATAAATGGGTTACCGGCGTATTCGCCGATGGCGATTACGCAGAGGCGCATCAGCTTATCGAAACATCCAAACCTGGCTCCAACGGTGTGCTATGCCTGCCATATCTGGTGGGGGAGCGATTCCCCGTAATGAACCCGAATATTCGCGGGGCCTATGTAGGCCTCGATCCAGACACCACCAAGGCAGACATGATGCGTGCCGCGCTTGAGGGTGTGGCCTTCTCCATTCGTCAAGGTATGGAAAGTTTTGACGCCAAACCCACCGAGATTTCCCTGATTGGCGGCGGAGCCAGAGAAAATGCGTGGTGCCAGATTCTGGCCGATGTGTTGGAGCATCCTATTGAAGTGTTCGCCAATGCCGATATTCTGCCAGCAGTGGCAATGGCCTCGTTGGTATTCAATGTACCAGACCTGCTGCAATCAGTATGCGAATGCACTGTATACCAGCCGAATCCTGACACCGCACGCACATATGCCGACGCATACCGGCGATTCCTGAGCCTCTACCCAATGCTGCGAACGATGGATTAGGGACTTAGCATCATGAGGCAATCGGCGAATTTGGTCCGCAAACATATAGTGGTCACCGGACTGGTGCAAGGCGTGGGATTCCGTTATTTTACGGTGACTCAGGCACGTCGGCTTGGTGTACAGGGGTGGGTGCGTAATTGTCGCGATGGCTCGGTTGAGCTGGAGGCACAAGGTAGCAGCGACGCAGTGCAAGCCTTGGTTGAGCAATTAGCCATTGGCCCGCGATGGTCCGAAGTGAGTCACGTCGCCGTGCATGACATGCCGATTATCGATGAGACCGCTCGGGCATTTGGCGTGCGTCAATAACCTGCATCACGAACCCACATCACGCACGATAATCTCACGATACGGGTGAACATGGGCGTTCCTCGCCGCTTAGGCCTCGCACATTGGTACGATGGGGCTTTATGAGTGAGAACATCATGCGAATCATTGACCTGCGTGGTCAGAACCTGTCCCGTGCCGAACTGCTCGCCGCGATGCCGCGTGCTGCAATGGGTACTTCCGAAGCCACCGATTTGGTGCGTCCGATTCTGGACGATGTCAAAGAACGCGGCGCCGCTGCCCTGCGCGACTTCGAGGAGAAGTTCGATCATGTGCGTCCCAAGAACCTGCGCGTGCCGGTCGAGGCGATCAAGGACGCCCTGACCACGCTCGACCCCGAAGTGCGCGCCGCCATCGAGGAATCGGTGCGCCGCGCCCGCGCCGTGGCCGCCAACCAGGTGCCGAAGGACTTCTACACCGACCTCGCCGAAGGCGCCCGCGTGGCCGAACGCTGGATTCCGATTCAGCGCGTCGGCCTGTATGTGCCCGGCGGCAAGGCCGTCTACCCGAGCTCCGTCATCATGAACGCTGTGCCGGCCCAGGCCGCCGGCGTCGAATCGCTGGCCATCGCCACCCCGCCCGCCCGCGACAATGAGGAAGGCCTGCCGAACAAGACCATCCTCGCCACCTGCGCCATCCTCGGTGTTGACGAGGTATACGCGGTCGGCGGCGCTCAGGCCATTGCCATGTTCGCATACGGCGCCAAGGGCAGCGAGCCGCAGGACGGCGACATCCTGTGCGATCCGGTTGACAAGATCACCGGCCCGGGCAACATCTTCGTGGCCACCGCCAAGTCGCTGGTCTCCGCATTCGTGGGCATTGACGCGGTTGCCGGCCCCACCGAAATCGGCATCATCGCCGACGAAACCGCCAACCCGAGCCTGCTGGCCGCCGACCTCATCGGCCAGGCCGAGCACGATGAGCTCGCCGGTTCCGTGCTGTTCACCGACTCCACCGAGATTGCCGACAAGGTGCAGGAGAGCCTCAAGTACCGCGTGCCGCGTACCGAGCACGCCGAGCGTGTCCACACGTCGCTGTCCGGCACCCAGTCTGCCATCGTGCTGACCGACGGTCTCGACCAGTCCATCGACGCGGCCAACGCCTACGCCGCCGAACACCTTGAGATTCAGACCAAGGATGCCGATGCGGTCGTCAAGCGCATCAAGAACGCCGGTGCCATCTTCCGCGGTCCGTACTCCCCGGTGCCGCTGGGCGACTACATGTCCGGCTCCAACCACGTGCTGCCCACCGGCGGCACCGCCCGCTTCGCCGCAGGCCTCGGCGTGCACACCTTCATGAAGCCGGTCGAAGTCATCGAATACGACGAGGAAGGCCTCAAGGCCCTCGCCGCCCGCATCAACGCCTTCGCGGTATCCGAGGACCTGCCCGCCCACGGCGAGTGCGTGCTCTCCCGCTTCGTCAAGGATCCGTATGACAAGGCCACCCTGCGCGAGCAGGAGAAGGAAGCCGGTCTGCGATGAGCTCGATTCCTGCAAACCTGCCGCTGCGCAACGACCTGATCGGTGAGGAGCCGTACGGCGCTCCCCAGCTGGACGTGCCGGTGTGCCTGAACGTCAACGAGAACCCGTATGCGCCGGACCCGGCCGTATGCGACACCATCGCCAAGCGTGTGCGTGAAATCGCCCCCACACTCAACCGATACCCGGACCGTGAGCACATCGAATTGCGTCAGGCATTCTCCGATTACCTGGCCCGCGAATCCGGTACCCGTCTGGACGTGGACGAGCTGTGGGGTGCCAACGGCTCCAACGAGATCATGCTCCAGCTGTTCCAGGCTTTCGGTGGCCCGGGCCGCACCGCACTCGGTGCCGACCCGACGTACTCCATGTACCCGGAGTACGCCCGCGACACCTTCACCGGTTGGAAGCTCGCCCACCGCAACGCCGACTTCACGCTGAACGTCGACAAGGTGCTTGAGGCCATCGCCGAGGTCAAGCCCTCGATGGTGCTGCTCACTAGCCCAAACAACCCGACCGGCACTCCGTTGCCGATGGAGGATATCGAACGTATTCTCGCCGCCTGCGAAACCGCTGAAGTGGTCGGCGCGGGCGAGGGCGTGCATCCGATTCTCGTCATCGACGAAGCGTACGTGGAATTCCGCAAGCCCGGCACCCCGAGCGCCGTGAGCCTGATCAAGGACCACCCGAACTTGGCCGTCAGCCGCACCATGAGCAAGGCCTTCGCCTTCGCCGGTGCGCGAGTCGGCTACCTGGCCGCGTCCAAGGGCATCATCGACTGCGTGCGTATCGTACGTATGCCGTACCACCTGTCCGCCGTGACTCAGGCCGCCGCACTGGCCGCCTTCGAACACACCGACGAGCAGCTGAGCCGTGTCGAGCACCTGCGCGAAACCCGCGAGGCCACCGCCGCATGGCTCAAGGAACAGACCTACAAGGACCAGCCGCTTGAAGTGGCCGAATCCGGCTCGAACTTCCTGCTGTTCGGCGGGCACTTCGACAAGCGTGAAGCCATCTTCGACGAGCTCCTGAAGCGCGGCGTACTCATCCGTGTGGTCGGACCGGACGGTTGGCTGCGCGTGTGCATGGGCACCGACGAGGAGATGGAAACCTTCCGTAACGCCCTTGTTGAAGTGCTTCGTATAGTGGAAGCAGCATAAGGGACGTTTCTTTCCGATTGCGGCGAGACCCGAAGCGATTCGAGTCCCGCCGCAATCCAATATGACGAATCACACAGGAGACATGATGGCAAGAACCGCGCACATCGTCCGCGAAACCAGCGAATCACACATCGACCTCGAACTGAACCTCGACGGCACAGGCAAAACCGATATCGATACATCCGTGCCGTTCTACAACCATATGATGACCGCGCTCGGCAAGCATTCGCTGATCGACCTGACCATCCACGCCCACGGCGACACCGACATCGACGTGCACCACACTGTGGAAGATACGGCCATCGTGTTCGGCGAAGCTCTGAAGCAGGCTCTCGGCGACAAGAAAGGCATCCGCCGCTTTGCCGACGCCACCGTGCCGCTCGACGAGGCGCTGGCCAAGGCCGTGGTCGACATTTCCGGCCGCCCGTACTGCGTGTACAGCGGCGAGCCCGAAGGCTACGAATTCTGCATGATCGGCGGCCATTTCACCGGCTCGCTGGTCCGCCACGTCATGGAATCCATCGCCTTCCACGCCGGCATCTGTCTGCACATGCAGGTGCTCGCCGGCCGCGACCCGCACCACATCGCTGAAGCCGAATTCAAGGCGCTGGCCCGTGCGCTGCGCTTCGCCGTGGAAATCGACCCGCGTGTAGACGGCGTGCCCAGCACCAAGGGAGCCCTGTGATGACCGACGACAAGTTCGATCCGGACGAATCGCACTTCTCCGACGAGGAGCTTGAGGCTGCGCTCGCCGGATTCGAGAAAGAATTCGCGGACGATTCGGTATCCGGCGATGCCAGTGATACCAGTGATGCCGATAAAACAGCGGACGCTGCTTCAGCGAAGTCCGATTCCGACGCGAATGATGATACGGCTGATAAGGCTTCCGCTGATTCCGGCCGGCCTATGACCGACGACGTCACCGGGTCCGTTGCGGATGCGGTGAACGAGGCCATGGCCGACGTGGTCGACCCCTCGCTCGGCTTCGACAACGAACTCGCTGGACTGTTGGGTAACAAGGCGAAGGTGGCGCTGATCGTTACCCGTCTTGCCTCCGCCGAACTGTTGGCCGCGTTCTGCCAGCTGTCGGACATCTCCGCCGCATGCATCGGTGCCAATCAGGGGGCCGTCGCGGTGCTGAAGAATCTGGACGGCGACGGCCCGGAAGCCGCAGCCAAGGACCTGACCACCGTGGTATCCGGCATGGCCGTGATTCTTGCAGTCAACCGTGCCGACAAGCTCGAAGTGGCCATGTACGTGCAGGGAGAGGCCGGCCAGAGTTTCGCGCCGCCCGTGCTGTTCACCTCCACACCGCGCTTCGTCGAGGACCTGATGCTCGGCATCGTAACCCTGAACCAACTCAAGACCCAAGGGTTCGAAGTGGTGGATTCCGCTGGACTCGACCATGATCAGGCGATGCAGATTCTCGCCAACCACACTAGGCGCGGACGTGGCGGGCGCGGCTCCCGCATCGAATAGACGCCAACCAAACCAGTAGGGGATAGGAGAGCAGATGACCACAGCGGTTGTTTTCGATTACGGTTTCGGCAATGTACGTTCCATGGTGCGTGCGCTCGCCAATCTTGGCGTCGACACCACCCTCACCTCCGACTACCGGCAGTCGTTGGAGGCCGACGGCCTAGTCGTGCCGGGCGTGGGTGCGTTCGCCGCATGTATGGAAGGACTGAAGAAGGTCGACGGCGACCGTGTGATCTATGATCGCATCCGCGCTGGCCGCCCGGTGCTCGGCGTGTGCGTGGGCGAGCAGATCATGTTCGAACACGGTCTGGAGCACGGTGCCCATGCCGCAGGCATCGGACTGATCGGCGGTTCGGTGAACCTGCTGGACGCCGACGTGGTGCCTCACATGGGATGGGACACGATCGAGGCCGCCCCCGATTCGGTGCTGCTCAACGGCGTGGAGAACGAACGGTTCTACTTCGTGCACTCCTACGCCGCGATGGAAGTGAAGCCGGCGGATACGTCCCGCTTCGACATCGATCTGAGCGATTCGCCCGAACGCGTGAGCTGGTGCTCGTACGGCCGATCGCGCTTTGTGGCCGCCTACGAACACGGCCCGCTGTCCGCCACGCAATTCCACCCGGAAAAGTCCGGGGACGCTGGCTCCCAGCTCCTCAAGAACTGGATCGCCACGCTGTAAAAAAGCATGAAGCTCCCTCTGACGAGGGAGCTCAAATTGTGTATAAGTAACTGAAGAAAGGCTCTTCTTATGTCGTTGACTCTGCTGCCCGCCGTCGATGTACGCGATGGCAAGGCCGTGCGCCTGCGCCAAGGCGAATCCGGTTCCGAAACCGATTACGGTTCGCCGTTCGAGGCCGCCCGTACTTGGGTTGAGGCCGGTGCCGAATGGATTCACCTGGTCGACCTTGATGCCGCTTTCGGTACGGGCAACAATCGCGATCAGCTGCGAGAAATCGTTCATGAGCTCGGCGACCGCGTGAACATCGAACTGTCCGGCGGCGTGCGCGATGACGCTTCGTTGGACGCGGCCCTTGAGGCCGGTGCCGCCCGAGTGAACATCGGCACCGCCGCTTTGGAGAATCCGGATTGGACCGCCTCGGTCATCAAGAAGTACGGCGACCGCGTGGCTGTTGGTCTGGATGTGCGCGGTCACACACTGGCGGCGCGCGGCTGGACGCGCGAAGGCGGCGACCTGTTTGAGACCATGAAGTTCCTTGACTCCGTGGGCTGCTCGCGTTACGTGGTAACCGACGTGGCTAAGGACGGCATGATGTCCGGCCCGAACATTCAATTGCTGAGTGAAGTCGCTGAACGCACCGACGCCAAGGTCACGGCTTCCGGTGGTATCTCCAAGCTGGACGATTTGCGCGCCATCAAGGAACTGGCTGAAATTGGTGTTGATTCTGCCATCCTCGGCAAGTCCCTCTATGCACGTGCGTTCACGCTCCAGGAAGCGCTTGAAGTAGCGAAGTAGGCAAAGGACTCGCCTTAGCGAGACTGTTAATCTACCTTCGCTCAGCTATCGCTTCACTCAGACCCCTCCTACGGACAGCCCAATGGGCTGTCCGCTTAACGGCTCAGCAAGGGAGGTCGCCGGATTTGAGGAGCTTTTTGAAGACGGCGTAGTCTTCATCATTCTGTTCGGCGTAGCTGACGGCGAATGAGGCGATGGCCTGATCGAATTCGTCGGTGCCACCCATGTAATTGGCGATCGCAATCGAATCGCCGGTGCGGGCGTGGGCGTGCGCCAACGACCATGCGCACATGCGTGACAGATCGCTCAATCCCGAAGCGTTGAGATTGTCGATATCAATCGACCCCTTGCCATTCCACAACTGGCGCACGTAATAGTCGCGCGGTCGGCCATCCTCGGCCATAAAGCTCGACCAACCCAACAGCACATCGGCCGTATTCTGAATCAGCTTCTGCCCCTGAACCACGCGCTCACCGTGCGTGGCGTACGGCGACGCGCCGCAGTAATGCTCGAGCACGGAATACGTGGCCTCCTTCATCTGAATCATCATCGGATCGTCGATATCACGCGCGATCCACACCGACGTCCACGCGCGCTGGCCCACCGAGCCCACGCCCACCACCTTGCGGGCCGCATCCTGATAGCGCAAATGATCGAACACCCAACGGCGATCGTCGTACAGGGAATGCCGGTAGCTCTCGAACAGCGTGTCTATACGTGCCTGCAACGCATCCAAGTCGGCGTAATCATCCAGCTGATTGATCGGCACCAGCTCGGGCGGATTGGATTTGAACCTGAGCTTGCCGCTCTCATAACGGCACAGTTTGGCCGCCGCCGCGTCGTTATCCTTCAGCAGCGCCTTCATGGCCGCCTCACGCAGCACACGGCTGCGTTTGGAACCGGTGGTCTCGAAGCGGTCGAGCGTCTCCTCCACGTCCAGGTGCTCATACCACGCGTCAAGGTAATCCATTTCGGAGAACCACTTCATGCGTGTGCGGTACGTGTGTACGCACTGGACCACGGCGGCGCGACGGTCCTTCTCCTTGATTTTGTTGGCGCGTCCGCAGATCTCCACCGAGGCGGCGAGACGTTTCAGATCCCATTCCCACGGGCCGATAGCGGTTTCGTCGAAATCATTGATATCGAACACCAGACGGGCGGAAGGGGAGCGGAAAATGCCGAAATTGCCGATATGCGCGTCGCCCACGCACTGCACCGGAATGCCAGTGACTGGCGTGGAAGCCAGGTCATTGGTCATGATGAGCACGGTGCCCCGGTAGAAGGTGAAGGGGCTGGCGCTCATACGCTTGTAACGCAGCGGAATCAGATCCGGTACGCGAATCGCGGACTGCTCCTCCAAAAGGCTGATCGCCTCACGCCGGCCCTCCTTGACCTTCCATATGGCATGTGCGTCCAGCGGCGCCTTGGTACGAGTGGCGATGCCGGCGCGCGAACGGTCGCGCGGGTCGGTGGCCTGCGTCCAGCTGGTCACGTCGACGGGCGGATTGGCGGATGGGGTGAGATGATCTTCGCTCATAGTCACTACCATAGTGCCGTGCCGGCATGGGCCTGAACCATGCCTGACATGCGGACCGGGGCATGTTGATGAAATCTCGCGACTCGCAGGTGACGAACAGTGAGATGTTAACGCCCTTCGTAACACGGTTATGGAACGATAGGCGACTATGGATAAACAGCAGGAGTTTGCGCTGCGCACGGTCGAAGAACGCGACGTGCGCTTTATTCGTCTGTGGTTCACGGACGTGTTGGGAACACTGAAGTCCGTGGCGATTGCTCCGGCCGAACTGGAAGCCGCGTTTGAGGAGGGTCTCGGCTTCGACGGTTCCGCCATCGAGGGCATGACCCGCGTGTCCGAAGACGATATGATCGTTCAACCCGATCCCTCGACGTTCCAGATCCTGCCGTGGCGCGGTGGCCCGCAAGGTACCGCCCGCATGTTCTGCGACATTCTGACCCCGGACGGCGAGCCTTCGCTCGGCGATCCACGTCACGTGTTGAAGCGCACGCTCGCCAAAGCCAAGGACAAGGGCTTCACGTTCTACGTGCATCCGGAAATCGAGTTCTACCTGTTCGAAAGCCAGGACGACTGGTCCAAGGCCCCGACCCCGATCGACGAGGGCGGCTACTTCGACCACGTGCCGCGCAGCCCAGGCATGGACTTCCGCCGTGCCACCGTGAACATGCTCGAGCAAATGGGCATCTCGGTGGAATACTCGCACCATGAGGCGGGGCCAGGCCAGAACGAGATCGATCTGCGATACGCGGACGCGCTCACCATGGCCGACAACATCATGACATTCCGTACGGTGGTCAAGGAGATTTCCTTGGAGCGTGGCATTCACGCCAGCTTCATGCCCAAGCCCCTGGCCGACGCGCCCGGTTCCGGCATGCACACGCACCTGAGCCTGTTCGAAGGCGATTCCAACGCCTTCTACGAGGCCGGTCAGGAGTTCAACATGTCCCTGACCGCCCGCCAGTTCGCCGCCGGCATCCTGTACCATGCGGCCGAAATCTGCGCGGTCACCGACCAGTACGTCAACTCGTACAAGCGCCTGTGGGGCGGTAACGAGGCACCAAGCTACATCTGCTGGGGCCACAACAACCGTTCCGCGCTGCTGCGTATCCCGCAGTACAAGCCGGGCAAGGGCAACTCCGCGCGCATGGAGTTCCGTGCGCTCGACCCGGTGGCCAACCCATACCTTGCCTACTCGGTGCTGCTGGCCGCCGGTCTCGACGGTATCGATAAGCAGATGCAGTTGGGCGAGCCTACCAGTGATGACGTGTGGGAGCTCACCGACGGCGAACGTCAGGCTATGGGCATTCAGCCGCTGCCGCGCTCGCTGGACGAGGCGCTGAAGATCATGGAGAAATCCGACTTCGTGGCCGACGTGCTCGGCGAACACGCCTTCGGCTACTTCCTGGACAACAAGCACCAGGAATGGGAGGAGTACAACCAGCAGGTCACGCCTTACGAGCTGAAGAAGTATCTGCCGAAGCTGTAATCGCAAGCGTTGCACATGTGCCAAACCCCGTCGATGATTGGTCATCGGCGGGGGGTTTTCTATGGCGTGTCGTGGTGGTGGGTAGCGGGCAGAGGCGGGAAAAGTGTTATCGCTGAGTTGATACGAAAAAACGATTGACATAACCGACGAATCAGCTTGTAGTACGAGCGAGAGCACTCAAGAGAGCACCCATGACGAACGCACCTGCGAACACCGCGCGTACCGGCCGGCACTTGGGTGGCCGATACCTTTGGTTGGCGTGTCACCTTTGCCTTGGTCTCGGTGCTCACCGCCGTGCTGATGGCATCGATGGCAGTGTCTCTGCCACGCAACTCGCATCCGGCGAAGATCGGTTTCCTGAGGCAATTCCGCCTGTTCTTCGACCGCCGCATCCAGCTCGGCGTGGCGGATGTGGTCTTCGGCGCAGCCGCCTCCTATGTCTTCTACACGTATCTGACGCCGATCATGCGCGACGAAGTTCATGTGCCGGAACAGTACCTGAGCGTCGGACTGGTGATTTTCGGCGCGGCATGCCTGTGGAGCAACCTGTACGGCGGCAAGCTGGCCGACAAAGGTCATGGCGTGGAACCATTGACCCACATTCGACCGATCTACTGCGTGCAGGCCGTCTGCCTGTGTCTGCTGGCTTTCGCCTCGCTGCTGGCGGTTGGCGCCACGACCCTGCTGCGTCCATACGTCGAACGCTGACAGTGTTGGCCGAGTCCAATCGGACAAGATCGGTCGGCTGCCGTTATCAGCTTCGCGGCGAACCGAACCAGCTGGTGTAGATAAGCGCGAAGTTGCGGTTGCCATAACTGGAGCAGGAATCGCCGGTACCGTTGCCAGCGGCCAGTGCGGCGATGTTCGGCTGGTAGGGCGTATAGATGTAGAGCAGGGCGGTCGCCTTGTTCTCGATATACACTTGTGCGCCGCCGCATGCCGCGTTCGGATGATATTGGATGTAGTTGAGATTGTGCGCCGTATACCCGTACTGTTCCTCGTGCTCGAGATAGTAACGGTACCGCTTGGCCGCGCCATACACCTGCCGAAAGAATCCGGCATAGGCGGGATCGCAGTCGGCGGTATCCGGACAGTTCAACCCCATCGCCGCCATAAGCTGATAGTCGCTGGGATCGACGGCAGTGACCAGATGCTGCTCCTTCTGCATCACGGTGAGCAGCACTTTCTGGCTCACCTTGCAGGCGCGGGCCGACTGGTCGATGATTGCCGCCGCCGACTCGCCTTTGGTGCCTGTATAGTCCGCGCACAGGCCTTCGCCTGACTCGTTCGATGTGTCGAAGGTCATCGCGGCCAGCGAGCCACCTTGTGTGTCCAAAAACGATTGGACTTCGGCCTGACTCATCGCCGAACCGTTGAAGAACTGACCATCCGAAATAATATTGCCCGGATTGAAATCGTATGTTCGCGTCAGTTCCAGCTGTGCCGCCTCGGCTGCGCGAACCTGTGCCCGCCAGTTTGTGAAACGAACCAGCCCGGCCACCAGCGCTACGACAACGACCACCGCCACCGTGGGAATCAGCACCATCTTGATACGGGTCGGCCAGTTCGCCTTACGCCAGGAACGCTTCAGAGCATTGATCGGACCGTGCCTACGATTGCGTTTCCTGTTCCGATTGCCGAGGCGTCCGCGCACTTGCCCACGCTGTGATGACGGCTTGCGCGTGCGCTGGCGCGTGGCCTGGCGACTTGTTTGCCGTCCGGTCACGCCAGCGCTTTCTTGATACGGTTGAGCGAAGCCGGCCCCTTGGTGCCAAGCTCCTGCGCCCATAGGGACACGTAGAACTCTTCAAGCATCCAACGGGCCTGTTCGGCCTGCTTCATCAATGCCTCATGCTTCGGGCCGGCCGGCTCCGCCTTGGCACGGGCCAACGCCTTATCAACCACCTGACGGGCCTCGTCGGCCTGCCAAGCCCACTTGACATCACGGTTCTTATCGGTTTTCGCCTTATTGAGTCGGCTCAGATCGGCTCTCAAATATCGGCTCAACGACTTCAGCGCATCCGGGGGAGTGCGCCCGATGAATCCGGGGTAGACGAGCGTGGCGATATGGTCGCGAATCGACTGCAACACCGAAAGCATCGGCAGATCAGCCTTGCCGCCAGTGGCCTTGTCGACCTCGGCATAAGCCTTGAGCACGGCGATCACGTCATGCGCCACCTGATAGACGGTGTCCTCGTACACTTCGCGCACATCGAGCACCGCATTGGCTAACGCCTCATCGTCCGAGAGCCTGTCGACATTCGGCATCAGCCGTTTGACCGTGGCCAGCTGCAGGTCTTCGACCAGATCCTTGGTGGACTTGTACGGAGCAGAAGCCAGCATCAACGCCTCGGTACCCAGCCAGCGCGACGAAATGCGTTCGGCCGGCAATCGCAACGCATCCAATGCGCCACGCCAGAGCATCGTGGCCCGGGACTCGGTGGTGGCACCCGCCTTATGCAACAGGTTCGCCTGACTGACCAGCTTGCCCTGTTCTCCAGCCTGATCGGCCTGCTTCTTGACCATTTGACGGGCCGACGCCTCCGCCTGCGCGGCGAACTTGCGTTGCAGCGCCTTCAGATCCTTGGACACACCCAGCACCTTGATGGGGCCGCGCGCATGCCGGCGTCCACGAGGGTGCTTGCCGGCCGGCAGTTGCTGCTCCACCGAGAACGTGACTCTGAGATACGGGGAAAGACGCTCGACCAGTTCCGGCCCCAACACTTCGGGATGAATCTGCGCACCCTTGGTGGCGATGGCCGCCTTGGTGAACACATGTGCCAGATCGGGCCAGCCAACGGTCGTGCCATCCTCATCCACCGGCGGCAGATTCGGCTTCTGCTGCGAGCCCGAGCCCGGCAGATCCGGGTAATGCTCGTCGATCCAGTCACGAATCGCACGCGCGGCATCCGGGGCCGGCACGAACTGGACGCGCAGCTGCTTGGGCAGCGCCTTGATCATCGACAGGATCAGCTCATCCAACAGACCCGGCACATTCCATGTGAACTGGTCGGGCGTGATACGCGAGAGCGCCTTCAACGGCACATGCACGGTGACGCCGTCGGCCGGGTCGGCCGGATCGTACACGTAGCTCAGACGCAGGTCGATGGGTTGGCCGTCCGATCCGGTCGTATGCCAATGGTCGGGGTAATCGTCCAGACTCACCGAATCGCTGGATGCCAGACGCTCCACCTTGGCCGGGTCGAAATCAAGCAGATTCGGCTGACGGTCATGCTCGGACTTCCACCATTTCGCCAGATCGGCCACGCTGGTCACATCGTTGGGAATGACCGCGTTGTAGAAGTCGAACAGATCCTCGTCGGACACGGTATCCGCCAGCTGGCGGGTGCGGCTCGCATCATCGGCGGCATCCTCGAGAATGTCGCGGTTTTTGCCCACGAAGTCGTCGTAACTGAAACGCTGCTGAATATCGCCCTCGACCAGACCCTGGCGAATCAGGAAGTCGCGCGCCTCAAGTGGATTGATGCGTCCCCACTGCACGGCACGGTCCTGTACGATCGGCAGACCATACAGCAGCACGCGCGCGGTGGCCACAGCCGAGCCACGCGAACCCGACCAGTGCGGCTCCGCATACGTGGTGCGGGTCAATTGGCCGGCCAATGGTTCGGCCCACGCGGGGTCGATGGCCGCCGAATAGCGGGCCCACAGGCGAGAGGTTTCCACTAGTTCGGTGCTCATCACCCATGACGGGGTCTTCTTGGCCACGGCGGAAGCGGGGAACAGGGCGAAACGGGTGCCGCGTGCGCCCTGATAATCGTTCTTCGACTGCTTCTGGGCGCGTTTCATCGCACGGGCGCGCGCCGAACTGGTCAGCCCCGCGAAATCGGAGGCCTTGGGCTCGCGCACCACCTGCATGCCCATCATCGACAGCA
>ENA-OOWK01001129-OOWK01001129.1-human-gut-metagenome-genome-assembly--contig:-NODE-1129-length-14363-cov-3.674448_pt1 | contig 14363 bp, 12 predicted proteins | sample MGYA00241405_ERZ501317 | MGnify/ENA primary metagenome ERZ501317 (study PRJEB25962, sample SAMEA1972440) | human gut metagenome | biome: human gut; feature: human-associated habitat; material: faeces... | reverse complement strand
GTTTAGCGACTTAATACATCATACGGGGAGATTTTACAGCAATGAAAGTAAAGTACGAAGACCGCTTGAAACAGAAATTAATCGCAATCAAAACGGATACCCTTGTAGTTGGTGTAGATATTGCTAAGAACTACCATTGGGCCAGGTTTGTTGATTTCAGGGGCATAGAACACGGCCGTGCTCTGAAATTCAAAAGCAGTAGAGGCGGCTTTGAAACCATCTTAGCAAGAATCCGGGAGATATGCAAGGAGGAAAATTTTGCGGAGGTTGTTGTGGGAATGGACCGGCAGGACATTACTGGAAAGCGTTTGCGAACTGGCTTGACAGACAGGAAGGGATAAAAGTTGTGCTCGTCAACCCATATGCGACAAAGCAGGCAAAGGAGCTTGATGACAACAGCCAGACGAAGTCGGATAAGAAGGATGCGCTTACGATTGCGAAACTGGTCAAGCGCAAAAGCGCATTGAAAAATACGATCACGGCAGTAATGGATGAGTTTTTCCCGGAATATGCGGAAGTGTTCAAGTGTCCGCTTTTAGGAAAAGCGTCCCGGCATATATTAAAGGTCTGCCCATTCCCTAAATTCATTATTGAGCTGGGCTTGGATGGCATCACGGACGAGATAAAAAAGGCCGTAAAGAAAACTGTCGGGAGAAAGAAAGCAGAACAGCTTGTAGAAACCGCAAAAGATTCCATTGGGGTGGATTACGGGGAGGAGGCCGCCAGACTGAAACTGTGGCTGGTGCTGGAGGAACTTGAACTGCTGGAGAAACAGATGGAAGAACTCGAAGGACAGATGGCGGCAGCATTACGGAAGACCGGCTATGCAGGATTCCTGCTGAGCATAAAGGGGATAGGCGTGGTGACGCTGGCAGCATGTCTTGGGGAATTTGGCGACCCTGCACGCTTTGACAGTCCGCGCCAGATGAGCCGCATGGCAGGATACAACCTTGTGGAGTACAGTTCCGGCAAGAACAAGAGCGGGACAAAGATATCCAAGCGCGGGAGGAAAAACCTGCGGAGTGTGCTTTACCAGATGGCGCTCACAATGGTTGCGACAAACGAAGAAATGAAGCAGTTATACCATTACCTGTAAACAAGGGAAAAATCCCCGCTGCGGAAGATGCAGGCGCTGATTGTGGTCAGCAAAAAGATACTGACGCTGATCCATACGCTTGCGAAGAAGAAGGAAGACTACGATCCGGATAAGGTATTCGGATATGTCCGCAGGGAGCAGCTAAAGGCGGCTGCCTGAGAATAAAATGAGCCGGTAATGGCACGGGGACAAGGAGGATTCCTCCATCAGCCCAAAGAGGCAGCAATTAAGCACAAGTCAGCCCCGTGCCTTTATCCATAAAGCAGAATGAAGGAATGTCAGGGCATAGACCCAGCGAGAACTGATAGGGTAAGCGTATGGATATACATCGGCAGAACAACATCATCAGTCATTCCATCCATTTATGGATGATGATATAAAACTTTAAAAATATATTGGGAGATATATTGACAAATTTCAAATATTGAGATAGGAGGATGGACCTTTGAAGATAGAAGACCTGGACAGCAATTTTAAACGGGAGGAGAGCAGTACAGACTTAAATTACAGGAAGATAAAGGATACAGAGGCAAAGATTGAAGGATTGTGCCCCAACATCTGACAACGCCTTCCTGACGCTGTTCTGAGAGAAATAAACAGACCGGAGCTTACAGCGCTTGCCCGATATACCAGCGGAGGCGTTCTGCGTTTTCAGACAGATACCCGTATTCTGGGTTTGTGCATGGAGTTACTGGAGCAGGATTTTATGATGTCCCATATGTCCCTAACCGGAAGCGCAGGTATGGACGTATTTGTAAACGGCAGCTACGCCGCCACCTTCTGGGCTGAACTGGGAGAAAATGAGGTAAAGGGAGAAATTCCCCTTTCAGGTGAAAAGTCGGAAATAACCGTATATCTGCCCCTCTACAACGGCGTGAAGGAATTTTATCTAGGAATCTCAGAGAGTGCCTGCATATGGAGGCCGCTTGAGCATAAAGTAAGGGAGCCGATAATCTTTTACGGTTCCTCCATAACGCAGGGGGGATGTGCCTCCAGAACCTCCAATGCCTATCCGGCGCTTGTGACCAGATGGCTGGATGCAGGCATGTATTGTCTTGGATTCTCAGGTAATGCCAGAGGGGATTTGCCGATTGCCCGTTATATTGCCGGACTGCCTGCAAAATATCTGGTCTATGATTACGACTACAATGCCCCTGACGCCGCATTTTTAAAGGGAACGCATGAACCGTTTCTGGAATGCATTCTTTCGCATAACCAGGCCCTTCCGGTGCTTGTAATGTCACGTCCAAATCCGGAATTTAAGACAGAAGAGTTGCAGAGCAGGGAGCGCAGACAGATTGTGCGGGAGACGGTTCTAAAATGCAGGGAAAAGGGATATCAGGTGGGATTTCTGGACGGCGCCAAGCTGTTTGGGGAGGAATCAAGAGAGTGCTGCACTGTGGATGGCATCCATCCGAATGATTTGGGGTTTTACCGGATTGCGCAAAGGGTTTTTGAAAAAATACATGCGTTTATCTTTTGACAGGAGCAGCTGCCCGGACTTTCCTTGAGAAATAGTAGACGCAGACGGAACCCTGCCGTTATCAGAAGGGAAAGATATAAAGTCTACATATCTGTATCTTATTAAACATATAAAGTATATTCATAAAGTAGAGTGGTACCGCGGACAGTAGTCTTTCATCTCTATTACAAGCATATTGTAATAAAGATGGAGGGCTTTTTTTATATAACAGGAATTTCCTCCATTTTGTAGTTGGAAAAAATTATATCCTACTAAAAAAGTAGGATATAATAAGGGCGTAAAATACTATGATGATAAATCAGAAGATATAAAAGCCTTCTTCAAATTCGTCCTCATTAAGGCCGTCATCCTCAATGAGGAAGTAATGCATGTCAAGCAGGTCAGAGTCAGTCATGCCTTTTACCAGACTTGCAGTCATACCCTCCGACGGATCTTGGATATATTTTTGCCTGAGTCCCTCTAGAAATTTTGGATCCATTTTGAAGCCTCCCATCTTTTTGATAGTTTTAGTATGGAACAGATGGGAAATAAAATCAAGCAGATCTGCCGCTGGAGCGGCATCGGTACTTTGCCATTGCCCTTTCGTATAATTCTTCCAGGGGAACACGTCTGTGGTCATAGTAAAGATTCAGAAACAATATCTTTTCGCCGCATTTTGGACACTGCAGAGGGTCATAGCCGAAGGAGAGGAGAAAAAGTGTCCTTCACTTATTGAGATCCAGGAGGATCCAGTGCTTGGATCTATGCGCGATTTTATGAAGGGATGCATCTATCTCGCGATGGCGGGCATAAAGGCCATAATAACGGGTTATCTTGAAATGCTTTTTGGGAATGTGCTGGATCAGGAGTTTTATGAAATCCAGTACAGGAACTGCTTTTTCAACATAAGAATCATCTTCATGCCGATTGTAATGGAAAGTGATATTCTCCCCGTCATAGGAGTCAATGTGTGAAGCGGCGATCACCGGGCGTCCGAGATATCATATGGGTGAGCTGATAGATGGCGGACAATTGGATGCTCCAGCACTATCTATGGAGGAGGCCCGTAAAGAGATTTGTGAGATGCAGGATTTGTCCCCGGGGCTGATAGAAAAGGTCCCAGTGAATATGATCGAAGGATTCCAGGAAGATGCAGCTCTCCATATACCATCATCCATAGAAGCAGGAAAACTGCCGGCACAGGAAAAGAATGTGTGGAGGATTAAGATATGATCAAGGAACTGCTGTGAAGACGAGCTTGCATTTCAACAAGCCGAGTAGCAAAATGGATTTGTACCTAGAGTTGGGTAATCAAAGGTATGACATGGTAGGCCGGTGTTATTTACATCGGCCTGCAGATTGCCAGCCAAAACGGCCACCTGTGCCATATTCGGCGGCCACCCTGGAACTTAAATGGCGGTCAGCCAAGGACACATTAAACGGCCAAAATTTCCAGTTATAATATAAGCATCTCCTGTTCAAGGAGAAATATTATAACTGGAGGTTCCATTATGGACTACAAAAGAGTATTGAGACTTCACTTTGTGAATCATCTCAGCGGCCGCGAGATCGCCGAAAGCTGTGGCGACTGCAGCAAAACAACTGTCAACGAGTTCCTGAAGCGTTTCAGAAAGAATCCGGAGCTCTCGTACCCTTTACCGGCAGATGTCATGAATGAATACATCGAAAGCATGCTTTATAAAAAGCCTGGTGTATCGGCGGATCGACTCCTCTATCGGGATTTTAACAAGGAAGCTGTCTATAAAGCTCTGGCCCGCAAAGGGGAGACCCTGAAGCATCTGTGGCAGAAATACAATGCCATAGGTGTCGTAGACGGGAAGAAGCCAATGAGCTATCGCCAGTATTGCAGGCGTTACAGCGAATGGGCTGATTCCAAACAGCTGACCTTCCACATCCAGCGTTATCCCGGTGTCAATCTCGAGCTGGATTATGCGGGAAAGCAGCTCTATCTGCATAACCGCCGGAACCCGGAAGAGACCACAAAGGTCACCATCTTTATTGCAGCCCTCACCTACAGTGATTACTTTTATGCCGAAGGCATGACGGAATGTGATATCAGGAACTGGATCCGGGTAAATAATAACGCTCTGGCCTATTTTGGCGGCGTGACTCCGACAATTACGCCGGATAACTGTAAGGTGGCGGTTGCCCGGAATAAGGACTGGGTCAGCCCTGTCCTGAATAAAGATTTCCAGGCATGGGCAGAGCATAACAATACGGTTTTACCCCCCGCCAAGGTAAAATCACCCCGCTGGAAACCGGTTGTAGAGGGGCACGTAAAGATCGTTACCATGCACATCCTCATGGACATGGAGGATATAGTCTTTTATTCACTGGATGATTTAAACCGTGTCCTGATGGAAAAGGTGGATGCCGAGAACCGGAAGCCTTTTGAAGGACTCACTTATTCCCGGTACGATCTTTTTACAACAGAAGAGAAGGAGACTCTTCTGCCTCTTCCGACCAACCGCTTCGAATACCTTGAACGAAGGACTGTTAAAGTAGCACAAGATTTCTCCTTCACCTTCGACAAGGTCCATTATAGCATGCCCCGGAAATATCTTCGACAGGAACTTGAGATCCGGGCAGGCGAAAAAGAAATCTATGTCTATAATAAACAGGGTGACCTCATCCGGACACATAAGCGCAGCTATACACCGAAAGACTGGGTGATCGTCCCTTCGGATATGCCCGCCGAATACAAAGACTATGGCTATTGGACTGTGCCTTATTTCCAGCAGAAAGCGTCTGCTATCGGCCCCAGCACCCGTGCATTGATCGATGCTGTCATTCGGAAATACGCTTATCCGGTGCAGTCATTCCGAAGCTGCTTTGGGATTCTGCGGTATGCGGAAAAGTACTCGCCGGAAGCCCTGGAACGTTGCTGTAAAGACGCCGTTTTGGCTGGGAAATGCAACTATTCCTATATCTGTAACACAATCTCAACTTACCATAAGGAGCCATCGCAGAGTACAACGTCACAGAGCAAACCCAACGAAGATGCTGCAATAGCCGTATCCGGTACTTACAAAGATGACGACAGCAAGTATTCCCTTAAGAACCTGCTGAAGCGTCAGGAAACGGAGGCCGGTCATGAAGAATGAGACTACCGATATTTATGAGATGTTGGACACACTATCCCTGCCGGTAGCCGCCCAGCGTTTCGCAGAACTGTCTGAAAGCCCTGAATTCGGCAGCTATACCGCTTTGCAGTTCCTTCGTGAGGTCTTGGAGCCTCAATACATAGAAACCCTCAATAAGCGGTTTGAAACCAATCTGCGGCTCAGCAGCCTGATCAATAAGGGGGCTGTGGCGGAGAATCTAAAAACCGGTAACGGGCGCATCTATAATGATGCCACTGTTGAACAGGTCCTGAAATTCCACTTCGCTGAGAACCGGCAGAATGTGGGGATCTATGGAGTCACCGGTGCTGGCAAGTCCTATTTCCTGTCTGCCTGTTGTGTGGAAGCATGCAGGCGTAATTACCGCTGTAAGTTTGTAGACTATAGCGATCTGCTGGACGAACTGATTGTTCTCAACCGGCAGGAAGATCTGAACAAGTACCGTAAGAGGATCAGGTACTATGCACGGATTCAGCTGCTGTTCATTGATGACTTCGCTATCAGCCGATATTCCGAGGAAGGGATCAAGATCCTGTACCATCTCATAAAACTTCGGGATGACCTTGGGACCTCCACCCTCTTCACCTGCCAGTATTCTCCAGATGAATGGGGGAACCAGCTGAGTGATGAGAAGGAATGCTACGGCAAGCTTGACGGAATCCGGCGCAGGTTGACTACAGGACTTACCGTACTGATTGAGAAAGCATAGCCTTCTGGGACAAGGCTCGATACTGATTAGCAGGGCGGAGCCCCCTCTCTGCCCTGCCGATTTCTAAAACTGGCCGTTTAATATGGCCCTGACTGGCCGGGAAATGCGGCCCTGCTGGCCGCAGAAAGTGGCTGTTTGCACGGCCTATTTTTAGTTTTGTCTAAGATGCAGGCTGAAATGAAATGCCAATGTTTTGGCGTATTTGGGATTCAAGTAGTTCCATTAATTCATGATTTCCCTCAAAATATAGTATTGCATCTTCCCGTCCCTGGCCGATAACAGAATCTTTATAATAATACCAAGAACCTCTCCTTCTAATTATACTTTGAGCTTCTGCAAAGTCAAGGACTTCACCAGCGTGGCAGATCCCTTTTCCATAAAATATATCCATTTCTGCAGTTGAGAATGGAGGTGCAACTTTATTCTTTACTATCTTTACTTTGACATGATTCCCAATTACACAATTATTCCGTTTGATGGTGTCAACTTTTCGTACATCCATACGGACGGAAGCGTAGAATTTTAAAGCGCGGCCTCCAGTTGTGACCTCTCCCATAGAATAACTTCCAATCTTCTCACGTAATTGGTTGATGAAGATAGCAGTGCAGTGATTATTACTGATATATGCAGTGAGTTTTCTTAATGCTTGAGACATAAGCCGAGCTTGTAATCCTACATGACTATCACCCATTTCACCGTTAATTTCAGCTTTTGGAACTAATGCAGCTACAGAATCTATAACAATAAGGTCAACGGAACCAGAACGGACCATTACTTCTGTAATTTCTAAGGCCTGTTCTCCGTCGTCTGGTTGCGAAACATAAAGGTAATTAATGTCTACACCAATGTTTTTGGCATAAGCAGGATCCAATGCATGTTCTGCATCAATAAATGCGGCAACGCCTCCATGTCTCTGGATTTCAGCAATAATATGTAATGCAACAGTAGTTTTACCACTGGATTCAGGCCCGTAAATTTCGATGATACGTCCTTGGGGAATCCCTCCAACACCTAAAGCAATATCTATACTTAATGAGCCTGTAGAAATAGTTTTAATATCCATACCATTTGATTGTCCGAGCCTTTGAATAGCGCCTTTGCCATAATTTTTTTCTATTTCTGTTATAGCGTTATCAAGAGCAGTTTGTTTTTTTATCATCCATTTCTAGCACCTCCAAATCGAATGTATGTTCTTAAAATGAGCATACAAAACGTATGTTCGTTTGTCAAGGTGTCATATCTTGATAATTTATTTGAGAAACATTCTGTATTTAAATTCGAGTCAAGAAAAGTTTGCATGTACCCATGATATCATATTACTTATGTGTATAATAAAGGTAATTGTCAAGTTGTAAATGACTGCATAATGACTGTACAATGAAAGAAATTAGAAAATACTATTTGGAAATAGATGAGGAAACGATAATTTATGTTTGTGTTTCTTCCTATATAAAAGGAATTAACCCTCTAGACAGTTCATGGGCTAGAATTAAAATACTCTTAAATAATTTTATTTTTGAGTATGTTTTGAAAATAGAGACTGCCGCACTGGTGATGAGAATCATTGGGGCGGCAGTTTTTGTGTTACGGCTTTATTTGTGCTGAAAAAATATAAAAAATCACTTGACACACTTGACAAACGGTGTTATAGTGAAAAATGCACTATTATGGCAAGTTATGCCCGGGAGACTACTCAAAAGGGTCTCAGGCATGAATTAAATTAAAACATACAAGGGGTGAAACGTCAATGGAGAAAAACAGAATCCGTTCCGTAACTAATGGTAAGGCCATGAGAATGTCATACCAGCGCCAGAAAGAGGTACTGGAAATGCCGAACCTCATTGAAGTTCAGAAAGATTCTTATCAGTGGTTTCTGGACGAAGGCTTAAATGAAGTTTTTAAAGATATATCTCCAATCGCAGATTATAGCGGTAAATTGAGCTTGGAATTTGTTGGCTTTACTTTGTGTGAAGATGAAAAGAAATATTCCATCGAGCAGTGTAAGGAAAGAGATGCAACATATGCAGCGCCTTTGAAAGTAAAGGTGAGATTACACAACAAAGAAAACGGCGAAATTGCTACACATGAGATTTTCATGGGTGATTTGCCACTAATGACAGCAACCGGTACGTTTGTTATTAACGGTGCTGAACGTGTTATCGTCAGCCAGTTAGTACGTTCACCGGGTATTTATTATGCAATCGCACACGATAAACTGGGAAAAACCCTGTATTCCTCTACTGTTATCCCCAACAGGGGCGCATGGCTGGAATATGAAACCGACTCCAATGACGTATTCTATGTACGTGTAGACAGAACCAGAAAAGTCCCTATTACTGTATTGATTCGTGCCCTGGGCATTGGAACAAATGCAGAAATTCTTGAATTGTTCGGTGAGGAACCGAAGATTCTGGCCAGCTTTACAAAAGATACTTCCGAAAACTATCAGGAAGGTCTGCTGGAATTATATAAGAAGATTCGTCCAGGCGAACCGCTGGCAGTGGAAAGCGCAGAAAGTTTAATTACCAGTATGTTCTTTGACCCGCGCCGTTATGACCTGGCAAAAGTGGGACGTTATAAATTTAATAAGAAATTACTCCTTCGTAACCGTATTACAGGACATAAACTTGCTGAAGATGTTGTAGACATGACAACAGGAGAAATCATTGCCGAGGCAGGCGCTGTTGTAAGCAAGGAGCTGGCTGACCAGATTCAGGATGCAGCCGTTCCATATGTTTGGATACAAGGGGAAGAGCGCAATATTAAAGTCCTTTCCAGCATGGCAGTTAATATTAGAAATTATGTGGACTTCTCAGAAGAAGAACTGAAAGAGCTGGGTATTACTGAATTAGTATACTATCCTGTTCTGGCAAAAATTCTGGAAGAAAACGAAGAACCAGAAGATATTAAAGAAGCCATTAAGCAGGAAATCCACGAACTGATTCCAAAGCATATTACTAAAGAAGATATTTTAGCTTCTATTAACTATAACATGCATCTGGAATATGGTCTTGGAACAGATGATGATATTGACCACTTAGGAAACAGACGTATCAGAGCTGTCGGTGAATTGTTACAGAACCAGTACAGAATCGGTCTTTCCAGATTAGAGAGAGTAGTAAGAGAAAGAATGACCACACAGGATCTGGAAGGTATTACACCTCAGTCTCTTATTAATATTAAACCGGTGACAGCAGCGGTAAAAGAATTCTTTGGTTCTTCTCAGTTGTCTCAGTTCATGGACCAGAATAACCCTCTGGGTGAGCTGACTCATAAGAGACGTTTATCAGCACTTGGACCAGGTGGTTTGTCCCGTGACCGTGCAGGTTTTGAGGTACGAGATGTTCACTATTCCCATTACGGAAGAATGTGTCCTATTGAAACTCCTGAAGGTCCGAACATCGGTCTGATTAACTCTCTGGCATCTTACGCAAGAATCAATGAATATGGTTTTGTGGAAGCTCCTTACAGAAAGATTGACAGAACAGATAAGAAAAATCCTTGTGTTACCGACGAAGTTGTATATATGACTGCTGATGAAGAGGATAATTATCATGTAGCGCAGGCCAATGAGCCGCTGGACGAAGAAGGACATTTCATTCATAAGAATGTATCCGGTCGTTTCAGAGAGGAAACACAGGAATACGAACGTCAGATGTTTGAATACATGGACGTATCTCCTAAAATGGTGTTCTCCGTTGCGACAGCATTGATTCCGTTCCTGCAGAACGACGATGCGAACCGTGCGCTGATGGGATCTAACATGCAGCGTCAGGCAGTGCCGCTTCTTACCACAGAGGCGCCTGTAGTAGGTACTGGTATGGAATCCAAGGCGGCTGTAGACTCCGGTGTCTGCGTAGTGGCAAAAAAAGCCGGTACTGTAGAATGTGCAGCTTCCAAAGAAATTATTATAAAAAATGATGATGGAACAAAGGATGTTTATCATCTTACCAAGTTTATGAGAAGTAACCAGAGTAACTGCTACAACCAGAGACCGATTGTGTTCAAAGGCGAACATGTAGAGGCTGGCCAGGTTATTGCAGACGGTCCGTCTACCTCCAAAGGTGAGCTGGCATTAGGTAAGAACCCGTTAATCGGTTTCATGACCTGGGAAGGCTACAACTACGAGGATGCGGTTCTCTTAAGTGAGAGACTGGTTATGGATGATGTATATACATCTGTTCATATTGAAGAATATGAAGCAGAAGCCAGAGATACGAAACTGGGACCGGAAGAAATTACAAGAGACGTTCCAGGTGTTGGTGATGATGCTCTGAAAGATCTGGATGAAAGAGGAATCATCCGCATTGGTGCTGAAGTCCGCGCAGGAGATATCCTGGTAGGTAAAGTTACTCCAAAGGGAGAGACAGAGCTTACAGCAGAAGAAAGACTGCTCCGCGCAATCTTCGGTGAAAAGGCAAGAGAGGTTCGTGATACTTCTCTCAAGGTTCCTCATGGTGAATATGGTATCGTTGTAGATGCCAAAGTATTCACAAGAGAAAACGGAGATGAATTATCTCCGGGTGTAAACCAGGCAGTCCGCATTTACATTGCCCAGAAGAGAAAAATCTCTGTTGGTGATAAAATGGCCGGACGTCATGGTAACAAGGGTGTTGTTTCCCGTGTACTTCCTGTGGAAGATATGCCGTTCCTGCCAAACGGACGTCCGCTGGATATTGTACTGAACCCTCTGGGCGTACCTTCCCGTATGAATATCGGACAGGTGCTGGAAATTCACTTGAGCCTGGCTGCAAAAGCTTTAGGCTTTAACATTGCAACACCTGTATTTGACGGAGCAAACGAAAATGATATCCAGGATACTCTGGAAATGGCAAATGATTATGTAAACACTGAGGACTTCGAAGAGTTCCGTGCAAAATATGAAGATGTTTTGAGACCAGAAGTTATGCAGTTCTTAGATGAGAACAAAGACCACAGAGAGCTGTGGAAAGGGGTTCCTCTTTCCAGAGATGGTAAGGTAAGACTTCGTGACGGACGTACCGGTGAATATTTCGACAGCCCGGTAACTATCGGACACATGCATTACCTGAAACTCCATCACCTGGTTGACGATAAGATTCATGCACGTTCCACTGGTCCATACTCCCTTGTTACACAGCAGCCTCTGGGTGGTAAAGCTCAGTTTGGTGGTCAGCGTTTCGGAGAGATGGAAGTTTGGGCACTGGAAGCATACGGTGCATCTTACACACTGCAGGAGATCCTGACTGTGAAATCTGATGATGTAATCGGACGTGTGAAAACTTACGAAGCAATTATTAAAGGTGACAATATTCCTGAACCAGGTATTCCGGAATCCTTCAAGGTACTTCTCAAAGAGCTTCAGTCTCTTGGTCTGGATGTAAGAGTCCTGAGAGAGGATATGACAGAAGTGGAAATCATGGAAAATATCGATTATGGCGATACAGATATGCGTTCCATTATTGAAGGGGATTCCCGCGGAGCTGACAACGAAGATTACGCAAGCCATGGATACTCCAAGCAGGAATTTGAAGGCGAAGAACTGGTAGATGTTGAAGACGAGGCCGAGGAAGAAGATGACATGTTCTTAGGCTTTGATGATGCTCAAGACGAAGAGTAATTAGGAAAGGAGTCTACAATGCCAGAAACAGCAAATAAAGAGGTATATCAGCCAATGACCTTTGATGCCATTAAAATCGGACTGGCATCCCCGGATAAAATCCGGGAGTGGTCCCATGGCGAGGTGAAAAAACCGGAAACCATTAACTATAGAACTTTAAAACCGGAAAAAGACGGACTTTTCTGTGAGAGAATCTTCGGACCAAGCAAGGACTGGGAATGTCACTGCGGTAAGTACAAGAAGATTCGCTACAAAGGCGTAATCTGTGACCGATGCGGCGTTGAAGTGACAAAAGCATCTGTCCGCAGAGAGCGTATGGGTCATATTGAGCTGGCTGCACCGGTTTCCCATATCTGGTATTTCAAGGGAATTCCTTCCAGAATGGGTCTGATTCTTGATTTATCTCCAAGAACACTGGAGAAGGTTCTGTATTTTGCAAACTATATTGTATTAGATGCAGGAACTTCTGATTTGTCCTACAAACAGGTTCTTACAGAGAGAGAATATCAGGATGCCAGAGAAAAATATGGTGATACATTCAGAGTGGGCATGGGTGCAGAGGCTGTTCAGGAGCTTCTGGAAGCTATTGACCTGGAAAGAGAATCCAAAGAACTGAAAGCAGGTCTTAAGGATTCCACAGGACAGAAACGTGCCCGTATTGTAAAACGTCTGGAAGTGGTAGAAGCATTCCGTGAATCAGGAAACAGACCGGAATGGATGATTATGACTGTTGTTCCGGTTATTCCGCCAGATTTACGTCCTATGGTACAGTTGGATGGCGGACGTTTTGCAACCTCAGACTTAAATGATTTATACAGAAGAATTATTAACAGAAACAACCGTTTGAAGAGACTGCTGGAATTAGGCGCTCCGGATATTATTGTCCGCAATGAAAAGAGAATGCTGCAGGAAGCTGTGGATGCCCTCATTGATAACGGACGTCGTGGACGCCCTGTTACAGGTCCAGGAAACAGAGCGCTGAAATCCCTTTCTGATATGCTGAAAGGTAAATCAGGACGTTTCCGTCAGAATCTGTTAGGTAAACGTGTTGACTATTCCGGACGTTCTGTTATTGTCGTTGGACCGGAACTGAAAATTTTCCAGTGTGGTCTTCCAAAAGAAATGGCGATTGAATTGTTCAAGCCATTTGTTATGAAAGAATTGGTATCTAATGGTACTGCCCATAACATTAAAAATGCCAAGAAGATGGTAGAAAAGCTGGAACCAGCGGTATGGGATGTGCTGGAAGAAGTAATTAAAGAGCATCCGGTTATGTTAAACCGAGCTCCTACACTGCATAGATTAGGTATTCAGGCGTTTGAGCCAATTCTGGTAGAAGGTAAAGCAATTAAGCTTCATCCATTGGTATGTACTGCGTTTAACGCGGACTTCGATGGTGACCAGATGGCTGTGCATCTTCCATTATCTGTGGAAGCTCAGGCAGAGTGCCGTTTCCTTCTGCTTTCACCAAACAACCTGCTGAAACCGTCTGACGGTGGTCCGGTAGCCGTTCCTTCACAGGATATGGTACTTGGTATTTACTATCTGACACAGGACAGACCTGGTTATAAGGGAGAAGGCAAAGTATTTAAGAGTCTGAATGAAGCAATTCTGGCATATGAAAACCAGGTAATTGCTTTGCAGACAAAGATTTTTGTTTATGTTGAAAAGAAAATGCCGGATGGAACCGTATCAAGAGGAAAGATTCAGTCTACTCTTGGACGTCTGTTGTTCAACGAAATCCTTCCTCAGGACTTAGGATTCGTAGACAGAAGTATTCCTGGCAATGAACTGCTCCCGGAAGTTGATTTCCTGGTTGGTAAGAAGCAGTTAAAGAAAATTCTGGAAAAAGTTATTAATACTCATGGTGCTACCAAGACAGCAGAAGTTCTGGACAGCATTAAGGCTATGGGTTATAAATACTCCACAAGAGCAGCTATGACCGTATCTATTTCCGACATGACTGTGCCACCACAGAAACCGGAAATGATTCAGAAAGCTCAGGATACTGTAGATTTGATTACCAAGAACTTTAAACGTGGTCTTATCACAGAGGAAGAGCGTTACAAAGAAGTTGTAGATACCTGGAAAAAGACTGACGATGCCCTTACTAAGGCGCTGCTGGATGGTCTTGATAAGTACAACAACATCTACATGATGGCTGACTCCGGAGCCCGTGGTTCTGACAAGCAGATTAAACAGCTTGCAGGTATGCGTGGTTTGATGGCCGATACAACCGGTCACACCATTGAGCTGCCAATTAAGTCTAACTTCCGTGAAGGTCTGGACGTACTGGAATACTTCATGTCCGCCCATGGAGCGCGTAAAGGTCTGTCCGATACAGCTCTTCGTAC
>ENA-OOWK01001124-OOWK01001124.1-human-gut-metagenome-genome-assembly--contig:-NODE-1124-length-14407-cov-2.401198_pt1 | contig 14407 bp, 18 predicted proteins | sample MGYA00241405_ERZ501317 | MGnify/ENA primary metagenome ERZ501317 (study PRJEB25962, sample SAMEA1972440) | human gut metagenome | biome: human gut; feature: human-associated habitat; material: faeces... | reverse complement strand
AAGTGAGCGTCAACTGATGTGAGCAATCTGGTGACAGCTCATGAAATCACTAACACTTGTACTCTAACATAAAAATAGACAGTTGCCGAAACTGTCCTCAAAACAAACGGTAACTGTCCTTAAATTTCATATTTTATTCGTAAAATAACATCACGTTCATAGTAAATATATTGTTTTTATAGTCATATTCCATCACACCATGATATTTTTCCACAGCAGATTTTACATTTTGAATTCCCCATCCATGCATTCGCTTATTTATTTTAGTGGTCACCATCTTTTCATTTCTAATAGTCGGCATTGTGCTGCTGTTCTCTATCTTTATGATAATAAATTGATGAATTCTCCGAATAGTCAACTTAATTTTTCGATCAATTTCCGGCGAACATCTTTCACATGCTTCTATTGCATTATCCAGCAAATTAGTGAGTATCGTACATAAATCTACTGGATCAATTCTACAATTTTTAGGATATTCTGCGTGAATACTCATATCTATTCCCTTTTCACTTGCCCACTTTGCTTTTTGGCTTAGAATATAATCAACAGCCTCTATTCCCGTCCGTACCTCTATCATATATTCTGTGTGATTTCCCATAAGTTTAAGCAAATACTTCTGAGCCTCTGCTATCTGCCCCTTCTCAAGATATTTTTGTATCAGTAGAAAATGATTCCACATATCGTGATATAACTTTGCATTTGATTCATACGATTCTTTAGCTACTAAATAATTTTGTTCTAAAAAATGATTTTTCTGTTCTATATATTCTTGTTCTTTTCTATTTTCTCTAATCCGAAAGAAAAGATATGCAACCCCGACAAGTAACACACCACTAATTCCTAATAGCATTTGTAAAAAGTCTAATCGTATCCCCAACAAAATTCGCGATGAGACTATCCAGTATACCCCTCCTATACTACCTACCACCAAACAGATTACGGTAATTGTAATCCCACTCTTATTTTTCTTTTCTGCGCCTTTTTTAATAATTACACAAAATAAACATACGAGCAGACATTCTACTAATTTGATAGATACAATAAAGATAATCCTTTCTATCCCAAAATCTGATAATACAATTTCTATAACAGATGTCATTCCTAATTTTGTCATTAGGAAAACCGTCCCCATATCCATTCCTGTTAAAAATGCTACGTAACCAATAGCAATCAGTAAAAATTCTGAAAATCTCCCCCTATATAAAATTTTTCCTCCTAAAGTATATGATATTGCCGCATACCCCAAAGTTGGCAGGCTAATAGATAAATCTACCATATTTAACATCACTATTCCTATCGCAATAAATGCCGATAAAAATAAGCTAAACTTTATTTGTTTTTTCTTTGAAAATTGCGTTTCAAAAATTACGCTGACCACCTTAAAATACAAAATACTTTCTATAAATGCAGCTAACCACTCTGCAATTATATGTACACCTATCATATTTGTTTTCCCCAAAAGCGAAGCATTATTGATTTAAATTCCGATATATTTGCTTTGCTAATTTGAACATGCTCATTATGTCCAAAAATAGCACCATTTTCATTCATCCCCACTACATTGGCTAAATTCACAATACAACCTCTATCTGCAAAATAAAAATATTCCTTATTCAGTTCTTCAAAAACCTGCGCCAACGTCTTTCTAATCGATTTCATCTCTCCATTTTTCAAATGAAAAACTGCATATTTCCCATTCTTCAAAATATAAAGGATTTCTCGGTATGCCACCTGTTCTATTCGGTTCTTCACTTGAATCACATATTATTCATCTCGCTCAAGACAATAAAGTTTATAGAAATCTTCCAACGCTATCAACAATTTATCATCCAATAATTTTTTAGGAATATATCGAAACACTGAAAATTCATATGCCTCAATCGCATATTCCAAATGAGACGTAATAAAAATGATTTTTGCTGAGGGTATATTTCTATAAATCGTTTTTGCCAAATCCATTCCACTTACTTCTGGCATTTCTATATCCAGAAGAAATAAATCAAAATATTGTCCATCTTGCATATCATATAACAAATTATCACTTGACTTATATGTTTCAATTCTTATCTCTACACAATGTGTGCGAAAAAACAATTCTGCAAGTTCTTTTACCTTAAGAATATTCGTTACTTCGTCATCACAAATTCTTTAGGTTAGAATCGATGATGGGGTAAACGAAAAAGCAGTTTTGGCATTCCAGTGAACTGCCCCTTCGTTTACACCATTTTCGATTTGACCTAATTGAACAAAGTGAGCGTCCGGGCAGCTACTGCCTATGGACTTTCAATCTTTTGTTCTTATCCATGATTATACAGGATTTCCTATGCAGACGCTACAGAAATCAAGGATTTTCAGATAAATAGATACAACAATAAAACCTCAGGATTTTGAGGCTTAAAAACATATAAAAAAATAGGATTTAACACCTTTGCGGTATTTTCAGTTGTGGTTTTCCAAGGTGTCCACCACAGGATTTACATACATGGATGTTTATCCCGTATAGCTGTTTCAATATTTCCGGCATCTCCTTATCCCTTAGCTTTGAAAGATATTTTTTGCATCCGAGAAGATTCCGGCATAAAGTGAGTTTTTTGTGTTTGCTGCGGGAACATAGAAGTCCATAATGCCGGATCCTGACAAAACGTCTGGGGGGCACATGCATCAGAAAACGCCGTATAAATTCAATACCAGAAAGTGTCAGTTCTTTCCATTGTCCTTCCTTTCGGTAATCCCTGACAGAAAAAGTAACATTTTCATCGTCCATATGGATCATGCGGTGATTGCTGATAGCGATCCTATGGGTATATTTTCCGAGATAATCAATCACAGACTGTGCACCGTTAAAAGTTTTCTTACAGTAAGGAACCCATTCTGTATCATAACAGGAATCTATAAGCTCTTTGAATGCATAATGATTACGGTATTTTTCTGCTGTTCCATGAAACTCAAGCTGATCTGTATTCCAGAGATTTTTCAACTCATCCATATATTTCCCACGAAAGACTTTGGAGATAGCCCATATGGGGAGAAAAAACTCCGTACCATTGTCTTTCCACTCATTTTTCGGTGTCAGGCCGCCGCCAAGCAGTATCGTATGGATATGGGGATGAAAATTCATTTCTGAGCCCCATGTATGCAGGATGCAGATATAACCAACAGAAGCCCCGAGGTGCTTTGGGTCGGATGTCAGTTCCTGAATAGTAGCGGAAGCTGCATGATACAGCGTGTCATATAACAGTTTCTGGTTACTGTAAATGACCGGATTCAGAATGTCAGGGACTGTAAACACCAGATGAAAATAAGGTGCATCAAGTACATCTTCTCTGCGGGCATCCATCCACATTTCCTTTGGAATAGCCTGACACATGGGACAACAGCGGTTACGACAGGAATTATAATGAATCTGGACAGCACCACAGTCTTCACATACACTGATATTTGCACCATAGGCTCCTGTTTTGCAGTTCAGGATGTTCCGGACAGCTTTTGCCTGTTCCGGGGATGGAGAATACTTTTCAAGGTATGCCGGATAAAAACACCGGAAAATATCCTGGACGGTGGGTTTATTCATGGCCAGTACCTTCTTTCCTGTCGAAAGGGCTTTGAATGCCCATGAGGGATTTGTTGCTGACATGAAGATAAACTTCCGTAGATTTCGGATCACGGTGTCCAAGCAGTGCTTGAATGTTATGCCGTTCTATGCCCTGTTCCATCAGATGGGTTGCAAAGCTATGGCGGAGACAGTGAGGGGTTGCTGCCTTTGGAAGTTCTGCATCAGCTACTGCCCGTCGCATTACCTGTTCCAGAGTACTGACTGTTAGATAATTACCGGTAAATTTATTCGGAAACAGGATGCCACGGGGACGACCTTTCTCAAACCAGTATTGTGTAAGGATATCCAGACAACGTTTGGAGAGAATGGTATAACGGTCCATTCTATTCTTGGTATCCCGGACATGGATCTGCATATTTGAACGGGAGATATCGTCATAATGAAGATGGATCACTTCAGAAACTCTCATACCTGAGGAATACATGACTGCGAACATAGCCTTATATTTGATATCATCAACAGCATCTAACAGGCGGTCAATCTCAGAGGCAGTCAGTACAGTAGGAAGCTTATGTTCTAGAATCATACGTGGAACTGTGATGTCATCCCAAAGGATATGCAGGACATTTCGATAGAAAAAACGGATGGCAGAATTGTAAAGATTCAGAGTTGTGGCTTTCAGTCCTTCCTCTTTTTTCGCAAGCAAAAAAGCCCTGACATCCTGACAGGTAAGTTCTTTGGGATTCTTATTCTGATATTTCAGAAAGTAAGAAACATAGTTTTTATAGCAACTGATGGAACGATCTTTGAGGTTACGGATTTTCCCGGCTTCCTCAAGCTGTTCTAAATATTTTTCATACATAATAAAATCCTCCATATAAAATCAGTAGTTATCAGAAACACTGCTTTATACGGAGGAGCATTGGGGTCATAAAACCGCTTGCCAACCAAGTGGAATGGTGGTATTCTTTTCATAGGCAGTGGAGAGGTCGATCCTGTTTGATTGTTATTTTGTGGTGATTTAACAATACTACTTTTAGGACTTGCTTTCCACTGTTTTGTTATATAAAACAGAAAATCGCTATGCCACAGCCTTGGCAGGCCATCGCGTAGCGATTTTGTTCAATTGCAATTTGCAACATTACCAACACCTCAAATATCAATTTCTATGCCATTATACTATAACTCTAATGTCTTTTCCAACAAAAGGGGGAAATATATCCTATACATCCCCCTCTCTTACTATCAGTACGCCGGAACACCATACCCATATATCGCTGTACTTCCGATACTATAACTTCTCCGGTTGACTGCATCACTACTATTTCCTTCAATGGTATGCACAACGCCATCCACCGTACTTTCCACGATTCCCACATGGTCGATGCTTCATCATTTCCCCAGTCAAAGAAAATGAAATCTCCCGCCGCCGGGGTATAACTTCCATCCTGAAACTGTCCATTGCTTTGGAACCAGTTTACACCAACATCGCACTTGGCAAATTTCGGTACCACACCGCTTTCAATATAACCACATTGATCGGCACACCATGACGCAAAACAAGCACACCATTCTACCCGGCTGTCAAATCCATACCAGCTCCAATACATCTCTCCGCCATTTCCTTCCTGAGACAGCGCTACCTGCACGATTGCCTGACTTCCCGTTCCGGTCGGAATCCGTCCAAATGGATAATAGCGCAGTACATGTGCCACATACTGCTTGTCCCCGTAACTGCTCCATCCCAATTTTTCTGCCATCATATCAGAAAATTCGATCGCATTTGCTGGGGTGTATCCTCCATCTTTTTCTTTTGCCCACGGGATATAACCATTTCCGTAGTTATACCCCTGAAGCGCCAGCTTAATGTGTTCCATATCCACCGGAGTTTCCACTTCTGCGCTGATCAGACACGCCTTGATCTCCTGCACCCCGCACTCAATGGAATACGCCGGATCGGTAATCCCGTTGGATTGTCTTGGAAACCGGGTATTAAATGCCCCTTCGGAACTCTGCATCGGATCAAGTCCTCGCCCGCCACTTTCCTGCATCATAATCGCTTTGATCAGTTCCACATATTCTCCAATCCCATATTGTGTGGCATATTGACGGATCAACGGTTCATAGGCTTCTACTTCTGCGCTGACAGCAGAAACCGTATTAGAATTTCCTCCACCCGTCATGCAAAGGACACCTCCAAACAGAATCACAACCAACAAAATCAGTACCGCAATCCATCCCCCTGCCAAAAGTGCTGTCACAAGCGCTTTTGTTCCTGCAATAATCGCCCGGACAGCTGCCAACGTGGCTCTGGCAGTTGCCTTTGCGGTCTGAGCTGCTGTTCTTGCCACCTGTCTGGCTGCCATCGCTGTTCTTTCTGCTGTCTTTGCTGTTGTCTGTGCCAACCGTTTTGCCTGAACTGCGGCAGTCTGACTTGTCTTTACCGTATTACGAACCGTCGTCTGCTTCGTACTTTTGATCGTCCGGCTGGCAGTTTTCACCGTTCCTTTCCCGGTCTGTTTCCCTTTACTCCCCACGGTTTTGATCGTTTTTTCCCCGGACTCTATGGTTTTAATGGTGGCATTTTGAAGTTTTCCTGCGGAAACTCGTTTCTTCTTCGCCAACTCCTGCCCGGCTCTTTGCAGTTGCTCTTTCGGCTGGTTGAAGGTGTCCGCAGACACCTTCCCCTTTGCTCTTTGACGCTGCACTCTTCCGCCTTGCTTTCGTACCTGATGCACTGCCCCCAACACACTTCGTTCTGTCCCGGCTACAATCTGATTTTCCGCATCTTCCACGGGTGTTGCCGCTGCCGGTTCTCTTGTCTCCTCTGCCTGTTCTTTCGTCCGCACATATGCCCGCTTTACATGCTCGGTCCCCGTTGCCACTTTGTCTAACACCTTGATGTCTTTGCGAACCTTACGCGTCTTAATCTCCTTAGTCATAATCCTACCGTTCTTCCCTATGCGGACACGCTTTACCAGATTGGAACTCCCTGCAAAATTCCGGGTACTTCAACCGGATTGCCTCAAAGAAATACGGGGCATATCCACAATCAAAAAGTTCATACGGGGTAGACATTCTTTCCGATCCCTTCTCGCTGTATCCGTTCCATAAATTAAAAGCAAGCCGGGTAATCCGCATACTTCCGCTTGTCTGCCATCCTTCATGCAATGCCGCTGGATTGATACAATCTTCCCGAAATGAGAACAGACGTTTCACATTATCTCTTGTCATATCCGAAATTCCCACGCAGTAGAAAAATGCCTGATGGTAGCTGTCTTTTTTCTTCACTTCATCCATCATGGCAAAGAAAAATTGTTTATGCTCTTTCGATGCAAATCGTAATTCCATCTTCTTTTCCCCTTTCTATGGCTGACGATTCCGGTTAGCATGATCCTCGCCCGGTTTCGTTGTCATCAGTTGATAAAGCTTCGTATTTTTCGGAAACTGATTCACAAATGGCACAAGGGAACTTCCATATTTGATCAGTCCACATCCTGCGTCTGCATTGGTGATATATCCCATCTGCTCATTGGAAATATTGAGTAATTGTGCCAGTTTCTCCCGATCCGGCGCCGCCTGATTTAACATCACGATATACTCGCTGTTGGACAACATCGTTCTTGCAAGAACGGAATCCAACAGATAATCTACATTCTGCGTAATAGCATTTGGATAGGCATTTCTCTTACGAAATCTGCGCCACGCAGAGTTAAAAAACGCTCCAGAATACTCATTTTCAAATACCACATGGAACTCATCCAAAAAAATATGGGTACGTTTTCCCAGTTTCCAGTTCTCTGTCACACGGTTTAACATCGCATCTGTAATGACCAAAAGCCCCATCGTTTTCAACTGCTTTCCTAAATCCAAAATATCATACACCACCATCCGGTTCTTCACATCCACATTACTTTCATGGGCAAAGGCATCCAGACTTCCACTTGTAAACAATTCCAGTTCTAGTGCAAGATCCTGCGCTTCCCGCTCTGGCTGCTCCAGTATTTTGTCACGGAGTACACAGAGTGTTGGTACATTTCCGCCTCGCTGGTAATCGTCATATACTGCGGCAGTACAACGGTCTATAATGGATTTTTCTTTTGCACTTACCCCCTTTTTGTCTAACTGCTCAAAAAGCGATAACACAAACTCTGACTTATCAATGACCGGATTTCCGCCATCTCCATATCCGTCCACCATGTCCATAGCGTTGATGTGGTCTTTACTCCCTGCCGCAATTCGGATGACTTCTCCGCCCATCGCCTCGATGAGTGATGCGTACTCCCGCTCCGGATCACAAATTAAAATATCGTCCCCGGTTGCAAGGGCAAGGAATACAATCAGCATTTTTGCACTGAACGATTTTCCACTTCCCGGAACACCAAGTAAAAAGGAATTGGGATTCAGCAGCTTCGCTTTATTGCACATGATTAGATTATGGGAAATTGCATTTTCCCCGCAGTAAATGCCACCCTCATCCATAATCTCCTGCACCCGGAAAGGCATCAGCACCGCAAGGCTTTCCGTTGTCAGCGTACGAACCGCATTGATTTTCCGTTGTCCGATGGGCAAAGCGGTATTCAGTCCATCCATCTGCTGAAACTTTAAAGTAGACATCTGACACAAATACTGCCTTGCAATAGTCAGAAGTGTTTCTGTATCTGCATCCAGTTCTTTTTTTGTATCTGCGGTATGCACAATCGTCAAAATTCCAAACATCATCCGCTGGTCACGGGTAGTCAAATCATCCAGAAACTCCTTGCTTTCTTTTCGTTGCTGCTCCATATCATAAGGAACAACTGCGGAAAAGTTATTGTTTGCGTTCTGTCTTCTCTGCCAGTTCGTTATATTCGTCTCCACACCGAGAAGCCGGTTCTCCACTTCCCGCACTGCCTCATCTGTCGGAACCGGAATAATGTCAATGCTCAGCATCAGATTCCGGTTTAATTCTGTCAGTTCCGCAATCATATCATCTTTGATGTAAGACGCATAATCCCGCAAAAACAGCACTCTTCCATAACGGTCTCCCATTTTAAAATGATCCCGTTCAAACTCAAAGCTGTCGGGACAGATAAAATCTTTAAAACTGTGTCCTTTCTTCATCGCCTGCGGCAAATCAAAGAAAAAGGCGGTTTCCTCGCCCGCCCGGTAAAAATCATGCAATGCCCGCAGTCGTTCTGTCGCATCCAGTTCCACACATTTGGAACCCAGTCTTGCAAAATGCCCCATCAGATCCGTTCCCACTCGTGCAAAATAGCTTCTCGCCTCTTCCACCGTTTTCTTATACACCGATACCGTCACATACTTTTCCTGCACCATGCGATTGGAACCCGTTGCTTTCTCCAACAACATTTCGTTGTATTCTTCCCGGTACACATCCAGTCCGTCCTCCCGCATTGGGATCAGAATTGCTTTTTCAAAGTCCTGCCGGTTCAGTCTCCGGTTGTTGATCGTAATCTTCGTGGTCGCTCCGCTGTCAAAGGAATTGAGCAGTTCGCTGTATTCCAAGAACATTGCCTCCTGATCTTCCCGGCTTGCCACCGCATAGTTGATATCCATGAATTTGTACGTCCGGGTAAACTTATTCCGCCCCACCTGAAAGACACCGTCTGCCCATACCGCCTGAATAGGAATGACCTGCTGTACACTCCTCGGTATCCGAAACTTCTCCTTGTCCTGTTTAAAAATTGTCCGCAATGTCTTAATCATGTTTCTTAAATTCCTCCTTTTCCCGTGCCTCAATCTCTCCTTTTAGCAGCTCGTAATACAAATTTTCTGACCGGAACACCAGTTTTTTCGGCATCAGGATTTCTGATTTTATCCATGCCCAGACGAACTGCTCCGCTGTCATCCCGTTGTACTTGATAAAACCCAAAGCTGCAAAAGGCGAAGCTCCTAAAATACACATCCAGCTTAATGTTTCCGTGCCAAAGTACGGACGGAGCAGAAAATACAAAGCCACCGCCACACCACAGGCAAAGACAGAAAAAATGAACTGCCGCATCGACAGTCCAAAAAACATACTTTCCGTATAATTACGGATTTCCTTATTTATCTTGACTTCCATATTAGCACCATCCCTTCTTGACCTCTCCTGTCGCTATAAAAAGGATGCTGCGTTTTGGAACATAAAGCAATCCAGAAACAGCATCTCCTATTTCAAATATTTTGTTGTCGTCTGCCTTTTGGAATTTTCCCACCAGTCCTTTTTCAACAGGCAGGTCGTATTCTTCTGACGCTTCAATCACTTCTCCGTTCAGCAAATGGATACGATAAATCTGGTAATATTTTTCTTTTTTCTTCATTTCTATCATCCTTTCCTTGTTGATAATTTTAGGCATAAAAAAATCGCCACCAACTGTAAGTGACGATTTCTGAAAGTTATTTTATTGTTATCGAATGAGCCAACTGTAATCCTTACGGCAATCTAAGATATACTCCACATACACCGTATCATCTTGTATTTGATAGAGGACAAGATACCACTTCTCAATAAACATCTTGTGATATTTATTCGGTGTGATATAGGGTTCTTCAAAAAATGGAAAACGCTGCGGCATCTGGCAGAGGGAACGCATAGCGGTCATAATCTCTTTCTTTTTTGCCGCTGCTGCTTCTTTGTTGACCTGTGCCATAAAACGGATATGTGTTCCCAACATCCTCTTTGCCCTGTCAGAAACAATGACTTTGTATCTCTTGCTCTCTGTCATACGCTACACCTCTGCAATCACATCATCAAGGTAAGCGTCCAGTTCATCAAGCGTACAGCCAACTCTGCCTGCCATTCTATCTTCCTCTACGGCAAGCAGTTCCTCACGCAGCTTCAGCATTTTTTCCCTGCGGTTATAAGTTTCAATATCCATAACGACTAAATCTCCCTCGCCGTTCTTGGTAAGGAAAATCGGCTCTGCGGTCTTTCTGCACATATCGGCAATCTCGTTGTAACTCTGGCGGATTACTGCGGATGGACGGATATTCATAACAAAACCGTCTCGTATAATTCCTCTTTCTTGATCATATTGATCACAGACTTATAATTTGCTTTTGTATTATAGAGAACACCTGTCTTCGTTGTATGTCTCATCATTCATATCGCGTTTCCTTTTCATGCAATATTTTAATAATTAGAAATTTGCATAGCAACTCCGTCTTTCATTACCTGAAATCCAAAGCGTTCATAGAAAGTAACATTCTTACTTTCTTCCGGCATAACTTCAAGATATAGATAATCTTTATATTTCTCTTTAATCTGTTTTATCATTGTACCTGCAATTCCGTTTTTGTGATAGTCCGGATGAACAAGAACGTAGTGTATATACGCTACCATTTCACCATCATCCAAAACTCTGACAAGACCTACTAAGCGTTTGTTATCCCATGCTGTAATTACAGTAGAGGAATTGAGCAATGCTCGATATAATCTATCCGGGTATTTTCCGGAAATCCACTTTACAGATAAAAACAGTTCTTCTACCTGTTCTGCGGTAAATATTTTTTCTTCAGTATATTGAATGTTCATAATTAAACTCCTTATTTGTCAAACTTTTACAATCCCCCATGCACAATACAACAAGAAAAGTGCAAGGGCAATGTTAATAAGACGAAAATATTTCTCATAACTGGATTGCAGTTTGATACCTAACAACGCCCATGTAACAGAAGCCGTACTTCCTATAGCAGTCACTCCCACTCCGGCTAAAACAAGTAACGGCAAACTTTTGATATATGGAATAAGATAAGCTGTCAGCAGTGTACTAATGTATAAATAAATTTTTATGTTCACCAGTTGCAGCAAAAAACCTGTAGAGAAACTTGGAGCTTTATTGGAATCAGATGTTTCCGGGCAGCTGACTGCAATATGAATTGCCAGCCAAATCATATATACTACACCAATATATTTCAAAAATGATAGTACAGGAGAAAGTACCATATTTAAACTATATAACGCTAATGTGCAAATCATCTGAACCAGAAAATATCCACAGCAAATTCCTAAAATCAATCGTTTCCCTTTTTCCCAACCGAAACGTGTAGTTGTATTCATAGCCAATATATTACCCGGTCCGGGTGTAAAGGAACTAATAACCATATAACAGGAAAGTGTTCCCAACATAGAAATAGTCATCTTCATAGCCCCCTATCCTTTTCAGTCGTATAATTTATGTTATCGGTAGTCACATTTCTGACATTGAGCCATTGTATGTTCATTATCTTCTTTGTAAAAAATTCCAGACCATTTGCAAATACTCTGAAGAATTGGAACAACAGATTTTCCCTTTATCGTTAAAGAATATTCAACTCTTGGAGGGATTTCATCATAAGATTTCCGGTGGACAATCTCATCAGCAATCAGTTCTTTCAAGGTTGCCGATAAAACTGCGTCTGTTATGTTGCACATCTGTTTTCTAATTTCACTGTAACGTAATGTTTGCATTTCCGCAAGGACACAAATAATTCTGGATTTCCATTTTCCTCCAAATACTTCCAAACCGTACTCCAACGGACATCGAATATCTTCTTGCAATTTTTTTTGATACATAATACACTTCTCCTTTCGCTTCCCATTGTATCATACGAACTTATCAAGCAAAAGTAACTATGAAATTTATTAGTGAGGCTCTAATTGTGGAGTCTGCTTATGTCACAAGAATACACACTTTTCGCAGCAATAATCAACGCGCCCTTTGCTGTAGCTGCTCCGTCGAACATTTTTTCTACCATAGCTTTAAAGGTATCAACAACGGCACCTTCGGTTATATTCGGCAGTACCTTTAATCTGATATCCCTCCGAATTTGATTTCCTACTCTTTTATTTGAGCTATGCTCATTATAAGAACATAACTTGTACCAAACAAGATATTAGCAAATTTATAAGTCAATCATAAATTTCATAGTACTTTTCTGCACAAAACACAAAATAGTCACGAGTCGTCCAAAAATTTCTTGCTTTCTTTTCGCTGCTGTTCAAGGTCATAAAGGATAACTGCGGAAAAGTTATTGTTATATCATCATTCAGAACGTATTTTTTCAATAACTGTACATTTATAAAAATAGAAATAATCAAAATAACCGGCAAGTTTAGTATGAATTGTAAGAAGATTGTAAGAACTGCTTGCTATACTGAGCTTACTGAATAAAAATACAAATTAGGAGGTTTTTAATATGGCAATACTTGAAACAAAAAATTTGCGAAAGATATACGGAAACGGAGAAAACAAAGTCCATGCTTTAGACGGCGTATCCATTTCTGTAGAAGAAGGAGAATTTGTAGCTGTTATCGGCACATCAGGCAGCGGTAAATCCACACTTCTCAACATGATCGGAGGATTGGATCGCCCTACTTCGGGAATCGCTCAAATGGCTGACCGCATTATCCGAATTGAGGATGGGAAGGTTATTTCAGGAGGTGTGGAATATGCACGCTAACCGAAACAAAAAAGCAATTAAACGGGTAGAAAAAGATGATGAGAGCAAATCGTATTCGTAATCTGTTTGCGGTATTTGCAATCATTCTCACCACTTTTATGATTACTACCGTGTTCAGCTTAGGCATTAACTATATCGAAAATATGAAGTTAATGCAGGTGCGTACTGCAGAAACAACTGCCAATGTAACCCTCGCGGCGCCGACAGAGGAACAGGAACAACAGATTAAAAATTTAAAATATGTCAAAACTGTCGGTACGCAGTATATGGTCGGCTCGGTTACCGAAGAGAACGATGAAGGACGTAAGCTTTCTATTACGCTTCTACGATACCGCCGAATGGGAAAAACATTATCTGGAAACGATTAAAGATATAAAAGGAAAATATCCAAAAGACAAAAACGGAATCATAGGAAGTGTCAAAGGGGAAAACTTTATAAAAGAATATTGTGATTATAACTTTGAATACAATGATAAGAGACGCTGAAAGGATATGCAAATGCCGGTGAGTATGGATGTTATGTCACAACACTTAATGGCGAAAAAGTACTAAAAAAATACAATGCCGATCATCCTGATGCGCCGATTGATATTGAAGCATTTAAGCATGGAGAGACAGCAATTTCAGGAATGGATACGGAATATAATGCTCCAAATACCGCTTTGGTCGGGAAAAAACTAACACTGACCGCCGACAGTACTGACGGTAAAGCAACTGATTTCATAATCGGCGGAGCTTTCTGTTATGACGATTATTCAACTGAAACCTGAACAAAGCAGTTTGAATGATATTGTTACTGCCTGCATAACAATATCATTCAATGATATTGTTATGCAGGCAGTAAAAACAGTTTATACAAAAGCAAGAGAGAAAAATATCACGATTACTTTTAATTGCCAACAGACTTTTGAAGCCCTGCTTGATTTTAACTGGACTACAGAAGCTGTCGGCAATGTACTTGATAACGCTGTGAAATACACTCCAAACGGCGGTATCGTGAACTTGAATATCACAGAATATCCCTCTTATTTGCGATTAGATATATCTGATACCGGAATTGGTATTTCCGGAGAAGAACAGGCAATACTTTTTCCCTGTTCCTGAAAAAAAAACTAAAAAGAATTTTGGGGAATCACGGATTAATAAAATGCGTATGTACTCTTTTTTCTTTTTCCGGAAGACCGAATGCTTCTTTCCCGAGAGCGATACTTTTCATCAGAAAAACCATATTTCTTGCAACACCGCGCATTGTCTGCTTTCCTTCTTCGTCAAGCGCAGCCTCTCCTACCTTTCTTCCATGGATACAGTTCCAGTATTGTCCTGACGCAATCGGCATATCCGAAATCGTAAAATATTTATTTAATTCGTCAAAAGTTGCAGAACATCCACCTCTTCTTGCACATACGACACTTGCTCCGACTTTCATCG
>ENA-OOWK01001122-OOWK01001122.1-human-gut-metagenome-genome-assembly--contig:-NODE-1122-length-14421-cov-7.062439_pt1 | contig 14421 bp, 12 predicted proteins | sample MGYA00241405_ERZ501317 | MGnify/ENA primary metagenome ERZ501317 (study PRJEB25962, sample SAMEA1972440) | human gut metagenome | biome: human gut; feature: human-associated habitat; material: faeces... | reverse complement strand
AAGAGATAAAGATAAGCATGATATTTCAATTCTTGAAAGTTTATCAAAATAACATTGCTGTAATTTCTAAGATAAATTTCAGCTTGTCGAACTGAAAAACACTGTAATAACATGTGTAAAACAAAATGTAAAACACCCCACTGAGTAGGTAGGACTAAATACTCCTATGATTTCGATTTTGAAGTCATAGGGGTATTTTTTTGTGCAGAAAAATAAAAAATTTCCTTTTCCACCCTGTATTTTCCCCTCTGAGCCTTTCGTTATATGAGAGAAAAAAATAAAATTCATTTTTATTTGTAAAAAGTCCTCTCTACGTTCTGATATATGAGGAACAAATTATATTTGCCTTAAAAGAATCGGGCCTGATTCAAGAACAAAGAAAAAAACGAAAAGAGAAAGGAGAAATTACATGAACAAAACAATCTTAATGGGAAGACTGACAAAAGATCCGGAGGTGAAATATCTCCAGGATGAAAACAGTACTGCAATGGCACGATACACGCTGGCAGTAGACAGACGATATCGAAAGGATGGAAAGGCAGAAACAGATTTTATTTCCTGTGTTACCTTTGGGAAGAATGCTGAGTTTGCAGAAAAATATCTGAAAAAAGGTTTGAAGATTTTAGTAAGCGGGCGGATCCAGACAGGAAGCTATGTGAATCAGGAGGGGAATAAAGTTTATGCCACCAACGTGATTGTAGAAGAACATTATTTCGCAGAAGGGAAGAAACTGTCAGGATCAGAAAAGAAAGAAGATACCGATCCAGATGGATTTATGAATCTTCCAGACGGAGAAGAACTTCCGTTTGAGTAAGAATAACTCGGATGCTGAAAGCAGAAGAGCGCACTTATATACCTTACAAGGTATGTGCGTCCTACGGAGTTTGCATCTTTCTGAAGGGGAATTCCGAAAGTGTTTGCGGATGCTCCATCCGAAGAAGGGGTCCCCTTCCGGCAGAAATGCCTATCCCGTAACAGAGAAAATGGAAGAGTTGAAAAAGGAGAAAAAGAACGATATGGCGAAGAAGAAAACATTTCAGGAATATACGCAGGAAGCACTTCTTGAGATTGAAAAAACAGAAGCTGCATTGAAACAGGCAAAGCTTGAGAAGGAACAGGCAGAGCATAGGATCCAGAGATCCTTGAACTATCTAGATACACAGAAAAAGAAAAAACGAAAGGCACGAACCCATCTGTTGATTCAGAAAGGAGCAGCCATAGAAGCAATCTGTAAAGATACCAAATATCTGACCGAGGCAGAATTTTATCAGCTGATGGATGAACTTCTTCATGATCCTGCTTGTAAGTTTTGTGATGTTGTTCATGAAATGGTTCGTGGACGGGTGGAAGCGGCAGAAGCAAAGGAACGAAAATTTGCAGAAGAGGAAGCACTTTTAAAAGCAATGCAACGAGGTGAATTGCCACAGGGAGATGAGTAAGATGGGATGTTATCACTTTCATCTGAATCAATTATCCAGAGGAAAAGGACAGTCTGCCATTGCCAGTGCTGCCTATCGAGCCGGTGCAAAACTGGAATGTACTTATTATGGAGAAGTGAGTGATTATACGAGAAAAGGCGGTGTGGTATTAGCGGAGATCCATCTTCCCCAACAGGCTCCGGAGAGATTCAAAGACAGGGAGACCCTTTGGAATGAGGTGGAATGGATCGAAGGGAATAAGAAAGCACAGCTGGCACACAGCTTTGATATTGCCTTGATGAATGAGTTTTCTATGGAAGAAAATATTGAGCTTGCAAGAAGATTCGTAGAAGAACAGTTAGTCGCAAGAGGGATGATCGCAGATCTAGCGATCCATGATCCGAAGAAAGCAAAGGATAAAATACCCAATCCCCATATGCACATCATGGTTCCCATCCGCCCTTTACAGGAAGATGGTACCTGGGGACAAAAACAAAAAAAGGTTCCAGTATTAACACCGGATGGACAGACGGTTTTGAATCAGAAAGGACAACCGGTATTTCGGGCGGTACATACAACGGATTGGAGCAGGAAAGAAACCTTGGAAGAATTGAGAAGTGCCTGGGCGAAGATGTGTAACGAACTGTATGAAGAAAAAGGACTTACAGAAAGAGTCGATGCCAGGTCTTATGAGGAACGGGGGATTGATAAGATCCCGATGGTGCATGAAGGACCGAATGTACAGGCAATGGAAGCAAGAGGGATTTCAACCGCACTGGGAAGTTTAAACCGACTTATCCGTGCCTTGAATGATATGAAGGAACGGGCAAAGAATCTTCTTCAATGGTCTTTGCTTCGACAAAGCCAGTTGATGGAACGGATGCTGTTCTTACATCAGCCAACCTTAGCGGATTATCTAAGAAACTATTACGACAAGAGAAATGCAGTTGCAGAATCTTACGCTTATGGAACGCAAAAGGCAAAGAATACAAATCTGAAACAATTTGCAGAGACAATCCGCTTTCTGGAAGAGCAGGATGTGAGAACCCCAGAACAGCTGACGGAGAAAATCCAGGAATTAGATATACAGCTGAATGAGGTGAGTCAGCGGTTGAATCAACAACTGTCTGCTCTGAGAAGTGTCAACAGCAATCTTTATGCAATGAAAGAGTATTTTGAAACAAGACCTGTTTATCTGGAATTAAAGAAGAAATATTTTGGCAGGGAAAAATTCAAAGAGGAACATAAGAAGGAACTTAGTGGATATTATCGTTCGGAAAGGATCTTAAAAGAAAATCTAGACCCAAGTGGGAAGATTCCAGAAGGACAATGGAAACGAGAAGCCGCTAGTTTATCAGAAGAGATAGCTGCTTTACGAAAAGAAGATAAACGGATCCATGCGATGCTACGAAAGTATGAGGGAATCAAAAATCATGTGGAAGTTTTGATGGCAGAGGAAGGAGAAGGTGTCTCTCTTCCGGAAACAAACAAGCGGGAGCAATCCACAGAAACAAAAGAAGCAGTGAGAACCATGAAACGAAAGAAGAAACATCATGGAATGGAATTATAGGAGGGATTTTAGAAGATGGAAGAATATACAAGAGAACAGATTCAAAGAGCAGATGATACCGATTTATATGTTTTTCTTTCTGGGAGAGGAGAACAGTTCAAACGATGTGGAAAGGAATACAGGTGGTTACGACATGATAGTGTGATGATCAACAAGAATGAATGGTATCGTTTTAGTCAGAATAAAGGCGGTCATGCCATCGATTTTATGAAAGAATTCTACGGTCTTTCTTTTGCAGAGGCAGTCAAAGAATTATTAGGAGAAGAGGGAGTTGGAGAAACCAACAGAAGAACGGGCAAGGAAGATGCAGGCAGACAGAAGGTCTGCCCCATCCCCTTGCCTGGATTGGAATTGCCAGAAAGAAATGAAAGCTGTGAGATTGCAAGGAAGTATCTCATTGAGCAGAGGAAACTATCGGAATGGCTGATAGATCAGATGATTGCAAAGGGGGATATTTATGAAAGTAAAAACTATCACAATGTGGTATTCGTCGGAAGAGACAAAGAACAGAATCCTAGATATGCAGCTATGCGGGGAACCGATGAGAACCGATATCGTGGGGAGGCAAGAGGTTCGGAAAAAGCCTATGGATTTGGCCATATAGGAACGGATGAAAAACTGTTTGTGTTTGAATCCCCCATTGATCTTTTGTCTTATATCACTGCAGTTCCGGAAGAATGGGAAAAGCATAGTTATATTTCCCTAGGAGGATTGAGTGAAAAAGCAATGAAACAGATGTATACAGAATATCCTCATATCCATTCCATCTACTTGTGTCTGGATAATGATGAGCCTGGAAATGAGAGATGCAGGCAGTTTGTTTCTCTTATTCCGGAGGAACTGAGTGTGTACCGATTAGAACCGGTGAAGAAAGACTGGAATGAATGTCTGGTAGCAGAAGTTTCGGTAGAAAATATGGCAAAGCAGATGTGTTGGAGAGATGCCAGGGAAAAACCAGTTCCGGTCATGAAAATGTCGGAGGTTGAGGAAACGGTGGTCCAGTGGTTATGGTATCCCTTCATTCCCTTTGGAAAGGTTACTTTGATCCAAGGGAATCCGGGAAAAGGAAAAACATGGCTTGCAATGGCAATTGCCGCATACTGTACCAACGGAAAGGAACTTCCCAATGCACTTCCGATAGAACCCTTTAATGTGTTGTATCAAACAGCAGAGGATGGGATTGCAGATACCATTAAACCCAGATTAGCAAAATGTGGTGCAGATATGACAAGGGTACGATTCATCAATGAAGAAGAAAAACAGCTTTCTATGACGGACGATCGGATTGAAAAAGCCATCCGACAGAATAATGTACGACTCATGATCATGGATCCCATACAGGCTTATCTGGGAGCCAATGTGGATATGAACCGGGCAAATGAGATCCGTCCCTTATTTCGACATCTCAGTACGATTGCAGAGAGAACTGGATGTGCCATTGTTCTCATTGGACATTTGAATAAGTCGTCGGGAAGTCAGAGTGATTACCGTTCCCTGGGATCCATTGATATCGCAGCGGCAGTACGAAGCATCTTATTTGTAGAAAAGGTGGAAAAAGAGAAGGAACAGGATATCCGAGTGGTATATCAGCAAAAGGATTCTCTTGCTAAGAAGGAAAATCCGGTAGCGTTTTCTTTAGGAGAAGAAGGCTTAAAATGGTTAGGAGAATACGATATATCCATTGAAGATCTGCTGATGGGGAAAGCAGGAACGAAAAAGGAAACGAAACTGGAAAAGGCACAGAAGTTGATTCTGGAGTTATTAACCAAACGGAAAGTAATGTGTTTAGAAGAATTAGAGGCAGAACTGCTAGCCTATGGGATTTCTTCCAGAACAGGAAGAGATGCAAGAAAGCAGCTGGAAAACAGATTGAGCTACGATTGGTGTCAGGGAAGAAAAATAGTTGCGTTGACAACAGAATAAAGGATGACATTGGCAAAAAATTACTTTGGCATTGGCAGTCTTTATAGATACCTTTGCCAGCCGCCAATGTCAAAAACAAAGATAATAGAAGGAGGCATACAAATGACAAGTTATGATATACCTTATTGGAAGAAGTATACATTATCCATTGAAGAGGCAGCATCCTATTTTCGTATTGGAGAAGGAAAGCTTCGTAAGTTAGTCAGTGACAATCCAAATGCAGAGTATTTGCTTTGGAATGGGAATCGTGTACAGATAAAACGAACAAGATTTGAAAAATTTATTGATACACTCAGTGCGATATAAAATGAAATTTAAAAGAAGGAGGTGTTCGAAATAGGGGTTACATGATATACTAACAATATCATGTTGCGTCCCCTTGGAGGTAGGATATGATTTCAAAGAGACGTGATGATAAAGGCAGAGTTCTCCAGCAAGGAGAATGGCAGGAACCAAGTGGACGTTACCGCTATAAATATACAGATTCACTTGGTAAGCGTAAAATATTATATAGTTGGAGATTGACAGAAGCAGATAAGATGCCGGAAGGTAAACGGGCAGATCTTTCTCTCAGGGAAAAAGAAAGAAAAGTTCAGTCCTTACAGATGCAAGGGATTACAGGAAGTAACATTACAGTGCTTGAACTTGTGGAACGATATCTTTCCCTGAAAACAGGAGTAAAGCATAATACTTTAGCGAATTACAAATTTGTGGTGAATGTATTGAAAAAGGAAGAATTCGCTTATAAGAAAGTGGATGATGTGAAACTTTCTGACGCAAAGATTTTTCTGATAAAACTACAAAGAGATGGTAGAGGATATAGTTCCATTCATTCCATCAGAGGTGTTTTAAGACCTGCTTTTCAAATGGCTGTGGATGATGACTTGATTCTAAAAAATCCATTTGGATTTGAATTAGGTACAGTACTTGTTAATGACAGTCAGAAAAGACAAGCTGTTTCTCCGGAAGATGAAACTAAATTTCTTGATTTTGTAAAGAATGATCCGCATTATAATCAGTATTATGATGCATTTTATATCTTATTCAAGACAGGTCTTAGAATATCTGAATTTTGTGGACTTACTGTAAAAGACTTGGACTTTAAAGAAGATATTATCAATGTGAATCATCAGTTGCAAAGAACTCGAGAAATGAAGTATATCATCGTATCTACAAAGACAACAAGTGGTACTCGTTTACTTCCTATGGAATCGGATGTAAAAGAGGCATTTCTTCGGATCCTGAAGAATAGAAGAAAACCAAAACGTGAGCCGATGGTGGATGGATATGGAGGATTTCTGTTTCTGGACAAGAATGGAAGGCCAATGGTTGCACTTCATTGGGAAAAGTACATGCAGCATGCAAGAGAAAAATATAATCGTGAGAATTTGTTGCAATTGCCGCCAGTTACTCCACATATATGCAGGCATACTTATTGTACAAATATGGCCAATTCAGGGATGAACCCAAAGACACTGCAATATCTGATGGGGCATTCAGATGTATCTGTAACACTTAATATTTATACGCATACCGGCTATGATGATGCAAAGAAAGAACTTGCCAGATTAAAAGAAGCAAGGGATGAACTGGAAAAGAAAAAGTTTATAACCCAAAAACATGCACAAACAACTCATGTAAGCCTTATCTCATAAGGAATTTGGGACTTTAAAAATAACCCATTTGTACCACAAATGCCCGAAAAAACATGAGAAAATACAAGAATTTATAAGAAAAAGAACCTTTCAAGTAAAAAATGCACAAAGGCTGAAAAGCCAGTATTTATAAGGCTTTGAGAGGATATGAGGAGATAAAATGGAGAAAATAAAGGTACTATTTATTTGCCACGGCAATATCTGCCGCAGCACCATGTCCCAGTTTGTCTTCCAGGACATGATCAACCAAAAAGGTCTCACTGACCAGTTTTACATTAATTCAGCGGCTACCAGCCGGGAGGAAATCGGAAATGGTCCCCATTATGGGACGGTAAATAAGATGAAACAGGTTGGAATTCCGGTTCTTCCACACAGGGCGGTTCAGATGACAAAAAAGGATTACCGGGAGTATGATTATCTGATTGGCATGGACGAGGCCAATATCCGAAATATGATGCGGATTGCAGGCGGCGATCCGGAGGGGAAGATTCATATGCTGCTTGATTACAGTGATTCACCAAGAGCCATTGCGGATCCATGGTATACAGGAAATTTTGATATCACATATGATGATGTTGTGGAAGGATGTACTGCTTTTTTTAATTATCTGGAGGAAAGTGGCAGTATTTTTTGATTGAAATAGTGCGAAATCAATCATGTGCGGAGAGTGAGGACTGTTGTATTATGGTACAGGCCGCTGAGGTCTGTCAGAGAATATAATAAAATAGTTATTTGGTACTTCCGGAGGGAGAATTTGTCGATGAAAAATTCTTTACATCCGCCAGCATTGCTTATATACTGATAGCAGAGCAGCTCTTTTGGGAATCAAATCCCAGTCTATTTTCTTAGCTGTAAAGGAGTAACATCAAACAGTACATATATAGAGGCTGCAGAGTGGACATATAAGAGCAAGCAGCTTCTATAGATAGGCTGTAACAGGGATTAGAAATAAAAATTTTATGTAATTTTCCCAATGTGCTTATTTACAGTTCTTAAAACGTAATCAGGCCTAAGTGGTCTTATTACCGTATCTAATCAATTTCATGGGTGTTTCGCCCGGGCTAACAGGAAAGAATGAGGAGTATAAATGCAGGAAGGTTATGAATGTTTCATAGAGGACTTTCGCCAGAGGCTTCTGGAGGCAACAGGATTTGGAGCAGACAGAATTTATTATAAGAAAAAGGAAGAGTATCCGGTTACACCGGGGGACCGATTGTTTATAAAGCGGAGGGAAGCCGGAGAGATTGCGGAGATCTGTGCTTTGTATATTTCAGATCTTTATGAAGAATATTGTCAGGGAGCAGAGATAGATGAGCTTCTCGGTGATGTTATGAAACGGCTGGAAAGTTTTTCGAGAACAGACATTGCTAAAAATGTTAAACTTCTGAATGATTATGAAAAGATAAAAAAAGAACTTTTTATCAGGCTTGTAAATGTACAGAGGAATAAAAGTGATCTGGAAGACGCTGTGTGCAGAGTCCTGGGAGATATTGCAATGGTTCTCTATGTGAAAATGGGAGAAATGGAACATTATATGACCAGTATGAAAATTAAGCGGCATATGATAAAACACTGGAACAGGGACGAGGATAAGATATTTGAAGAAGCTCTTTTGAATACGTATTTTATTTCTCCGCCAAGAATTTACTGCTGGGAAAAAATGATTTTTGACCCAAGATATGACGGGGAAAATTTTATGAATATACTTGCTGATTATCCCATCAGAAAGGATGCAATAGGAAATTGCCTGAGTACGGTAAGAAGGACAAATGGTGCAGTTGCAGTTTTTCTTCCGGGAGTAGCGGAGCGGCTGGCAAATCTTTTTCAGGGAAGCTTTTATCTGGTGTTTACCAGTATACATGAGGTGATGATTCATAATGCAGCAACTGCAAAACCGGAGGATCTTCGCAGAGTTCTGGAGGATACCGTAAGGGATACCACGCCGGAAGAGGATTTCCTGACACTTAATATTTATTTTTATGACAGGGATACAGGTCAGTTCAGCCTCTGTCAGACACAGGAGGCAGAAGAAGTCTGATATTTTAGAACGGCAGGGAAAATGCACTGGTTCTGATGAAAAGATAACGCAGGGGAAAAGTATGCATATACTGTCATAAAAGGAATATCAGGGGGAAACACCTTTGGCATATAAAATTGTACTTGACGCAGGACATGGAGGTTGTAGATAACGCAAGTGATGAAAACAACGAAAATACAAGGAGAAAGGCAACTGTTGTACCTATTAAAATAGAATATGTGTGAGAGGACAAGCCTTTCAATAATGTAGACGTTCAGAAATGAGCGTCTATTTTTATACCCAAAATGAAAGGAGCATTAGATTTATGAAAAAGACATTGAAACGATTGTGTACGGGCTTCTTAGCTCTTGCAACTGTCGTTACTACTTTACCGACTACACCCGTTCATGCAGAAAGCAAGCAATACTGGACGGAAAGTGCAGAGCGTGTCGGTATCATTGAAAAAGTAATGAATGACGGTTCTATCGGTTCGACATTCAATGAGGGCTATATGAAAATCGAGGGCGAAACTGCCTATTGTATTGACATCAATACAGATTTTAAGAATGGCTACAAGACCAGAGCTGACGCAAGCTCACGCATGAATGCCGACCAGATTTCAGATGTGGCGTTATCCTTAGAGTATATCAAACAGTATGGCGAAGCTCACAAGGAACTGAACTACAAGCAAGTCTATCTGCTGGAACAATGTGTCGTCTGGCAGAGATTGAGCGTACATCTTGGCTGGCAATGTGATAACGTGCGAGCTTCTTATGATGAAATTCCAAAGGCTACGCAGGACGAAGTTTTCTCTGGTGCGAAAGCCTTTGTCAAAGAAAATAAAGGACGCTATGAATGTGGCGGTTATATCTACTCTGGCGAGGGGCAGGAATTGGGACAATTCTGGGCGAAACTGAATGTCGGAAATGCAAAACTGCAAAAGGTTTCCAGTAATACCAGCATTACAGACGCTAACAGGAATTACTCTGTCGCTGGTGCAACCTATGGTGTCTTTGCTGATAAGGACTGCACGAAACAGCTTGCCACCCTTACGACTGATGAAAACGGCAATACAGATGTTGCAGAGGTAAAAGCAGGCACAGTTTATATCAAGGAATTATCCGCACCAGCAGGATATAAAGTGGATAAAACTGTATATTCCTTAAAGGTTGAAGCTGGAAAGACAGCAACCTTGAAAGTATCAGATACGCCAAAAGTAACAGACACTTTGATTGAGCTTTTCAAGATTGATATGGAAACACAGAAAGACAATCCGCAAGGGAACGCTTCTTTAGCAGGTGCGGAATTTACATGGAAGTATTATGCTGGCTTCTATACTAAAGACAATCTTCCTGCCGAAGCTACTCGTACATGGGTTACAAAGACAATCGCTGAAACAAACAGCGACGGGACAACTCACTACATCACAAAATTAGCGGACGCATACAAGGTATCTGGCGACAGCTTCTATATGCAGGACGGTAAAGCGGTTCTTCCACTTGGAACGCTAACCGTTGAGGAAACAAAAGCTCCAAACGGCTACTTGTTAGACGGTGCGTATATGCAGGCTGGCGATAAGTCCGAACAGATAAAAGGCTTATATGTAACACAGATTACCGAGGACGGCGACCTTGCCGTATTATCTGGAAGTAACCAGTTTTCCGTATCAGACAAGGTTATCCGTGGCGGTGTCAAAATTCAGAAACGAGATTTAGAAACGGGCGATACCAAACCACAAGGAAGTGCAACCTTGAAAGATACTGCTTTTGACATTATTTCCTTAAATGATAATGCAGTATTGGTTGAGGGCAAGCTATACAAGAAAAATGAAGTGGTAAAAACAATCCATACAGACCTTGAGGGTGTCGCTTCTACATCTGCTGACCTTTTACCTTATGGAAAATTCCGTATCGTTGAGAGTGAAGCTCCCAACGGTTACTTAACTGACGGTGCAAAGCCGATTGATTTTACAATCACAGAAAATGGAAAAATCGTGAATTTAACCGACGAAGCCCATTCTATCTACAATCAGATTAAGCGTGGAGATATTGAGGGTGTAAAAATCGGTGCAGGCACACACAAGCGTCTTGCTGATGTTCCCTTTAGGATCACAAGCAAGACAACGGGCGAAAGTCATGTTGTAGTAACTGATGATAACGGGCAGTTCTCCACTTCTGCTGAATGGGCTTCTCATAAGTACAATACCAACGCAGGCAAGACCAGCGAGGACGGTGTGTGGTTTGGGACTTCTGAACCAGACGACAGCAAAGGTGCGTTACCTTATGATACCTACATCATTGAAGAATTACGCTCTGACAGTAACAAAGGCTTTGAACTTATCCCACCTTTTGAAATCGTGGTATCAAGAAATAACCTTGAGGTTGATTTAGGGACTTTGACTGATGAATACGAAAAAGAAATCTCTATCCATACCACAGCGACCAGCAAAGACGGCGAAAAGACTATCCTTGCAGGAAAAGAGGTTACAATCGTTGATACTGTCAAATTGGACGGACTTACAAAAGGCACAAAGTATCAGTTGAAAGGCTGGCAGATGTTAAAGGAAGAAAACGCCGAGCTTATCATTGACGGAAAGCGTGTAGAAAATGATTATACCTTTATCGCTAATGATGAAGCTATGAAAGTAGAAATTGCTTATACATTCAATGCGTCCGAACTTGGCGGTAAAAATCTTGTTACCTTTGAAGAATTGTATGATTTAAGCAATCCAGAAGAACCCGTAAAAGTTGCGGAACATAAAGACATTGAGGACGACGGGCAGACGGTACTTATCACAGAGCGTATCATCAAAATTCATACGACTGCTACGGATAAGGACGGTAACAAAGAGCTTGAAGCAGGAAAAGAGGTTACAATCATTGATACCGTAACCTTAGAGGGCTTAGAAGTCGATACACAGTACAAACTTGTGGGCTGGCAGATGTTGAAAGAAGAAAATGCAGAGCTTCTTATCAATGGAAAGCGTGTGGAAAGTGATTATACCTTTACCGCTGACAGCGAAACTATGAAAGTGGAAGTTGTCTTTATCTTTGACGCTACTTATCTTGACGGTAAACAGCTTGTAACTTTTGAAGAATTGTACGATTTAAGCAATCCAGACGAGCCGAAGAAAGTTACCGAGCATAAAGACATTGAGGACGAGGGACAGACGATTACCTTTAAGGAAAAGCCAGAAGAACCAGAGAAACCCGAAACACCACAGACACCAGAAAAACCTAGCAGACCTAGCGACAGTCCCAAAACGGGCGACAACACCAACCTTTACGGACTGCTTGCACTTCTTTTAACTTCTGGTGCTGGACTGGCAGGTATCTTCTTCTATAAACGTCGTCAAATGAAGAAATCATAAGGCGGTAACTGTATGAGGAAAGAAAAATCACGCTCTCCGCCGAAGCTGTCAAACGGCAGACTTTTGCTTATTCTGGCTTGTCTGCCTTGCACCTGCAAGAACACGGATAGTCAAGGGTGCGAAGCATTTATTTTACCCTTTACTATCGGTGGGATTGCTGGTACTTCCCGAACCGCCAGAATAAGAAATCACAATCAATTTATCAAAAATAGAAAGAAACGAGGTAAAACAATATGGAAATGAAATATGTCGTGCCAGATATGGCACAGTCTTTTGGAACTCTTGAATTTGCAGGCGAAAGCGAGCCTATCTTTGAAAGAGATAAAAACAACCGCAAGGTTATAGTCAGACGAAGCTATAACCTTTATTCTGACGTACAGAAAGGCGAAAATGTTGTGGTGGAAATTCCCGTGCAGGCTGGCGAAAAGCATTTTAAGTATGAACAGAAAGTAAAACTTGTCAATCCGAAGTTATACGGCAGAGGTTACGCAATCGGGGATATGGGACATACCGATTATGTGTTAGTTGCTGATGATATTGTAGCAGTTGAAGAAAAGTAAAGGAGTGAAAAATTTATGAGATTATCAAACGGGTTTGTTATTGACAAAGAGAAAACATTTGGAGAATTAAAATTTACAGCGGTGCGTGATGTGTTCTTGCAGAATGAGGACGGGACACCGAGTACCCAGCTTAAAAAGCGTATCTATGATTTGAAGTGCAGTCTGCATGGTGGAATTATCCCCGTGTCTGTACCGCCAGAAGTACCGTTAAGAGAATTTCCGTACAATGCAGTTGTGGAGCTTGTCAATCCAGTAGCCGATACGGTATCACGAAAAACCTATATGGGTGCAGATGTGGACTGGTATGTAAAGGCAGAGGATATTGTGCTAAAGAATAAAAGCAACCAGAACGCAGGAAGTCCACAGAACCATGCACCGCAAGGACAGCAGAAAAAATAAACTTACGAAATAGATTTTCATTGTAGCGGATATATAGAACTGTTATAATATGGATATGAAAAATCTGAGTTTAAAGGAAGATGAATTATGAAAAAAGAGCTAAAACAAATATTAGTTGTTTGTGTATTTATCGTTATTGGTTGTGTTCTCGGTTATTTTGTAGCAGTTACTCAAGTAAATCAACTTAGCGACCCAGAATATATTGAGTTTTGGGCTAATAAAAATGTGGCTGTTCCAGAACCGTTAGGATTTGCAAGAAGTATTATTTCATTTGGATTTCTTTTTTCTGGAATACCTACGGGATTGATTTTTTATGGTAGCATAGCTAAAAAATGGCTAACGCCTATTGCTCCTAAAATTATAATCGGGTTTATTACTTTTCCTATTTATACACTTGTTGGGGTAATTGGTTCTATTCCTTTAGTTATTTACAACGGAGTTGTTTTGTTCAGAAATAAAAAATGAAATAATTATAATGATGAAGAAACTTCCGTTTAACAATTTCATATCCATACACACAAAGCAGTTAGTCTTAGGATTGACTGCTTTTTTCGTACCCAGAAAGGAGTGATTGATTTATGCGTAAGATTTGGAACAAAGGACACCGTATCAGAGCCAGCGACAAGCACCTTGTTTACCACTTTTCCATAGGGACGCTTCTGTTTGTATTTGTGGCGGTTCTTTTGCTACTGAATATCAAACAGCTCATGCGTACCGATTGGGAGCATTTCAGCTTGTTAGAGAACGGCTTAACGCTTTCCCCTTACAACTTCATAACCATACTGATAGCGACTGGTGTTTGTGCATTGGTCGCTTTTCTGTATTATCGCTTCTGTTATGAAAATTTCAAGAAGCTTCTGCACCGTCAAAAGCTGGCAAGAATGGTATTGGAAAATAAGTGGTATGAAGCCGATACCGCACAAGACAGCGTTTTTTTTACTGACCTGCAAAGCAGATCAAGGGAAAAAATCGTCTGGTTTCCAAAGATTTATTATCAAATGGAAAAAGGACTGCTTCATATCCGTTGTGAAATCACGCTGGGGAAATATCAAGACCAGCTTTTACGGTTAGAGGATAAATTGGAAAGTGGCTTGTATTGTGAGCTGACCGATAAGACCCTGCATGACGGCTATATCGAATACACCCTGCTTTATGACATGATAGCAAACCGCATTACCATTGATGAAGTACGGGCAGAAAACGGCTGTCTTAGATTGATGAAAAATTTTGTCTGGGAATATGACGCACTCCCTCACGCTCTGATTGCTGGTGGGACTGGTGGCGGTAAAACTTATTTTTTGCTGACGCTCATTGAAGCCTTACTGCATACCAACGCTGTCCTTTACATCTTAGACCCGAAGAACGCTGACCTTGCGGACTTAGGGACAGTTATGGGAAATGTGTATCATACCAAAGAAGAAATGATAGATTGCGTCAATGCCTTTTATGAGGGCATGGTACAGCGAAGTGAGGAAATGAAGCGACACCCGAACTATAAGACGGGCGAAA
>ENA-OOWK01001120-OOWK01001120.1-human-gut-metagenome-genome-assembly--contig:-NODE-1120-length-14438-cov-7.169923_pt1 | contig 14438 bp, 9 predicted proteins | sample MGYA00241405_ERZ501317 | MGnify/ENA primary metagenome ERZ501317 (study PRJEB25962, sample SAMEA1972440) | human gut metagenome | biome: human gut; feature: human-associated habitat; material: faeces... | reverse complement strand
AACGATCGGCACCATAGTTCAAAGGAATTTCCTGTTCGGCAGGTAATAATTTATGGCTGTGCTGAGCAGATGCTCCTGCTGCCAATAATGAGAATAAGATGAAAGTCTTTAAGAATTTGTTTTTCATATTTAAATAATAAAGGAGTTATAATTAAAATTATCTATGAAGACTATGCAAAAGTAACAAAGGCAAACGAATATGATCTTCTACTTGTGTTGCCACTACCTACACATATTGTCCTCAAAAAAATGATTAAAAAAAGATGCCCTGTAAGAGGTACAAGGCATCTTTTTACGATAAAAAGTTTAATGAATTTATTTATCATTCTCTGCCTCTTCCCAACCCGGATTTTGCTCAAGCTGTGGATTCATGGTTATTTCTTCTCGAGGAATAGGCCATAAATAACGATAGTCTTCCCATGGCAGGGTTCCTTTTATTGTATATTTATAAGGACTCTTCGGATAACAGATAATAAATCCATCTTCATCTAAAAATATATCTTTATCTACAGTGGCTTTAGTTGCACTAAAACGTTCAGCTCCCGGCTTACTTGGATCCTTCTGCTCATATTTTCCACTATATAATTCCAGCATTTCATCAGTCATCCGCATACCACGCAAAGGCACGGTCAGAAGCTTACCTGCCTTCCAACGCATCAGGTCTTCATAACGATGATTTTCCATAGCCAATTCCACACGACGTTCACGACGGATTTCGCGCAGCAGCGGACTAACCGGATAGTCCAATTTCTCTGCATAGATTTTATCCAAACGTGGGTCTGCCGGTTCTTGTCCTACCACCAATTTTGAGGTTGGATATTTTACAAAATCAAACCCGGCTCGTTCACGTAAAGCATTAATTGTCATATCAACATCTGCTTGTGACAAAGTTCCTTCCAGTTCATATTTAGCCTCAGCATACATTAATAGCAACTCACCATAACGGAACTCAATAGCAGCCTGGATACCATTGGTAGTACGGTCTTGCTCTTCCATGTCACCCATCCAATGTTTAATAACACGATATCCAGTTACAGTAGAACCATTTGTGTTATAATTAATCTTCGGATAATTAATACCATTTTCGTCCAAAGAAACAATACCACCTTCATAAATAGTAACATGTTCTCCAGGACGACAAATAGTTTGCGTCAAACGAGGGTCACGATTTTCCAACTCTCTCCACATACCATAACCTTCAAAATTTGGATTTTCCTCATAATTACCTTCAGAACCACCTACATAAATAGGTCTTCCATCAATACACAAATATTCATCAATAAATCCTCTAGTTGCTCCCATTGATTGACGATTACTATTATTTTGATCATAATAACGCTGAAAAGCATGTCCAAATTCATTTTCAATATAAGTACGGCCTAAAATAACTTCTTTATTATTTGAAAAATCATAGGCTGTAAACATCTTCCAATAAGATTCTCCTGAATTATCTGTATATAAAGAATATTTGCCCAGCAGTTCCTTACAAGCTGTCACACATTCCTGTAAGAACTTAGTTCCATCCAAATTCAGTTCTTTATGATATTTACGATAAGTACCTTCAAACAAACAAATACGAGCTTTCAAGAAATTAGCCATATCTTTATTTAAACGACCACTTTCTTCTTTCCCTTTTTGAGGCAAACCAGCAACAGACTTATTAATACACATTAACAAAGAATCCATAACCTCTGCACGTGAATTACGTGGAGCATACAATTCTTCTGAATCTACATTTAAGTCGCGTGTCAACCAAGGCACATCACCGAAAAATAATACTTTTTTATAATAATCAAGAGCTTTAAAAAAGTAAGCCTCACCTGCATATTGTTCCAATTTGTAAGCAGGAAGTTCACTACGTTGATAACGTTGTAAAAAGAAATTAATCGTTCGTAAATTTGTCCAACTCCATCCACCACTTCCTGCTCCTGTAGGAATTTTATTTAGTCCTGCCAATTCTTTTGGTTCACTACCTGTACGTACACAGTTATCTGAATAAAAATCACCATAAGCCAAGGGACTTCCTGTAACCGGAAGCGGAGTAATATATTTATCTTGTGACCATCCATCACCATGCCCTTTTATATAAGCAGGATAGAGTTTATTTAAATAAAGTTTCAAATCGCTTTCTGTCTTCCAGAAATTTTCATCTGTTACATTATCCAAAGGATAACGTTCCATAAAATCATCATTACATCCTATAAGCATGGAGACTAATCCCAACGCCAATATATATTTTTTCATTTTCATAATCTTTTATTTTTTAAATTAGAAATTAATCTGTGCACCCACTGATACAGAACGCATCATCGGGTAAGATGAAGAAATCGATTCCGGATCAAAAACATCAGGCACACCTGAAATCTCAAATAAATTATAACCAGAAAGATTCAAAGTAACACTATTCATTCCTACTTTAGTAACCCATGACTTAGGTAAGCTATAGCCCAAAGACAAAGTTTTTAAACGAATATATGCAGCATTGTACAAATTTCCTGTATGTGCAATGCTTGAATTCTGAGTTCTACCATACATATGATATTTCGCATTGGTACGGTCAGGACGCCATGAATTATTATAAGTGTCACGGTTTCCGGAAGTATTATTTCCTCCCCATAAAGCACGATCTGTTATACAAACATCACGCTTAGCAACTCCCTGAAAGAAAATACCAAGAGATATATTTTTCCATGAAACATTACCATTTAAGCCAAAACGGAAACGCGGAGTACTGTTACCAATAACTTTACGGTCACCTGGATTATAAATAGTATTCTGTCCTGTAGAAACTTTACCATCTGCACCTACACTACTTCTGTGTTCATCATCACCTTCTTTTCCACCATAATCTTCAAAACGAAGATCTCCCGGATACCATGTAGAACCTAGATCTGACTGTGAAGCACCTTGTAATATTTGTTTTCCATTTTCATCTGTTATAAAATCATCTTCTTGCAAAATACCTAAACTGTTATATCCCCAAATCTCACCCATTGTTTTACCTGCATATAAAGAAGAAAGTAATTTATTAGGATTACCATCAAAGCGAACTACCTTTGTTATATAGTCAGACAATACAAAACTTACATCATAATTTATCCCATTAGCCAAACGGTCCTTCCATTTCAGGCTCAATTCCCATCCATTCGTACGCAATATACCTGAATTCTTTTTAGGTGCCGATGCTCCTAAGACACTAGGATATTTATCACCTGCCATTAAAATATCTTTGGTTCGACGAGAATACCAATCAAAAGTAAAATCTAAACGATTCCCCAATAAAGCCACATCAATACCGAAGTCAATAATAGTCGCTGTTTCCCAAGTCAAATTTGGAGAAATCAGTCCCGAAGGAGAAATTCCCATTGGACGGCTTCCCCCCATATCCCAATTTACAAAACCTACACTACCATACTCGGGAATATATGCATAATTAGAAACATTCTGATTACCCAAAGATCCCCATGAAGCTCTTAACTTCAAATTATCCAGCCAAGTAAGATTATTTTTTATAAATGATTCTTCAGAAACTCTCCAACCTGCGGAGAAGGAAGGGAAAAATTTAAAACGGTCTTCTTTGCGGAAACGTGAGGTACCATCATAACGACCATTGAACTCAAACAGATAACGATCATTAAAAATATAGTTAACACGAGCAAAAGCTCCACGAATAGCCCAATGTTCTGCACTATCATAAGCATATTGATTGCCAGTAGTAGCATTTATCACTGGGATATTAGGAGTCAAAATACCCTGAGCTTTCGCTCCTGTGTAACGATAAGTATACCACTCCTGATTAAAACCTGCTACAGCACCCACATAATGTTTTCCAAATGTTTTATCAAAATTAGCATAAGCATTGATAGTATAATAATCAGAATGGGTTACTTGTTCTAAAATACTAGAAGGATCGGTATGAGTCTTCACTGTAGATGTCCAATTATCTACTACATACTCACGAGTTGGAACCACTTCTTTGTAATAGTATTCATTCGGACGATAAGAGAACTCACCCTTCAAGCTCAAACCATCCATCAAAGTTATAGTAGGATTGATGCTGAACACCGCATTAGTACGTTTGGTTTCTTTCGTAGCTCCATAAGCTAACCAACCTATAATATTATCAGTCCACATCTCTCCTAGCGGGTCTGTTGCGGCAGTTTTTACCGGTGCACACACATTACGTTCCGGTTCTCCCATCATAGCAGACCATAAGGACCCTTTTTGTGGGTTTATGTATGGTTCATCCAAATTAGAGACATTATAACTAATCTTGGCATTGACTTTAAACCACTTGGTGATTTCTGAATCAATACTCATCAATCCATTAAAACGATTTTGCTTATCTGTATTTATTTTATACATTCCCTCTTGATGCTGATATCCCAAAGACAAATAATAGCGGCTTTTTGCTGTTCCGCCACTAATGCTAGCTGTATGTTTTTGCAATGGTGTCCAGTCTCTTACAACTTCTTCAAACGGATTCATGCTTGAGACCCATGAGAATTTTGATGTACTTCCCTGCTGATAAATCCAAGCATTTTCTGCTGTAGGATTTTCCATCCATTTTTTCTTGGCTTCCAACAGCTGCATACTCCAATCCGAGACAGAGTTACCAGTCCATTCTGTACGTTCATTCTCGGCCAATTGCAATGTATAAGCATCCATAATATCAGGACGATGTGATGGAGTATTCCACTGCATACTAAAATTATAAGTAACTGTAGGTCTTTGTTCTTTTTGACCTGACTTAGTGGTAACCAACATTACACCATATGTAGCGCGAGCACCATAAATGGCAGCTGAAGCTGCATCCTTCAATAAAGAAATGCTCTCAATATCATTAGGATTCAACATGTTAAGATAAGTAGCATCCATTTGTATACCATCAACCAAAATCAAAGGGCTACCTTCATCAACCTGCCATTTGCCATTTGAATCCTGGCTCATTGAAGTACCCCCACGAACATTAAAAGAAGGAACAGCCCCAGGGGAAGCGCTTGTTGCTGAAACGTTCAAATTAGGAAGTACGCCTTGCAAAGCCTGACCAATATTTGCAACTGGTTTATTTGCAAGAGCTTCACTGGAAACAGAAGCTACAGCACCAGTTAAATTTACCTTTTTCTGAGTACCAAAACCAACTACAACTACTTCATCCAGCGTTTCCGTATCTTCTTTCAGAGTAATATTAAGGAAAGATTTATTTCCGACCGGAACATCCTGAGTATTATAACCAATATAAGAAACTTGCAAAGTAGCATTGCTTGGAACGGACAAATCAAAGTTACCATCTATATCTGTAATACTTCCTACAGTGGCATCTCCTTTTAAAATTACATTGGCACCAATAATAGGTTCCCCGGCCGAATCTTTTATAGTACCCTTAATTTTCTTAACCTTCTCATCATCTTTCAGAGTGATAACAATATAATTGTCATTCACTTGATAGACACAATTAGTTCCTTTTAGCAAATCCGACAGAATTTGCAATACATCCTGATTCTTTTGATTCAAGACAACTTGCTTATTGACATCCAGTTGTGAAGTGTTATAAGCAATCTTATACTTCGAAACAGATTCAATTTTCTCAAACGCTTGTTTTAAAGAAAGACGTTCCCCATTGAAGGAAACTTTCTGTGCATTAACAGAGAGGCTACCGGCCAGAAATAAGCCAACACCAAGCCCCAACACTCGAATAAATTTCTTGTTCATTTCATATTAGATTTATTAACAACATAATGTGTACGTACACGAATAAAGACAATTCAAATAAATACTACACCCAATGGCTTTCTGTTAATAAATACTAAACTACTACCTTAAATAGATATCCTTGCCAACAATTTCATATTCTATACCGGGAACCAATATTTTAATGATTTGAAGTACTTGCTCCAACGATTCATTTCTATTAAAATGAACTCTCAAACTTTGATTCTGGTAAATAGATGTACGCACATGGAATTTCACACCATACACACGTTCCAAAGTATGAAGAACATCATTAAACGGCACATTGCCAAAGAACAACCCTCCCATACGCCAATCGGAGTAGGAAACAGCATTCACTTTATGCTGCTGTACTATCCCTGTGGAAGGAGTATATATCAACTGGTCATTGGGTTCCAGAAAATATTTCTCCGGTTGTTTATTTACCTTTACCTGTAACCTGCCGGTTTCCAATGTAGCCATTATCTGATTATTGTCCGGATACGCCGAAATATTGAATGTCGTACCAAGCACTTCCAACTCTAAATGGTTGGTAGTGACAATAAAAGGATGCTCTTTATCTTTTGAAACTTCAAAGAAACCTTCTCCCGCAATATAAACATTGCGAGATTCAGATATGAAACTGGAGGGATATACCAACAAAGTACCGGCATTAAGCCAAACCTTACTCCCATCAGGAAGAACCACTTCTTCACGTGTACCCATAGCTGCATAACGCTGCATATAAGTCACTTCGGACAACGTCTCCTTCACATAATCCTTTGCAGAATAATAATAGTAAGCCGAAAAACACACCATAATGAAAGGAATAGTCCAAATAGCAGCTACTCTTCCCCAATTTATTCTTTTCGTATTTCTTATATGTTCCCGATGTACTAATTCGACAGTCTGTTCTTCTTTTTTTAATCCTAAAGAGGTCTCCAAATTATAAAAAGCCTTCTCTATTTTTTCGTCAGAGCAAGAAGCATCGTCCAGTTTATCCCAAATTTGTGAAACAGCTTCTTCTCTTGCTTTATCTTCCACAGGAAAAACCATACGATTATAAACACGTTCCGTTATCTCATCAGAAACTTCATGATGAAAGAAAAAGTCTATTATCTTATGTATATAATTATTCATTTTCACATTTTATATAAAAAAGACAGTTCTATCTTATGATACACCTAAACCGGCAGTATTAAATAAACTAAAATAGAAAGAGCCAAAGCGTCTCTCAGTTCATTTAAAGCGATATTCAAATGATTCTCCACCGTTTTTTTCTGTATCCCCAGTTTCTCTGCTATTTGTTCGTTAGAAAGTCCTTCTATCCGACTCAACTTATATATCATTTTCCTTTTAGGAGGCATCTCATTCACTACCATATCAATTAATAATTGCAAATCTTTCGCTATCAATTTATCATAAGGAGTATATTCATCAGAAATCTCGGGAACATTATCTTCGCTTGTAAACTGGGAGACTTTTTTAGTTGTGATATAATTAAAAACGGTATATTTGGTAAGCATGAACAAATAAGAATCAAAATGATGTACCTTGTGAAAAATTGCTCTCTTATTCCATAGTTTTATAAAGACAATTTGAGTCAAATCCTCAGAATCATCCAAATCTTTTATAAATCCCCGTATAAAAGCATATACCTTAGGATAAAACAGCTTGAATATCTTATGAAAGGCTTCATGGCTGCCAGAGGCAAATTCTCCTACAACTTCCGGTTCTACAATCATTTATTAAGATTAATTCAAATGAAACGGGTGTAAATGTAGGGAATTTATTAGAGAACACCAAAAATAGATTCTAAAAGTACAATTTTAGTTTATAGAGATAAAGGAATACAAAACGAGCTGCCTTCTATATTCGAGCAGAAACATATTACTCGAATATAGAAAGCGGAAAGAGGAAAGAGGAAAGAGGAAAAATCAATCAATAAATTTCACTTTCGAAGTATCACGGGACTTAGCTGCCGGAGCCTCATCGGGATAACCAAAAGCAATAGCGTACAATAATTCATACCCATCCGAAAAATCCAACTTCTTCAAATAACCGGCAGCCGCAGGAGATTTCATAAAGCGGACAGGACCACCTAAACAACAACTTCCTATACCCATGGACTGAGCTGTAAGAATCATATTCGCCCCTAAAAGCCCACAATCTATTTGAGACATATCATACCGGAGATCATAGGCAATAAAAGCAACGGTAGGAGCATTATTGAACATATTCTTAAATCCGGCACGTTCAGCAGCCTTTGGATTTTCTTTCTTGAAAATCTCAGTCAGCTCATTAATAAAATCCTGATTATCTACCACACGCACTTCCCATGATTGTTTATTCATCCCATTGGGAGCATGAATACCACAGTTCAGAATAGTTTCCATTTTATCCCGTTCTACAGCCTCCGGTTTGTACTTCCGAATACTGCGGCGTGCCATAATAGTTTCAATGACAGGATTATCTTGCACTTTAACAATGCTATCGGACATTCCGGTCTCTTTCTGTGAAGGCTGCGATGTACATCCACACAATGCCAGAGTAAACAAGCCGGCACCTAATAAGAAAATACTTAGTGATTTCATTTGCTTTTATATTTTTGATTTGCAACAAATCTAGTCATTTTCAAGCATAAAAAAAAGTGGTTCCCGATAGGAACCACTTTTTATATGTTAAATCTGTAAAATTCAAATTACAACTTCGGACCAGCAGCAACCAATTTCTTACCTGCTTCGTTACCAGTAAACTTAGCAAAGTTCTTAATGAAGCGACCAGCCAAATCTTTAGCTTTTTCATCCCACTGAGCAGCGTCAGCATAAGTATCACGAGGATCAAGGATCTTCGGATCAACACCCGGCAATTCTGTAGGAACAACGAAATCGAAGTAAGGAATAACCTTAGTAGGAGCCTTATCAATAGAACCATCCAGAATAGCATCAATGATACCACGAGTATCACGGATAGAGATACGTTTACCAGTACCGTTCCAACCAGTGTTAACCAAGTATGCTTTAGCACCAGTCTTTTCCATCTTCTTAACCAATTCTTCAGCATACTTAGTAGGATGCAATGACAAGAAAGCAGCACCGAAGCAAGCAGAGAATGTCGGAGTCGGTTCAGTGATACCACGTTCTGTACCAGCCAATTTAGCTGTAAATCCAGACAAGAAGTAATACTGAGCCTGTTCAGGATTCAAGATAGATACCGGAGGCAATACACCGAATGCATCAGCTGACAAGAAAATAACTTGTTGAGCGTGAGGACCTTTAGAGATAGGTTTAACAATGTTTTCGATATGATAGATAGGATAAGAAACACGAGTATTTTCTGTTACGCTCTTATCAGCGAAATCAATCTTACCGTTAGCATCAACTGTTACGTTTTCAAGCAAAGCGTCACGTTTGATAGCAGCGTAGATATCGGGTTCGCTTTCCTTATCCAAGTTGATAACTTTAGCATAGCAACCACCTTCGTAGTTGAATACACCTTCGTCATCCCATCCGTGTTCATCGTCACCGATCAACTTACGTTTCGGATCAGTAGACAAAGTAGTCTTACCTGTACCAGACAATCCGAAGAAGATAGCAGAGCTAGTTCCTTCCATATCAGTGTTAGCAGAACAGTGCATAGAAGCGATACCACGAAGCGGGTTCATGTAGTTCATGATAGAGAACATACCTTTCTTCATTTCACCACCGTACCAAGTATTCAGGATAACTTGTTCTTTAGTCTTCAAGTTGAAAACAGTAGCTGTTTCAGAGTTCAAGCCCAGTTCTTTATAGTTGTCAACTTTTGCTTTAGAAGCGTTGAAACATACAAAATCAGGTTCTCCATAAGCTTCCAGTTCTTCAGCAGTAGGACGGATGAACATGTTAGTTACGAAGTGAGCCTGCCAAGCTACTTCCATAATGAAACGTACTTTCATACGAGTTGCAGCGTTAGCACCGCAGAAAGTATCAACAACGAACAAACGCTTGCCGCTCAATTGTTTTACAGCTTTAGCTTTCAAATCAGCCCAAGCTTCTTCTGTACAAGGTTTGTTATCATTTTTATATTCGTCAGAAGTCCACCATACTGAATTTTCAGAAGCTTCATTCTTAACGAAGAATTTATCTTTAGGAGAACGACCTGTGTAAACACCAGTCATTACGTTTACAGCACCCAGTTCAGTAACCTGTCCTTTTTCGAAACCTTCCAATCCCGGTTTAGTTTCTTCAGCGAAAAGCACATCATAAGAAGGATTGTGGAGAACTTCCTTCACGTCGGTAATACCGTACTTGCTTAAATCTAAATTTGCCATTTTTTAATGATTTAATTTGGTTATTGTATAATGTTATTTTTACTCTTTATTTTCTGAGAGAAGATGTTTTTCAACACCCCCTTGTCTAAGGCGCTACAAAATTAGTGCTTTATTTTAAAAAAAAGAAGTTATTAGAGAAAAATTTCCGTAATAATCAAATATTTATATTTGTGTAACAAAAATGCAATTCGTACTTTACAAATCTAGAAATTATTTGTTTCTTTGCAGGTCAAAGTCAACAATATAACAAAAGCATAGATATGAAAATCATCAATCTCAGTGAAGGCAATTCTCTCCTAAACCAATATGTAGCGGAATTGCGCGATATACATGTTCAAAATGACCGTATGCGTTTCCGCAGAAATATTGAAAGAATAGGAGAAATCATGGCATACGAGATGAGTAAAGCACTAACCTATTCCGTAAAGCAAGTACAGACACCTTTGGGAACTGCCACGGCCAGCACACACGATGACAAAATAGTGATTGCAACGGTATTCCGTGCCGGACTGCCGTTGCACACCGGTTTTCTGAACATGTTCGACCATGCCGACAACGCTTTCGTTTCCGCATTCCGTTTTTACAAGGATGACGAGCACCGTATTGTAGATGTGCACATTGAATACATCGCCGCCCCTTCATTGAATGACAGGACCTTGCTTCTCGTTGACCCCATGCTTGCCACCGGTGAAAGCATGGAACTTGCCTGGAAAGCTTTCCTTACCAAAGGCAAACCCGCTAAATTGCAAATGGCCTGTGTCATTGCCAGCCAACAAGGGGTAAAGCATATGGCAGAACTTTTTCCCGGCGATGATGTCACATTATGGTGTGCCGCCATAGACCCTGTCTTGGACGAGCACAAATACATTGTTCCGGGATTGGGGGATGCCGGTGATTTAGCATTCGGCGAGAAACTTTAGGGCTCAAACTATAAAGACAGTTTCACGTGTGTTCGCTTGCACACACTAAAATTCTAAATTAAATGGTTAGTAACCGGCAATTATTCACAGCCTATTACTAACCATTTAATTTTTAAAACAGTTCTGTAGATCTGGTCCCTACAGGGAAGATGAAAAATCTTATTTCACTTCCCAAATATCATTTGTCATCAGTAATTCCTGGAAATTATGATATTTTTTCTTTGCGGCCACTTCTTCAATCTGTGCATTAACAGCGTCATCATAAGTAGGCGCCTCCACATCACGGATCACCCCTAATGCAACCGGAAAATCCGGTCCTTCCATCAATGCCAGTTTCAACTGCAAAGTATTATCCATACAATGAGCATCGTGCACTAAAATATCTTTTTCCGTCACACCATTCTCACCAAGCTTTACCACTTTCAGTCCGAAACCTTCCTGCATCAGCCCGTATTCTTTGTCTACACCAAACAACATCGGTTTACCGTGTTCTAAATAAATGGCATTCTTTGAACGACCTTCTTTCGTATATACTGATTCGTGTGTTCCATCATTAAAAATGACGCAGTTCTGAAGAATTTCACATACAGCCGCACCTTTATGATTGGCAGCAGCTTTCAGAATCTCCACTGTACCAGGACCATCCGTAGCTACCGCACGGGCAAAGAAACGTCCACGCGCACCAAAACATAATTCAGCCGGATGAAACGGATCTTCCACAGTGCCGTAAGGAGATGATTTGCTAACAAATCCACGGGGAGAAGTCGGAGAATACTGTCCTTTGGTCAAACCATATATACGGTTGTTCAACAAAATCATATTCAAGTCGATATTACGACGAACGGCATGTATAAAGTGATTTCCACCAATAGCCAGCCCATCACCATCCCCTGAAATCTGCCAAACAGTAATCTTTGGATTAGCCACCTTGCAGCCTGTAGAAATAGCTGCCGCACGACCGTGCACAGTCTGCATGGCATATGTATTCATGTAATAAGGCAGGCGGCTGGAACATCCGATACCCGAAATAACGGCAGTATCATGAGGAGCCACTCCCAATTCAGCCATCGCTTTGTGCAGCGAAGCCAAGAAAAAATGGTCACCACAACCCGGACACCAACGAGGTTGTCCCTTTTTGAAATCTTTTGCTGTATATTCGTTCATAGTCTTTACTTTCTTTACGGTTATTATTTATTTAAAATCTCAGTGAAAGCATCAACTAACTCGCTGACTACGAACGGCTGGCCTTTTACCTCATTAAACTGATAAGGAACAAATCCGTCCACTTTCATACGGAGATATCCGGCAAACTGACCAAGATTCTGCTCAGCCACGACTACCTTCTTATATTTCTTCAGCACTTCTGCCGTATTTTGAGGCAGCGGGTTCAAATGAACAAAATGTGCCAAAGCAACCTTCTTGCCTGCATGGTTCATTTCCTCCATTGCTGAATATAAATGACCGTAAGTTCCACCGAAACCCACTATCAACAAATCTGCATCCTCTACGCAGCCTTGCACCTTAACATCAGGCACTGGAATTTTAGCAATCTTCTCGGCACGCAAACGGCACATCAAATTATGGTTTTCAGGCTCGGTAGAAATAGCACCTGTATCACTGTCTTTTTCCAAGCCTCCCAAAATATGCATATAACCTTCCTGTCCCGGCAATGCCCAATAACGGACACCTGTTTCAGTATTACGCTTGTAAGGAGTATAATTATCCTTCATTTCCGGAGTAACATAGGGTGGGTTAATAGCCGGATAGTTTGCCAGATCAGGCAATTTCCATGCGCCGGAACCATTTGCTACAAAACCATCAGTCAGCAACACCACCGGAGTCATGTGTTCCAAGGCAATCTTACAAGCATCATAAGCAGCATCAAAACAATGAGTTGGAGAAGCTGCGGCAATGACCGGCATAGGAGATTCACCGTTACGGCCAAACAAAGCCTGCAATAAATCTGTTTGCTCAGACTTAGTAGGCAAACCAGTAGAAGGACCGCCACGCTGTACATTAATAATCACCAATGGTAATTCTGTAATAACAGCCAGATTCATAGCCTCTGATTTCAGACAAACACCCGGCCCCGAAGTAGAAGTAGCCGCCAACGCACCTGCAAACGAGGCACCGATAGCCGTAGCGCAACCTGAAATTTCATCTTCACATTGAACAGTAGTCACTCCCAATGATTTATGTTTAGAAAGCTCATGTAAAATATCTGTTGCCGGAGTAATGGGATAAGATCCCAAGAACAAACGCAGGCCTGCTTTCTCGGCAGCAGCGATCAAGCCATAAGCCGTAGCCTTGTTTCCGCTGATATCCATATACTTTCCGGGGACTTTAGACTTAGTTTCCACCTTATAAGTATGATCCACAGACGCATGGGTATTGTGGCCATAATCATATCCGGCGTGTATCACTTTAATATTCGCTTCAGCTATTTGCGGCTTCTTTGCAAATTTCTCGCGCAAAAAATTTTCAGCAACCGCCAGGTCACGATTAAACAACCAGCAAACCAATCCCAAAGCAAACATATTACGACATTTCAACATTGACTTGTTGTCCATGCCTGTATCTGCCAGACAGTCTTTCACCATCTGTGAAATAGGAGCAGCAATTACATCCTGCTTAATACCCATTTCTTCAATCGGACTGTCTGTTTTGAAAGCCGCCTTGTCCAGATCTGATTTCTGAAAACAATCTGTATCAATAATGATACAAGCTGTGGACTTCGCAAATTTGTATTGTGTTTTCAATGCAGCGGCATTCATTGCGACCAATACGTCGCATTTGTCACCAGGAGTAAAAACTTTACCCGCACCAATATGCACCTGGAAACCTGACACACCGGTCAACGAACCTTGCGGGGCACGTATATCCGCCGGGTAATCGGGGAATGTACTGATATCATTTCCCACTGTAGCCGAAATATTAGAAAAGATATTTCCGGCCAGCTGCATACCATCGCCTGAGTCGCCTGAGAAACGGACCACCACTTGGTCCAACTCCTTGACTATCATTTCATCTGCCATAACTTATTATTTAGGGTTACAAAATTTCACTGTTTGCAAAGTTCGGAAAGTTCTGTCAAAGGACAAAATATTCCGCTGTCAAACTACGTTTGAATATCAAAATGTACAAAATTAAAGGTTTATTTATTTCCAAGCTAAGAAAAAGTAGAGATAATTACCTGTTTAAAAGCATAAATTTCTATCATTATGACAGCAGCAAAAACGATTCATTTTTACAATTTATTATTTTTATCCATGTTTTATAAACAACATGAAAGTTCATAGCAGAATAATAACATTATTAGATTATAAAAAACAGACAAAAAACAACAAAACAACAAAGAAAGGATTATTTTCTTCCCACTTAAGACATTTTTCGATCTTTCATATTGCCATTTTAACAAAAAGGAGTACCTTTGTAGCCATAAAAGGGCCTTGTAGTTCAACGGATAGAATAGAAGTTTCCTAAACTTTAGATAGGGGTTC
>ENA-OOWK01001097-OOWK01001097.1-human-gut-metagenome-genome-assembly--contig:-NODE-1097-length-14713-cov-2.909333_pt1 | contig 14713 bp, 10 predicted proteins | sample MGYA00241405_ERZ501317 | MGnify/ENA primary metagenome ERZ501317 (study PRJEB25962, sample SAMEA1972440) | human gut metagenome | biome: human gut; feature: human-associated habitat; material: faeces... | reverse complement strand
GTGATAGAGTCACAAATATAGGATATCTTCTCTTTTTGGGAGCATCTCTCCCTGCCTGCAGCAACCCAGAATTATTCTACAGTAACACTCTTTGCAAGGTTTCTAGGTTTATCAACATCAAGTCCTCTTGCAACGCTTACATAATATCCCATTAACTGTAATGGAATAATTGCGAGTGTCGTTGTAAAATGCGGATCTGTCTTAGGCACATATACAACAAAGTCTACCATGTCTTCAAGGTAGTAACTTCCGTTCTCTGCAACACCCATCAGGTATGCGCCACGGCTCTTTACTTCCTGCATGTTACTCAGTGTCTTCTCGCAAAGGTGGCTCTGAGTAAGAACACCGATTACAAGTGTTCCATCTTCAATCAGGCTGATGGTTCCGTGTTTTAACTCACCTGCTGCATAAGCTTCGGAATGTACATAGCTGACTTCTTTCATCTTCAGGCTTCCTTCCTGACAGATTGCGTAATCAAGTCCACGACCGATAAAGAATACATCGTGTGCGGATGCGAATTTATTGGCGAACCACTGAATTCGTTCTTTATCTGCTAAGATGCTTGCAACCTTTTCTGGAAGGAGCACGATCTCTTTGAGCATGCTATTGAGGGTAGATTCTTCAATCTCTCCTCTTACCTGTGCAGCGTACATGGAGAGGATATACATACAAATTAACTGTGTGCTGTATGCCTTAGTGGTAGCAACGGCAATTTCAGGTCCGGCTAAAGTGTACATAACGTGGTCTGCTTCTCTTGCAATACTGGAACCAACTACATTAACGATTGCTAATGTCTTTACTCCCATTTCTTTTGTAAGACGCAGTGCTGCAAGGCTATCTGCTGTCTCTCCTGACTGTGAAATAATGACAACTAATGTATCTTGGGAAAGCTTTGGATTACGGTAACGGAATTCAGAAGCGAAATCTACGTCTACCATTAATCCTGTGAGGTCTTCCATCACATATTTGGCTGCAATACCAACATGATAAGCAGAACCGCAGGCTACGATACAAATTCTATGATACTGTGCAAATTCTTCTGGTGAAATACCGACAGAACTTAAATCAATCTTACCGTCTTTTACATATGTATTGATTGTATCTTTGAGTGCCTTTGGCTGCTCATGAATCTCTTTCATCATGAAATGCTCGAAACCGCCTTTTTCCGCTGCTTCTGCATCCCACTTAATGTTAACCATTTCTTTTTCAATCTCGTCACCGTTCATGTTAAAGAAACGGATGCTGTCTTCGTGAAGTTCTGCCATCTCCATGTTATCAAGATAGTATACATTTCTTGTGTAAGAAAGGATAGCAGGAACGTCAGATGCGATAAATGCTCCACCTTCATTCTGTCCAACGATTAATGGACTGTCTTTTCGTGCTGCGTAAATAACACCTGGACGATCTTTGAACATAATACCCAGTGCGAAAGAACCACGAACACGAAGTAATGCTCTTGACATACTTTCTAATGGGTTATGATCTGTCTTCTCATAGTAATAAGCGATAAGCTTCACTGCTACTTCTGTATCTGTCTCAGAATAGAAAGTATAACCTTTCTGTGTGAGATGGTCTTTTAATTCCTGATAGTTCTCAATGATTCCGTTATGAACCATAACAACCATCTTGTCATCACTACAATGAGGATGCGCGTTCTTCTCAGAAGGTGCGCCATGTGTTGCCCAACGGGTATGACCAATACCACATCCACCTGGCATCGCTTTTCCGCTGTCTGTCTTCTCTAACAGATTCTTAAGACGTCCCTTTGTCTTTACAATGTCTATGTCATTCTCAGCTTCATTGAAAACAGCTACTCCGGCTGAATCATATCCCCTGTACTCCAGTTTTGATAAACCATTCAGTACAATTGGCGCTGCCGCCTCTCTACCAGTGTATCCAACAATTCCACACATATATAATCTCCTTTAAAAGTTAAAATGATTGAAACAATTTAAATTTTTCATCCTTAAGTGTAGCATGGCTATCGGGAAAAGGCAAGATTTTACGCGCCAATTCACTTTCCTGATTTTTTCGGAAACAGTTTGTTATTTTTATTAGGTTAGTATCCGGTTTTAATTTATTTTCTTCTTTGTTCTGTCGGATTTCTACAATTGTTATATATGCAGCTATTCAGAGTACTTGCAGTTTGCCCGTAATCCCTTTTTAATAAATACTGCTTTTCTCTGAATAGCTACTTTTCTAATATTAAAACTTATTCCCTCTGCTTATTTTTATTCCAAATTACTTAACATATTACAGACTCACAACAACCATATAACTTTTACCCGTTTAAGTGACATCCTCCCTCACCTATAGAGGTGGGGGCTTCCCAACCTCGGCAAGTTTGGTTCTCGTTCGATAACACTACTGTGCTAAGCATAAGCGAGCTATCCCCGTGTGTCCTACGGTTGTGTTATATTGTATAAAAACTAAGCTAATTTCTCATATTCAGCAACAATTGCATCTAACAGCTTTTCATCTGTAAGCTGAGTGATTTCTTTTGCTGCTTCACGAACGCCCTGCTCTTTGATTTTTGCCTGAAGTTCAACGCTCTGTTTGTCTTCTGGATTATCATAGTGTAAAGCTGCACCAACACCAACAAGTAAGTGGTCTACTGGAAGTCCATATCCTGCTGCTGTTGTTAATGGGCTGATCAGGCGGTCTGTTGGGCTTAATTTACGAAGTGGCTCACGACCTACACGGCTTACATCGTCCTGTAAGTATGGGTTTTTGAAACGTCCGATAATCTTTTTGATGTATGCTGCATGTTTTTCAGGGTCGAAACCATGTTTCTTGATGAGTCCGTCACCACTCTCTTTCATTGCTTTAGATACGATGTCATAGATTTCTTCATCAGCGATCGCTGCATCGATTGTTGGGAATCCACGAAGCTTTCCAAGATAAGAAGTGATGCAGTGTCCTGTATTTAATGTGAATAATTTACGCTCAATGTATGCCATTAAGTCATCTACAAGAGTCATTCCTTTGATTTCTGGAATCTCGCCCTTGAAGCTTGCGCGCTCTACATCCCATTCGTAATATTCTTCTACTACTACATCAATGAAGTTTTCGCTCTTTACAGGAGGTACGATTCTGTCAACTGCACAGTCTGGGAATCCGACATACTCATCTGCAAATGCTTTTCCTTCCTCGCTTAAGTTTTCGTAAACAGCTTTCTTTAACTGAGATGTTCCACGGATTGCATTTTCACATGCGATGATGTTCATCGGCTCTTTGTTTCCGTCTGCCATACGTTTTTCGATAGCTGCTGCGATTGTAGGAGCGATACGAGGTAAAATAACAAGACCAACAGCTGTTGTTACAAGGTCAGCACTTGCGATTTCATCTACTGCTTCTGGCTTTGTAGAATTTACACCACTGATGTTTTCGATTTTCTGATCTTCACATTCTACGTCCATTACATGAACTGTGTATGTTTTATCCTCATTAATTTTATCGATAATCTTGTCTACAACGTCTGCAAATACTACATGATAACCGGACTGACTAAGTAAAGCTCCAATAAAACCACGACCGATATTACCTGCTCCAAACTGAACTGCCTTTTTCATAATCTGACTCCTTCTTTCTTAAATCTAAACCTCGGGACTATTCCCGATGTTATTTCAATATGATTTTTTAATATAGTTTTTACTTAATTTAATTACTCACCTTTGTTATTTATTTTAACCAAAAGTTTTCATGATAGTGTCAACGTCAGCATTCTTTTTCAGTGTTTCGAGAAGTTCTTCGTCCTCAAGACTTGCTACGATGTTTCCAAGAATCTCAAGATGCTCATCACCAACACCTGCAATACCGATTACGAGATATGCTTTCTCATCACCAAAGTCAACACCTTCTGGATACTGCATTACTACGATACCAGATTTTTTAACGGTTTCTTTTGCATTAGATGTTCCGTGAGGAATTGCAACTCCCATACCCATGTATGTAGATACCATATTTTCACGGTCAACCATTGCCTGAATATAATCTTCATTTGTGAAGCCAAGGTCACATAAAAGCTGGCCTGCTGCACGAATTGCTGTTTCTTTATCTACACTCTTTAAGCCTGTTTTGATACCTTCTTTTTTAAGAACGGCTTTTTTTGCTTTCTTTTCTTCTTTTACTTCAGGTTCTACTGCTGGAGCTGAGGCGGATGTACCATTTGCACGTCCCTCTAACTCTGCATAGAATGTATCAAGGTTAGGATCCTGAAGGAAGTTTCCGATTGCTACTAATCTTGCCTGTGGCGCACTCTTAACTGCTCTGTCCTGTAAAATGTACTGGCATACAACGACATCTGCGTCTGCAGGAACATTATCTACGGATGTATTTGTTACTGTAATTCCAAGATTTAAAGGTTTAATACGATTTCTGAACTTTGTTGCTCCCATTGCAGAAGATCCCATACCAGCGTCACATGCGAATACGATTTTCTTAATGTCATCTGCCTTAACATCTGCTCCGGAAAGAACTTCTGCTGCCTGTCCTTTGGACTCAGCTTTCATGTCGCTTGTCTTTTTCTGTGCATCTTCAAGACTCTTGCTTCCTGCCATCTTAACGATCGGTGAAGAAACTAAGAAAGATACTGTTGCTGCAATCAGAACACCAAGTGCTGTGATTACGATAGAACTCTTTGGTGACATTGACATAAATGCGATGATGGAACCAGGTGCGGAAGGTCCTACAAGACCTGCTTTTGTAATACTGTAGAAAAGGATCGCACAGATATTACCTGCGATTGGTCCAACGATTACTAATGGATTCATAAGGATGTATGGGAAATAAATCTCATGGATACCACCGAAGAAGTGAATGATAATTGCTCCAGGTGCGGAATCCTTTGTTGCTTTATCCTTAGAAAATGCCCAGTAAGCAAGAAGTAATCCAAGACCTGGACCTGGGTTAGCCTCTAACATATACATGATGGACTTACCAGCTTCTGCTGCCTGTTCAATTCCGATAGGAGTAAAGATACCATGGTTGATTGCGTTGTTCAAGAATAATACTTTCGCTGGCTCAATAAAGATTGCTGCGAGTGGAAGAAGACTATGATCTACAAGTACCTGAACACCACCTTTTAATACTACAAGTACGGCACTCATGAAAGGTCCGATTGCATAGTAACCAACGATAGCTAATAACATACCGAAGATACCAATGGAGAAATTGTTAATTAACATCTCAAATCCGGCTGGCATTCTTCCGTCCATTGCCTGGTCAAACTTTTTAATAACAAAACCAGCCAAAGGACCCATTACCATAGCACCCATCAACATTGGATAATCAGGTGCTCCGACGATTACACCGATGGTTGCGATCGCACCCATTACTCCGCCTCGGTCTCCACCGATTAACTTACCACCCTGGAATGCAATCAGGACTGGAAGTAAGTAATTAAGCATTGGTCCGTTTAAAGTTGCAAGCTGTGCATTTGGAAGCCATCCTTTTTCGATAAATAATGCTGTGATGAAGCCCCATGCGATGAATGCTCCGATATTTGGCATTACCATTGAACTGAGGAACTTACCAAAACGTTGTACTGCGTTTTTCATGTTACATATCTCCTCTCTTTTTTGTCCCTCCCCTTTGGCTTAATATCTGTCTCCATTCTTACGTTTTGCCTCCGGCTTTGGGATATTGACACTGTGTTTTTTTGCACTGCCTTTGTTCTCTATGTCTATATTGTAAAGCACAAAATGACAAAATTCAAGGGAATGATACCGCAACTTTGTCGGTAAGACTTCCCGACAAACTGTCACTTTATCATCAATATACCCAATTTCTTTGTCGCTCTTTTGTGCATTTTCACAAGAAGTATTTGTCAGTAAAATATTGTATAATAAGAGGAAGAATAGGAAAGGAAGAAAAAATCATGCAGCTCACACCACGCGCAGATAAAATAATCCGCATTCTGCTCCGCTTTTCACCGGACAGCCCTGTGACAATCGGTATCATTTCAGAAGAACTCGGTGTCAGCGACCGCTCCGTCCAGCGCGAACTGCCAACCGTTGAAAAATGGATGAAGCATAATGGCTTTTGCTTTGTACGCAAACGAAGTGTAGGACTTTTAATTGACGAGACACCAGAACGATTAAAAGAGTTAGCTGCTCTTTTAGATGAAAAAGATACAAATAGCTCCGCTCCTGCAGATAACCGCCCAGAAAGGCTGACTCTCTTATGTCATGACCTTCTCCTCGCAGAAGAGCCGATTAAATCTTACTACTTCACAGAAAAGTTCGAGATTTCCGAGGGTACACTTACTGCTGACCTTAACCAGCTTGAAACCTGGTTTACAAAGTATCAGCTAAAGCTCGTCCGCCGTCCCGGACTTGGTGTATTTATAGAAGGAACAGAAATCGCAAGAAGACAGGCATTGACTTCTTTCATATGTAAACAGGTAAATGAACATCACTCCATTGGCAATCTCCAGGACAAGAAGTTTCTGTCAGACCGAAATTTTATCAATGAAATTGATGGCGAAGTAATGGCCGAGGTTAATCACATTCTTGGCGGCTGTCAGAAACAGCTTGGTATGCAGCTTTCTGACAATGGATATTTACACTTGCTTGTATACACTTCCCTCTGTGTACAGAGAATGCAAAAAGGACGGTTTATCAAAGAACTCAAACAGTCTTATGCAGAAATATCTATCCAGCCGGAGTATGCCGTTTCCGAATATATTATGAAGGAACTACGCCAGTTTTTCCATTTATCTATTTCTGTCGATGAGACCATCTATATGGCTGTCTTTATTTCCGGACAGCGTATATGGCCATCTGGAAGCAGAGATTTAACTGATATAAAGAACCTTGACGTACATCAGATTACCCTGTCCATCATAAAAAAAGTCAACGAAATTTTACATATAAACTTTATGAGAGACAGCCGGCTCCTCACAGAATTAAGCGGACATATCCAACCGACCATTGCCAGACTCCGCGCTGGAATCCCCGTAGAAAATCCGCTGTTAAAGGAATTTCAGGAAAGTTATCCTTCTGTATATAAGGCTTGTGAAGAGGGACTTTCTCTCCTCTGTCCGATTCTTGGCATAAAAAAAGTTCCCGCCAGCGAAATTGGTTTTATTACCCTTTATTTCACAATGGCAATGGAACGTATTGAAAAAGAAATCAAAAAGCTTTCTGTTATGATTGTCTGTCCAACTGGAATCGGAAGTTCAAGACTTCTCACAGAGAGCTTGAAAAAAGAATACCCTGACCTTGATATCCGCGGTATAACCTCCGCTTTTGAATTAGATAATATTCGATTACAGGAAGAAGGCGTTGACCTTGTTATCTCCACTGTAAAGCTAGAGATTGCCTACCCATACATCCACGTCAATCCAATATTAACCCGTCAGGATAAAATACTGCTCGATTCTCGCATCAAAGTCATTCAGGAACAGAAAAGGCAGGCACAGGAAAAAGAAATCAAAGAACCCGAAGTTCCTTCTGATTCCTCAATCTGTAGAAAAGATGTAGAATTTCTCTCCGCCATTGGAAGCGAAATCTATGAACTGCTCGGCAATATTTACATCAATCAGGCTCCAATCCTGAAAAACAGAGATGAAATAATCTCTTACTGTTCCTCCCTGTATGCCGACACTTCCGACATGCAGGCACATTTATACAAAATATTAAAAGACAGAGATAACCTGGCTGATACCTATATCAAACCATTTCAGGCACTTCTCCTTCACGGAAGAAGTACAGAAATTTCTACCTCCTGCTTCGGTTACGTCCGGCTTGAACCACCAATCTATGAACGTGGACATATTATCCGGGGCGCTATTGTATCTCTGATTCCCTCGGGACCTGCAAGTGAAGTTGCTGCCCCGGTAACCAGTGAGGTAATCGGTGCGCTCTTAGAAGAACCATCACTTTTAAAAACATTACAAAGTCTTAACAAAGAGAACTTTACAAAACAACTAGAAGAAATATTACTACGATTTTATAAATCAACAGTACAAACAAGACTCCATCTAAAAACATCCGGTGCAGAAAAAGTATAAATAGGAATTTGCCGCAGGCAAGGGAGACGCCCTCTTTTGATAAATAAAGCATATTTGTGACTTTAGTCGCTGCAGGTTGAATGTTCGCGTAAAAGCGCTCGCATCCAACCTTTGCTCCGAGGCCACAAATATGCTTTATTTATCAAAAGAGGGCTGTGCTTTGGCTGGGGAGGAAATTCTATTTATTGCTGAGGGATTTGGGGAATCTCCAGAAGGTTTTGGCTTTCTGTGGAGTTGTTTTTTGAAGGATTGACCCGAATTATTGTTGTAGTATGCTGAAAACATATTAAAACAGAAAGCATTTTTCAAACACGCTCTAGTTCTTGACATTTATATTTAAAACCTTTATATTTAAGTAAATGCTTAATTAAGTAAATGCTTTATTTTGGAGGAGAAAATGACAGATATCGAATTACTGCATACTATTACTATGCCAACACGGTACCAGATTCTTATGCTTTTACTGGAACATCATTACTGTGGGAAAGCATTGGCTGCGAAGATTGGAATCAGTGAAGCAGCAATATCACAGCATCTACAGATATTAAAAGATTGTGGAATAGTGACGGGACAAAGGATTGACCGTCAAATGCATTATCAGGTTAATACAGAACTTCTGATACAGAGTGTTGGTATTTTTCATCAGAAAGTATTGGAGAAGAGTGAACATATGCCAAATAGAGATTACTGTGATTGTGAGCTTGCTGAGTTTTGTAGTCGGAAGGGAGATGTAAAGAAGTAATGAGAGAGAATAAAGACTATCTGATTACAGAAAAACCATCGAGAGCTTTACTTATTTTTTCGATTCCGATGATTATTGGAAATCTGTTTCAACAGGCATATACAATTGTAGATTCTGCTATAGTGGGACGTTATGTAGGAGAAACAGCTTTAGCTGCTGTTGGCGCATCTTATGCTCTGACAAGTATATTTATTTGTATTGCCATTGGAGGTGGTATTGGTGCATCTGTTATTATCAGCCATCACTTTGGTGGACATAATTATGGACGTATGAAGACTGGTATTCGTACTGCGTTACTTTCATTTCTTTTCATTAGTTTGATACTTGGAGGCATTGGATTGATTTTCAGCCAGCAAATTATGGAGGTTTTAAATACACCGGCAGATGCAATAGATATTGCTGTAACTTATTTGAATATTTATTTTTTGGGACTGCCATTCTTATTTATGTACAACATTCTTTCTTCGATGTTTAATGCACTTGGAGAATCACGCATTCCGTTGTATTTACTGATTTTTTCTTCTGTATTGAATATTTTTCTGGATTTATATATGGTGGCAGTATTGAATTTAGGTGTGGCTGGTGCAGCATATGCAACGTTTATTGCTCAGGGAATTTCAGCAGTTTTATCTTTGATTATTTTTATTGTTACGCTTCAAAAGTTACCGGGAAAAGCTGAGGGCTGGCTGAGCAAAACAGAATTTTCTGATATGTCCAGGATTGCGTTGCCATCTATCCTTCAACAGTCTACGGTTTCTATTGGCATGATGCTAGTTCAGTCAGTGGTAAATAGCTTTGGGACACAAATTCTTGCTGGATTCTCTGCTGCGATGCGAATAGAATCTCTTTGTGTTGTACCAATGTCAGCAATAGGTAATGCAATGTCTTCTTACACTGCACAAAATATTGGTGCAGAAAAAGAGGAGCGAATCTCACAAGGTTACCGGATGGGCAATTTCATGATTATTGTTATAGCGGTTATTTTGTGTTTATTCCTCGAAATAGCCCATAAGCCTCTGATTGCCTTGTTTTTAGATAATGCAGCATCATCACAGACGATTGTTACTGGAGAAAGTTATCTGAAATTTATTGGTTTCTTCTTTTGTATGATTGGATTTAAAATGGCTGTCGATGGTATTTTGCGGGGAGCAGGAGCAGTGAGAGTTTTTACTATTGCGAACCTGGTAAATCTAACATTGCGAGTTACCATTGCAAAATTCGGAGCTCCAATTTGGGGAGTTTCTATGGTATGGTATGCAGTACCGCTTGGCTGGCTTGCCAACTTTCTGATTTCCTATGGATATTACAGAACTGGAAAGTGGAAAGAAGCTGTTTCAAAAACGGTAGATTAGATGAGGAAAGCTCGAAATCCCATCCCCTATATTTGTGACTAAAGTCACAAATATAGGGGATGGGATTTCTTTGTGGGTGTCCGTCCCGCTGCGTAAGTCAGGATTTTTATTCTTCATCTCTGGTGATAAACATCATTATAAATGCCAACAACAGCAATACGGAAGATATAAGGATTGCCCGTTCATGGAAGTATTTAATACACTGGTTTCCGATGATCGCCCCGCAGATAAAGCAAAGAATAATTCCGTAATAGAGAAGCCCTTTTTCAAGAGCTTCTCTTTTTTTTGTCTGGAAGAACGTGTAAATATTCTGTGTGCCGCTTCGCAAGTTTCCGATGCACATAGTAGTAGCGATACCATTTCCATGAATTTTACGAAAACTTTCTACCTGAATGCCACAGGCGAGGGAAGTTAAGCTATTTGCAAGAAGGTTATGACTTTGTGGGAGAAAGCTTACGATAGTAAGAATAATAGCCTCTGCCACAACAGAAATCTGCCGCCAATGCAAATGACTTCCTATTCCTGAATTTCGGACAATGTCTGCAAGTGCGATTCCAAAGGTAAAAGCAAGAACAGGGCAAAGGTAGCGGATAGCTGCAGGAATATTTCCTTCAGAAAGATGGACACCGAGAAGGAGCATATTTCCCGTCTGGGCATTTGCAAATACCTCGCCTCTGCCGATATAGGAATAGGCATCCATAAAGCCGCCGGATAGCGCAAGCAGGATACCAAGTTCTATGGATTCTGAAATTTGGACTTTTTTATTCAAACAAAAAACCTTCTTTCTATCTATAAGTGTGATTTACAAGTTCTATACACAATATCTTCAAAAAAATTGTGGATAGACGCAGTGCTTTGGGAAAATATTGTGGATAACTTTATAAAATTTGCATGATTTACAAAAAATAATTCAAAAGATGCCGTAATGATTATAGTGGGAATGAGACTGTTTGTCAATTAGAATATCTTTACTTTCAAATGGTAGAATGTTATCATAGTAGCTGTTGACCAAGGAAACATCTACATGATTTTTTCATTAAAAATATAGGAGGATTGCAATGGCAAAGAAAGCATTAATCGCTATGAGTGGTGGTGTTGATTCATCAGTAGCAGCATACCTTATGAAAGAGGCAGGATATGATTGTATTGGTGTGACAATGAAGCTTTATGATAATGAAGATATTGGAATGGCAAGGGAGAAAACCTGTTGTTCTTTAAGTGATATTGAGGATGCCAGAAGCGTGTGTGTTAAACTGGGAATCCCATATTATGTATTTAATTTTAAAGATGATTTTAAGGAAAAAGTTATTGATAATTTTATTTCCTGTTATCAGAATGGAATGACACCGAATCCCTGCATCGAGTGTAATCGTCATTTAAAATTTGAGCATTTATATAAGAGAGCGAAGGTATTACATTGTGATGTTATCGTAACGGGTCATTATGCAAAAATCACACACGATGAGCAGGGATATCATCTGTTAAAAGGTGTCGATGACAGCAAGGATCAGAGCTATGTACTGTATTCTCTTACACAGGAACAGCTTGCCAATACATGTTTCCCTTTGGGAGATTACAGCAAGACAGAAATTCGTAAGATTGCAGAAGAACAGGGATTTTTCAATGCCCATAAGCACGATAGTCAGGACATCTGCTTTATTCCAGATGGAGATTATATGTCATTTATCGAGAAAACAACGGGCAAAAAGAGCGAGCCGGGAGACTTCGTAAATCAGGAAGGCGAAGTAGTCGGTAGGCACAAGGGCTACTATGGCTATACTATCGGACAGAGAAAAGGTCTCGGCATATCCGCACCAAAGCCATACTATGTAACAGAAATCCGCCCGGAAGAGAATAAAGTCATCGTCGGAAGCAATGAAGACTTATTTAAGACTGATTTAATTGCAAATGACTTCAACTGGATAGAGAACTTAGCGGAGGACGAAGTCGCTAAGGCAAGAATCCGCTATCACCAGACAGAAAAAGAAGCAACCGCCAGGAAAAATTCAGATGGAACAGTAGACATTCATTTCTTAGAACCACAGCGTGCGATTACCAAAGGCCAGGCAGTAGTCCTGTATAGGGATAACCACGTAGTGGGGGGAGGAACAATCATAAAATAATTTTTGATTTGCCGCAGGCAAAGGAGACGCATCCCAAGAGAAAAGAAATCTGTGGTCGGATTGCCAGAAGAATTTAGAAAAGAGTCAGTAAAAAATTACCCCATTTTGTTCCGTTGTGCTAAACGTTCCATTTTGCCCAATAAAACAGAAACTTCGGAGAAACGAATCCGAAGTTTCTATGGTCAAAATTCCACAGCACAAAGTCACAAAATGGGGTGATTTTTTTACTGACTCTTCTTCTCGTATTCTTCTGGCAATCCGACCACAGATTTCTTCACTCTCGGGGAGCTGTGCTTTGGTTGGGGCAGAATCAGAATATTATGTTAGATAATTTTGAGATTTTTCAAAAGGTTATGGCTTTCCAGAAAATGAATACTAAAGATTGACATATAAGTGATTGCTATGATATCACAGCAATTTTACAATAATAAATTAAGTTGTCTTTTATCTATTTTGCAGAATTAAAGTAAGCAGGCGTTTTCAAAATTTTTAAGCCGGATTGCACAGAAAAAATTGAAAAAGAATGGGTTCACTATAAGATTGAATTTTATTCCTTTGCGCTGTGGAGTTCTGACTGTAACCTCACGAGATTGTTTTTGAGCAAGGTTGTTTTATCAGGCAGAATGGAACATTTAGCGCGACAGAACAAAATCAAACTTATAATGAACCCCTTCTTTTTAGATATCTAAGATAATCTGGCAACAGCCAAAGACAGCTCCCAACGAGAGAAGCCATCCTATATTTGTGGCCTTAGAGCGAGGAATGCGAGTATGTAAGCGAACATTCAACCCGCAGTGATAGAGTCACAAATATAGGATGGCTTCTCTCGTTGGGAGCGTCTCCCCTGCCTGCGGCAACCCAGAGCTTAATAAGAAATTACCGTAGTATTCGCTGGCATATATTTCCAGATATAATATGCATCGGAGTCCATCAGACGCACACATCCATTAGATGCTGGTTTACCAATTGTAGCATCTGCATACACCGTGCTTGCAATTGGAAATTTATGATGATTCTGGCTGCTGCCGGATGGGTAACGGTGTACTCTGGTGTGGAAAGAGTTTCTTCCACAATAATGAGTTATGTATTCTTCATAAGTATTAACATAATACCAGCCATTTTCCTTCTGACCAATGCGGAAAGTTCCATGGGGAGAACGGGTATTATAGTTTCCGGAGGCGCAAGGGAACGATTTAATTAATTTCCAATTGTTCTTTCGACCCTGAAAAATGCTGACTTCCTGTGTATAATGACTGACCCAGATTAAATAGCTGGTTTTGCTGGAATACTTTTTAACATAAGCAAGTTTTTGAGCAGTAGAATATTTGGATGTTGTGTAGTTGCATTTGAAAGCGCGAAGACTTCCTGTAGTGAGGTAGTAGGTCTTTCCTTTATAGAGAATCTCGCTTCTCTTATATTTGGTATTACGTCCGATTAAATCAACGGTTACACCGCTGCTTAATGTTTTAACAACTTTTTTAGAAGTCCAGGAACGGTAAAGAGAAACTTTCTTGGTTGTCTTGCAGAAGTAAGTCATCGTTCTTATTGTTTTTAATGGTGAAAGTAAAGTGTTAGGGGTACAGCTTACAGTAGCTCCTGTTGAAGAAGTATAATTCTTTCCATTAATCGTTGTGTAAGGTTTTACCATAAAAGTAATACTTGAAGCGCCGCTTGTAATGGAAGTCTGATAAGTGGAGCGGGTGGTGTTTGCTAAAAGAGTGTAGCGGCTGCCCTTTTTTTTATATACACTGTAACCGCTTGCGTTATAAAGTGTGTTCCATTTTAAGTTGAGACGGCTATTGCTTGCGTAGACAGATAATCCAGTTACATTCTGTGAAATGGTTACGGGAATCGTAGCAGAGAGCTTTCTGGAAACCGTTTTTGCGTTAGGAGCGAATGCTTTTACAGTAAATGTGTAGGTCTGGCCTTCATTTAACTGATTAAATGTATAAGTTCCGGCTTTTTTAAACTTAACAGAACGTCCATCGGAACAAAAGAGTTTATATTTATTAGCTCCAGTGACGGCTTTCCATGTGATTTGTGCACTTTTATATCCTGGTGTAACAGTAAAATAAGGTGCTTTCAGTGAGACGGCTTCGGTTGAACTGGTTGTGCTCTGGCTTTTGACCGTTGTCTGACTTGCATTCAGAGAAACTGCCGGATAAGTGCAAAGCCCGAAGAATAAAAGGGCTGAAGCGACAGAAAGACAGAGTTTATTTGTTATTTTCATGAAAAATCTCCTCTCTCATAGTATTAATGGTTATTGATAATTTACTATCTGACTAATATAACAAATCCTGCTACCAGAAGTCAAGGAGATGGATTTACTATTTAATTCAAACAAAATTCAGCCAAAGCCCTCTGTTTCCATCCCCGAATCTCTCCAACCACTATTTTAATTCAACTAAAAACAGCCAAAGACAGCCCCGGAAGAGAAACGCTATCCTATATTTGTGGCCTTAGAGCAAGGATTGAATGGGAG
>ENA-OOWK01001091-OOWK01001091.1-human-gut-metagenome-genome-assembly--contig:-NODE-1091-length-14788-cov-1.861332_pt1 | contig 14788 bp, 13 predicted proteins | sample MGYA00241405_ERZ501317 | MGnify/ENA primary metagenome ERZ501317 (study PRJEB25962, sample SAMEA1972440) | human gut metagenome | biome: human gut; feature: human-associated habitat; material: faeces... | reverse complement strand
GACCGGCTACGATATCGATGTTTACCGCGAAATCGAGGAGGAAGACGTTGCACTCACCGAATTTGCCGACGAGATCGACGGCTGGGTGATCGACGCCCTGAAAGCCTGCGGCTGCGACACGGCCAAGAGCGTGCTGGAACTGCCCGTCGAAGAGATCGCCGCCCGTGCCGACCTGGAGCTGGAACAGGCACAGAAAGTCGTCGAGATACTGAAAGCGGAATTCGAGGAGTAATCCGTCCCATCGCACAAAAATTAAAACCGATATATGAGTAACGAAAGAAAATTAAGACTTATCCAGGTTGCCAAGGAGTTCAAGGTGGGATTGAATACCATCACGGACTTCCTGCAAAAGAAGGGTATAAAAACCGACGGTTCGCCCAATACGCTGGTGGAACCGGACGTCTATGCCGTTCTGGAGAAGGAATTCGGCGGGAGCCGAATTACCGGCAACGAACGGGAAAGCATCCGGGAGCGAATCTCCCAGAAGCAGGCTACGATCACCCTCGAAGAGGCACAGAAACAGACGCGCGAAGAGGAGCAGGAGGTAATTATCAAAAGCAACGTCATCAGCGTCAAGGACGAACTGCCCCAGCCCAAAATTCTGGGCAAAATAGATCTTTCGCCCAAGCCCAAACCGGCTCCGAAACCGGTAAGCAAACCGGCGGCAGAGCCCGTACCGGAGGCTGCGGCTCCGAAACCGCAGCCGGCACCGCAACCGGCCGCCCCCAAAACGGAAGCGGCACCTGCCTCCGAAACGGCTTCCGCAGCCAAACCCGAACCGGAAGCGGCGCCCAAGAGCGACAACATCTTCCGCCCCGCCGTGCAGACCCTCACGGGCCCGCAGGTACTCGGCACGATGGACGTATCGGGATTCACACCGGGCAACCGCCACAAACGCAAACGCCTGAGTAAAGAGAAAGTGGACGTGACCCGTACGCCGGCAGGCAGCCCCAAGCCGGGCAGCAACGGCAAATCCGCCGCACAGCCCGGCCGCGGACAAGGCCCGCAATCCAACCAACCCCGTCCGGGAGAGAACAAGAAGACCCGCAAGGACAAACTCAAAGCTCCGAAGCCCGTCGTTCGGCCCGAAATCAGCGACGAGGAGGTTTCGAAGCAGGTGAAAGATACACTGGCCCGCCTGACGTCGAAAAACGCCAAGAGCAAAGGTTCGAAATACCGCAAGGAAAAACGCGAAGCCGTAGCCGAGCGCATGAACGAAGAATTCCAGCGCGAAGAGCAGGAACGCTCCATCCTGAAGGTCACCGAATTCGTGACCGTAGCCGAGCTGGCTACGATGATGAACGTTTCGGCGACCGAGGTCATCACGGCCTGCATGAACCTGGGACTGATGGTCTCCATCAACCAGCGCCTCGACGCCGAAGCGCTCGTCGTGGTCGCCGAGGAGTTCGGCTACAAGGTCGAATTCGTCTCGGTCGAGATCCAGGAGGCCATCAACGACGAGGGCGAAGACAAGGAGGAAGACCTCGTGCCGCGTCCGCCGATCGTCACGGTCATGGGACACGTCGACCACGGTAAGACCTCGCTGCTGGACAACATCCGCAAAACCAACGTCATCGAAGGCGAGGCCGGGGGTATCACGCAGCACATCGGTGCGTACAGTGTCGAGCTCAACGGCCAGAAGATCACGTTCCTCGATACCCCGGGCCACGAAGCCTTCACCGCCATGCGTGCCCGTGGCGCCGAACTCACCGACGTTGCGATCCTTGTGGTCGCGGCCGATGACGGCGTGATGCCGCAGACCGTGGAAGCCATCAACCACGCTCAGGCGGCCAACGTGCCGATCGTGGTGGCCGTCAACAAGATTGATAAGCCGGGCGCGAACCCAGACAAGGTCCGTGGCCAGCTCACCGAGTACGGCCTCGTTCCGGAAGAGTACGGTGGCAACACCATGTTCGTCGACATTTCCGCCAAGCAGGGCACCAATGTCGACAAGCTGCTGGAAGCCGTGCTACTGACCGCGGACGCTGAACTTGATCTGCGTGCCAACCCGGATATGGACGCTCGCGGCGCCACCGTCGAAGCCCGACTTGACAAGGGTCGTGGCGCCGTGGCTACCGTGCTGGTGCAGTCCGGTACCCTCCACATCGGCGATGCCATCGTTGCCGGCACCTCCTACGGTCGTGTCCGCGCCATGCTCGACGAAAACGGCACCCATATGAAGGAAGCTACGCCGTCCACTCCGGTGCAGGTGCTTGGTTTGACCTCCGTGCCGACAGCAGGCGATCTGTTCCTGGTGGCCTCCGATGACCGTACCGCACGTCAGATCGCCGAAAAGCGTCAGGCCACCGAGCGTGCGGCCCAGCTGGCCAAGCGTCGTAAGGTCGTGTCGCTCGAAAGCCTCAAGGAGCAGTTCGCCAAGGCTGAGGTCGACATGCTCAACATCGTCATCAAGGGCGATTCCTCCGGTTCCGTCGAGGCGCTGGAAGATTCCTTGATGAAGATCGAGGTGTCTGACGAGGTCGGCATCCAGGTGATCCACCGCGGTGTCGGTGCCATCACCCAGAACGATGTCAACTTGGCTACCGTCGACAAGGCCGTCATCATCGGCTTCAACGTTCGTCCGAACCGTCAGGTGGCGGATATGGCCGAACGCGAAGGCGTGGAAATCAAGTACTACTCGATCATCTACAAGGCCATCGAAGACATCGAAGCATCCCTCAAGGGCATGCTCAAGCCGGAATTCGAAGAGGTCGTCACGTCCCACTCCGAGATCCGCGAGATCTTCCGTTCTTCCAAGTTCGGCAATATCGCAGGTGTTATGGTGCAGGACGGCGAAGTCAAGCGCGGTACGAAGTGCCGTATTCTGCGCAACGGCATCGCCACCGTCAATGATCTCGAAATCTCCTCGCTGCGTCGCTTCAAGGACGATGTCAACTCCGTCAAGGAAGGCTACGAAGCGGGTATCAACCTCGGTTCGTTCAACGACATCGAGCTTGGCGATATCATCGAGACCTTCGAAATGCAGGAAATCGAACGCAAGTAGTCGATTGATTCGAACCAGCAATCGATAACAAGAAAGGAACGCCCACAGCTGACATACGGCTGCGGGCGTTCCGTAATACAACAGAACTTACCTGATTAAAGGACAACAATGGCAGGAACCAATCCTCGCGCCGCACGCATCGCGGCGTTGATCCAACGTGTGATCGCATCCTCCATGGAGGCGCAATTGCACGATAAGCGTCTCACAAACGTGACCATCACCGAAGTGCGTGTGACCAACGATCTGCAGATCGCCAAAGTCTATTGGACCCAGCTTGGCCGTGAAGGCCATGAGCAGGGCGAACGCCGCCGTGCACAGCAGGCACTGAACCAAGCCAAGGGTCGTCTGCGTTCCCTCGTGGGCACCAAGGCCGGTCTGCGTTTGACCCCGCAGCTCGAATTCGTATTCGACGAGGTGCCGGGCGAGGCGCATGAGATCGAAGACATTCTCGCCATCGCGCGCAAGCGTGACGAAGAACTCGCCAAGGCTCGTGAAACCGCCCAGTATGCGGGCGAAGCCGATCCGTACAAGCATCCGGAAGAGGATGACGACGATGATTTCGACGATGATGACGTCGAAGTCGAAGATTGGGATGATGACGAAGAAGCCTGAACATTCCGGCCTGCTGGTCATCGACAAGCCGCAGGGCGTCACCAGCCACGATGTGGTCGCGGCGGTGCGTGGCGCCCTGCAGATGAAACGCGTCGGCCATGCCGGCACGCTCGACCCGATGGCCACCGGCGTGCTGGTGGTGGGTTTCGGCGATGCCACGCGACTGCTCAACTACATTGTCGACCATAACAAAACGTACGAGGCCACCATTCGCCTTGGACAGCGCACCACTACGGACGATGCCGAAGGCGAGCTGTTGCCGGCGGGGGAGCGGGCAGTGAACTTTCCTTCGCGTCAAGCCGTGGAACAGCTGATCACAGAACGGTTCACCGGGCGCATCGAACAGGTACCGAACGTCTACTCCGCCATTAAGGTCAATGGCCAGCGTGCCTATGATCTGGCGCGCGAAGGCAAGGATGTGGAGCTTAAGGCACGTCCTGTGACCATCGAAGAGTTCAACGTGCGGCAGGCGCGTTACGGCTACACGCATAGCGATCGTGCCGGCACGGAACTTGCTGGCGCAGTCGTGGCCGAGAGGGCAGGAGATGGATGGATTGCCGACACTGCACCGTATGAAGATATGCAGCCCGTTATGGAACTCGACGTGACCGTGACCTGTTCCGCAGGTACCTACATTCGCGCGCTCGCACGCGATCTGGGTGAGGAACTCGGGTTGGGAGGCCATCTGACGATGCTGCGACGCACACGTGTCGGCAGATTCTCAGTGAATATGCCCAACGTCATGAGCGCCCACGCTGAATCCAAAACATTCACCAATCGTGAAGGCATGGAAGTGACGCGCAATCGTGCAGTGCTTGACGATGCAGATCATGCGCTCGATCATGCGCTCGATCCCGTGGCCAGCGCGGCGGCTTCCATGAATATGCTGGCCGTGAGCGATCAGGAAGCGGCCGACTTGCGTTTCGGACGCAGAATCGCGCATGACATACGTACGACCACGGCGGCGTACGTTGAGGAAACCAACGATTTGGTCGCCATCCTCGAACGTGCGAAACGCGGTGAGGCTAAACCGGTCGCGGTATTCAACTGAACCATCCAATCAGACTACAGATACGAATTCATACACAAGAAGGACATGATGAAGACAATCACGCTCACGCCTGATGCCAGCGGCATGGTGGATTGGCCTACGCTGAGCAACGATAAGAAATCCGTGGTGACCATCGGTTCGTTCGATGGCATGCATCAGGGCCATCAGGCGGTGATTCGCCGCGTGGTGGAACTCGCCAAGAAGGAACAGTCCTTCTCCGTGGTGGTGCTGTTCGATCCACGCCCAGCGCTCGTGCACGGCTACGCGGCGCAAAACGGTGGCCAGGAGCCGCCGGCGGGCATGATCGACGCGCAGGCGCTCACCAGCATGCAGGAGCGTCTGCGCGCCATCAACAAGCTGGGCGTGGATTACACGCTCATCGTGCGTTACACGCTGGCGTTCGCGGCGAAATCGTACCGATTCTTCCTCGGACAAATGGTGGGCAAGCTGGGCATGCGCGCGCTAGTGCTCGGATCCGATGCGGCCATGGGTGCGAACCGTGCCGGCGATGTGAAGGCCATCGAGAATCTGGCGCTCGCCACCGGCGTGTTCCAGCTTGACGTGGTCGACGATCGTGGACCGGGCGAAACCCGCGTGCCAGCCAATGCGAAGCCGGTTATGCCCACCGACCATGGTGAGCCGGCCGATCCGCTGGAAGGCGCGTCCAAGGCGGAACGTCGCGCATGGAGCAAGAAAAACCAGGCGAAGGCCGTGCGCGTGTGGAGCTCCACGAATGTGCGCTACCTGCTGGGCCAGGGGCGCATCAAAGACGCCGACGCGATTCTGGGACATCCGCATGCCGTGGAAGGCGCCGTGGTGCATGGCGAGGAACGTGGACGCACCATCGGCTTCCCCACGGCGAATCTGAGCGAGAATGTGGCAGGCTATCTGCCGGTCGACGGCGTATACGCCGGTTGGCTTGTGGACTTGGGCGCGAAGACGGCGGACGATGATGCGCAGGACGCTTCCGAAGGTGTTTCGCAGCAGTTCGATTCCTCTTCCGTGGACGCGCGACTTGCCGATCATTCGCCGTATCGTTGGCCCGCTGCGATTTCCATCGGCACCAAGCCGACCTTCAACGAGGTGACCGGCATGAACGATCGCGTGGTCGAAGCCTATGCCGTCACCGACGATTGGCTTGATTTATACGATCACCAGGTACGTGTGGAATTCGTAGGATTCCTGCGTCCTCAAATCAAATTCGATTCCGCACAGGATCTGATCGATGAGCTGAAGCGCAATGTCGAGGAAACCAAGCGAATTACTGCCTGATGCTAATCACAACGATGATCGCAATAATAATCACGATAATGACAGTGATTAATGAATGCTGATATTTCCAGTAAAAACGTATCAGTATTCAAAAATAGTGGGACTCTTACGTAAGCATTTACGTAAGAGCCCCACTAGTATAGGTTAAAAAAATAACATAATGTATATGCTTCGCGTGCATACATGCGAAAACGGTATGTAGGGTGTGTATTATCGCAACATGGCGCCAAGCGCATCCTGCAATGTGTCGACCTGAACGATCGACAATCCGGGAATTGCGATTTCTCTACGTAATGTCGGCACTACAGCGGTGGTGAAACCAAGACGGGCGGCTTCGCGCAACCGGTATTCCAATCGCGGCACCGGACGCACCTGCCCGGTCAACGAAATTTCGCCAATCGCACATGTGGTGCGGCTGATCGCCTTCGATTTCGAGGCGCTCGCCAATGCGCCGACGATCGCCAGATCGCATCCGGGCTCGCGCGCCTGGCCTCCGGCGATGGTGGAAATATACAGATCGTTCGCCAAAAGATTGACGTTGCCATGCCTGTATAGCACTGCCACCAGCATGGCGATGCGGTTGGCGTCGACGCCGTTCGCGGCACGTCGTGGCGTTGGCAGTACGGATTTGGTGACCAGCGACTGCACTTCGATGGGAAGACTGCGATGACCGTCCAACGTGAAGGTCACGCACGTGCCCTCCACCGGAGAGGGATCTGCGGAATTGGACGAGGAAAGAAACAGTCCGGACGGGTCCGTCACCTCTTCGATGCCTTCGCCGCTCATATCGAAACAGCCGACCTCATCAGTAGGGCCGAAACGGTTTTTCACCGCGCGCAGCATACGCAATGCGGTTTCGGTGTCGCCTTCGAACTGGCAGACCACATCAACCAAATGTTCCAACGTGCGCGGGCCGGCAATCGACCCGTCTTTGGTGACATGACCGACCAACAATACCGGAATATCAAGCGTTTTGGCGGTGTCGATCAGCGCGCTCGCCACTTCGCGCACCTGAGTCGAGCCTCCGGAGATGCCATCGACTTCCTGCGAGACGATGGTTTGCGCGGAATCGACGATGGCCAGCGCAGGCTTGCATTGTTCGATAAGCCCCAGCGCGGTCGACAGGTCGGTGGTGGCGGCCAGAAGCAGATTCGGTTCGACCGCGCCGATGCGCGAGGCCCTCATGCGCACCTGCGCCTGCGATTCCTCACCGGAAATATAGAGCACCGTGTTGCGTTCGGGCTGTGCTGCGGAAAGACGGGCAACATTGCCTGCGGTCTCCAGCAGCAGCGTTGATTTGCCGATACCCGGTTCGCCCGCGATAAGCGTGACGGAACCGGGAACGATGCCGCCGCCAAGTACGCGGTTGAATTCCGTGAACCCAGTGTCGATTCTGGAAATGTTTTCCGTACTGATTTCCGTGATCGGTTTCGCCGCGGAATCGGGCACTGCATGCGATAGCGTACGCGATGTGCGTCCGGGAGCGGCGGTGCGTGACGATGCGGAGGGGCGCGCTTCATGGAATTCCTCGATGGTGCCCCACTGGCCGCATTCAGGGCAGCGGCCCAGCCATTTCGGCCCGCTCCAGCCGCATTCGGAACATACAAATTGCGAGGACGTCTTTGCCATATCGCCGACAATACGGATATTTTGGGACAATCGTTTTCGGAGATATTAAGGGGGTGCTGGTGCGGGATGATGGCGAGATCACGGTTTCTGGATTCGAGCGTCTCACGGATATGAAAGAATAACAGCCATGTCTACTACGCAAACTTCCTCTTCTCATGGCAAACTGATCGTGGCTGTCATTGCCGCCGCTTTGGTGGTCGTGCTCGCCTTGGTGTCCGCTTTCATCTGGCCCGGCTGGGCTCTGAACAAGGGCGATGAAGCGTCCACTCAGGGCACCACCACCTCGCAGGGCGCGTCGCAGGATGCCTCTGAGCCGACCACGCCGTCCATTGACGCTGTGGCGTTGCCGGATGACGCCAGCGAACTGTTGAAGGCCATGCCTGATTCCGTGTTGAATTTCGCGCGCACCAAGGCCGATGCCAGCACTTCGTGGAGCGGCGCTTCCCCGGTCGAGGAGTACACGTTGACGTATTCCACGGGCAAGGACGGTCAGGATATCACCTTGAAAGTGGCGCAATGGTCTCAGTCTGATGATGCGCAAAGTCAGTATGACAATCTGACCGGTGCCATGACCGGCAAGGAGCTGGGCGGCGGCAATGTGAAGGTTTCCGGTGAAGCGACCGGCGCCTATAGCGCCAAAACCGATCCGGACGACGAAACCAAGGCCATCGCGGTCTGGCGCAACGATACCGTGGTGTTCCAAGCCACGGGAGCCAAGGATTCGGTGCAGCGCTTCTACCAGCAGTTCCCGCTGTGATACTGCCTACGGCTGGTTGTGCGATCCTATGATTCATGCATGATTCACGTAAGATTCAGCCGTGGACCATGCGGACTGCGTTTGCCTGATCTTCCGATAAAAAGGTGCGTGCTTCGTGTTATATCTCCCGAGCCTTTGGTTTCTTCTTCTATTTTGTGATAGTATTCAGGGTGGGCATAAACGAACGGCATATAGGCAAGCGGCTTGCCCTGCCATGAAAGTGTAGAAGCGTCAGGGATAGGCCATTCCTTGCAGCCGTCTTTTTCGCCCTGCTCAAAGCCCTGCCATACAAAGTCGCTTGGCGTAAGACCGAAAGTGAGTGTTATGTCAGGAAAATAAGAAGCTGCCACAAGGGAATCCATTCCTGCCGTACTCATTCCCATTATGCCTATCTTCTTGTTTCCATGGCTTTTGAGCCACTTTATAGAGGTCTCTATCCTTTCAAGCGGGAAGTTCACATGGCCGTAGTTCTTCACGTCAGGTGACATACACATAACGTTCACGCCATTTTTGTGAAGCCATTTTGCTCCGCACTTTGCCATAAAGTCATTAGGATCGTCGCCGAACAGACCTATCATTGCGCAGTTTGCACCCTTTGGGTTTTCATAATATGTACCATAAAAACCGTCTTTCTCATTGCTAAAAAATTGTTTCTTCATAATACCGACCTTTCTAAGCTGGTTTTCTTTACAAAGTTAGGCTAAGCTAACTATATCTCAAAAAAACAGGGTAGATAACTTCGCCCTAAGCTATATTATATCACATTTTTGCTTATTTGTCAGGTGTATTAACGAAAAAAGTCAGATGTATTGTAAATTTTTGATTTTCTTAGTGTTGCTTGTATATTAATAAAATGGCGGAGAACGCATTCTTTTTGCAGTTCTCCGCTATTTTTATGCCTTATTTTTTGCCGCATCTGCTGTGACAGTGTGAGCACCAGCCACAGCATTTACCTTTTTTCTTTTGCTTTGATATACTTATTGCCGCCGTCACTACCCATAAAAGCAGAAGTATCACCACTATCCAGTCGGCTGTATTCATAATAATGCTCCTATCTGATATACCGCACAGCCGCAAAGCCATGCCACCATGCACTGCATTATCACAACGCCTACTGTCTGTATCCTTGAATCAAGCTCTCTCTTTATGGTCGCCACCGCCGCAACACATGGGGTGTAAAGCAGGGTGAATACGAGAAAGCTCAGTGCGGAAAGGGTGGAGAATGCTCCCGAAAGAGCAGTGCCAAGATTTGCAGTGCTTGTGTTCATCAGTACCGCCATTGTGCTTACTACCGCCTCTTTTGCAGTGAAGCCTGATATAAGCGAGGTGGTCACTCTCCAATCTGCAAAGCCCAAAGGCTTGAATATTGGCGATATAGCCTGACCGATAAGAGCTAGCAGGCTGTCGGAGGAGTCTTTTACAACGTTGAGCTTTGCGTCAAAGGTCTCCAAAAACCATATTATGATAGTCGCAAAGAATATAACTGTGAAAGCTCTTTGTATAAAGTCCTTTGCCTTGTCCCAAAGAAGAAGTCCTACGCTTTTTGCCGAAGGAAGACGATAGTTTGGAAGCTCCATTACAAACGGCACAGGCTTGCCACGGAAAGCTGTATTTTTCAGTATCAGCGCAATTATTATCCCAAGCACTATGCCCGTTATGTATAAGCCTATCATCACAAGCGCCTGATATTTCTTGAAAAATGCTGCACAGAAAACTGCGTAAATAGGTATCTTTGCCGAACAGCTCATGTAAGGGGTAAGAAGTATGGTCATTTTTCTGTCACGGTCTGATACAAGCGTTCTCGTCGCCATTATAGCAGGCACTGAACAGCCGAAGCCTATGAGCATAGGCACAAAGCTTCGTCCCGAAAGACCGATCTTTCTAAGAAGCTTGTCCATTACGAATGCCACTCGTGCCATGTAGCCCGTGTCCTCCAGTATGGAAAGGAAAAAGAACAGCGTCACTATTATAGGCAGAAAGCTTAGAACGCTTCCAACGCCTGCAAAAACTCCGTCTATTATAAGGCTGTGTACAACAGGGTTTATGCCGTAGGCTGTAAGCCCTTTGTCTGCTAGGTCGGTGAGCTTGTCTATACCAAGGGAAAGCCAATCGGAAAGGGTCGAGCCGATAACATTGAATGTGAGGAAAAATACAAGAAACATTATCCCGAAAAATACAGGCAGTGCAGTGTATTTTCCCGTTAAAATGCGGTCTATTTTTACGCTCCGCTTGTGTTCTCGGCTCTCGTGGCATTTCACAACGCTTATGGCAACGACTTTTTCGATAAAGTCGTATCGCATATCTGCAAGCGCCGCATTTCTGTCAAGCTTTGATTCGTCCTCCATTTCTACTATGCAGTGTTCGAGAAGCTCCAGCTCGTTTTGATTAAGCTCAAGCTGATCCTCGATATTCTTGTCACCCTCAATAAGCTTTGAAGCACAAAATCTCGGCGGTATGCCTGCACGGTTTGCGTGATCCATGATAAGATGCACAACTGCGTGTATACATCTGTGCACAGCGGAATCGTCTGAGCAAAAGTCTGTGACAACAGGCTTTGTCTTGTTTCGGGCGGTTTCTACAGCCTTGTCGATAAGGTCTGAGATACCCTCGCCCTTTGCCGCACTTACTGGTATAACAGGTATGCCAAGTGCGTCGCTCATCATTTTTACGTCTATCGTTCCACCGTTGGCTCTTACCTCGTCCATCATGTTTAAGGCAAGCACCATTGGCACACGCAGTTCAAGAAGCTGTAAAGTGAGATACAGATTTCGCTCTATATTGGTGGCGTCAACAATGTTTATAATGCCGTCAGGCTTTTCATTTATTATGTAGTCACGGGTGACGATCTCCTCCTGCGTGTAAGGGCGCAGTGAGTATATTCCCGGCAGATCCACCACAGTGCAGTTTTTCTGCCCCTTTATGTCACCGACCTTCTGCTCGACTGTTACACCGGGAAAGTTTCCAACGTGCTGATTAGACCCTGTAAGGGCGTTAAAAAGCGTGGTCTTTCCGCAGTTCTGATTTCCTGCAAGGGCAAATCTCATATATGGTCATTCTCCTCTGTTTTTTCTATCTCTATGTTTTTTGCGTCCTCTATCCTGAGCGTCAGCTCGTAGCCTCTCAGCACTATATCAAGAGGGTCGCCCATTGGCGCACGCTTTAGCATTTTCACCTTTGTTTTGGGTATAAGTCCCATGTCGAGAAAACGCAGCCTAAGCGCACCCTCGCCACCTACCGCTTTTATCACGGCAGACTCACCCGTTTTAAGCTTATCAAGAGTCATTGTCTTTTCCTCCACAGCTATATTTTATTCTTATGTTCTATCTAAAAGAACTTCACAAAATAAGTTTACCATGGCTAACTTTACTTGTCAATAGTATATGTCGTATATTTTAGTCAAATGTTATCTAAAAATTTTATTCAAATAGATAACTTCCAATTGACAACGCCAACAAATCGTGCTATCATAAAGTAAGATAAAGTACACTTTTACATTACGGGGGTGTTTTATGGATACCCGTGTGGCAATACTTGCAATAATCGCACACGATAACGGCTCTGCGCAGGAGATAAACGCAATTCTTCATGAGCATGCCGAGTATATAATAGGACGAATGGGTCTGCCATACCGAGAACGTGGCATGAACATAATAAGTGTAGCAGTTGACGCTCCGCAGGACGTTATAAATTCTCTTGCAGGCAAGATAGGCAGGCTTGAGGGAGTGACCGCCAAGACCCTTTATTCGCCACAGTAAAAATCTAATAAATATTTGTGACCCTGACGCCGAAAACGAGTTTTCTCCTTTAAGGCGAAAGAATACACATCAAGCAGAAAAAGTAAAAAAGCAGATAGAAAGCCCTATCTCTACTCATGTAGGGGCGAACAGCGTTCGCCCGTGGATTAGGTTTTTTATGAGCAAGCATAGCCTTTTTTGTTATCAAAGCTGTATCCTCAGGGGTATGGCTTATTTTTTTTGAGAGGAGCTTTTGCAATGGGACTTAATGACGCACCAAGCGGAGAACGTATACATATAGGATTTTTCGGCAGACGAAACGCAGGAAAATCAAGCGTTGTGAATGCAGTAACAAATCAGGATCTTGCAGTGGTATCCGATACGAAAGGCACTACCACCGACCCTGTTACAAAGGCAATGGAGCTTTTGCCCCTTGGCCCTGTTGTGATAATAGATACCCCCGGCTTTGACGACGAGGGCGAGCTTGGAGAGCTTCGTGTGAAGAAAACTAAGCAGATTCTAAACAGAACGGACTGCGCAGTTCTTGTAACAGACTGCACCTTGCCCCTTGGCGACTGCGAAAAACAGCTTATCTCAATATTCAAAGAGAAAAACATACCCTTTATCATAGCCAAAAACAAAGCCGACCTGCTCACTGATATCCCAAAAGAGGAGGGCGCAGTGTACGTCAGCGCAAAAGAAAAAACAGGCATAGAGGAGCTTAAAAACGCCGTTGCAAAGCTCACTGAAACAGACACCATGACAATGAAGCTTGTGGGCGACCTTATAAAGCCTGACGATATGGTGGTGCTTGTCACCCCTATCGACAGCGCCGCACCAAAGGGCAGGCTTATCCTGCCACAACAGCAGGCCATAAGAGATGTTCTTGAAGCAAACGCCTGTGCAGTGGTGGTAAGAGAAACTGAGCTTTCAGGAGTGCTTGGCAGGATAGAGAAGCCTGCACTTGTTATAACGGATAGTCAGGCTTTCGCAAGAGTTTCAAAGGATACTCCCGAGGATATCCCTCTCACCTCGTTTTCTATCCTTATGGCTAGATATAAGGGCTTTCTTGACGCCGCTGTAAAGGGCGTGAAAGCTATCGACGATCTTAAAAACGGTGACAAGGTGCTTATTTCAGAGGGCTGTACACATCACAGACAGTGCGGTGATATAGGCTCTGTGAAGCTTCCGAACTGGCTGAAAGAATACACAGGCAAGGAACTTGATATAACATTGTCATCAGGTCACGGCTTTCCAGAGGAGCTTTCAGACTTTGCACTTTGCATACACTGTGGCGGCTGTATGCTAGGCTCAAAAGAGCTTACCTACAGAATGAAATGTGCTTGTGACGCAGGCGTGCCGTTCACAAATTACGGCATTGCCATTGCCTATATGAAAGGCATACTGAAAAGGAGCATAGAAGTGTTTCCGCATCTTGTAAAGGAGCTTGAAGATCACAATGGCGGTCAGAGAACTTATTGATAAACTAAACTGCGAGAAAAAGCTTTCCCATGATGAATGGGTGAAGCTTATAAAAGAATATGACGAGGGCGACAGAGCCTATGCCGCAGAGCTTGCAAGGGGCATTTCGCAGGAAATGTTCGGCAAGGATATCTACATAAGGGGCATAGTGGAGTTTTCAAACATCTGCAAAAACGATTGCCTTTACTGCGGAATAAGGCGTTCAAACGGCAACGTGAGCAGATACAGGCTCACCGCTGAGGAGATCTTGCAGTGCTGTGACGAGGGCTACGGCTATGGTTTCCGTACCTTTGTGCTTCAAAGCGGTGAGGACGCTTTCTATGACAGGGAAATGCTCTGCGGTATCGTCAGAGAGATAAAAAAGCGTCACCCTGACTGTGCGGTGACATTATCCATAGGTGAGAAAAGCCGTGAGGACTATGAAGCCTTTTTCAATGCAGGTGTAGACCGGTATCTTCTCAGGCACGAAACTGCCGACGAGGAGCATTACAAAAAGCTCCACCCAGCCGAAATGTCTTGGAAAAACCGAATGGAGTGTCTTTCAGATCTTAAAGAGATAGGCTATCAGACAGGCTGTGGAATGATGATAGGCTCGCCGTATCAGACGGTGGAGTGCCTTGCTGAGGATATGGAGTTTATGTGCGATTTCAAGCCCGAAATGATAGGCATTGGACCTTTTCTCCCACATAAGGACACGCCTTTCAGAAGCTGTCCACAAGGCTCATTTGAGCTTACTCTCTTTCTGCTGAGCATTTGCAGGATAATGCTCCCCGACGTTCTTTTGCCTGCCACCACAGCTCTTGGTACTATAAACCCCAAAGGGAGAGAACAAGGGGTGCTGTCAGGTGCGAACGTTATAATGCCGAATTTGTCCCCTGTGGCAGTGAGAAAAAAATATATGCTCTATGACAACAAGATATGCACAGGTGACGAGTCTGCACAGTGCAGGGCTTGCCTTGAAAGACGAATGGAGTCCATAGGCTATAAAATAAAGATATCAAGAGGAGATCACAGATAATGATAAAGCTTGCTTTTTACGGAAAAGGCGGAATAGGAAAATCCACTGCGGCATCAAACGTCAGTGTTGCACTTGCACAAAAAGGGCTGAAAGTCATGCAGATAGGCTGTGACCCTAAGGCTGACTCCACCATATTTCTCCATGGGGGAGAGAGGATACCCACCGTTCTTGACCTTGTACGAAAAGGCGAAAGCTTTGACCTTGAAGATATGGCAAGGGTAGGCTATAA
>ENA-OOWK01001079-OOWK01001079.1-human-gut-metagenome-genome-assembly--contig:-NODE-1079-length-14977-cov-2.893781_pt1 | contig 14977 bp, 10 predicted proteins | sample MGYA00241405_ERZ501317 | MGnify/ENA primary metagenome ERZ501317 (study PRJEB25962, sample SAMEA1972440) | human gut metagenome | biome: human gut; feature: human-associated habitat; material: faeces... | reverse complement strand
GTCAGCAGCCCGTTTCACGGTCTGCGTGTAGTTCCTTGTAAACTGACCTAAGGTGGAAGCTAAAACAAAGTTTTATCATGAAGGATTATATTTGGACTAATGAAAGTGTGAATAAATGATTGGGAAAAATAAACCTTTCACCTCTTTTCTGGTGAAAGACTGAAAGGCACTTTGTGCGAGTGTCGTTTCAATGTGAGCCATCTTAGAGTAAAATCAGGATGGCTCACATTGGGTTAAAAGGATGAAGAGAAACTTGCGTTTCGTAGAAAATGTGGTAAAAGGTATCAGATGAAAGATGACCGGGATATGAACTATGACATCAATTAACAATAAAACAATTACGAGCGTATATGAAAAAATGAAAGCTTACGAGAGAATAAGCAAGAAACTGTTCATTTTGCTATTCATGCTGGTCTTTTATGGGTATTCATCCATAATTGCACAGCCGTCCATACCCGCTGGTCAGGTAGATATATTTGTAGGGGCGGATTTCAACTACCGGGATTTGTTTCACAATGGGAAAATATATGAGATTTTGCTGAATCTGACTCCCGGTGTGAAATGGAACATGGGCAAGGGGTGGCAGGCGGCAGCACAGGCATTAGTGCCGGTGTATAACGACTATGGCGACCGATACAAGAAAGTACGGTTGAACATGGCGGTGTTATCTAAAGAGGCGCATTGGCGATCCCGGTGGTTCCTGAAAGCAAGCGGCGGCTTGTTCGGCAGGGAGCGGTATGGATTGGACTTGAAAGGGATGTATGTCGTAAACCGCTGGTTGGCATTGGAAGTGCAGGCTGGATTAACCGGCTATTGTTCAATGGCAGTGGACTGGGAAGCAAGTACCCCCAAACGGATTACCGCCTTGCTGGGCACCGATGTCTATCTGAACAAATGGAATACGCAGTTCCGCGCAAGGGGCGGACGTTTCCTCTATGAAGATTATGGAGCCATAGTTGAAGCCATGCGGCATTTCAACCACTGTACGGTCGGATTGTACGGCGAGTATAGCAACGAGGGCGGCAAGAATGCCGGTTTTAAGGTGGTGATGATGATACCGCCTTACAAGCGGAAACGGCGCACTGTCAATTTCCGTCCGGCTTCTAATTTCCGCCTGACATACAGTATGGAAGGTGACGCCTATGCCAACAAAATGTACACGACCGACCCGGAGGAGAACGAACGCGAGGGCTGGTTTGACCGCAATGCCCTGCAATGGGGCAGCAACACCATGAAGCCGGACTTCTCGGAAAAGGAAGGAGGGCGGAAATGAGAAGATTATTGATTGGCCTCCTTGTCGTGATGGGCTGCATTCCGATATTGAGGGCGCAAGAGTATTCGGGCGTTACCGGCATGATCCACGTGCCCACGGCGGAAATGGCGACAGAGGGAGAAGCCCGTATCGGTTTCTTCTTCCTGAATCAGGAATTTCTTCCTGACACCTACCAGTATGAAGGAGAGAAATTCAACACGACCAACCATTTTCTGGCCATCACCCCCTTCCCTTGGATAGAAATAGCGTATGTCTGTACCATACTGAAGGGGATTGACAACGATGGCCATGTCGGACATAATAAGAAAGACCGGTACTTTCACCTGAAAGTGCGTCCGCTGAAAGAAGGCAAATGGTGGCCTGCAATTGCCATAGGCACCCAGGATCCCGGCAGCAAGGTGAACGAGTCCTATGCCGAAGGCAAATATCCGGTCAACGACTACTTCCAGAATTATTATATAGCCGCCAGCAAACACGTCATGTACAGGCGGAATGAATTTGGTTTTCATTTGACCTACCGCTATTTTACATCGGATTTCAATGCCAAATGGCGGGGCATAGCCGCCGGTATCACCTATCGCCCGTCCTTTGCCAGAAACCTTCGGGCAACGATAGAATATACCGGTGACGATATCAACATCGGCGCAGACTGTTTGTTGTGGAAACACCTCTTTTTGCAGGCAACCTTGCAGAATGGGAAACATTTCACAGGTGGCCTGTGTTTCAAGTTAAACCTGTTGGGCAAGACCCACCCTGATTGAAGACACAAACAATACGGATATAACTACTAGAATACAGAATTTCAAAATAACCTAATTTAATCGTTTAATTATTTTTAGAAATGGAAAATCTTAGAAATCTATCAAGATGGGGAATGTTCGCATTCCTTAGTGTGGCTTTGTGCACCAGTTTCGTAGGGTGCAGTGACGATGATCCGGATTACAGCAACGTGACGCCGCCCACGGTGTCCGTATCGCACAGTATCAGCGGGCGTGTCACCGGCATGGACGGCAACGGCCTTTCGGCTACCGTGAGCATGAACGGCGAATCGACACAGACCGGCGCAGATGGCACGTTCACTTTTGACGATGTGGATGCCGGAAGTTATACCCTGACGGCTTCCGCTCCGGGGAAACAGTCCAAGGAAACAACCGTCACCGTTGCAGAAAGCGGAAGCGGAGCCAATGTCGTATGGAACGTGTCATTGCCCAATGAAGGCACGACCATTGAAGTAGCCGCCAACGGCGATACGGAGGCCAACGTGACTTCAGAGACCATCGAGGGCGCGGTCACAGTGGCTGTCACCGTACCCGAGACGGCGGAATTGCCTGCGGGAAGTTCCATCGTGGTTACCCCGCTTTACACGCTGGATGAAGCCGAAGCCAATACCCGTGCCACTTCCCGTGCTGCCGAAAGCGTCATGCTGATTGGTACAAGCGTGGCTTGCACCGATGCGAACGCCACGCTTTCAAGTCCCATCGAATTGGCTTACGATGTGGATGCGGAAGTGGCGCAATCCATCACGGCACAGAAATACGTGAACGGGCAATGGGTGGATGCAGAATATACTGTAGAAGGCGGACAAGTAATCGTGTTTGCCGACCAGTTCACTTCCTATACGTTGCTCTTTGGAGCGGATGTGACTTCTTCCTCCACAAGCACGCCGTTGGCCTTTGAACAAGACCTGTGGGACAACCTGTATGGATCGGGTGACATGACCGTTGGTTCGGCCTCGTTCACTTATCACATCGGAACGGAAATCACTTCGTCCGGGACCAGTCGGATAACCGCTTACCTGATTGAGATTCTGGCCCGCATTGCCGGCGCAGGTGTCACTACGGCTACGGGAACTTACCCCATCAATGTGACCTTGCCCGTCGGTACGGCCTTGCACGTGGCAGGTACTCAACAAGTGACCACTTTGACCGTCTCCGCATTGAACCGTTCCGTCAGTGGAAGACAATACGGTGATGTGGCAGTCGTGACAACCTCTTACAACAGAAACCATAATGGAGGGACGAGTGACAATTGATTGTTGTTTCTCACCTTGTAGACAGATATATTAAAAAGCACTGTCTGCAATTACCTGCAAGTAGTTATAATAGCCGCCCGGAATCAGGACGGCTATTTTTGTAGCTGTATCCGAAGCAGGAAAGAAATCGTAAGTTTTCGGGAACCACAGGTACAACCTTTGCATGTGAAATGGCGACTGCAACTATGAACCCAAATGTTGTAGTCGCCATTGTTTTGTTGTACCTGTATGCAAGTAGTTGCATTGTCTATCAGACTCTCTGTGCATTTTGCATTGTCTGCACTCTTGCCGGATGTTGTAATATCCGTTCGTTCGGATGCCTGCGTTACGCTTGCATAATCCCAATGACTATTTTACAATCAAACACCCGTCATGGTGCGGCTCAATTTGTTTTGAATCGTTCTAAAAAAATAATTATTCATAAACTCTGAACCGGTCGCATGGATTGTGGTTGATAATTTCTATTTTTGCCCATAAACGAGGTAGCACATTCTGATGAGAGAATGCACTACGGATAATATGACTAGCAATGAAAGTATCCTTGACACAAAAGATATATGCCGGGAACTTCCTGTTGCTGGCCGCCATAGTCGGAATGGTGGTTATCCTCTTTCGTGAGCGTAGCCGGATGCGGGAGATAGATTTCGAAGTGCATGACCTGCAATCGGTACGGAATGACATCCATGCCGCACACCTTCACATCACCGAGCTTTCCCTGCTGGGCGAGAGCCTGATCAGCCAAGAAAATGCAGATACGGCAAACTATCGCCAGAAACGGCTGTCCACAGACAGCCTGCTGCTGGCCTTGAAGCCCCGGTGCAGGCAGCATGTACGTCCCGAACAGATAGACACGCTCCGGCACCTGCTTGCCGACAAGGAAATGCACTTGTTCCGTGTCGTGGAAGCCATCGGGATACAGGATGCTGCTGACAGTCTGCTTGTCCACCATCTGCCCAAAGTGGCGGAACGTGCCACCCGCATACGCACCGTGAGGAAAAGAAGGGACAATATACTGGGAGCGTTGGGCGCCAAGAAAACCGTCCGGGTTTTGCCTTCCGCCGGAGAACTGCACGCATTCAGTGACAGCCTGATTGCCATGCAGCAGGAAGGGACGGAGGATATGGAAACCAGTGCCGACAGCCTGTACGCCCGCAATCTGGCATTGAACGCCCGGCTGAACCACCTCATCAAGAATCTGGACAGGCAAGTGCAGGAAGCCTTCTTTCAGCGTGAGCATAAGATAATGGAAGCGCAAAGCCGTTCCACGCTCCTGCTCACCTCTACCTTGTCCACCGCCATCCTCCTTTTAATCCTGTTCCACATCGCCATCCACCGGGAAATCCGCCGCAATCATGGCGAAAAAAAGAAACGCGAAGAACTTATCGGCGAATTGCAGGCGAGCAATGAGAAGAACCGGCAATTGCTGCAATTCCGTCACAACCTGATGCAGACTGTCAGCCATGAAATGCGCACGGCCCTGACGGCGATAAGCGGCAATGCAGAACTCCTGCTCCGGGATGAAGCCCTGGAAGACCGGGTACGCCACATATTAACCGTGCGTGAATCTGCCAGCCGCATGGCTTCCATGACCACCGAGCTGCTGGAATTTTTCAGGCTGGAGATCCATAAAGAAAAGCTGCATATCCGTCCATTCCGCTCCGAGTCAATAGCAACTGTGTTGGAAACGGAGTTCGCCCCTTTGGCTGAAGCCAAAGGAATCGAATTCGTGACTGACAACCAGACGACAGAAGTGCTGGGAGGCGATAAGGAGCGCATATTGCGCATCGGAAGCAACCTGCTCTCCAATGCGGTCAAGTTTACCCGCAGCGGTCGCATTACACTCTGCACGGACTATAAGGACGGCAACTTCATCCTGTACGTGCAGGATACCGGGACGGGCATCCCGGAAGAAAAGCAGGAACAGATTTTCGCCCCCTTCGAACGTCTGGGCAATGCTGTGACTCAGGACGGCTTCGGGCTGGGCCTTGCCATTGTGACCAATCTCGTACAGCTGATGCAGGGTTCTGCTTCCGTACAGAGCAAACCTGGCATAGGAAGCCGCTTCACCGTTGTCCTGCCGCTGCCGAAAGCCGAAGAAGTACCGGAAGAAGAGAAGTCAATGGATGTCCGTCCTTCACTGGCCGGATGTTCCGTGCTGGCCATAGACAACGACCCGGTGACGCTCCGCCTGATGCGCGAGATGTACCTTCAATGTGGCGTTTCATGCGACAACTGCCTTACGTTGGCCGAGCTGACCGACAGGATACGGAGCAAGGATTATGACCTGTTGATAACAGACTTGAGAATGCCGGAAGCGAACGGCTACGAGATTCTGGAACTGCTGCGCATGTCCGACATCGGCAATTCCCGTGAACTTCCCATCGTGGCAGCTACTGCGGCCGGCTATGTATCGGAGGAGGAACTGAAAGAAGCCGGATTTTCCGGATTGCTTCCCAAGCCGTTTTCCATAGACGAACTGATGGAGGCGACACGGCACTGCATCCGTGAAAGAGGGAACCGGCAGCCGGACTTCTCCGCCCTGTTGGCTTTCGGCGACAAGCGGAAAACATTGGAGCAGCTGATTGCCGAAACGGAGAAAGAGATAGAGGAAGTCCGGAAGGCATCCGAAAGGAAAGACTTGACAGCCTTGAACAGCTGGGTACACCATTTGAGGAGCTCATGGATGGTGATACGGACGGAACGCCCCTTGCAGAAGTTGCACGAAGCCATCCACAAGGAACCGTACTCGGACGAAGAAGTCGCCTATGCAGCCCGTGCCGTGTTGGAACAAGGAGAAACCATCATAGAAGCCGCCAGAAAGGAGATGAAGAAATGGGAAAGATAATCGTAGTGGAAGACAACCTTGTGTACAGCAGGTATGTCTGCAATTTTTTGGAAGAAAACGGATACCGGACAGTCAGTACCTCCGATTGCACCGGTGCCCGGAAACTGTTTTCAATGCTGGAAGATGACGACATCGTGCTTGCCGACCTCCGGTTGCCTGACGGTGACGGCATCCTGTTGCTTGAAGAACTGCGCCGCGAGGGGAAGCACAATCCCTACGTCATCATGACGGATTATGCGGAAGTGCCTACCGCCGTGCGTTCCATGAAATCCGGAGCGGAAGACTATATCCCCAAGAAACTGCTGACCAGCCAGCTTCCCGCCATGCTCCAAGACTTGCAGAAAAGGCAGTCATTCCATGAGGAACCCCTGTTCATAAGGGAGAGCGAAGCCTACCAGAAAGTATTCGGACGTCTCCACGTCCTAGCCAAAGCCGACATCTGCGTGATGGTTCGGGGTGAGAACGGTACAGGAAAGAAACATATCGCTGAAAAGATACATGCCCAAAGCGACCGTGCGGACAAACCGTTCGTGACAGTGGACTGCGGGCTGTTATCCGAAAGTCTGGCCGCTTCCGCCTTGTTTGGGCATGAAAAAGGGGCTTTTACCGGGGCGGTCGGGCGCAAGGAAGGCTATTGGTCGGAAGCCGAGGGAGGAACGTTGTTCCTGGATGAGATAGGCAACCTTCCCCTCGGCGTACAGCAGATGCTGCTCTGCGCCATACAGGACAGGCGTTACCGTCCTGTCGGCGGCACAAAAGACAGGAAAGCCAACGTGCGCATCATCACCGCAACGAACGAGAATCTGGAAGAAGCCATATCGGAAAGGCGTTTCCGCCGGGACCTGTATTTCCGATTGAGTGAGTACACCGTGAAAGTACCCCCGCTCAGGGAATGCCCGGAAGACATCCTGCCGCTTGCTGAATTCTTCCGGGAACTTTACAACCAAGAGCATGGCAGACAGGTAAAAGGTTTCGATGCGGAGGCGAAGAAACGGTTGCTGGCCCATGACTGGCCGGGAAACGTACGGGAACTGAAACAGGCGGTCCAATCCGCCGTGCTTTTTGCCCAAGGGGAATTGGTGACGGCGGAAGAATTGAACTTGGATGAGTCCGGAAAGCCTTCCGATCCTGACATTGCCTTGAAAGGGGAATGCATGGAAAAGAAGCGGATATGCCAGGCTTTGGAAAAGGCCGGGCATAATCGGAAAGAGGCCGCCAGACTGCTGGGCATAAGCCGGAGCACGCTGTACGAGAAAATGGACCTGTATGGGATTCAGACGAAGAGGTGACATGGCAGGGGAAAGGACGAAACGGAATGGAAAAAAGCGGAAAGAAAGGGCGGTACTGTGTACGAAAAACGGACACCTGTCCGGAAGTCGGACACGGGAAGGAGGCTGCCTATTCTTCCTTAAAACAAATTTTCGTCTGCCAAGAGCTTGATTTGCAAGAAATTGCATACAAGTTCATCACCATAACATTGTAATTGGACTATCATTTGCTCCTATGGATGTATGTGCGCACATTTCATCCGAGTAAAAACAAAAAATTAGGAACAAATGGAACATCTCACCTTGACGGAAACCGAGTTTTTCCGTCTGATAAGCAATCCCGACAGCCGCACCGGGTTACGCACGGCCTACGATGAGTTTACACAAAGGGTCATCCAACTCTGTCTCATCCCGCCCGAAAGCGGACATCCGGTACACGCCCTGAGCTATGCGGAAACGGAGCTGCAATACCATGAGGCCCTGCAAGGCAGGAGCCATGAGAGCGAACTGAATCTGCATGTACACAAGGCCCTTGCCTTTGTGCGCAAGATGCTACGGTTCCTTGCCCGGGAATACCATCCGTTGCCGCCCTCCCACATGTTTACCGGCGAGAAAACCGGCGCCCCTCCTTCTGATGCCCCTCCGATATGTTGGACAGGCAGCATATCCGACCTAGTGGAATTATTGTACGGGCTCGACACCCTGAAATGTATCAACGGCGGAGAAACCGGTATCCAGGAACTGATGGTCCATTTCTCCCGATTCTTCGGCATGGAGTTGAAGCCCAGTCAGTGCTACAACGCCTATGTGGATATCCGTCGTCGGAAAAATGACAGCCGTACCTATTTCTTCGACCGGGCTTCCGAAAAGCTGAACGAGCGAATCGTGAAAGACGATGAGCGGGAACGGGCACGCAAGAGATGAAAGTTTTTCTGTCTGATTCATGACCGGGAACAAGGTGTATGGGTAGAAGCCCCTTGCTCCCGGTTTCTTTTTCCTGTTCTAGCAATGACAATTTGCAAGAAAATGCTCCAAAATTTCGTATCTGTCGGTCAAATGATTATTTTTGCCCTCCAAACGATTACGCATGAATATAACCAATATAGACGACATACGCAAACTGGCCTCCGGCGATGAAGGGGGACGGACAGAATACAAGCTGATCACCGGGCAGTTGGAGCGCGGCATGGAGACACTGTGCGCCTTCCTCAACGGCGAGGGCGGTACGGTACTGTTCGGCGTGGCTGACAACGGGAAAATCACCGGTCAGGAAGTGAGCGACAAGACGAAACGGGAAATTGCGGAAGCCATCCGCCTATTCGAGCCGTTTGCCACGATAACGGTCTCATACGCAAACATTCCCGACACGGACAAACAGGTCATTGCCTTATATGCTGAGGAACAACGCTATATGCGTCCGTTCACATATAAAGGCAGGGCTTACCAGCGGATAGAAAGCGTGACGTCTGTCATGCCGCAGGACAAGTACAACCACCTGCTGATGCAAAGGGGCGGCAAATACAGTTGGGAGGCAATCCCCAACCCCGACCTGCAAATCAGCGACCTCGACGAGAATGTCATCATCGGTGCGGTACGCGCCGGAATCAACTGCGGACGCCTGCCGGAAACCACCATTCGCGAAGAAATACCCGCCATCCTTGAAAAATTCGACCTGTTGCATGACGGGAAGCTGAACAATGCCGCCGCCGTACTGTTCGGGCGCAATCTGTACGACTATCCCCAATGCCTGTTGCGAATGGCAAGGTTCAGAGGCACAAGCAAAGAGGAATTCATAGACAACCAAAGACAGCAAGGGAACATCTACGCGCTATTGGACGCTGCCATGTCGTTTTTTTTCAAGCACCTGTCCTTGTCGGGTAAAATAGAGGGGCTGTACCGTGAAGAAAAGCTGAGCATACCTTACAAGGCATTGAGGGAATGTTGCATCAACGCCTTTTGTCACAGAGCCTACCACCGTCCGGGCGGTTCGGTGGGCATCGCCATTTATGACGACCGCGTGGAAATAGAGAGCAGCGGCGCGTTCCCTCCCGACATGACCCTTGAAAAACTGCTTGGCGGACACAGTTCAGAGCCGCCCAACCTCATCATAGCCAACGTGCTTTACAAAAGCGAGTTGCTGGAAAGCTGGGGTCGCGGCATCAGCCTGATGATAGACGAGTGCCGCCGTGCCGGCATACCCGACCCGGAATTCCACACGGACGGGAGTTCCGTATGGGTGGTATTCCGCTATGAGATGGAAACGGCTGGACAAGCATCCGACAAGCATCCGACAAGTACCCGACAAGCACCCGACAAGTACCCGACAAGCATCGTCCGGCTCATTGAACTGATAGGGGAACACACTTGCTCGCTGAAAGAAATGATGGGAATGATGGAACTGAAGGACAGGGAGAATTTCTTGGGCAATTACCTTAACCCGTCTATGGAAGCCGGATTGGTGGAACCGCTCTATCCTGACCAGCCGAAACATCCCAAGCAGAAATACAGGCTCACCGAACAAGGAAAGGCTTTGCTGGAAAGGGGTGAGTAACATGGTGAAGAAGAAAAGGAAACACGGCGGACACTACTGCAAGGTATGCGGCTGCCACAAGTCCAACGAGAGCTTCTCGGGCAGAGGACACGCGCTGCACATCTGCAAGGAATGCCAGTCGCTTCCAAAGGACGAACAGGCGGACATGATGCGCTGCAACGAGGTGGAACGCGCCGCGTTCCGCTTCCCCATGAGGCGGCAGGACTGGGAACTGCTGGAAAAATATGCCAAGAAGTACAAGGACAGGGAGTCGGGAAAATTCGCGCAGGAGATGCTGGACATGAAACGGGGCGTTTTTGTGCCGGAAGAGGACGATGAAGAAGCGGATGAATGGAACAACGACATTTTTCAGGTAGCGGAAACCCCGTTTTCGGAATTGGAGGAAGACACCCGTACCGCCATGGAGGAACTACTGGAGGACAACATCAACGAGTACATGATACACAAGGACTATATCCCCGAAGGGAAGGACTTGCAGGACATAGCCGATTGGGTGTTGAAGGAAACCAATGACACGTTTTACTTGAAAGCCGTTCCCGATGACGCCTACCGCAGGCTGGTGGATGATACCGTCCGGAAGATGGTCAAGGAGTGGAAAGACGACGGCTTGGAGATAAAGACCTACGCCGAGTCGCTCACGATCATGGAAACGGAACGGCTCGTCATCCGCAAAATCACCCGCAAGGACACGGGCGCGTTGCTCGCCCTCATGGGCAAGTCGGAAGTCATGTACGCATGGGAACACGGCTTTGACAAGAAGGAGGTGCGCCAATGGGTGAACCGCCAGTTCTCCCGTTACCGCAAGGACGGCTACGGGTATTTCGCCCTTGTGTTGAAAGACGGGGGCAAACTTATCGGACAGGCCGGGCTGATGAAAAGCGTGATAAACGGGAATGAAGCGGTGGAACTCGGCTACATCCTGGACAATGCGTATTGGCACAACGGCTATGCCACGGAAGCCGCCCGAAGATGCCTGCGGTACGCTTTCGAGAAACTGGGCTTGCAAGAGGTCTATTGCAGCATCCGTCCCGAAAACACGTCCTCCATCCGTGTGGCGGAAGCCATTGCCATGAAACCTTGCGGCAGCCATACCATTATATACAATGGAAAAGAAATGCCCCATCTGCTGTATAAAACGGAGAAACCAATGCAGTAATTTTCATTTCAATTGTCAATCAACGAGAAAAGGACAATCCTTAACCCGGTCTGAACATCCAGCCAAGTTAAGGATTTTCCTTTTTTCGCCTATGGCGTTTTTACTTGCCCTGCAAGAGGTGTTGCAGTTCCGGGTCGGACTGGATGCGCTGCAACTCGTCGGCGACAATCTGCCGCACTTCCGCCTTGATGCGGTTGTAGTTCTCCTGTATCATTTCCTTCATGCGGTCGTTGCCGTCGGCATCGGTGAAGTCCGTGATGACGGGGATGGGCTTGTAAGCCTGTTCCTCGCGCTTCACTTTCTCCACGTCCACCACAATCTCGCAATGAAAGATTTTCTGCTCGATGCGCTCGTTGAAGTTGTCGGCCACCGCGCCCACGAACATGCCCTGCGTCAGCGTGGAAATCTTGCTCGCGGGTATCAGGCTCTCCATCTGCGTGTTGATGGAGGTGGACTTGTCCTCCCGGTTGATGGTGACGCTCTGCCGCTTCTGCAAGATTTTGCCGAAACGCTCGGAAAGCGTTTTGGCGGTCTCACCAACGACTTGACCCGAAAAGATGTTTCCCACCGTGTTCATCACGACCGCCGCTTCTTTGTCCCCATAATCGCGTTTCAACTGCGAAAAGTCCTGAAAGCCGAGGCAGACCGCCACCTTGTTGCTTCGGGCAGTGGCGATAAGATTATCCAATCCCTTGAAGTAAATCGTAGGCAGCTCGTCGATGATTACCGCCGACTTCAGCTTGCCCTTCTTGTTAATGAGCTTGACAATTCGGGAATTGTACAGACCCAACGCCGCGCCGTAGATGTTCTGACGGTCGGGATTATTGCCGACGCAGAGAATCTTAGGCTCATCCGGGTTGTTAATATCCAACGTAAACTCACTGTCTGACATGACCCAATAAAGCTGTGGGGAAATCATGCGCGAGAGCGGTATCTTCGCTGATGCGATTTGCCCCATCAACTGCTCGGCTGCACCTCCCTGCCAAGCGTCCATAAAGGGCGAAAGATAGTTTTCCAACTCCGGATAGCTGGTGAGAATAGGGAAAACATCCTCATAACGTCTGTTCAGCAACTCAATGGCGTGTGGGAAGGTGCAATACTTTCCATCCTGATAAATCCGTAAAAACCAGATAATACTGGCAAAAAGTATAATCGGACTCTCCACGAAGAAGTCGCCTTGCTTTTGCACCCAAGTTTTGTTCAAATTTAATAAAATGGTATAGGCACTTTCGTAGGCATCGGTGATGTCCTCCATGAAATCCGGGTGAATGGGATTGCAGCGGTGGCTCCGGCGCGGGTCGTCGAAGTTAATGACGTAGAACTTCGGCTTGACCTTGTAGCCGTCGCCGTGGTTCATCAGGTGGTTGTAAGCGATGGTGGAAAGGTCGCTGAACTTGAAGTCATAGATGTACATCGAGTAAGATTTTTCAATCATCTGCTTGATAAAGCTGTTTACCACGGCATACGACTTTCCGCTGCCCGGAGTGCCCAATACGATGGAAGCGCGGAACGGGTTTACCACGTTGATGTACCCGTCGTTCCACTTCTTCCTGTAATAGAAGCGCGTAGGCAGGTTCACCGAATACTCGTTCTCCATGAGGCGCGTCTCCTGCATGAAGCTCTCGTTTTCCACGTTGAACACGTCATCCATGAGGTTGGTGCGCAAGAGGCGGCTCATCCACGTGCCGGACATCAGGAGGCAGACATAGCCCGCCGCCATCGAAGCGGCATAGAAGGCTACGTTGGCTTCCACGGGCAGCGGCAGGGAGAGCATCCACCAGTTCAGGAAGAACAGGGCCAGCCCTGCGGCAAGCACCGTCCAAATCCTGCCCCACGTGATTTTTTCCTCCTTCACGCCCTTTGTACCCAAGCAAGAGAGAGCCAATAGCAACAGCGCAAAAAGTTTTGTGTAAAGGATATGGTGGAACAGTCCGGCGGTGCGGTCGAAATTGACCAGCACCCGGTCCACGACACCGATGTCGATGCCCCACAGCCTTACGGCTTCATACCCGTACCAATAGAGGTGGACGACCACCAGAATAATGCTCACGGCGCGGAGAAAGTCCATGATTTTCGCCAACGCCCTCAAATCGTCTTCCTGTTGTGACATAAATCTGTTTCTGTTTTTAAGTTGAACAATATGTCCGCAAGGCTTTCCCCGGACATAAGCATACCTCAAGTCCGACCTGAGCCTATCTCAAGTCCGAGGTGAGGCTACCAAAGGTCTGACCTTAGATAGCCAAAGGTCTGACCTTTGCTTGGATGCCCTGCGGACGGATAATTTATAATCCCAAACCCTTCCGGCGTTTCTTCCGCTTGCGTTTGAGTTCGCGCTCGAAGGCGGCTTCTTCCGCCTGTGCGCCCGATGCGTCGCCGCCAAGCAAGCCCAAGCCCGTGGAATGGCTCTCGCCGTGTTCCACATAGGTATGGGCTTCCGCCTGCGGTTCGTCCCGTGTAAGGGTGAACGGCATCGGCGGCGTGTCCGCATACGGCAAAGTGAAGTGCTCCTGCAAGGCGTTGGCGGAAAATTCCCTGCCCAGCCGGGAGCCGTTCAGCACACAGCCCGTGCGGTGGTCGATGAAGGTCGCCCCGTAGATGCGCCCCCCGTCCGTGTGGCGGAACACCACATCCACGCCCTTCGCTTTGAGCAGGGCGACAAATTCATCCTTGCGGTACGTCCTGTCCAATACGGCAGCGACGGTCTTGCGCGTCATGTCCGCCAGACGCTTGTCGCGGATTTGGGCATTGGGATACTCAAACCTGCGCAGCACGGCTTCATAGCCGACGGACTTCCCGATGCAGGATGCCTTGAAGGGATTGCCGACCTTGTTCCCGCCATCATCGGTGGCGGAATAGACCAGTCCGTGATACTCGCGTCCGTTCACCATGCCACGGGCTTCCTCCACAGTGACGTTGTAGAGGGAGAGCAAGGCGCGGTATTCGCCCATTGTCCGGAACTTGTAGGTAGCCATCACCGCCTTGACGGTGTTCGACACCTGACGCTTCACGTCTCCCTGCGAGGCATCCACCTTGCGCAAGGAATTGTCGTTACGGTGCTGCCTGCGGTCGGCGGGGTGCAGACCGTACTTGCGTTCCAGCTCCGTGGTGATGCGCTTGCTGCGGCGATGGATGAAATCCTTGTTCAACCGCCTGCCATTCTCGTCCACATTGACGGAGACGATATGCAGGTGGTGGCGGTTGATGTCCTCATGTTTGAAAATTAGATAAGGCTGGTCGCCGTAGCCCAGCTTCTCCAGATACTCCCGCGCGAGACTTTCCATCTCCATGTCCGTCAGGCGGTCGTCGGGATGCGGATTAAGGGAGATATGGATGACCTTGTTCCGTGTGCGGACGTTCTCCGGCATGTACCGTTTGAAATCCTGTTCGGCACGGGCGATGTCCACCCGTCCGCTGCCATCGTCGAAGACCTTGTTCCCGGCGAGCAGCTTCCCCTCGCCCTCGTTCACTTTCATGCCGTTGTAAGCCAACGCCCCGTACAGCGACGTGCCTACCGTGATTTTTGCGACCATCTTTCCTGAAACTCCCTTGAAAGTTCAACGACCTGCCGCGTGATTGCGGCCAGTTCCTTCGTGCATTGCTCCAGCTTGTAGAGCAATGCCATCGCCTTTTTCTCCGAGAAATGGCAGCGCAGCTCCTTGACCGTCTGGTTATAGTTGTTCCCCACCATGCGGTACTGCGCATGGAAAGCGGACAGCTTCGTGCAGTAGTCGAGCAGCGTCTTGTCCGTGACCAGTACCCGGAACGGCTGTCCGAAGAAGTGCGCCTTGAGGAAAACCGACCGTGCATAGACACCCGATTTTCCGAACATGGCGAGGAAACGGTTGTGTTCCT
>ENA-OOWK01001073-OOWK01001073.1-human-gut-metagenome-genome-assembly--contig:-NODE-1073-length-15094-cov-1.783297_pt1 | contig 15094 bp, 16 predicted proteins | sample MGYA00241405_ERZ501317 | MGnify/ENA primary metagenome ERZ501317 (study PRJEB25962, sample SAMEA1972440) | human gut metagenome | biome: human gut; feature: human-associated habitat; material: faeces... | reverse complement strand
GCTGCTGTCTTCCTCGAAAGATTTAAATGCGGGAATAATTATATTTTCTGTTCAATAGTTGCAGAAACAGGCTCTGCATAGCCATTTCGCGTGACAGTTCCGCTGACTTCTAACTTATAAGTTTTCCCGGAGCTGAAACTGTAGGAGTCAGACTTGAAGAATGAAGCGGAATATGTGGTGTGGCTGGTACGCGCTACCTCTGTATAGCCGCCTAGCCAACCTTTCTCGTATAGTACCAAGGTAGCAGAAATCTTGGTTGTCCCGGAAACACCATTGATTGAGCAGGAATATGTTCCAGCGCTGCCAGAAATAGAAGGGATGATAGAAAGGGTGTTGACCCAAAATGGAGTAATGCTCTCTTGAGTGGTTGTTCCACCTTCCTGAGAAGAAAGCGGCTCAGCGGCAAAAGCGCTCATGCAAGATAGTGCGAGGACGACGGTAAGCACAATACAAATAAACTTTTTCATTGTATAACCTCCAAGAAAAATAAAGCAAGACATATTGGATACGTAAATACAATAAAAAGGTTACAGCTTCACAGAAAAAATTATATTGTTTTCTGAAGTTTAGGGCATTGCAGAGAACAACCGTTAGAAGATTTCATCCCATTTCGATATTTTCGGCAATATATATTGCCTCATTAAGCGATGCTGCAGTGGTCACTTGATAAAGAACATTTTGGTCAGCCCAAGCGAGAATGTTATTTCCGGATTCGTGACAGGTCCATAAGGCATCATTCGAGCCAAAAGATATTCGATAATAATCGGAATATTCGTTATCAAGTAATACCGTTTGAGGTTCATCCATTAATAGAATTTCTACTGTACTATATGAACCGTCCTTATTGACTGCTGCCATGTGGAAACGGGAATTATCTTGATAGGTAGACTCTACATAATAGCCCGACGGCCAATACTTTATGTGAATGGCAGCAGGAAGGGAGTGGAGCTCTGAATTGGAAGAGAATATTATTTGATTAAATTTATCACGCCATTCGATAACGGTAGAGATGACAGCATCTTGAACGGCTTCAACAGGTGCAAAAATACAAGTAAAAACTGCGAGAAGACATGCTATAGATGCAGTGATCCGTTTTCCAGCTTTTTTTAGCATAAATAATTTTTGACGACGTTTTTCATCTGAGTCGATTTTGTGGATTTTTTGTTTGAGAAAATCAGAAGCTGGATATAGCTGATTGAGGTCATTCAAGGGAGGAAGTTGCCGCTGTTCATAAGCGGAGGCTTCAAGAACTGCGAATTCGAGAAGGGCATCAACTGATATCATGTTCTTGCTCAACTTGGTTTTCCTCCTGAAGAATATATGCTCGTAGCATATGGCGAGCTCTAGAAATGCGGACCTTTGTATTCGCTTCCGATATTCCCAATAGCGAGGCGATTTCTTTTATCCTATATCCTAGGACCGCAAGAGTTAGGGGAGCGCGATATTTTTCATCCATCTGCGATACAAAATTCACTGCCATATTTATAAGTTCGTGAGAAAATACACATTCTTCTATATCGGTGGTAACAGCGGGAAATTGTTCCCAATCGTTAATCGAATCGTTAGGATTTTCTTTGTGTTTTTTCTTTCGGAGTAAATCGATTGATGCGAACTTGGTCATTTGGATGATTAGAGCTCGAAGCCGTAAGGGATTTTCAGTTTGGATGGTGTCGATGTTATTAATGATTTTCAGAAAAACGTCTTGGGCAATATCCTCTGCATCCATATAATTTCTTGCAAGAGAATGCGCCGTTTGCAGGATTTGCCCAGTATAGTTTTCATAAATCATTTGGAATTTACTTTTTTGTTCTGGCGTGTCCAACATCGCCAGATAAAACATAAGCATTTATTTCTCCTCCGGCATTATTCGTGTTCTTTTACGGCGGATGGTAAAGGCTGGGTCAAGTACCACTCAATATAGCTAATAATCATATTTTGCTGATATGAATTAGCGGATTGCAGCAAATGCATTATTTCTTCTGAAAAGTATTTTCCGCTATTAGAAGATTCTGCAGGAAGAAGGCTATAAGCAGAACAGTTTAGCTTTTCAGCAATTGCGTAAAGCAATTCATAGGAAGGAGCTTTGTTACCGACTTCAATATTACTGATATGTTGGTTTGTAACACCGACCATCTCGGCAAGTCTTTCTTGAGTTATAGAACAAGCGCGTCGGGCCAACTTTATTCGCTTTCCAATATCTCGATAAAGCTTATCGTTCATGGGAATCACCTCAAGTAAAGCCTATCAGATGATAAAATATTGAGTAAGAAACTTTAAGAATATGAATATACCTATAAGATGTATTATTGCTGTAAATTATAAAATTATGAGAATTTAACTATTTCAAATGGTTGTATTATTGGCGCGTTAAAGCACAGGGTCGTAACTATACAGTGTTTTATCCGTATCTTCGGTATGCGGTAATGAAGGTTAGATAGCATTGGCTAATGTTCAAGCATATTCACCGCAAAGAAAATGTAGGAGTGCGGTGAAGTATTTGGTGCTATGAGAGAGAGTATCTTTTCGTAGCAGATACATCAAGCAGACAAGCTGTATCATTTACAACGCGATCATCTACATGGATACGAGCTCCTCCGTATGACCTTGTCCCAAAACAAGTTCACATCAGATGGAGGAGTAAAAATGAAGTATAATCATGCTATGGCAGAGAGGGAATATAAAAGAGAATGGAAAGCAGCCAAACTCGAAATGAGGAAGGCAGGGATGCAGAGAAAGCAAATCAGGGAAGCAGCGAGAGCATATCGGCTTGAATTCAATGGTGAGCGACGTTTTTACAGAAGGACCGATGTAGTGCCAGCCTGTGAAAGAGAGGACAGGCCACCCAAAGGGGTGGATACGCTTTTTCAAGAAAGTCATTCGATGCATTCACCTGATTTGGAAGATGATATTGGCGGGCTTATCGATCAGGTTGAACGCTCCGACCTCCTTTCCTGGTTAAGGAGTCTGACCGAGCAGCAGTATCGGGTTGTGGAGCTATATACCGAGGGATATGCAACAGGCGATATTGCGCAAATACTGTCTTTAGATAAGCAAACAGTTTTGAATCATAAAAATCGAGCGGTGCAAAAATATAAGTCGATTATCCCCAAAGTATCAAAAGGATAAAAAGTATACATACAAAACAGCTGAGATAAAAAATCTCAGCTTGTTTTGTGCATTTTGCTGAATTTGAATAATTTTAAAAACAATGTGGTTAAAAACGGCTTTCTCAAGGGCTAGGGAGTGAGAGGGAAACTCTCGGCACTTTGAAAACAGAATATCCATCCTATACTGAACATTCTCTTCCAGCCGTAACCAGGGGTAAACCCAGGCCGGCAAGCGCGAATGGGACGCGCGAAGACAACCACGGTGGCCGTTGATAACCACTGAAACCGCAGAATATGGTATCGAGCGAATAAAGTCCGCTGAAAGCACCCTGTGGCGGGGTGCAGCGCAATGACATGGAAAGAGGACAATGATACTTCCGTCCAGTCACAGCCCCCTTGGCCGGGGACCACGCAATGAGGGCGGCCGCCAGAGAACCTGGCGGAGGTGGAACTCCTATGATGCCTGTCAGCCGCAGGCAGGCGGGTTGGCTGCCCTGTCTGGATCCAATAGTCTGTCTGGACAAGCTTCGGGGAGTAGTGTCAAATAGAAGCACAAATAAGAAACAGAAAGAAGGTGGGTTCGATGTCAGATCATGCAGCCGTTCTTCCGGGATGACTGCATGGATGTGGAATGGAACGAGGCCAGAATGGATGAACGTGTTACAGATGGGCATTCCCATAACAGCTTCAGGAGCGATACACATGAAGAAATCCGTGAGGTGGAAATAGAGTATTCCTGGAGGAACTATGGAAACAATGGAGCTGCTTCAATACCTGCGATTCAGGGAAGTACAGAAGATACTGGATGAACTGCTGCGCCAAAGGCTGATTGACCCTGTCATGTATGACATGGTCCTTCGGAAGTACCAGAGGATATGTTCCCAACATGTTGTATGAAAATGTGAAAATTCGGAGAACTGATACTTGATATGGTGCAGGAAGTGTGGTAATGTGTCTTGTTGAAAACGGAGGAAAGGAGGTATAACAAGTGGCAGAAGTATTATGCATCCCAAAGACCATACCAGAGCGTACAGGATACCAGATACGGAGCATTCGAGTGTGTGCATACTGCCGTGTGAGCACGGATGACGATGGCCAGTATCATTCCTATGACGCACAGATGGAGTATTACAAGGGGCTTATCCAGAAAAATCCGGCCTGGGAATTCTGCGGGATATATGCAGACGAGGGCATAAGCGGAACCAGCCGATGGGGGAGGGAGGACTTCCAACGGATGCTGGAGGAATGCGAAAAAGGAAGGATAGACCTCATACTGACCAAATCAATCACCCGGTTTGCCAGGAATACGGTGGACACCTTATCCACGGTCCGCCATCTGAAGGAAATAGGGGTAAGTGTGTATTTTGAGAAGGAACGCCTGAATACCATGACGGAGGAGAGTGAAGGGATACTGACTATATACGGTGCGGTTGCACAGCAGGAGTCAGAGAACATCTCCCAAAACGTCCACTGGTCAGCGGTAAACCGGTTTACACCGGCGATATGATCCCGCAGAACACACTGGTTGTCAAGATTTTGCGCAGCCCACACGCTCATGCCATGATCGAAGACATCGACGTCAGCCGTGCTCTGCTGGTTCCTGGCGTTGCTTGTGTGCTGACTTATAAGGATGTTCCTTCCAGCCGCTACACCACTGCCGGTCAGACCTATCCGGAATTCAGCCCTTATGACAAATTGATTCTGGACCCGCACATCCGCTGTGCCGGTGACCCTGTTGCCATCATCGGTGCTGAAACACTGGAAGCTGCCCAGAAAGCGATGAAGCTCATCAAAGTAACCTACAAGGTACTTCCTGCACTCATCGACTATACCAATGCGATTGACAATCCAATCATCGTTCATCCCGAAGATGATTTTAAAACATTGATTCCAATTAATGCAGAACCAAAACGAAATATCTGCTCCAAAGGTGACTTTTCCTTTGGTGATCTGGATGTTGAGTTTGCTGCCTGCGATGTTGTGCTGGAACGCACCTACAACACCAAAGCAAACAACCAGACCATGATGGAACCATTCACCACCTTCACCTATTTGGATGCATTCGGCAGACTGACTGTTGTCAGCTCCACACAGGTTCCATTCCATGTACGCCGTATCCTGGCAAATGCTCTGGAAATGTCCAAGAGCAGCATCCGCGTCATCAAACCTCGTATCGGCGGCGGTTTTGGTGCAAAGCAGAGCGCTGTCAGCGAAGTTTTCCCTGCAATCGTCACCATGAAGACTGGACGTCCTGCTGCAATCACCTTCACCCGTGAGGAATGTATGACCAATGGTTCCCCACGCCATCAGACGCAGATGAAGGTCAAAATCGGTGCTACCCGTGACGGTGACATCCGTGCAATCGATCTGTATGCAATCTCCAATGCCGGTGCATACGGAGAACACGCACCAACCACCATCGGTCTGGTTGGACACAAGTCCCTCTCGCTGTATGGCAGCCTGCGTGCAGCACGTTTTAGCTATGATGTCGTTTACTCCAACACCATGGGTGCCGGTGCTTACCGCGGTTATGGTGCAACACAGGGCATCTACGCGGTAGAAAGTGCTGTCAGCGAGCTTGCTGATACTCTGGGAATCGACCCGACCGTGATCCGAGAAAAGAACATGGTCCGTGAAGGTCAGATCATGAAGGCATACTACAATGAGCCATGCAACAGCTGTGCTCTGGACCGCTGCATGAAGACCGCAAAAGAAATGATGGACTGGGACAACAAAGCTGCTGTCCGCACCCTTCCAAACGGACATCTCCACGGTGTCGGTGTTGCCCTTGCTATGCAGGGAAGCGGTATCTCTCATGTCGATATTGCGGCAGTAGAACTGCGCTTAAATGATGATGGCTTCTACACTCTGCTGGTCGGCTGTACTGATATGGGTACCGGATGTGATACCATCCTTGCCCAGATGGCAGCAGACATTCTCGACTGTGACATTGCAAACATTGCTGTTCAGGGTGTTGATACCGACCAATCCCCTTACGATACAGGTTCCTATGCTTCCGCAACCACCTATGTTACTGGCGGTGCGGTAGTTAAAACTGCAGAAAAACTGCGTGCTCAGATTCTGGAAGCAGGCGCTGACATTCTGGGGGTACCGGCAGAAGAAGCAGAATTTGACGGCAAACAGGTATTGGTACCGGGCAGCGGTAAATCCATTTCACTGCGTGAAATCGGTTATATTACCTGCAATGGTTCCCGTCAGCTTCTCTCGGTGCATGAATCGCATTCCTCCCCAATCTCTCCTCCGCCGTTCATGGTTGGTATGGCAGAGGTGGATATTGACCCTCAGACCGGAAAGGTCAACCTGATGGACTATGTTGCCGTTGTTGACTGCGGTACTGTCATCAATAAAAACCTTGCAAGAGTTCAGACTGAGGGTGGTATCGCACAGGGTATCGGTATGGCTCTATATGAAGATATTCAGTATAATGAAGACGGAAAGATGATCAACAATTCCTTCCTTCAGTACAAGATTCCAACCCGTCTGGAAATTCCAAATATTCGGGTTGCCTTCGAAAGCAGCTATGAACCAACAGGTCCATTCGGTGCAAAATCCATCGGTGAGCTGGTTATCAATACTCCATCCCCTGCAATTGCAAGTGCAATCCGCCATGCAACAGGACTTACCTTCACAACCCTGCCAATTACCGCAGAACAGATTGCGATGGGACTTCTTAAAAATCCTGTTCCGGAGGAAAAATAGTTAAAAAAATCTTATGATAAAGCAAAAAGCGAAGCCAAATGGCTTCGCTTTTTTGCATAAAGGGAGAGAAAAAGGTTTTTATTCAAACGTTTTCGAGAAAATCAAATTATCGTTTGCAGACACTCAGAAGATATTCTTCCACTGCCTGCGGTTCATCCAACTGCATTGCTTTCTGTTCTACTTCTGCAGTTTCCTTCTGAGACCACTGGGATACAATCTTTCTGGTCTTGAGAATCGAAGAAGCGCTGACGCTCATTTCATCCAGACCAAATTCTAAGAGCAGCGGAATCAGTGCCGGATCAGCAGCAGCTTCTCCGCACATACCAACCGGAATCTTTGCTTCTTTTGCCGCACGAATAATCGAACGGATGCTGCGAAGCACTGCCGGATGCAAAGTTGTATACAGATTTTCCACCTTTGCGTTGCCGCGGTCCACTGCAAGGGTATACTGGGTCAGGTCGTTTGTACCAATGCTGAAAAATGCAGCTTCCTTTGCAAGCAGATCTGCAATCAGGGCAGCAGCTGGTGTTTCAATCATAATGCCAACCTGAATATTATCATCATATGCAATACCCTGTGCTGCAAGTTCCTGTTTGCATTCTTCCAACAGCTGTTTTGCTGCGCGGATTTCCTGTACACCAGTTACCAATGGCAGCATGATCTTGATGTTCTTCTGCTCAGCACCAGCACGAAGCAGTGCACGAAGCTGAACTTTAAACAGATCGCTTTCTTCCAGACAGTAACGGATTGCACGCCATCCAAGGAATGGGTTCTGCTCGGATTCCATCTTGAGATAAGAAATCTCTTTGTCTCCGCCAACATCCAAAGTACGGATGATAACCTCTTTTCCCTGCATGATGTCAGATACTGCCTTATATGCTTCGTACTGTTCCTGTTCGGTCGGCATTGCGGTGCGGTCCATGAAGAGGAACTCAGTTCTGAACAGGCCGATTCCTTCTGCACCGTTTTCCAGCGCAATCTGAGCTTCTGCTACACTTCCGATATTGGAATAAAGCTCATAATTTCTACCGTCTGCATCCTGAGTTTTACGGTCGCGGTAAACGGAAAGCATTGCTTTTTGTTCCTGCTGTTCTTTCCACTGTGCTGTATAGCGCTTTAAGGTATCCTCATCCGGAGAAAGGATTACTTCTCCGCTTTCTCCATCTACGATTGCCTGCTGTCCATCGCTTACCTGATCGAGTACCTGAGGAATTCCAAGTACTGCTGGAATTTCCAAAGCGCGGGCAAGAATCGCAGAATGGCTGGTCTTTCCACCAATTTCAGTAAGAATAGCACTGATATTTTCCTTTTTCAGACCAACGGTCATCGAAGGAGTCAAATCCTTTGCTACCAGCACAGTTCCTGCTGGAACCGATGCAATGTCAACGCTGGAAATACCCAGCAGAAGACGGAGCATACGGGTACGGATGTCGCGGATATCGGTTGCACGCTGTCTCATCAGCTCATCATCGACATTGGAAAACATCTCGATATACATCTGGCACACAGAGTCCAGAGCAGCTTCTGCACAGCTTCCGGAAGCGATCATTTCTTCCATCTGACCAGTCATAAACGGGTCACTGAGCATCATGATCTGACCGCTGAGGATTTCCGATTCTTTTTCGCCAACTCTCCGGCGAATATCCTCTGCCATCTCCTGTGTCACTTTGCAAAAAGTATCTACCGCTTCTTTTAAGCGTGCCTTTTCTTCCGCTTCTCTCTGAAATACTACTTTGGAATAATCCAGAGATTCTTCACGGATACAAACGATTGTTCCAATTCCAATGCCGGAGGATGCACCAACTCCCTTTAACATCTTCCATATGCTCCTTTCTTGTCAGATAGCCGGGAATTATTCTCCCAGACCGGATTCAACCAGAGCGACAGCTGCTTTCAGGCAAGCTTCTTCGTTATCGCCGCTGCATTTAATTTCGATTTCACTGCCCTGCTTGATGCATGCTGCCATCAGGTTCATAATGCTCTTTGCATTGATATCTTTTCCGTTTACATTGATTGTAACGTCGCAGCCGAAAGGTGTAAGCTCTTTAATAAAGAGCTGTGCTGGACGCATGTGCATTCCCATAGGATTTACGATTGTTGTTTTAGCGGATACCATAAATTTCTTCCTTTCTTAATCTGATATAATCATCAACTATTTTGTTTCTGTTTTATTTTTCTTGAGGATGCCCAGCATCAGCATACCAACTACAGCACCTGCTAGCAGAGCGATCAAATAACCTACAACGTTGCCTACAACCGGGAATACAAAGATACCACCGTGTGGTGCACGCAGAGTACAGCCAAACATCATGCTGAGTCCGCCTGCTACTGCAGAACCGATAACGCAGGATGGGATAACGCGCAGCGGGTCAGATACTGCAAATGGAATTGCGCCTTCTGTGATGAAGCACAGACCCATAATATAGTTTACGACACCGGACTTGCGTTCATCCGCAGTAAATTTCTTTTTGAAGAAGGTAGTTGCCAGAGCGATTGCCAGAGGAGGAATCATACCACCGATCATAACAGCCGCCATAACATCATAGTTACCACTTGCGATGGAAGCAGTACCAAATACATACGCTGCTTTATTGAATGGACCACCCATATCAATACTCATCATACCTGCTACGATTGCACCAAGCAGAATCTTACTGCTGCCGCCCATCGAGTTAAGCAGGTTGATAATTCCGGTATTGATTGCAGCCATTGCCGGGTTTACTGCATACATGAATACACCAATAAAGAATACGCCGAACAGTGGGTAGATCAGAACTGGTTTGATACCGTCCATGCTTTCTGGAAGCTTGCTTGCAATCTTCTGCAGCAGCAGTACCAGATAACCTGCAACGAAACCAGCGAGCAATGCTGCCAAAAATACGCCCGAAACAGCACCATCTCCGGTAATGTTTGCAAACGAGTTACCAACTTTTGCAAGGTAACCGCCAACAAAACCAACTGCCAGACCTGGACGGTCTGCAATGCTGTATGCAATATAACCTGCCAGAACAGGGAGCATGAAGTCAAACGCAACACCACCGACTGTCTTGAAGAAGGAAGCCAGTGGAGTATTCATACCAAAGTTTTCAGGGTCAATGGAGTAATCATCCAGCAGGAATGCAATTGCAATCAGGATACCGCCACCGATAACGAATGGAAGCATGTGGCTGACACCGTTCATCAGGTGTTTGTAGAACTGTCTGCCGATGCTTTCTTTTTCATTTTTCGATACAACAACATCTTCTGCGGAGCCTTTGTACTCATAAACAGGAGCGTTTCCTCTTTCGATCTGTTCGATCAGCTGTTCTGCTTTGTGAATACCATCGGAAACTGGTACAAACAGAACTTTCTTACCTGCAAAACGTGCTGTCTCTACGTTTTTATCTGCTGCAACGATGATACCATCTGCATTCTGAATTTCTTCATCGGTCAGTTTGTTTTTCACGCCACCGCTGCCGTTGGTCTCAACTTTGATGCTGATTCCCATTTCCTTGCCAGCTTTTTCCAGGGCTTCTGCTGCCATGTAGGTATGTGCGATACCGGTTGGGCAAGCTGTAACTGCAAGAACCTGATAACCACTCTTCTGTGGTTTTGTTTCCTGTGCAGCTCCGTATTTTTCAGTTTCAAAACGGTCGATTACCAAGATAAATTCTGCTTCATCTTTTGCACCACGCAGTGCAGCTAAGAACTGTGGGTCCATCAGCAGTACCATCAGATGGGACAGAATCTCCAGATGGAAGTCGCCATTTAATGGAGCTGCAATCATAAAGAACAGGTCAGATGGCTGACCGTCCGTTGCACCGTAATCAACACCTTCTTTGAGGGTCATAGCACAAAGGGAAGGTGCTGTTACTGTTTCAGATTTTGCATGCGGAACAGCAATACCAGCTTCGATTGCTGTGCTGCTCATCGCTTCTCTTGCCAGAATTGCCTGCTTATAAACTTCTTTGTCGCTCAGGTTTCCGCTCTTTACCTGAAGCTCTACCATTTTTTCGATTGCATCCTGTTTATCTGCTGCCGATGCGCCCAGCAGAATACGATCTTTTGTAATCAGGTCGATGATCCTCATAATTATCCCCTTCCATTTTTAGCACAATGTCTGAAGTAAAGCCATTGCTTCTTCTCTGGTTGCCAGTCCATCCGCAAATGCGGTTGCACTGCCGGTTGCCGTTCCCATCTTTAATGCCATACCATAATCTTTGCTTTCCAGATAGCCGGTCAAGAATCCCGCTACCATCGAATCCCCTGCACCAACTGAATTTTTGACCTTGCCTTTTGGTGCCTGAATCTTGTGGAACTCTCCGTTTTCATCCAAAAGAATTGCGCCATCTCCGGCCATCGAAACCAGTACATTGCGTGCGCCTCTCTGCTGAAGCTGCTGTGCACATTCCCTGATCTCGTCATCATTTGCAAGGGTTCTGCCAAAGATTTCGCCCAACTCAATATGGTTTGGTTTAATCAGAAACGGTTTATATTTTAAGACATTGCATAACAGATCTTTTGTGGCATCCACTACCACCATAATTTCTCTGCCTTCCATGCGCTGCATGATTTTCTCATAAATATCACTTGGAAGACTTTTTGGAATACTTCCTGCCAAAACAAGAATATCCCCCGGTTTTAAGCAGTCCAGCTTTTCAAAAAGCCGATCAAGTGCCTGCTGCGAAATTTCCGGTCCCTGACCGTTGATTTCACTTTCGCAGTCCGCTTTGAGTTTTACATTGATTCGGGTCATCCCGTTTCCCAGATGAATAAAATCGGTTTCTACCCCAATCTTTTTCATTCCATCTTCAATTGCCTTTCCGGTAAAACCAGCCAGAAAGCCCAGTGCACAGCTTTTTACACCAAGGTTTGTCAGAACGGTGGAAACATTAATTCCCTTGCCGCCAAACTGGATTTCCTCGCTCTGGGTTCGATTTACCTCACCCTTGTTAAACCGATCCATCCGGACTACATAATCGATTGCCGGATTAAATGTCACTGTATAGATCAAACGAATCCACCTCTTTGATTACTGTATATCTCGAATAGAGTTTATCCGGAAGCATATCGGTCAGGATACACGCCTTATCAAGGGAAGCAATGGTCACCGCAGCAACTTTGCCAAACTTACTGGAATCAGCCAGGATAAAGCTCTGATAGGAACGCTCGATTGCAAGCGACTTTACCGACGCTTCCTCGGTATCCGGTGTGGTGAATCCCTGTCGGACACTGATTCCATTGGTTCCCACAAATGCTTTGGTGAAATTATACCGGCTCATTGACTCCAGTGCAGATGCCCCAACCAAAGCCTGTGTGCTTGGTTTTAACAATCCTCCCGGAACGTAGACACGAAGTCCTTTTTCCGCAAGCCTTCTGGCACATTCAATCCCCGTGGTAACAAAGGTTGCCTTACTTCCGTTTAAAAAGTCTACCATCTTTAATGTCGTGGTTCCCGCGTCGATAAAAACAAAATCATCATCACATACCTGCTTTGCCGCATAGCGGGCGATCCGTTCCTTTTGCTCTACCTGAATTCCTTCCTTGGTATGAACATCCTGTTCCTGACTTTCAAATTCTCCTTCAGGAAGCATTGCTCCGCCATGAACCTTATTGATCTTACCCTGACGGCTCAATTCGTTCAAATCCCTTCGGATGGTTGCTTCCGAAGCTCCCGTCTGCTGGCACAGCTGGGCAACACTCACCGCTTTTCTTACTTCCAGTATTTCCAATATGGTCCGCAGACGCTCTTCCGCAAGCATTTTTTCACTCCTTCGTTTTTTGTTAGCTTGATTATAACACCACGTTCCAGAAAAATCAATCACTTTCAATCATTTTCAATCAAAAATAATCAACAATATTTTTAATTTATCCTCATGCACTTTGACAAAATCCCATTCTTTCCCTCTATTCCATCTTTTATTAACAGAATCGTCACAGGTATCATGATTGATTTTGATTGTTTCTTTCCAGTCAAGCAATCAAATGGTCATCATAAGAGGTGATAGAAAACTTTTCCTGACATTCCACTTCCTCTCTTTTCGTCTAAAAAAGCTGTACCGATTCGTGGTACAGCTTTTTAGACATGTTGGTATCCGCTTTCCAATGGAGATTATTGTCTGGATTATTTTATCATTGCAGTCATTGGCATGAATTAAAATCAAATAAAATTAAATTTAGACCGCAGTCCTTTTTCTCTCCAAAATCCAGACAAATTATGACAAAGATTGTCTCCTTTGGCTAGTGTATTATAGCACAACGGCCATTGATTGACAATCTTTTCACAGGTTATTTTTTTATTTTATTTGATTTTCTTTCTTATTTATTCTCATTTTGTGTAGAATCTGTTGAATGAAATCTGCCTTTCCTTCCGTATAGGCATTTCGGTCCAGAGGATATTGTTTTTGCAATTTAACTTTGAGTGTTTCATATTCTTTTACTGCTTGTGGGTGTTCTTTCAAATAATCCCGGAAGAAAATCTGCTGCTGCCACTCTTTTCCCTGATATTCCACCACATGAATGTGATGTGTTCGGGTATCTCTGTCAAAATTTCCCATCACAAAAAGCCGATGTCCTTCTCGATCATCGGATGGTCGATAAATAATCCCTTCCTTCTCCAGTTTTGGAACTAGTTGTTCCAATTTCTTGAAGTCATAGATCCCAACTGCAAAATCCAGAATTGGTTTTGCCACAATATTAGGAATGGATGTACTTCCTACATGCTGGATATCCACTGCAAGCTCACCAAAGAGTTCCTTCAACTGCTCAATAGTACGTCTGGCTTGCTCATCCCATTCTGTTTGATGGGGATATAATGTTACTGTTCCCCTCTTTAAACCTATCATGCTAACATTCCCTCCTTTGTGTTATGATAACATTGCAACATCAAAAAAGGAAGCACCATTTGGATATGGTGCTTCCTTTTTTGATGTTATAAACCCAGAATTAACTGAGCAATTTTAAAATACATAATCAGAGCAAATGCATCTACAACGGTAGTGATCAGTGGTGCTGCCATAATAGCAGGATCGCAGCGCATCATTCCAGCAATCAGCGGCAAAACAGCGCCAACTGCTTTTGCTGCAACTACAGTTACAAACATTGCCAAAGAAACGGTGAGTGCAATTTCTGCCGAATGTGGGGTGGTCAGCAGCAGTCTGAAAAAGTTAACTGCTCCAAGACCTGCTCCAGCCAGAACACCAACGCGGATTTCTTTCCACAAAACAAAAAGAAGATTGCGGATATTGATTTCACCCATTGCCATTGCACGGATGACCATTGTGCTGCTCTGGGAACCTGCATTTCCGCCGGTATCGGTGAGCATCGGAATAAAGGTAACCAGCATTGGAACTGCCGCAAATGCACTTTCATAACGTGCAAGAATCGTTCCGGTAATCATTCCGGAAATCATCAATGCCATCAGCCAGAAAATTCTGCTCTTTGCCAGAGAAAATACGCCAGTTTTCAGATAGCCGGTTTCTGCAACCTGATTTTCACATTCACAGATTTTTTTTGCTTTTTCCGGAGCCATCAGGCAGGCTACCGAAAAACGGAGATGCTCGTCCTGCATTGCCAACCAACGGGATGCTTCCATTGGTTCCATTTCACTCAAACGGTCGCTGATAGTCTGGTAGTCTTTATCCTTAACCAGGAATCCCATCTCTTTTTCGCACAGGTTCATTTCGTTTGCTTTTCCAAAATTTGTTGCCAAAACCATGTTTTTCATCATGTTCAGCGCCTCCTTACTGTCATTTTTTAGGGGACAGTAAAGTACAGCAAAACAAAACCGCACTACCAAAACGGTGGTGCGGCGATTTCTATCATTATGGCACGAGAAAAACAAACCCACAAAAAATACTATCCTCTGGCATAAGAGGAAAAACGCTGTGGGTACAGCTGTCCATCATAACAGAAATCGCTTTTGTTTTTGATTGTACTTCTACTGCAATCGTCCACAGACCTTTCCTCCCTTCCACGGATTTCTTTTTTATCTGCTCTTTCATTATACATGTGTCATACATCTTTTGCAAGAGTTTTTTATGAATTTTCTTTAAATTAGTTCAAATTTGTCCGTTTTATCGAAATATCAGTTATTTTTAGGCTTTTATCTGGCTGTTTCTTTTAATATTACTTGTTTTCTCCCATAAACGAAAGAGCCAAAGCACCCGGGCCCGCATGAGAACCGATGACCGGACCGATGTGGTTAATCATCGACTTCATAATTCCAAACTTTTCCTTTACCAATTCTGCAAGGTATTTTGCATCCTCTTCACAGTCACCATGGCTGA